>Ga0137396_10000980_pt1 | contig 14480 bp, 11 predicted proteins | sample czc16metaG_FD_108284 | JGI IMG/M metagenome (GOLD analysis project Ga0137396, IMG submission 108284) | Vadose zone soil microbial communities from Angelo Coast Range Reserve, California, USA - czcobulk3.16 metaG | ecosystem: Environmental > Terrestrial > Soil > Vadose zone | place: USA...
CCACGAACTTCGTCGCGGATCCGCATCAGCAGATTCCCCCGTATCCATGCCAGATTGTCGTCGAAGTCGATCGGCCGCAAGGCACCGTGCCGCATCACCTGCCTGGCGCGAACGCGTTCCTCGGCGAATTTCCCGCCAAGTACAACCTGCCCGCGGAGGCTGCACTGGGTGGAGCGGAGACGATGTACCCGGAGTACATGTTCAAGCTGAAGGCGATGCCCCTGAAGACGACGTCCAAAGGAGCGGCCAAGTGACGGGCGCGCTGCGTACGGCGTTCGCTCTGGCCGCGATCGGTTGGATCGCGACTCCACAGAGTGAAAGGTTCGACAACGTCGAGGTTCACGTGCTTCCCGTGCAGGGAAACGTCTACATGCTCGTCGGCGCGGGCGGCAACATCACCGTGCAAGCCGGCGACGAAGGCGTGCTGCTCGTCGACACCTCCTACGAGCAGATGAGCGACAAGGTCGTCGCGGCCGTTCGCAAGCTGTCCGACAAACCGATTCGCTACATCATCAACACGCACGCCCATCCGGATCACGTCGGCGGCAACGCCGCGATTGCGAAGCTGGGCATGACCATTGCGGGCGGCAACATGGGCACCGGCGCCAGTAACAGCGCGGCGATCCTGGCGCACGAGAACGTCCTCAACCGGATGAGCGCGCCGACCGGCAAGCAGGCACCCACGGTCTCCGCCGCCTGGCCCACCGACACGTACTTCACCAAGAAGAAGGAGCTGTTCTTCAACGGCGAGCCGATCGAGATCTTTCACGAATCGTCCGCCCACACCGACGGCGACAGCCTCGTCTTCTTCCGTCATTCCGATGTCATCAGCGCCGGCGATCTGTTCGTCACCACGACCTATCCAGTCATCGACCTGGACCGCGGCGGAAACATTCAAGGGATCATCGGCGCGCTGAACCACATTCTGGACATCGCCATTCCCAAGGAGAAGCAGGAGGGCGGCACGTACGTGATCCCCGGACACGGGCGGCTCTGCGACGAGGCCGACGTGCTCGAGTACCGCGACATGGTCACCATCATTCGCGATCGCATTCAGGATCTGGTGAAGAAGGGCATGACCCTCGATCAGGTAAAGGCGGCCCGGCCCACACTGGACTACGACGGCCGGTACGGCGCGAAGACCGGTGTCTGGACGACCGACATGTTCATCGAGGCGGTGTATCGGAGCCTCGCAAAAAAATCTTGACGGCAGCACCGGTTTCAGGGCCGCCGATCGCGGGGATCGAAAAGTACTGGGAAAACATGATGACACATAGATCCATGATGCTCGTGATCCTCAGCGTCGCCGTGGCGTTCCTGTCTGTGGTGCCGACCCACGCGCACCACTCGTTCGCGGCGACGTACTTCGAGGACAAGGTCAACAAGATCGAAGGCAACCTTGTCCAGTTCCTGTATCGCAACCCGCATTCGTTCGTCCACGTCGAGGCGCCCGACGAGAGCGGCCAGGCGCAGCGCTGGGCGGTCGAGTGGGGCGCCGGCTTGCAGCTCGGCCAGCAGGGCGTCACGCGCGAGACGCTCAAGCCGGGCGATCACGTCATCATCGAAGGCAACCCGGGGCGGAATGCCGCCGACCATCGTCTGCGCATGCGAAGCATTCTGCGGCCGGCGGACGGATGGAAGTGGAGCGGGACGTTCCAATGACGAGCCGCAGAATTCAGCGGCGACGTGCCGCGCTGTTTTTGCTGACGGCGGGTCTGGCGCTCACGGCGTCGGCTCGCGGCAATGCCGAGTGGGGTGAGCAGGGTCAGCGTGGTCGCGGCGGTGAGCCCACGCTTCCATCGACACCGCAAGCGACGGCGCCGATCGATCTCACCGGTTACTGGGTGTCGGTCGTCACCGAAGACTGGCGCTATCGCATGATCACGCCACCGAAGGGCGATTACGCGAGCGTTCCGCTGAATGCCGAGGCCCGCAAAGTCGCCGACGTGTGGGATCCGGCGAAGGACGAAGCGAGCGGCAACCAGTGCAGGTCGTACGGCGCCGCCAACATCATGCGCGTGCCCGGCCGTGTCCACATCACCTGGGAGGACGACAACAATCTGAAGATTGATACCGACGCCGGCACGCAGTCGCGACTCCTCCACTTCGGCGGCGGCCAGCCGCCCGCGGGCGATGCGGGATGGCAGGGTTATTCCGTGGCTCAATGGGAGATCGCCGGTCCGCCCCAGCGCGGCGGCGGAGGGGGCGGCGGCGGACGTGGCGTGATCACGATCGCCGGGGTCGTGCAGGGCGCGCCAGCCGATGCGGCGGGCGGCCCGGGCGGACGAGGCCGCGGAGGACCGCAGTCACGCGGCGGCTCGCTCAAAGTGATCACGACGCACCTGAAGGCCGGCTATCTGCGCAAGAACGGCGTCCCGTACAGCGAGAACGCCGTCGTCACCGAATATTTCGATCGCCATACGGAACCAAACGGCGATCAGTGGTTCACGGTGACGACCATCGTCGAGGATCCGAAGTATCTCGACCAGCCCTTCGTGACGAGCACGCACTTCAAGAAGGAACCGGATGCCGCCAAGTGGCATCCGACCGCGTGCAGCGCGAGTTGAGCATTTCGTAGCGCGAAGGCTTTACCGTCATTTCTCGTGTTCGGCTTGCTTGATTCGACACGCTGATCAAACACAAAGGACACAATGGACACAAAGGAATACGAACTGGCCTTGCCTTGGTGTCCTTCGTGTCCTTTGTGTTAATTCAGGGCCGCTACTGCGAATCGAAAACGGATTTGGCCGAGCGGGGAGACTTCAGGACTTGGCCGGCAGCTTCTGTTCGATCCAGCCGCGGATGACGTCGAACACCTGCCGCCGATTGTTCTCGAACATCATGAAGTGGCCGTTGCCGAGGATGCCGCGATCCTTCAGTTGCAGTTCCTCGGCGTCGCAGCCGGCCTGTTTCAGGAAGGCGACGACCGCCGGCCCCTGAGTACGTCCTGACTTCTCCGCGGTCACGTACACAATCGGCATGCGCTGCAGGTTCTTGAGCGTGCGCGGCGGATCGGTTTGCAGTCGGTACGGCTGAACCGCCGACTCTGGCGGCGGTATGACGTCGCGCGTCGTCAACTCCTTCGGATCCGACACCGGTGGATCGTACGCGATCGGCACTGCCGTCAGTCCCCACGGCGTCTGGAACGGTGAACCTCCGGCCTCCACGCACACGATCGCCTTCACGAGCGTTGGACGTCGATCGGCGACGAGCCAGCCGAACGGGCCGCCCGCCGAGTGTGTCTGCACGATGGCGGGTCCGATCTTGTCCAGGAGTTCCGCGCCTCGACTGGCCCACAGCGCCTGTGCCATCGCCTGATCCTGAGGCGCCGCATTCTGGCTGGCCATGAATTGATCGACGAGCGGATCGGTGACGTCGCCTGTTCCCGGCCATTGCCGATTCGGTCCAACGGCCGCGCGCTTGAAATCGGGGACAACCGCCGCATAGGTCGGCTGCGGCGCGATCGGTCCAAGCGCGTCTGGGTGATACGGCGCGCGGCCCTGGCCCGGTCGATCCACGAGGTAGACGCGATAGCCTTCCTGCACGTAGTAATGCGTCCAACCGGCGGCGCCGTCGCCCGTTCCCATGTAATGGAGCATCTGTCCGCTGCCGCCGTGGACGAGGACGACCGGATACGGATGTCGCACTTGGGCCGGCGTCAGATACTGCACGTACATCTGGCCGCTGATAATCGTTCCGTACGGAACGTTCTTGTGCTCGGTGCCGACCCAGAAGAATCCTTGATCGGCGAGCTTCAACGCGGTTTCGGGCTTTTTTCCGTTCGGTGTTGTCTTCTGGGCCGCGCTCGCGCGCGCGCCGGACGCGGGGACGTTCTTCTGAATCCACTCGAGGATCGGCTGCAGCACCTGACGGTTGTTCTTCTCCACCATCATCATGTGCCCGTTTCCGTGGATGCCATGATCGACGAGGCGCAGCTCTTCGGCCTTGCATCCCGCCTGCTTGAAGTACGCGATCGCGCCTGGATTGCCCGGCGACGCGAACGACGCTTCGGCCGTCACGATCACGATCGGAATGCCCTGCAGGTGCTTCAATTTTCGCGCCGGTTCCTCCTGCAATCGATAGGGCTGCATGCCGGGTTCGGCCGACGTCACCAACGTGGTTTTGATGTCGGCCGGATCGGACACCGGCGGGTCGTACGCGACGGGAATCGTTGACATGCCCCAGATGTTCTGGCCGCCGAACGGCGCGCCGCCGCCTTCGATGCAGATGATGCCTTTGACAAGATTCGGCCGGATCTCTGCGACGAGCCAGCCGAAAGGTCCGCCGGCCGAGTGGGTCATGATGATGGCCGAACCGATCTTGTCGAGCAGCATCGCGCCGCGGTGCCGCCACACCATGTGCGCGGTCTCCGCTCCGGCTGCGGCTCCACCATCCACCGGCGGGGGCGGCACGGCGAATGCTGCGGCCGGCGCACCACCTTGCGGCGCGCCGCCCTGTGAACCTCGTCCACCGCGTCCGCCGGCTGGCGCGGCCCCCGGGGACACTGTCCCGCCAGTCGCGACGTAGCTCCCGCCTTGCGACGCGACGAGTTGATCGAGATCCGGTGATCCGATCTCACCGGTCCCCGGCCATTGGTTGTGCAGCGGGCGATAGGGTCCGGACGCGGGTCGGCTGGCGTTGGGCGGCGTGAATTGTCCCGACATCGACTCCAATGTATTGGTCTGCGGCGGGAAGGGACCGTGAAGATCGGGATGAAACGGCGACCGACCGTGGCCGGGGCGATCGACGACGTAGACCTTGAAGCCCTCCTGCAGGAGGTGCGTCACCCATCCGGGACGGCCGTCGGGCGTGCCCATCCAATCAAGGCCTTGCCCGCCGCCGCCGTGCACGAGGACGATCGGAAGGGGATGTCTGACGAGCGACGGAATCCAGTACTCGACGTACATCTGCTTGCCGTTGACCGTCGTGCCACGGGCCAGATGCGCCTGTTCGACGCCGATCCAGAAGTAGCTCCATTCGGCGAGGTCGAGCGGTTGCGCAGCCGCTCGCGCCGCGCTCGCCTGCGTCGCCTCCATCGGCTGTCCGGCGAGCGCTTCCAGTAACCTCGTCGCGGAGAAGCCGCCGATACCCAGCGCGGCGGATGTGCGGATGAAATCGCGGCGGCTGTTCACTGAGCTTCTCCTTTGCTTGCGGGGCCCGACGTCCTTCAGTGCAGCCGGGGCCGCGGGCGCTTCCTCTCGAAAATCGCGTGACCCGCTTCGCAGATCGGCGGATTCTATCGTAGAAGCGTTCACAACCTGCGCGCCGCTTTGGCAGCCCTCAAGGGCTGCGCCACGAGGGCGGCGGGAAAAGTAGCGCAGGCCTTGAGGCCTGCCCGGCCCGCTGCGACAAGACCGGCGGCGACGCGGCGCAGGTTGTAGAATGGCGGCCCTCGAGAATTTTCCAGGTGGTGTGAGATGCAGACAACGGCGAAGCGGAGCGCGACAACTGAAGACGACATCACCAACGAGGTGCTGCGACGCTTCGAGGCGACGCCGGATCCGCGCCTTCGTCAGCTGATGCTCAGTCTCGTGCGGCATCTCCACGCGTTCGTCAAGGAAGTCGAGCTCACCGAGGCCGAGTGGCTCGCCGCGATCCGGTTTCTCACCGACGCCGGTCACATGTGCGACGACAAGCGGCAGGAATTCATCCTGCTGTCCGACACGCTCGGCGTGTCGATGGTCGTGGACCTGATCAACCATCGCAAACCGGAAGGCGCGACCGAGTCGACGGTCTTCGGACCATTCCACCGCGACGGCGCCCCGGAGCTCCCTCCCGGCGGCAACATTGCGCCGCGAGACACAAAGGGAACGCCTGCCATCATCAGCGGCCGCGTGCTCGATCTACTTGGACGGCCGATCGCCGGCGCCCTGCTCGACGTCTGGCAGGCTGATTCGACCGGCCGCTACGACTCACAGTACGCGGAGACGAGCGAGCTACACATGCGCGGCCGCTTCCGTACCGACGCCGATGGGCGCTTCCTCATCCGGACCGTGCGACCGGTCTACTACGCGATCCCGACCGACGGTCCGGCCGGACGCATGCTGCACGCGACGAAGCGGCATCCCTGGCGGCCGGCTCACGTTCACTTCGTCGTCTCGGCCGATGGGTACGAGCCGGTGACGACCCATCTCTTCGATGATGTCGATCCCTATCTCGATTCCGATACGGTCTTCGCGGTGAAGGATTCATTGATCTGCACCTTCCTGCGCCACGACACACGCGAGGACGCCGCCGACCGGCTCGGGATCGATCCGCCGTTCTGCACGGCGCAGTTCGACTTCGTCCTCAAACCGGCGCGCCCAGTCGTGTAATCGACTTACAAACTCAGCCGTTGACGCACCCTCGCAACTGAACTACCTTCCTCTTCCCCTTTCCGGCCGACGCCCTTCGGAGGATTTTCCCATGAGCAAGATCGTGCGGACCTTGGCTACGGTGTTGGTGTCTCTGTGGGTCACCGGCATTTACTCGGCATCGACGGTGAAGGGCACGGATTACACGGAAGCGCCTACCGGCTTCGACAATCAGACGAACGGGCTCGTCGAACAAAAGGTCTTCGACCATGCGAAAAGCGTGTTCGAGGAGGTCGACGACGCGAAAAAGGGTCTCGGACCGGTGTACAACGCGCAATCGTGCGCGGAGTGTCACCAGAATCCGATCACCGGCGGCATCAGTCAGATCACGGAGCTGCGTGTCGGCCGACTCCTTGACGGCGTCTTCACGGATCGTCCGGGCGGATCGCTCATCAACGATCGCGCGACCGACACGCTCGTTCAGGAGCGCGCCGAAGACGCGGACGTCGTGCGCTCGTTCCGGACCACGCTCAACACGCTCGGCGACGGATTCGTCGAAGCGATTCCGGACGAGACATTCACCGCGATCAGAAAGGCGCAGCCGCCGGCGCTTCGCGGCCGAATCATCATGGTGCCCGTCCTCGAGGCCGACACGGCGACGATGCGGGTCGGCCGGTTCGGCTGGAAGAACCAGCACGCCAGCCTGGTGTCGTTTTCCGGCGACGCGTATCTGAACGAGCAGTTTATCTCGAATCGGCTGTTCGGCACCGAGAACACGTCGAACGGCAATTCGGTCGAGGCGTACGATCACTACTACGACGCGGTGGCCGACCAGTACGTCGGGCTCAGAGAGGGCATCGACATCGTCAACGAGGATCCCGACAACGACGTCGACGTGTTTGCCCGGTTCATGCGCGCGACCAAGGCGCCGTCGCGCGGACTGATCACCGCGCAGGTGACGGAGGGCGAGGCGGTGTTCAACGCTATCGGCTGCAACATCTGCCACACGCCGACGATCGCGACGATGGCGACGAACTCGTGGATCAACGGTCACACGTTCCAGGTGACTGAAGCGCTCGGAAACAAAGTCATTCATCCGTTCAGCGACTTCCTGCTGCACGACGTGGGCACAGGCGACGGCATCGTGCAGAACGGCGGGCGAGCCACGCGCAACAAACTGCGCACGCCGCCGCTCTGGGGTGTTCGGTCGCGGACCCGCCTGATGCACGACGGCAACTCGATCACCTACGAGCGCGCGATCCTGCGGCATCGCGGACAGGCCGAACCCGTGACGCTGTTCTTCAGGGCGCTGTCTCAGACGCAGAAGAACGGGTTATTCGCGTTCCTGAACTCGCTCTAATGCTTGCGTGTCGTGTGCGGCTTGCTGATCCGGCACGCTGATCGAACACAAAGGACACAAAGGACGCAAAGGAAAGCTGTCTTGTCTTCGTGTCCTGCGTGTCCGTTGTGTTGATTCAGGGCCGCTGCGCCGACTCAAAACCGCTCTCTCAGCCGAGCGTCACGCGAACGCTTCAATCGGTGGGCAGGAGCAGATCAGATTGCGATCGCCGTACGGGTTGTCAATCCGTCCGACGCTCGGCCAGTGCTTGTGCGCGCGGACGAACGGCAGCGGAAACGCCGCCTGCTCGCGCGAGTACGGATGCGGCCAGTCGCTCGCCGCGATGGCCGTCGCCGTGTGCGGCGCGTTCTTCAGCACGTTGTCTTTCCGATCCGCCTTGCCGTCGACGATCGCCTGAATTTCCCCGCGAATCGCAATCATCGCGTCGCAGAACCGATCGAGCTCGTCCTTCGATTCGCTCTCGGTCGGTTCCACCATCAGCGTGCCGGGCACGGGGAACGACACGGTCGGCGCGTGGAAGCCGTAGTCCATCAAACGCTTGGCCACGTCCCCTTCTTCGATGCCGCTCGCCTGCTTGAGTGGCCGCACGTCGAAGATCATCTCGTGCGCGACGCGCCCGTTTCTCCGGGTGTAGAGCACGGGATAGTACTTCTCGAGCCGCGACTTGATGTAGTTCGCGTTGAGAATGGCGTAGCGCGTCGCATCGGTCATCCCGTCGCGACCCAGCATCTTCATGTAGGCGTAGGAAATCAGCAGAATGCTCGCGCTGCCCCACGGCGCGGCCGATAGCGCGTGAATCGCGCGGTCGCCGCCGGTTTTCACGATGGGATGTCCCGGCAGGTACGGCGCGAGGTGCGCCGCGACCCCAATCGGTCCCATGCCGGGACCCCCGCCGCCGTGCGGAATGCTGAACGTCTTGTGCAGGTTGATGTGGCACACGTCGGCGCCGATCGCCGCCGGACTGGTGAGCCCCACCTGCGCGTTCATGTTCGCGCCATCCATGTACACCTGACCGCCGTGCCGATGGACGATGGCGCAGACGTCCTGGATGGTTTCCTCGAACACGCCATGCGTCGACGGATACGTGACCATCAGCGCCGACAGCCGATTCTCGTGCTCCTCCGCTTTTCGTTCGAGATCGTCGACGTCGATGTTCCCTTCGCTCGTGCTCGCGACGACGACGACGCGCATGCCGGCCATCACGGCGCTGGCGGGATTGGTCCCGTGCGCGGACGCGGGAATCAGCACGACGTCGCGCGCAGTTTCGCCGCGATCGCGATGATAGGCGCGAATCACCATGAGTCCGGCAAACTCGCCCTGCGCGCCGGAGTTCGGCTGCAGCGACACCGCGGCGAAGCCGGTGATCGCGGCGAGCATCGACTCGAGCTCGCGGAAAACTTCGAGATAGCCCTCGGCCTGATCGACCGGCACGAACGGATGGAGCCTGCTGAACTCGGGCCAGGTGATCGGCAGCATCTCCGACGCCGCGTTCAGCTTCATCGTGCACGAGCCGAGCGGAATCATCGACGTGTCGAGCCCGATGTCCTTGCGCTCGAGTTGGCGGATGTAGCGCATCATCTCGGTCTCGGAATGATGCTTGTTGAAGACGGGATGGGTCAGAAACGCTGACGTTCGGCGAAGCTTCGCGGCCCGTTCGACGTTCGAAGGTTCGACGTTCAGCAGGTCGATGCTCGCCGGCGCGGGCGTTCCAGCGCCCGCGGCGAACGCCGCCACGATCGCCTTGATGTCGGTCATGTCGACCGTTTCGTCGAGCGCGACGTGGATGGTGCCGTCGCGCCGGTAGCCGAGATTGATCTTCGACGCGAGCGCCGCCTTCACGATGTGCCCGACCGCCTGCGCGCCTCCCGGCACGTCGAACCGCACCGTGTCGAAGTAGTGTTCGTTCAATTGGCGGATGCCGAGCCTGCCGAGCTCGCGCTCGAGGAGCGCCGCATACGCGTGGACGCGCGTCGCGATGCGGGTGAGCCCCTTCGGTCCGTGGTATACGGCGTACAGTCCGGCGATGTTCGCGAGCAGCGCCTGCGCGGTGCAGATGTTCGACGTCGCCTTCTCGCGGCGGATGTGCTGCTCGCGTGTCTGCAGCGCCATGCGATACGCGGTGTTGCCCTGCGCGTCGACCGAGACGCCGATGATGCGTCCCGGCGCCTGCCGAATGTGCTTCTCGAGCGTCGCGAAGAACGCCGCGTGCGGCCCGCCGTAGCCGAGCGGGACGCCGAACCGCTGCGAGTTGCCGTAGACGACGTCCGCGCCCATTTCGCCGGGCGGCGTCAGGAGCACGCAACTGAGCAGGTCCGTCCCGACCGCGACGCCGACGCCGGCGCGCTTCGCCTTCGCGATGAGCTCGCGCAGATCGTGCACGCGGCCCGCCTCGTCCGGCGTCTGCACCAGCGCGCCGAACACGCGATTGCCGAACTGCGCCGTCTCGAAGTCGCCAATCACGAGCTCGATGCCGAGCGGTTCCGCGCGCGCTTTCAAGACGTCGATGGTCTGTGGGAAGCACGAGTCGGCGACGAAGAACTGCGGGGGGCCCACCGTGCTGTCTGCGCGCTTCGACACCCGATGGAGCATCGTCATCGCCTCGCCCGCCGCCGTCGCTTCGTCGAGGAGCGATGCGTTCGCGATTTCCATCCCGGTCAGATCGCGCACCATGGTCTGGAAATTGAGGAGCGATTCGAGACGGCCCTGGGCAATTTCCGCCTGATAAGGCGTGTACGGCGTGTACCAGCCCGGATTCTCGAGCACGTTGCGCAGGATGACGCTTGGCGTGATGGTGTCGTAGTAGCCGAGGCCGATGAACGACCGGAACACATGATTGCGCCCGGCGATGCGGCGCAGATCGCGAAGAAACTGGTACTCGCCGACGCCGTCGGGCAGGTCGAGCGGCTTCTTCAGGCGGATGCGTGGCGGGATGGCTTCGTCGATGAGCGCGTCCAGCGATGACGCGCCGACGACTTTCAGCATCTCGTCGCGTTCCGCTTCGTCGGGTCCGATGTGGCGGGATTGGAAACGTTCGTGTTCGAGCATCGTCTGAGCTGGGGCTGGGGCTTCTGAAGGCCTGCGCTACTTTACGAGGTCCTGATAACGGCTGGCGTCGAGGAGGCCGTCACTCTCTCCCGCGTTCGTCAACTTGACCACGATCATCCAGCTGCCGTGCGGATCGGCGTTCACGATTTCGGGTTTGTCCTTGAGCGCGGCGTTCACTTCGACCACTTCGCCACTGACCGGCGCGTACAGCTCGGACACCGCCTTGACGGATTCAATCGTGCCGAACGACTGACCTTGTTTCAGCTTCGCGCCGAGCTCGGGGAGCTCGACGTACACGACGTCGCCGAGCTGCTGCTGGGCGTAATCGGTGATGCCGACCTTCCCGCGATCGCCCGAAAGCTCCAGCCACTCGTGGTCTTTCGTGTACTTGTAGCCGGCCGGATACGAAGCCATCGTTTCTCCCGCCGGGTCCGCGAGGACCCAGCCTACTTCGGTCTCTTATAGAAGGGCATCGGAACCACACGGGCGCGCGTGCGGCGGCCGCGGATGTCGACGTCGAATTCAGTGCCGGCGGCCGTGTGCTCGGCGGGCAGGTACGCCATGCCGATCGCTTTCTTCAGGAAAGGCGTCTGCGTCCCGCTGGTGACCACGCCAACCTTCGCGCCGCCGACGTACGCGTCGTACCCTTGGCGCGCGATGCCGCGATCGAGCACCTCGAAGCCGACGATCTTCCGCGTCACGCCGTTCGCCTTCTGCTCGCGCAGTGCGGCGGCGCCGATGAAGTCGTCTTTCTTCCAGCCGACGATCCAGCTCAAGTCCGCTTCGAGCACCGTAGTGGTCTCGTCGATGTCGTTGCCGTGGAGACGCATGGCCGCTTCGAGGCGCAGCGTGTCGCGCGCGCCGAGGCCGGCCGGAATGACGTCGGCGGCTTTGCCCGATTCGAGAATCGCCTGCCAGACACGATCGGCAGACTGCGGCGGAACGAAGATTTCGAAACCGTCCTCGCCGGTGTAGCCGGTGCGCGAAATCGTCGCGCGCACGCTCGCCACTTCCCCGTTCGCGAACCAGTAGTACTTCATGCCGGCCAGCTCGACGCCGGTCAGCGGCTGCAGCACGTCGAGCGCCGCCGGTCCCTGCAGCGCGAGCAGCGCGTAGCGCGAGCTCGCGTCGACGGCGACCGCGTCACCGGCCGGTTTGATCTGCTCGGCAATCCAGGCGTAGTCCTTCGGGATGTGCGACGCGTTGACGACGAGCAGGAAGTGCGCGGGCGCGAGCCGATAGACCAGCAGATCGTCGATGAACGTCCCCTGCCCGGTCAGCAGGCCGGAGTACTGCGCCTGCCCGACGGCCAGCTTCGACGCGTCGTTGGACGAGATGCGCTGGACCGCGGCGACCGCGTCCTTTCCCGCGATCTCGATTTGTCCCATGTGGCTGACGTCGAAGAGGCCCGCGCGGGTTCGAACCGCCATGTGCTCGGCGACGATGCCGGAGTACTCGACGGGCATGTCCCAACCGCCGAACGCGACCATCCGGGCGCCCGAGGCACGGTGGCGAGCGTTGAGCGGCGTCTTTTTGAGTGGAGCTTCGGTGGCCTGTTCCATGAAGAGATGTCGCGAACCGCGCGGCGTTGGAAACAGGTAACGGTACTATGCGCGTTCGGGGACGGTCAAGAATCGGCAACCGGCGTGCGCGGCATGCGGCGCTGTCGTGATAAGTCAGGAAGCGGTCAGGTCGACCGCTTCCTGGGAGAGCCGAGTGGCGTGTTCCTCGGAATGGCTACCGGGCCGCTCCGTTGTCGCGGCCCGAAAATCGCGGTCGATGGCTGGTTGTAACTAGTACTCCTTCAGCTGATACGGTCCACTAGATGGCTTAGCTACGGAGCCCAAGGACAGCTTTACGGACAGCAAATCCGACGAGCGCTCCCGCGACACTCGGCACGACGACGATGAGGATCCCGATGAAGATCGCGACCGGCGCCATGTTCCCCGGCCCTTCCGGCAACGTCGCCAGCGTGACGACCATGGGCACTATCGCGCCCGCCACGACCTGTAATGCGGCGAGCGACGTCTCCTCGACGCGCGGCTGCGGCATCAGCAGGCACACCATCACGTTCACGACGAAAAACACGGCCATCGCGAGCAGCACGGAGTCGACTGTATTCATGAACCACGGCGAGTGGCCGCCGCCGCCGTCAAACCATGTCTGCCACGTGACCACGAGTACGCGATGAAGTGCGACGAACGTCACGGCGCCAACCAGCGGATATTTCCAATTCATGTTTGGACCTGCGCCACACGCGTTTTGTGATCCTCGACAGGGTCTAGCTCCGCAAAACCCGGAATACAACTGCAGCCTCCGGTAACGAAGCAATAGACCGCGGATACATTGCAGTACGTGCACAGCCAGCGGCCGTCGAACCACCACGAATGGACGTCGCATCCGATCTTGAAGTAGCACTGATCATGCACGTCGCAGCACGGCCGAAAGACCGTACCGTCAGCCCAGTGCAGCCCGTCGCAGCCGTCCTGGTTTGCGTAGACGGTCGGGACGAAGAAGTTTAGGAGTCGGCTGATGGAGGCGTCGCGTCGCACCCCGCATCCCGCACCGGTCTTTGCGTTCAGACCATTCGCCTGCATCTGGGCCTTGAAATGGTGGAGCGCAATCGTCTGCAGATTGAGCCATTCCATGTCGGGTGTGAATGTCCAGCCACCCGAGTGCGCCAAGTGCTCCGGCGCGATGTAGCCCGCGCCCAGCTGCCCGTAGTCGAACACGAACACCCTGTTCTGTGGAAACCAGGCGGCCGAGCCGATTAGTACTCCGTCCTTCACGAGGCGGGCCGAGACCCGTTCGCCTGAGAGTTTGACCGGCTTTTTGGTCCGGTTGTCGGTGAATGTGTACGTGCTACGAGCCGTGCGAGTGCTCTTCGCGGACAGGCCGTTCGCCCATTCGGCTTGCAGTTCCACGATCTCCTGCTCCACGTTGCGCGCGGCGCCCTGGGGCCGCATCAGCCCTCCCTGCCACTGGAGCTTCCGTCTGCCATCCTTCCACAAGCTATACGCCTGTCGGCTGGCCCACGCCAGAGTGACGCGTTCGCCGCTGTCGTTCAGCGCCTGAAGCGGTTCACCTGCGGCCGGCGCGTATTGGAGCGACGTCGATCGAGCGGCGAAGCTCGCGGTTTCGTTGCCTGCTTGATCGTGGACCTTCGCGCGCAACTCTCCCGCATTGCCTCGTTCGGCGACGATTGTTGCACCGTCGGCGAAGCGTGTGGTCAGCCGTGTCGTCTGGCTTTCGAGCCAGTAGTACGTGTCGCCTTTCTTGCCCGGCTCTTCCGCCACACGTGTCCCGGCTGGAACCGTTCGAATGGGCGCGCTCACGCCTTGAACTGGTGGACTGGCCCTGAGCGCAGACACCCGCCAGGGTGAATGCGACACCGCACCAACCGTGACGATGAGTGCACCCACGACAAGCTTGGACCTGTGTCGCCATGCGAATTCCTGCGTTGTCACCATGGTCCGCCTCCCGGAATGCGGTGTCTCGATCGACCGCATTCGCTGGATGGGCGTGCGACCTCGCAGCTCAATAACTGCTCCGCCTCGTCCATCGCATTCGCCGGAGACGCCCGGCGTGAGCGGAGCTCAGCGCTCCGCGACTTCAGATAGGTGCCGATGCCTCGAGCACCTCGAGTTCTGTCCTGCTAAAACCTCCGGTTGAACCATGTTGGCCACGGGCTTGCCGCGGTCGCGACGATCGGCGGCACACGACCGATCACAAGCGGGCCGCCCGGCGATCGAACGGCCGAAACGCCGCGGCCGCGCGTTCCA
>Ga0137396_10000982_pt1 | contig 14465 bp, 14 predicted proteins | sample czc16metaG_FD_108284 | JGI IMG/M metagenome (GOLD analysis project Ga0137396, IMG submission 108284) | Vadose zone soil microbial communities from Angelo Coast Range Reserve, California, USA - czcobulk3.16 metaG | ecosystem: Environmental > Terrestrial > Soil > Vadose zone | place: USA...
CTGCTCGGCATTGCGGTCCGCGAACTCCTGGATCTGGGGCCGCGGGACCGGTACGCGGGAGAGGCTTTTGGAGTAGTGCCTCTCGGGATGCCCCTCATCGCGGGGCCGGCGTTGCTCACCGCGCTCCTGATCCTGGTGGACACCGTTGGCATCCTGTTCACGGTCCTGGCTTTGCTCGTGAATTTGCTCCTGGTGGGATTCGCCTTCCGATACGCGAGCCACTTCACTCGCTGGATGGGCCAACAGGGGATGAGGGGTGTATCGAAGTTGATTTCACTTTTGCTGGCCGCGATTGCCGTGAGCTTGATCCGGCGTGGCTGGCAGACGCCTTAGGAACCTGCGCTCGCTGCGGCGAGCGCCTTTGCAGCACCTAGAACTGCCCGGTCCGCAGCATCACGAGCGTGCACCCTTCGACCACCTCGATGCCGGCTTCCTCCGCCTTCATCGCGAGTGCGCTGTTCTCCGCGCCGGGATTCATGATGATGCGACGCGGTTTTGCGTTGATAATTTCCTCGATGAGCGGGTTCGACCGCTCTTCACCGAGATAGAGCGTGACGGTGTCGATCGGGCCGGGCGCGGCCGAGATTTTGGGATAACACTTTTCGCCGAGGATCTCTTCGAATGCAGGATTGATCGGCAGGGGTCTATGCCCATATTCGCGCAACATCTCCAACGCTTTGTAGGCAAAGCGGTCCGGCTTCGGGGAGGCGCCCAGGACGGCGACGGTTTCGGGTGAGCCAAGTCCCTTCATCTCTAGTGAATCGGACGGCTCGACCTGAACAGCCGTGAGAGCCTCGGGATGACACGCTTTTCCGCGTGTATTGGAGGTCTATAGGGTGTAAGTCCCCGTATCAGCCGGAACCCGCACATGTTGACAGGGGGTGCCCCCTTGTTACTATCCTCGCTCTTATGAGATTCCCTCTGGCGTTGACCAGCAAGATCGCCGCCTACATCATCACGCAGAAGCTCCGCCGGACGGACAAGTTCGCCACCGTCCTGCAGCTCGAACCGTTGCATACCTGCAACCTCACCTGCACCGGCTGCGGCCGTATTCGCGAGTACTCCACTTCGCTTAAGGACATTTTACCCCTGGAGGACTGCCTGAGCGCCGCGATGGAATGCAACGCGCCGATGATTTCGATCTGTGGCGGGGAGCCGCTGATTTATCCGCAGATTGAGGCGCTGGTGAAAGGCCTGCTCGAGCAGAAAAGGATCGTCTACATCTGCACGAACGCGATGTTCATGCGCAAAAAGATGCGCGAATGGATGAAAGCAGAATTTCGGAAACCGGATACCGGATTGCGGAAAGATTTGGAGAGCAAGCTGCGCCGGCTTATTGCCGATGGACTGGTCTCGGAGAAAGACGCTGAAACTATCCGCGATCCGAAATCCGAAATCCGAAATCCAACAATCGGCCCGAGCCGCTGGATGTATTGGAACGTGCATCTCGACGGACTCGAGCGGACACACGATCTGATCGTCGAGCGCGAAGGGGTCTTCAAGGAATGCATTCTGGCCATGAAAATGGCGAAGCTCCTCGGTTACCAGGTCGCCACCAACACCACGATCTACAAGGAGACCGACATGGCCGAGGTGGAGCAGATGTTCGATTTCCTCTCCGACCTCGGAGTGGACGGACACACCATTTCGCCCGGATACGAGTACGACGCCGCGAAGAAGGACATGATCAAACGGCTGAATTTGCAGCCGGAGAACTTCTTCCTCACCCGCAAGATGACGATCGAGAAGTTCAAGAAGATCGAGGAATGGATGGGCAAGTACACGCTCTTCGGGACACCGATTTACTTCGAGTTTCTAGCCGGCAAGCGCGACCTGAGCTGCTCAGCCTGGGCAATTCCAACACGCAACATCCGCGGCTGGAAAGGCCCCTGCTACCTCATGACCGACGCGCACTATTCGAGTTACGCGGAGTTGCTCGAAAAAGTGCAGTGGGAGAAGTACGGCGTGGTCAATGGCGTCGCGAAAGACAGCCGTTGCGAGAACTGCATGGTGCACTGCGGGTACGAGCCCACGGCAAGTCTGGGGCTTAACGCGCAACGCGGCGACACCTGGAAAAATGTCCGGTTCAACTTTGGCCCAAAACCGAAACCAACCGGCAAAGGCAACGAGATTGCGGCGTACAATGGCGTTACCTCCGGCAACGGCCATCTGACAGGCAAGCGCGCTGAAGTTGCCGCGCAAGTTTCCTAGCACGCCAATGCCTTCGTCACCCGCGAACCTGATCGCGCTGCCGAGCGTTTTTCCCGAAGGCGCGGCGGTCAATCCGGCAGAGGATACCGAGATCGCGCAGGCGATTTCTCGTGCGCAGGAAAATCTGCTCCGTCAACAGCACCCCGATGGTCATTGGTGCGGCGAACTCCTCGTCGACAGCACGCTCTGCTCCGATTTTGTCCTCTTCATGCACTGGCTGGGGGAAGTGGATGATGCGCTTCAGCAACGGTGCGCTCGTCACATTCTGAAGCGCCAGCTCGCGGACGGCGGCTGGAATATTTACTACGGCGGGCCGAGCGAGGTGAACGCATCGGTCAAGGCCTACTTCGCCCTGAAGCTCGCGGGTCATTCGGCGGACCTTCCCTACATGCAGGAAGCGCGCGCGAACATTTTGCGCCTCGGCGGCATCCCGCGCATGAACACCTTCAGCAAGCTCTATCTTGCGCTGCTCGGGCAATTCCCTTGGCAGTATCTGCCCTCCATCCCGGTGGAGATGATTCTGCTGCCGAACTGGCTGCCGTTCAATATTCACAAAATGTCGTCCTGGAGCCGGGCGATGTTGATCCCGCTCGCGATCATCAATCATTTCAAGCCAACGCGTGAATTGCCTGGTCTGAAGCAACTTCACGAGCTCTATCCGTTGGGCACCGAGCACAAGGATTTCACCCTGCCGCGCGACCCGCGGTTCTTCGCCTGGCGGAATTTTTTCCTGCGGGCCGATCATGCTCTGAAATTAATCTCGAAGCTCCAGTGGCGGCCGATGCGCCGCAGCGCGCTCGAAGAAGCGGAACGCTGGATGCTCGACCGAATTGGGGAGGGGAGCGACGGATTGGCCGCGGTCTTTCCCGCGATGCTCAACTCACTCATCGCCCTGCGCGCGCTTGGATATTCTTCGCAACACCCGATTTACGCAAAAGCGGCGAAAGATTTTGCGGAACTCTTTGTGGACGACCCGGACGATTTCCGGATTCAGCCGTGCATGTCGCCGGTCTGGGACACCGCGATCAACGTGATCGCGCTGGCGGAATCGGGTTTGCCGGCGGAGCATCCGGCGCTGCAAAACGCGGCCAACTGGTTATTGGAAAAAGAAGTGCGGCTGCGCGGGGACTGGGCCGTGAATAATCCGCACGCCGAACCCAGCGGTTGGGCCTTCGAATACAACAACGTTTACTACCCGGACACAGACGATACCGCCATGGTGCTGATGGCGTTGCGCCTGGTGCGGCCCAGAGAGTCAAACACGCTGAGCGAGGTATTCAGGCGCGCTCTGGCCTGGCAGTTGAGTTTCCAGTGTGGCGATGGAGGCTGGGCGGCGTTCGATAAGGAAGTCACGCAGCACTGGCTGGAGGACATGCCTTTCGCGGACCACAACGCCATCCTCGATCCGACCTGCAGTGATCTAACCGCGCGCACCTTGGAACTTTTTGGTTATATCGATTTCGACGCGAAGCAGCCTTCTGTGCGCGAGGCCGTAAAATATCTGATCGAGACGCAGGATGACGATGGCTCGTGGTACGGCCGGTGGGGCGTCAACTACATCTACGGCACCTGGCAGGTCTTGCGCGGATTGCGCGCCATCGGCGAGAACATGACGCAGGATTGGATTTTGCGCGGACGCGATTGGCTTGAGAGCTGTCAGAACGAAGACGACGGCTGGGGTGAGACCTGTGCCTCCTACGAAAATCCCGTGCTGAAAGGCAAGGGCGAGAGCACGGCTTCGCAAACGGCCTGGGCGCTCATGGGAATTTGCGCCTGTGGCGACCTGGACCGATCGAGCGTGCAGCGCGGTCTCCGGTATCTGTTAGCGACCCAACGGCGCGATGGCGCCTGGGACGAGCCGCAAATAACCGGGACAGGTTTCCCGCGTGTTTTCTATCTAAAGTACGACATGTACCGGCAAAATTTCCCACTGCTCGCCCTCGCCACGTATATCAATTATCGGAGCGGCCTCGGGCATTATCCGAGTTTTTACCGCTGCCAGGAATGAGCGTCGCCTCCGTGCGTCGATGCCGAAGTGTCCTCGTGGCTGGCCGAGGCATACGAGGTTGGCGAACAAAGACACTTGATCCGAGGCGATTGACGCGCCCCTTTCCCGGCGGGACAGTGTCCATTATGGCCTACGAATTACCCAAACTCCCTTATGCCTACGATGCTCTCGAGCCGCACATCGATGCGCGGACGATGGAGATCCATCACACGAAGCATCACCAGACTTACATCACCAACGTCAACAACGCGCTCAAGGACAAGCCCGAGCTCGCCTCGAAATCAGTCGAGGATTTGATCAAGGATCTCGGCGCGGTCCCCGAGGACATCCGCACTGTCGTGAGAAACAACGGCGGCGGCCACGCGAATCATTCCTTCTTCTGGAAAATCATGGGCCCGAATGCCGGCGGCGAGCCTTCCGGTAAATTGGGCGACGACATCAATTCCACTTTTGGAGGCTTCGACGCCTTCAAGGAAAAATTCGCCGCGGCCGGGACGGGCCGTTTCGGCAGCGGCTGGGCGTGGCTGATCAAGAACAAGGGCGGAAAGCTGGAAGTGATTTCCAGTCCGAACCAGGACAGCCCGCTCATGGACGGTAACACGCCTTTGCTTGGCGTGGACGTCTGGGAGCATGCCTATTATCTCAACTACCAAAACCGCCGCCCCGATTATATCAAGGCGTGGTGGAACGTGGTAAACTGGGACGAAGTGGCGAAGAATTACTAGTTCTTGATTGATGGTAGGGACGCCGTCCCGCAATTGCGGGATCCGCGGACAGCGCAGCGCGCTGTCCCTACCCAATGCAATGGCCTACCTCAACGACAACTATCTCAAGCTTCAGGCCGGTTATCTCTTCCCCGAGATCGCGCGGCGCGTGCGCGAGTTTTGCGATGCGAATCCAGAGGCGGCGCGGCGGCTGATTCGTTGCGGCATCGGCGATGTGACCGAGCCGCTGCCTCCGGCGGTCGTCACCGCAATGCATCGGGCCGTGGATGAACTCAGCGTCCGCGAGACCTTTCGCGGTTACGGTCACGAGCAGGGTCTGGAATCGCTTCGAGAGAAGATCGCGCAACAAGATTACCGCGATCGTGGAAGCGACGTCACAGCTGACGAGATATTCATCTCCGATGGATCAAAACCAGACTGCGGTTTCATCCTCGATATTCTGGGCGATCAAAACAAGATCGCCATCACCGATCCCGTTTACCCTGTTTACGTCGACACGAACGTGATGGCGGGGCATACCGGGCCCGCGGAGGAAACGGGCCGTTACCAAGGGATCACATATCTGGCGTGCGGCCCCGAAAACGGCTTTGTCCCGGAGGCGCCGCGGGAGCCGGTCGATATCGTTTATCTCTGTTTTCCAAATAATCCGACCGGCGCAGTGGCGTCGCGAGGCCAGCTGACGCGCTGGGTCGACTACGCGCGGGAGCACGAGGCGATCATCCTTTTTGATGCGGCCTACGAAGCTTACATCGGCGACTCGGAAATCCCGCATTCGATCTACGAAATTCAAGGCGCGCGCGAATGCGCGATCGAATTCCGGAGTTTCTCAAAGAACGGGGGCTTCACCGGCGTGCGGTGCGGGTTCACCGTCATGCCGAAAAGTCTGCACGCACGCACCGCCGATCGGCGCAAGCTCCCGCTCCATCCTTTGTGGCATCGGCGCTGGAGCACCAAGGCAAATAGCGTTAGCTACCCAGTGCAACGAGGGGCAGAGGCAATCTATACGGCCGAGGGGCGTGGCCAGGTCCGAAGTTTGATCGATCATTACATGGGAAACGCGCGCATCCTTCGCGAAGCGGCCGCGCGCGCCGGGTTGCCAGTTTACGGCGGCGTGAACGCTCCTTACATCTGGGTCAAAACACTTCCCGGCCTGACGAGCTGGCAGATGTTCGATCGGATGTTGGAGGAATTGAACGTCGTTATCACGCCCGGAAGCGGTTTCGGATCTTGCGGCGAAGGGTTCTTCCGCATCTCGGCTTTCAACAGTCGCGAAAACGCGGAGGAAGTGGCGCAGCGTCTGCAAACGCTGGCGTGAATCGTGCCGGATCGAACGGCCATGTTCCTCTCGTCGTAGTCGACGCTCGTTAATTTTCTGGATAGAGAGTAACAGCGTGTCGATTACCACCAAGAATCTCCCGCAACTTTATCGCTTCTGTTTCTTGATGACAGGCGATGCGGCCAAGGCGCAGGAAGCCTTTCAAGATACCGTGCGAGAAGCGGCTTTGCGTTCCGCCCGGGACGAGCCGCCACTCGATCGCCTTTGGTTTTTTCGCGATGCCAGGTGGCGCTGCCTCGCCGTGAGCGAGCAGGGAATCCAGGCTGAAGCGGGAATGATGGAAGAAGCGGAGATTTCACCAGTGGGTCCGATGCAGATCGAGCAATTGGATCCCGATCAGCTCGCCGTTTGGGTTTCCGCCGCGCCCGAGCCGCAACGCAGCGCCCTTGCGCTCTTTTATTTGGATGAGTTCAGTGTGCGCGAATTGCTGGCTCTCCTGGAGATGAAAGCGGGCGAATTGTCCGACTTGATTTCAAGCGGTCGCCGCCAGTTCCAAGCATGGCTCGACGCCACCACGCCACACTACGAGGAATGAGTTTTTTCCAAGTTCGCCCTAATTACAGCTCTCTGGCTCGATGCGCGCCCATCACGGAAAAGCCCGGGACCGATAGGGCCATGCGCGTCGCCATCCAAAGGGCGCGCCAAGGGAAGAAGGCAGCTTCCTTTGCGCAACAGCAGGCGTTCGATGCCGCCATCGCAAAACTCGTCCGCGCCATCCCCGTGGATGCACAGGTCGCCGAATGGTTCGCCAACGAGAGCCTGATCCCCTTGGTGAAACGGCGGTGGAAGAAAATTTTGCTCAACCCGGTCGTGATCGCGATCGCTCTCGCCATGGCCGTCATAGGCGGGGTGTTCGCTTATCGCGTCCACGAACGCCTTTACGACTTTCCGGGAGCGGACCAGGCAAGACGGCTTCTGTCCGTCGCGAGCTCGACCAGATCGGTGATACTCGATCCTCTCAAGACGGACGCCGGCGCGCTGAGCGATCTGTTTTTCATGAAACATCGGCTCGAGCATTATGACATCCCGCCGGAGTTCGCGGAGTTTCGCACTCTGGGCAGTCGTGTTTTTGACGACGACGAAGTGCACGGCGTGGCGCAAATCTGGGTGGTGGAAAAGCGGATGCAGTTTTTCCTCTTTCCCGCCGAGAAAAATCCCAAGGGCGGCAGCGTGACCGATTTTTCCGATTGGCGGTTTGTCGAGCTGGAAGGCTGGACCGGCGCCGTTCAGCAACGGAACGGTGTTTGCTTTATGGCTGCGCTCCGAGGACGTGAGAAAGATCTCGCGCCCTATCTGGAAAAGCGAAAGCAATGACGGCACGTCCCAATGAAAAGTGCCAGAGGGGAGAATCGAACTCCCGACCAAGGGCTTATGAGTCCCCTGCTCTACCGCTGAGCTACCCTGGCGACGCGCGACAAATTGAATGCCGCTCTTCGGCATGTCAACGCTCAGCAAGCGGCATGCTTCTCGCCCTTGAATTCAATAATGCGGAAACTTGGTCATGATCGAGCGATTCCTGGAAGATCTGCACGTGGGTGACCGGTTTGATTCGGGCACCTTTGAAGTGACCGAACAGGGGATTGTCGATTTCGCGGAGAATTTTGATCCGCAGCCGTTCCATCTCGATTTGGATGCGGCGAGGAGAAGCGTCTTTCGCGGTTTGGCCGCGAGCGGCTGGCACACCGCCGCCATGTCGATGAAATTATTTGTCACCGGCGAGCTTCAACTCGGGGGCGGCTCCATAGGCCTGGGTGTGGATGCGTTGGAATGGCCGCGCCCAGTGCGCCCTGGCGACACTCTGCGACTTCAGACCGAAATCGTGGAGGTGCGTCCGTCTCGATCAAAACCAGATCGCGGCATCATCCGCATCCGGAATGTGACGACCAACCAGGACGGCGAGATCGTGCAGACCTTCCTCGCTTCGGTCCTCGTGCGTCGCCGGTCGGCAGCAGGCTAAATCAGTTTTCCCGAACCTGTTTCTCCGTCGCCAGAACTTTGCACCCGGCCAGATCGAGTTTGCCGGAGGCTAGAACGGGGATCGCGGCTACGCGGCGCAAGGTCTTGGGAATCCAAAGGTTGGGAACACCAATTTCAGAAAGCGCTGTGCGGACACTCGACAGATCGAGATCGAGGCTGCTCAAAAGCACGAGCGCTTCGCCCTTCGCCGCGTCGGCCACGCCCACGATGGCAATCACGCGTTCCGAGTGTTCTCCGCCCGGCAACACCGACAGAATCTTCTGTTCGATGGTTTCGTGCGGCACCATTTCGCCGCCAATCTTGGAGAAGCGCGACAGCCGGCCTTCGATGTAGAGAAAACCATCTTCGTCGAATCGGCCGATATCGCCCGTTTTGAACCAGCCGTCCCGGAGAACGTCCGCAGTTCGTTCCGGGGCATCGAGATAGCCTTCGAAAATGTTTGGTCCGCGCAGCCAGAGCATTCCGGTGTCGTGGAGTGAGCCCTTAAGGTCGGTCTCTGCATCGCGAATTTCAGCGGCCATCCCCGGCAGAAGTTTTCCGGCGGAGCCGAGGCGATTGCAGGGCTGAACCGATTGCCCGGGCTTCTTCGCTTTCGGTTCCGGCAGATTGACGCTCGCCACCGGCGACGTTTCGGTGAGGCCATAACCTTGCAGGACCTCTTTTCCGAACCGCGCTTCGAATGCTTTGGCCAGCTCATCCGGCAGCTTTTCCGCGCCCGTGATGAGCAAGCGCAAGCTGCGCAATTGTGCGGGCTCCGCCTTTCGCAGGTACGCGCGCAAGAAGGTCGGCGTGGCGAGCATCACAGTCACAGCCTCTCGCTCCACGAGGCTGGCGATCTTTCCGGCTTCGAGCGGATTCGGATAACTCGCGGTGCGAACCCCTTCGATGAGCGGGTACCAAAGCGTCACTGTGCAACCGAAGCTGTGAAAAAATGGGAGCGATGCGAGCATCACGTCATCCTTTTTCGCGTCGAGCATGACGGCAAATTGCGAGACATTGCCGATGATGTTGCGATGAGTCAGGGCCACACCTTTCGGTTTGCCTGAACTTCCACTCGTGAAAAGCAGGACAGCTTCCGTGCGGTCGCCGACACGCGGAAAATTTAGCATTCGACCCAAAACGCCCGCGGGCGTGATCAGGCCCAGAAGCCACCAGCCGAGGATCGCCCGTTTCATTTTTGGCAGGATTTCCTCGAGATGAAGCACGCGGCGTGGCCAGGGAAATTCTTCCAGTCGCTTCACCAGCATTCGCGCGGTGATGATCGTGGTCAGGCCTGCCTGTTGCTGGGCCGATTCGATTGAGTCGCGCGCGCTGGTGAAATTCAAATTGACGGGAATCTTCCCCGCGAAAACCACGGCCAGATTCGCGACTACGCCGCCCTTGCCCGGTGGCAGAACGATCCCAATGCGCCGGTCGGGACAGGTCACTTTCAGATGACGGCTTAACGCCACAGCGACGCCGAGAAGTTTTCCGCGCGATAAGCTCGTGTGGTCGAGGCCATCTGTGATCGCGACCCGGAAAGGGTTTCGTTTGAGCCCCCGCAAACACGCTTGCGCCAAATGCCCGCGCAAGGCAGGGCGCTGGCTGTAACAAAATTCCCCGATCTTAAGCAGCTCCTCGCGCACAGTGGAGATGTCGGCGGCTTCGGCTGGCAACGGCTGTCCGAATGCGACCATTACCCGGTACGGCAGCGACCGAGGCCATTTCGTGAAGAAGCGCCCACCTTGAAACGAGAAGATCGAGCCCCAGAGCCGGTCGAGCCACACGGGAACCACCGGAGCTTCCGCGTGCCGCGCGATTATTTCGTAGCCGCGGCGCAAGCGCAGCAGCGAACCGCTGCGCGACAACTCTCCTTCGGGGAACAGACAAACGATCTCGCCCTCGCGAATCTTGGCCGCCGCCTCGCGCATCGCATCCTTGGCTTTGCGAGAAGTGATGGGGATGCAACCGACCGCTCGCAAAATCGGGTGCAGGAAGCGATTCCGGTAGACGCCTTCATCAACTATGAAACGAATCGGTCGCGGAGAGGCGAGCAGGAGAACGATGGCGTCCACCCACGTGATGTGATTTGGCAGGAGGAGGAAACCTCCGGAGGGAAGATGTTCGATGCCGGTGGTGGTCACGCGATAAATCAGGCGGGCAAGGCCCAAGCCAAGAAATCGAAGGGCGTGTTCGAAGGCCGAGGATTTTGCCATGGAATATGGTTTACAAGGAGCTAGTTGTTCCGTGCAATCGGCAATTCGATGACTACCCCCGAATCAAGAATAAACCCAGGCGCACGCACCGCCCTCGCGTTGCTGCTGGGGATCAACCTTTTCAACTACATCGACCGCCAAATTCTGGCGGCGGTTGAACCAAACATACGGGCCGCTTTTTTCGCGCCGGGAGATCCGAACGCGATGGCCATGACCGGCACTCTTGCTCCGGCGTTTCTGGTCACCTACATGCTTTCCGCGCCGATCCTTGGTTTCCTGGCCGATCGGTTCTCGCGCTGGCTCATTGTTGGCGTGTGCGTGATTCTCTGGAGCTTCGCGACCGCCGCCTCTGGTTTCGCGGCCACGTTCCTCGCGCTGCTGGTTACACGCATCTTTGTTGGAATCGGTGAGGGCGGCTACGGGCCCGCCGCGCCCACGATCCTGGCCGACTACTTCACTTTGCAAACGCGCGGCCGTGTGATGGCCATTTTTTGCGCCGCGATCCCGGTGGGAAGCGCGCTCGGTTATGTCCTGGGAGGAATAATCAATCACCAGCTCGGTTGGCGTTGGGCGTTTTATCTCGTGGCGATTCCCGGCATCGTTCTGGGTTTGTTTTGTTTCCTGCAAAAAGATCCGCGGGCGCGCAGCGGGGTCCGCGCCGAACGCAAGCGAGCGCGCAACGAGGACTACCTTGCGTTGCTCCGCACGCGCTCCTTCGTTTTCAATTGCCTGGCGCAAACCGCGATGACTTTTGCCCTCGGCGGTCTCGCCTATTGGATGGCGGCTTATTTGATTTTCCGGCGGCAGTCACCCGAACTGGCGACCCCGATTTTTGGCGGGATCACCGTCGTCGCCGGGCTTCTGTCGACGCTCGTGGGAGGGTTCCTGGCGGACCGGCTGCGAAAACGTTTTAGCGGCTCCTATTTTCTGGTTTCCGGTGCTGGCATGCTGCTCGCGTTTCCGTTGTTCGTCGCCATGCTTTACACGCCGTTTCCGACGGCCTGGATTCTTCTCTTCGGCGCGGTTTTTTTTGTTTTTCTTAACACGGGCCCGTCCAATGCCGCCCTGGCCAACGTCGCCGAACCCAAGATCCGTGCGACTGCGTTCGCCCTCAACATTCTAATCATTCATGCACTGGGCGATGCGATTTCGCCGCCGTTGTTGGGCGCAGTGGCCGGACATTACGACATGACCGTGGCGTTTCTTGTCATATCTGTAGCCATGCTGGCTTCCGGAATCATCTGGCTCTTCGGAATGAAGTATCTCGCGGCGGATACCGCCGCGGTGGAAAACCAACCGGCGGTGTAATGAAGACAGCGGGAGCCGTCGGTCGCGGCTATTCCATTTCGTAGGTGGTGATTTCGATCTCGTATCCATCCGGATCCCGGAAGTAGATGGACTGCGAGATTTCGTGATCCTGAAAATGGAAAGCGATGCCGCGGCTGGTCAGATCGCGCTGTGCGGCAACAAAATTCTTGTGGTTTGCTCGCAACGCGAGATGGAGCATGCCATCCCGCTTGCGAGTAGGCGACGGGGTTGGCCGGTCGTTTCCAGCCGGGAACAGCGCAATGGCTGTCTTGTCCTTTGCCACGAAAACCGGAATGCCATTCCACATGCCGGGGTAGCGATGCTCAAACCCGAGGACATCGACGTACCAGGCTGCCGAACGTTCGACATCCCGGACAGCGAGTGCGACGTGATCGAGTCCTTCCAATTCAAACATTGCGGTCAGTCAAATCGGAGACGTCTTCTTAAGAAAGCAAAAAACCGGGCGCGCTCGCCAGGGCGCCGGCCTCTCCTAGGGGCTTGGACGATTCCGGCTTCGGCGAGATTGATCTTGCGAAAACGCGGGCACAGCGTTGCGTAAGCACTCATGCGTAGAATCGTGTTGTCGTGCGTGGCGGTCTTCTTGAGCTGCGCGAATCTCATGGCCACCGAGGTTCAGTTGTCATCCTCACCGAAGCCGAAACCATCACAATCGCCGAAGCCTCAAAAACAGGCGACGCCCGCGCCGAGAGCGACACCTACGCCACAAGGGACGGCTGTGCCAAAGGCGACGCCTGCGCAACCGGTGACGCCAGCCCCGCAGGCGACGCCTGCGGGCGAGTTGCCGCTCTATCGGCCAGCCCTGCTCGGGGTCGGACCAAACTCCGTCATCAATCGCATCGACACTCAGGACTTGATCAGGAAGGGACAAAAGGATGGCAGCGTCATGTTTTGCTGCTCGGTCGGGAAAGCTGGAGAAATCGCCAATACCTGGACCTACCGCGGAACGCCCGGATCCACCGTGCTCGAGCAGGAGCTGGTCAAGCGGCTGGACCAAGCTCTGTTTGTCCCTGCGATCTACAACCGCCAACCCGTCTATGTTCTCTTTTTCGGCACGGTGACGTTTTCGATCGTCAGCGGAAAGCCTCGGCTCCGGATTTTTGCGAATCAGGAAGCGGCGGAGCTAAAGAAAGAAAGCGACTTCATCGGCCCTCAACCGTTCGTCGGACACGATTCGAAGTTTGAAGGATTGCACTTTCCGGACGACGTGGTCAACACTCCGGTCTCGGGTCTGGTGGAACTGGCGATGAAGATTGACGCGGACGGAAACCTGAAGGACCTGAAAGTTGTTTCAGAGGAGCCGCCCCTCGTTGGGTTCCGGCGGGCCGCGGCGGAAGATTTCCGGGTGGCGAAATTCATTCCCGCCTTTCGCGACGGGAAACCGGTCGAGTGCAGCATCACGTTGCCCGTCTACTACGAACCGTAAAGCGGTGGCCGGCGTTCATTTCGCGTTCCGTTAAGGTTTGTCGTGGCAAGAACAAAGAGGCCGATTCTGCCTTCCTCCTTTTTCGAGCGCGATCCGCTCGTCTGTGCACGCGAGCTCGTGGGCGCCGAGCTGGTTTGGGGAAAATGCTCCGGCATCGTCGTCGAGACGGAGGCGTATCTCACCTTGAACGACGAAGCTTGCCACACCTTTACCCGGCCGAGCACTCGCGCATTCGTCGAGCGGAATGCGGCTGGGACAGTTTACATTTACATGAATTACGGTGTGCATTGGATGCTCAACGTGCTCGTGAAGGGCGCCCCCAGGAGTGGGCTGATCCTGATTCGCGCTCTCGAGCCGCGCCGGGGCCTTGGCATCATGAGGACACGCCGGGGGGTCGATGATATCCATCGGCTTTGCTCCGGACCGGGTAAATTAGCCCAGGCGCTGGACATCACGAAGCGGCACCACGAAATGAATCTTTGCTTGGATTCGCGGTATTGTTTCATGCGGGCGGAGAACATGGATGGCGGGGTCGTGGCCGATCCGCGGATCGGAATCAGCCGTGCCCGGGATTTCCCCTGGCGTTTCACCCTGGCCGGGAGCCCATTCGTCAGCGTCCCCGTCCGTCCGCCAAACACGCGCAAGCCATTGACCGCCGCGCGGAGTGCGCGGACTTTCCACGCGCAATGAACGCAAGCAAACAGCGCGTCCTTCTCGGCATGAGCGGGGGTGTCGATTCCAGCGTGGCGGGTTACCTTCTGCGCGAACAGGGCTACGATGTCGTCGGCGTAACCATGAAAGTATGGCCGCAGGATTGCATCTCGCGCGCGGAGGACAAATGTTGCGGCCCGCAGGCAATAGCTGATGCGCGCGGCGTGGCGCATTCGCTCGGGATTCCGCATTACGTCGTTGATGAAGCCGACCAGTTCGAGCGGCTCGTGATTGATTATTTCTCCAGCGAGTACCAGGCCGGTCGGACGCCGAATCCGTGCGTGATGTGCAATGAGAAGCTCAAGTTCGGCAATCTCTGGAGCAAAGCAGCAGCCTTAGACTGCGATTATATCGCGACGGGCCACTACGCCATCATAGAGTACCAAGGCGATCGCGCAGTGCTTCGCAAAGGAATCGATCCGCGCAAAGATCAGTCGTACTTTTTGTTCAGCCTGCGTCAGCCGCAACTGCGTCGCGCCCTGCTGCCGCTTGGAAAAATGACGAAGTCACAGATTCGTGAAATTGCGCACTCGTTAGGACTAAAAGTGGC
>Ga0137396_10000985_pt1 | contig 14450 bp, 11 predicted proteins | sample czc16metaG_FD_108284 | JGI IMG/M metagenome (GOLD analysis project Ga0137396, IMG submission 108284) | Vadose zone soil microbial communities from Angelo Coast Range Reserve, California, USA - czcobulk3.16 metaG | ecosystem: Environmental > Terrestrial > Soil > Vadose zone | place: USA...
CCCGGTCCGCGCCGTAACCCTCGCGGGAAAGAGTCAGAGCTTTGCTGTTGGGATCCCGAATCAGAAATCAATACATACCTGGACTAGCCCGCACCCACTGAATAATCAGGACAATAGGATCAAAGTATCATACAACTCAACAACCGACACGTTAACATTCACTGGAATGGATGGCCTAGACGAAAACTACGTCCGGGTACCAGGAACCGTAAGCCAGGTCCAGATCAGTTCTGGCGGTGGATCTCCAGCAAGTTTCGTCTTGACGAGTCCAGACATAGGGCATCCGATTAAAGTCAATAGTCTACAGAATACAAGGGCAACTGCACAGTTGGCCCAGTTGAAGACCTCGAAGGTTTCGATGATCGCGCTCAGAAACATAGATCTTACGGAAGCTATCAAGGGTAAATACGTGATCAATCTTCTTGCAATCGACATCCAGCCAGCTTGACAAGAGTCTCTTAACCGTTAGATCTGTGAAACTCGAAAGAACGCGTTCTCCGCAGACGCAGTATTCTGATACGGAGGTTACACCACGCCTAATCCACCTAGTTGAGAAGTTTCAGTCCACGATGGTCGTCGAATGACACGACGCCAGGTCCAGCTAAAATTCATGCAAACCCTCAGTCCGACGGTCTACGGCTTTCTTAGAGAGGAAGCCAGACGCAGAGGGATCAGTGTCCAACAGCTACTCCGTGCCATCATAATTCCCGAGTGGCTAGAAGAGCTAGAGAAGGACAGGAAACTGACTGCCCTTCCTAGCTACTAGAATCCCAAAACCCTAGGCAGACTCGAAACCGGGAGGAAATAATTCCGGCCTGGTTCAGAGAGCTGGTCCACTCATGCGGCACCACTAACCCCCAGCTGAAGGAGGCAGATTGGTTGGGTGCCTTTGACGTAACGATTCTGAGAGGAGTTGACCGTTTCCTAACTGTAGCTGCTACTTGGCTTGTGGAGTTCCAGGGGAGGGAACCACTCCCAGCTGCTGCATCATGGTCATAATATCTTCCTGGTGCCATATCTCGGCAACCTTGCCATTCGCCACTCGAGAAATATCGATACCTGTGATCTTTATGGACTTGCCCGTGGGAGGTATGCCCATTAGATCTCCCTTGTGGGTGCCGGTTGCGGTCCACCGGTCGACAACGTAGTCGCGGCTTGCAAGGAGAAGGTCCAGCTTTATCCACAGGTCGGGAAAAGCAGCGCGAAACATGGTCAGCGCCTGTTTCTGACCTTCTATTCCTCGAGCTTGGCCGGGCATCTCATTATGGTCAACGATATTGGTATCTATGATCTGCGGGGCCAGCTCAGCACGCCCCTTACCCCAGAATTCCTCAATGAAGGATTTGACTACCGTCTTGTTTCTCTCTTCCTCTTGCTGATAAGTTAGAGACATGAAAAGGCGGTGCCGACTGCAAAGGATTTAGCTTTTTCTATTGCTCAACTCGCGAGCCTCTCGCGTTTCCGAACCGAGTTTTCAAGGAGAAGACTCTGACTTTTGGCGACACTAGACTAATGCACAGGGTAATTCCAGGAACGCGCAGGATTCGCGACGACCCCCGCTTCTCCGAACTCTTTAACAGAGCCGGTCTGAAATTGGAAGCAGACATCTGAAGATTACAACTTCCCCAGCTGAGTCGTTGATGGCATCAAACGAATCGAAAAAGGCCCAGAGTTGGTTTCTCAAAGATGAGTAACGCGAATTACTCTGTTCCCCAGGTGAGCACATTGCGATAATCTAAGAGCTTGGAACGTTTGGTTGTCTCGTTTTTCTGCGCTTCATAACCAAGAAAGCTAGTAACACCGCTGAAGATACAACTATCCAGAGTGCTGCTGCTTCTAGTAGAATTTGCGAGACGAACGGTGGATGTGCGGCTGAGGGCGTTGCGTATGCTTCGTTCGAAAGCCCGCTCTGCCCGGCATCACTGATAGCGCTAACCCTGTAGTAGTATGTGAGTCCAGGGCTTACATTGAGGTCCGTGGCAACCGTCATGTTGTAACTACTATCGACCCTGGTGTCGTTGCCTGGCACGGTTCGCCGGTAGATGTAGTAGCCGGTGATGGGAGAGCCTCCATTCGACAGAGGGGGATCCCAGGTCAATGAGATCGGGCCAGGGATGGTGACAGCCCGAAGGTTTCGGGGTGGAGACGGTGTAGGTATCGTGGTTACGTTTGCTTCGTTCGAGAAGATGCTTTCTCCAATGCTGTTGTAGGCTGTCACCTTGTAATAGTAGGTGGTGCCGGGCTGGACCCCGACATCATCATAGAAGGTCTGGGTCCCAACAAAAGTGAGGGAGGTTTCGCCGCCTGACACAAGGCCACGGTAGATATTGTATCCCTGGATTGGTGCGCCACCGTTCGATACAGGCGCGGTCCAGACTAGGGAGACTCTGCGAATTCCAAGGGTCGCCGTAAGTCCTCCCGGGGCAGAAGGCGGGCTCGCAGCGTGTAAGCCTGAGATCATAGGAAGGACTCCTGTGAGGAGAATGATCGAAGACGAGAGTACGATCATGACGGCCAGTCGACTCCTCATAGTTTGACCGCAGCCCCGCCTATCGTGCTTGGTTTTCTAGTGAGTGGCTGTCAATTTATTCTCTTCGAAACTGAGATGCGGCGAGGACCCTTGAGTATTCTGGTAGCCTTGTCGAGAAGATCGTCGGCCTTTTCGGAATCTGACACGCCGCGAGCTTCAAGAACTAGCTGCTTTCTCTTTTTCGACTCCTTGACCCTGACTCGAATTTCGGGCAGCCTTGTTCCGAGGAGACCGAGTGTTTCTAGTCGGAAGTCTTCTTTGGCGATGGACACTCTCCTTGTCGTTCGTAGGATTCCGTAGGTTGTTTCGATTAGTTGCCGCCCTTTGGAAACGGCGTCTTCTGAATCGATTGGGAGTCTAACCCAGCCGTAGCCTCCGTATTCTGGGTGAGGAATCGTTCCAGGCACTTCGCTTACGACGGCCTCGACATTGTTCCAGACGAATGTTTCGAGAAAGAGATAGTCTCTTGTCGGGTGAAAGTGGCAGAAGAATCTCTTCCGAAAGAAGAACGCTTCCCCACCAAACCTCGTCCCACTCATTACACCAGGCAGTTTTATCAGGAGCTTCCTGAGTCGGTCAGGAGGCTTTTGGATCTGCCCTTGATGTGGCTCCACGGCTTCCGTCACAGATAAGTCACTTCTCTCATAGAAAGTTAAAGAGTCATTCCCGGATATATCGAGTCTAGAGAATATCGAACGTCGAACATTTCGAGCGGCGAAAATTTCGCTGGGAGAGACATTCGTTATTACAACCCGTCACACTGCCTGCATTCTACTATGAAAATAGCACTACAATTCAGAGTTCGAAGAACAATGTTTCTAGCAATCCTAATGATCACAAGTACGCTTCTGATGGCGTCAGTCGGGGTGCATCGAACTATCGCTTCCGACAACGGAGGCGGTAGTCTGACACAGACCGCGGCAACCTTCACAAACTATGAGCTAGCAGGCAACGAGTTCATTGCAGGACACAGCCAAGGCGTGAGTTGTCCCAACACCGCCACTGTTGAAGCCCAGAAATGCTACAGTACGCAAGCAGAGCCGGCGATAAGGGCCGATCCGAGTGGCAACTTCTACGGATCATCTGAAAGCGTCTTCTGCGTCATTGGCGGCCAGTGCGGTGGAACTTATGCGTGGAAGTCTACCGATGATGGCTCAACCTTCAAGACTCTGCCCCTGCCGAACACAGTGACACTAGACCCAGCGCCCACTCCTCTCGGTGTTTCCCTTCAAGGAGGAGACACGGATATCGCCGTTGCGCCGCACAAGAATGTAAACGGCTTTTACAACATCTACGTGGCCAGCCTACACAGTACGTTAGCTAACATTGGCATCAGCACCAGCACCAATGGCGGAACCACATGGTTTGACAATCTTTTCAGCGCCAGTCTCCCAGTCGACGACAGGGAATGGGTCGCAGCGGATGGAGCAAACAAGGTCTGCCTATCATATCACGCATTCGCAGCGACCAACGCGATCGCCGTTGACTGCGGTACAACAGATCCCACCACAGGCGTAATCGTATTCAACAGTCACGCCTCCGCATTCGACACAGCACATGCTGCACTGTTCGTTGCCTACAATAACAAGATTGGAAACCTTGCCGTTGATCCGCACAACCACGTCATCTATCAAGTGTTCAGCTCGGTCGCAGACACTTCCGAAGTCGTACCATGCCTAACGGGATGCAATTTCCACACTGTCTGGATAGCTGTAAGCATTGACGGCGGCCACAATTTCAAAGACTACATCGTATACAATGATGCTTCTGGACTATCAGACTTTGGGCATTCCTTCGTCAACGTAAGCGTCGACAAGGCCGGAAACCTCTACGTGGTCTACAGCGACGATCACAACCTGTTCTACAGCTATTCCCGAACCTTCGGCCAAACTTGGTCTACACGAACCAAGATCAACCAGACTCCATCGAATACTGCCATCTTCCCGTGGAGCGCTGCAGGAAATACCGGGCAATTAGACGTGGTCTGGTACGGCACATCATACACTAATGGTGCAACAGTGCCAACAAACTTTCCACACTGCAACGGTGTTCCAAGCGGCGCCTGCCTCACCGTACCCTGGTACGTGTACTTCGCACAGAATCTCAACGCGTTAGCACCTGGAAGTACGTTCACACAGGTGGCTGCTTCAGGCATTGTCCACTACGGCGATGTTTGCGAAAATGGCGCAGGTTGCGACAGCTCGACCCAGAACCGAGACCTACTCGATGATTTCGGAGTAGCCACAAGCCCAACTACCGGCAAAGCCGCAATAATCTACACGTCAGATCGGTACCTCAACACGCCGCTCGAACCTGCTAACACGTACGGCAGCAGACACTGCACTGCATCCGCAGACAACAGCGTAGACTGTTCCCATACTGACATTGCGGCTCAAATCGGAGGCTCGACTGTCAACCAGAAACCGCACCACTTTGAAGTGGACAATGAGGACTTTGAAGAACTAAACATAAGCCATGATGGGGGACCCTCACCGCACAATGACATTGACATTACCAATACTGGTACAACTCCCATTGACAAGATTGACATCGGCATAGGCGGCCTACCCTGGACCATAACATGGAACACAGCCGGACCAATCCTACCCGGCCAAACCGTACACGGCACCTCGACAAGTGTCCCATTAGGACTCTTACTGGCTGTAGGCAGTGTCTACCAGGTTACTATAACTGCAAAGCTTGCAGACGGTTCAACTGAGACTCAGACAATCAACGCAATCTATACGCTAGGCGCAGGACTAGGACTGTGAGTCCGAGATAGTCCTAGTCCATCCCACCTTTTTCTCGACATTTTTCGAGTACTGTTTCTCTCTTGTCCGAAAGTTACGAGCCGTACACCCATGACACAATCTGGAGGCATGAGAGTGCTCTCGAATATGTTGTCTTTCGATATATCTAGAAAGAATGTTTTCGAATATCGAAAATATTGCCGTTCTGAACATTCGTTTTATCCCCAGACCTCTGCTGCGTGAGCACTGTTCATCATGTCTCAGGGTCTCAGATCTCCAAGAACAGTTCTCAAAGTAGTCCTCTTACTAGGCGCAATTCTGCTCGGAACTGGTCTATACTTGGGCCCGAGGCTGAAGGCCGTAACTCCTAATCCTACCTTCCCTACCGGCGGAATAGGCTTCGGCCCTGCAACTATCATTGACTCACAACGGACAGAGGGAGAACCCCTCAACCATATTGATAGATCTGGCAACATCTGGGAGACTGGCCCCTGGGGGTTTAGCACGGCTCAGGGGTTCGTGGCAAAGTCCACTGACAATGGCGACAGCTTCCACATAGTATCTCCCATCGGGTTGCGGCCTAACCCATCTCCCGCAGGTGGTGGAGACACGGATATTGTCACGGACGATCAGGGTAACGCCTACTTCGCTGACCTGGAAGGATTGGCGGCCATCGGGGTAGCAGTCAGCAATGATGGAGGGAACAGTTGGAGAGCAAACCCTGACGCATCGATCTTACCCGTCGACGACAGGCAATGGCTAGCAGTTGACAACGGCCAATCTCCCGGCCCAGATGACAATACCGTCTTCCTTGTCTTCAATCAACTAGGCCAAGGCTGGACACTTCTCTCCTCGCCAGGCTCAAAGGGGTCCCTCGACCCGGTCGGGGGATTGAAGTACGACTTTGCAACAGGGACAGGAACCGCGACACCGGGCCTGGTTACGACCGACGACCGGTGTGGAAGGCTCCTTTTCGACCCGAACACGAGAAATCTCTACTTACCCTGCACAAATAGCGGTGGCAACCATGTTGAAATTTGGAAGGCCTCCGTGGCTGTAGGTCAACGGACTGGCCTCGTATTCACTGCTGTGGAAGCCCCGCCGAGCCCAGGCGGTCTGATAGGACTCGGCCACTTGTTCTCAGACGTTGCGGTGGACATGGCTGGAAACCTATACGCTGTCTGGATAGACATCAACAATAACAACGTCTACCTCAGCTCTTCCGTCGATCAGGGATCCAACTGGACTAGTCCGGTGCAGGTTAATGGTGACCCGGCCAATAGCAACGTGATGCCTTGGGCTGTAGGCGGAGCGGCCGGAATAGTCGACATCGCCTTCTACGGCACGGACAGCCTAGGCAACTCGAACAGCTTTCCTAACTGGCAGGTTGACCGAGTTGGAGCCACGGCATTCAAATGGTTCGTCTATTTTGTCCAGGTTCGGGGCGCAACCAACAACATCCCCACCATCTACCAAGTCAAGGCCAGTGAGCACCCTACCGACTATGGTCAGATATGCACTGGTGGGCTGGGCTGCACAGGCATGGGCGACCGGACCCTGGCGGACTTTTTCACTCTGGCCATTGACTCAAAGGGGGCCGCGAGGATAGTGATAGATGATCTCACAAACCAGCATCACGGCGCAGCACTCTTCGAACTGACACAGAACGCGGGGCCCTCAGCTATCGGAACGACCCTCACACCTCAGTTTCCAAACGTCTCTGCGGGAGTCACGGACCCTGCAGGTGACGCGCAGGTTCCCCATTACTCACTTGTACCTGGCCAGAATCAGCCAGCACTAGACCTGCTCGCGATCCGGCTTTCCCAGCCAGACTCTTCCCACCTAACCGTGACTCTGAAACTCAATAGCCTCGCTCAACTGGTGCCGCCTCCAGGTGCCACTGGACTAATGTGGCTGACGCGATGGCAGTTCAAAACCCTCGGGGACGGCGGCGAAGAGAGCTACCGCATATTCTACTTGGGCGCCAACTTCACCCTAGGCCAGAGCATCTTCTTCTCAGGTACAGGAAAATCCGCAGCGCCCGGCACGGGAGTACCTCCAGGCAACGGCTGTATCACCACCTCCCCACAGAACTGCAAGATCATACTCTACCCCTCGGAGAAAATTGAGAGCGGTAGACTTGACCCTGAAGCGAACACGATCACCATCACCGCGCCTCTATCTCATCTTGGGAGCCCGCTGGTTGGCGATAGACTCTACAGTGTAACAGCGCTCACTTATAGTTTCAACAAGGGCGATCCTCTGTTGCTTGACGCGGACGCCAGCCGCGCCTTCGACTTCATTGTCGGCCAGACCAGCCCACCTGGTGCGTGCCAGGAGGCTGACGGCAACGGTAACTTCCAAGGCCAGCAGCAGGGCAACTTCCAGTTCGACGACGATGGCTGCCTCGACGGCGACCAAGACAACGTCCAGTCCACTAACCGCGGCGACGGTCGAGACTTCCACTCAACCCAGATAACTTCAGTCTCAATCGACAACGTTGCGCACACCATCACCATAGCCGGAGCAGGTGTCAGTGGGGGCGTTGCGGTCACGTTCGTCTTTACCGCTCTAGAGACCAATCCGCTAACGCCCGGCTGGGTCAGCTTCACCTTCAGCGACGGCTACGCTTCTGGCAATCTGACAACCGGCAGCATACTGCTACACTAAACTACTCAACGTTTCTCGAAATCCGAACTCCGCCTTTTCTTTGCGGGGTTCAGCTCATTTTCCGAACCCTGCGGTAGCTTGACTCTCTCCGCTCGAGACAGCAGAGGCCAGGCAAGAGCTGTCTACCGAGTGGATCTGGCTGGTTTTGAGATGGACCCGACCATCAACGAACACGATCAGTGGTCTAAAAGTTCTTGCGGGAAGTAGAAGTCGGCTGTGATTACAGGGATCTCGACTTGTGTTAGGTATCTGATTTGGTCGTCTTGTAGTTTGATTGCTAGTTCTTGTTCCATTCGTGAGGGGTTGGCGTGTAGTCGTTCGCGCCAGTCGCTCCGCTGACTCGACATCTGTAGGGTTGACCTATCTTTCGGCTATTGTTCGGACACGAGAGTGAAACTGTGATCGGTCTGGATCTATTCTATTCGATCACTTTTCATTAGATTGTGGCGCGCGCAGAGAAGTCGGATGTTTTCGGGGTACGAAGAGGACCCACCCTTCGAATACGGAATTATGTGGTCGTAGTGAAGATTCTGGCGGCTTCCACAGAGGACACATTGTCCCTTGTCTCTCTTCCAGATCTCTAGTTTCACGGTCGTGGGGATCATCCGAGTGTGGTCGGGCGGACCCTCGCTCCTTCCAGCAAGAGGTTCGCCTTCGGTGATCTCTAGTCTGAATTTGAAGACCTTACGTCCGGCAGTCTCTTCTAGCCAGCTATCGACCAACTTGAAAATGCCATTGTAGACCCATCCTGGGCGAATTCTCTCGTATACCTTTACCAGCTCGGGCTCGCCTCCACTCTTTTTGTATCTGAGAGCGGCTTCGTAGAAGCGGCCGTTGCGGCTCATTGATCCTCCCGGGTTGCGCATTGGTTGATCGACGGTCTTAGGGTCCAGGCCGCCAACGTGTCTGGGAATGTCGTGACCCTCGTAGATCAATATGCGTCCGTCTTCCTCAACTCTGTCTGCGTATGGAGCTCCTGGTCGGGTGCTCATCAGTATCACGCTAAGTCCCCCGTGTAGACGGAAATTCATTCCGTGTTGTAAATTGGTCTCTTCTTCGTTGCACATTTCTAGGTAGGCTATGATGTCGCCAGGCTTCAGTGTCACTCGGCAAGTTGATCTCTCGGGGGCTCTCTGAGCTATGCGTACCTCCTAATCAGAATCAAGAGTTACAGTCTACGAGTCCAGTGGACTCGTCCCGTCTATTTTGCTGAGCCTTTCTGAATATAGTGAGAAACCAGATCTTGGATCCTTATGCATGGGATCTCGAAGGTCTTGCAATACTCAGCGAGCAGGTTATCCATTGTTATTAGTGTGATGGTCTTATTCTGTTCACTTAGAAACTTGACTATTTGCGGATCTTTGATCGGGACTCTGGTATCCTCATTACTGAGCATCATCTTGTGAACTGTTTCACAGTCTATGCCTTTGGACCTCAGTTCCTTCGCTAGCCGCTGATGTTCGCGTCGGTCATATATTTCATGCAATTGTAATCCCCTCGACCCTATTTCCAGGTTTGGCGTCATTGGATCGGCTTTAATGCCTGGTCAGGGATAGGTCATGGGGTTGGGCTTTCTCTCCTGGCTGAATGATCTCTTCGAAGGACCTGAGCAGTATGGTATACCATCTGTCACTCTGACAGGGCTGCATGTCAGAAGTAGAGGAGAGAAGATTATTGGGGATTACCTGACGTATCATGCTGTTGCTTACAGTTACGAAGCTCAGGCGATGAGTAATGATTGGTTCATTTTCAAGCAGAAGATAAGCAGGCCGGACTTCTTCCTTCCGCAGTACAATCTCTTTGTCGAGTACTGGGGCTTGGTAGATTCGCCCGACCCGAGAACACGAAACGACTATGTGAGAACCATGCGCTGGAAGATGGCCCAATATCATAGAAACAACATCAGATTTCTCTCGATATATCCCTCAGACATGCGCAACATTGACTACAATTTCAGGAGGAAGTTCAGAGAAGTCGTGGGGTTCGATCTTCCTGCTCCACCGGCAATGGCCTTCTGTTCAATATGTCATCAACAAATACGGGACTGGCCGCTACACGTCAATTGGCATGCCCAGACGGCTCGATACCCTCGGCGTTAAACGAGGTCGCCCCGGGGGAGCTCTGGAATCCTGCGACGAACTCCATGAAAAACGAAGAGACAGAAGACCCAGAAAGTGGCATGCGTTCTCGACTCTAAGCGGCTAGACTGTTACCATTCACGGGTACCAGATCCGTTACCATCGAGGAAACGTGAAAAGCAGTTGATCTTCGCGACAGAAGAGCGCTCTTTGTAAGAGAAAATGGGAGGTACCATGCAAGGACTACTACAGCTATGTCCTCGGTGGGGCTGGAGGATGTCGCCGCGTGTAGATTGTTCGAGCAAGCCAGACTATCGCGTACAGAATCAGGAAGACAACTGCTGTCCCGGCGAGCACAAACCAGACTATTGTTGTAAAAGCGAGAATCGGTGATCCGCCCCACAAGATGACCATTAGTGAGACAAAGAACACTGTTAGCAACACGAGTAGTGCTGGGTGGATCTCGAACGGTTTTGACAAGCGAGTGATGTCTTGGGAGGACTTGCCAGGGCAAAAAGAGTTGCCATATTATTTCAGACGAGACGGGCAGCGAGACCTGAGATCATTCGTCTGTTAGGTTTTTGGATTCTCTCGGTTATGTTGGGCATAGGAAGTGCTATAAGAAATCCAATCAGACGTGCCAGACTGGGGAAATTCTTGAAAGCGCAGACCTTCATTGTAGCAATTGTTCTAGTCCTCTGCATAACCCTCACACCCACCGCCCATGCCTTACCAGTCGTGGGTCCCAACGTGGACATTACCGTCTCCAGCGACTCTGCTGAGCGCCAGCAGGTGGAGCCCAGTATCGCAGTTGACCCTCACAACCCGAGCATCATAGTTGCAGGCGCCCAGGACTATAGGCTACTCTCTACGGGAGGGCACAGGTGGCACGGCTACTACCGTTCGATTGACGCAGGTCAGAGCTGGAGTGTAATGCTTCTCCCAGGGTATCCAGGCGATAATTCTCCCCAGGGACTAGCCTCGCCTCTTCACGGCGTCTATTCATCAATCTCCGACCCAGTCCTTGCCTTTGACAGGTCCGGAAACGTCTACTACGTCGGTATAACCGCGGCCGGCACCTTCACATCCTCTAGCGGATTCAACCTGTTCGTAGCAAAATTCGTTAACGATGGAGCCGACTACACCTTCACCACTCTACTCCCATCCTCCCTCTACAATCTCGCCGACAAGCCCTGGATCACCGTTGACACGTCAGGCGGTCCCAACGATGGCACAGTCTACGTGACCTACGACAGCTTCACCGCAAGGGGCGGCGTCAACGCTGGGGTTGCGCTGGTCCGATCCACGGACGGAGGCGTAACCTACTCCCTACCCCTGCTCGCCATAAGGCAAGGATTCTTCTCAGGAGTCACAGTTGACAACCAGGGAAGAGTCTTCGTTTCGAGCCTCACCCCCGGCCGATCGTCATTGTCCAAAAATATCCTGGTGGCGGTCTCAACTGATGCAGGACAGAGCTTTCGTGGCCATGAGATAGCTGCCAACGTGTCCATCCTCCCCAGCGCACTTCCAGGCAACTTCTTCAGAGTATTCACAGGCCCTCAGATCGCTTCCGACAACCACGGCGTGTACATGGTCTGGGATGATTTTGGAAGGGGCAACTCCAACGTCATGTTCACGGAATCCACGGACGGAGGGATCGCCTGGGCTAGCCCGCTACGGGTGAACGATGTGACTACTGGCCAACACTTCTTCTCCACCATCGCCGTCTCCGGCGGCATCATTAGTGTCGCTTGGTACGACAGCAGGCTAGGAGAGTCTTCGAACGGCTTCATTTTTGGCCTCGACGTATTCTACGCAGAGTCCACCGACGGCGGCCACAGCTTCTCATCCAACGTCAGAGTGACCAATGTCTCCTTCAACCCTAATATTGTGGAAAGGGCAGACTTTGGCGCCACCTTCGTCTTCATGGGTGACTACATCCAAGTGGCAGCAAGCCCCACCGCCGCGCATGTCATCTGGGCGGACAACCGGGACGCCTGCAGCAATATTGATCCCTTCTTCGGCTGCACGAACCAGGACATCTTCACCTCGACCATTACACTCTAGACCCAGAACTCTCCCATCCCTCTCTCTTCAACATCAAGTCAGAAGGAATGAGGCGCTCAACTATCAGGCTATTGTCAAGACGGTGATCGAGAAGCCGGAGCGCGTGGTTGCGAAGAGGAATCTTGTTTCTGAGAATGCGACTATGCGAACGATGGCACAGGAATCGTAACAGATCTAGATGCCGACTTTGGCCTTGAGGGCTATGAAGCGAGGGTCGGACCTGTAACGCTTGTAGAGAGGGTCAACCAAAACGACTGGAAGAGTAGCATCTTTCTGAAGCGAAGCCTTGTTCAAGTACTGGAACATTTTGTCAGTCTCCCCGAGAGAAGCGCATACATTTGCAAACTCATCAAAACCAATCAGTTCTTTGTCTCTGGCATCATCTACTTCGGCTATGAGTCGCCTCGCTTCAGCTGTCCTTCCCGCTAGTGCGTAGGCCATGGCAAGCCAGAGTTTTGTTCGCGTCTCTTTTGCCATCTTCGGTAGGTAGGTCTCAAACAGTTCAATTCCTTTTTCATACCTCTCGCTTAGGAGGTAGCAGCCAGCTGCTTGGAGATAGGCCCCGAAGAAATTGGGATCCACGGCGATAGCCTTCTCGAAGCTTTCGATTGCTTTGTCGTACTCCTCCATATGGTAGAATGTTTGTCCGAGGTTCATACTCATCACCGGTGCGAGCGGGTCTAGCTCAAGGGCTTTACGAGCTTCTCTGAGCTCCTCATCGATTCTGCGGTTAAAGCGTAGGACGCTGTAGGAATACCATTGATGGGCGGAACCATAGTTAGGGTTGAGCTCGATTGCCCTCTTGAACTCGAGTTCTGCCTCTTCCCATTTCCACTCGTAGAGAGCAAGCTCAAGGGCGTAGGTTGCGTGCGCCTCGGCTAAGGTGCTGTCTAGTTTCAAAGCTTTCAGCACCGCTTGTTTCATTTTTGGGGCGGCTTGAGTGGCCGAACCGTATCCCCATGTTGGGAGGACGCCCCAGGAATCTGCTAGCCCGACGAGGGCTAGCGCGAAGTCTGGGTCAGCGTCGACGGCAAGCTGAAAATATTCCATAGCTTTGCGAACAGCGTCTTCGGATCTCTTATTCCAATATTGTCTACCCTTCAGATACAGCATGTACGCCTCCGTGTTCTCAGTCGGCTTCTTCCTCAGCTGAGCGGTCTCGCGATCTAGAAGCTTCACTTTCAATGCGTCCGCCACGTTCGTAGCCACATCTGATTGGACGGCGAAAATATCCTGTAGCTCTCGGTCGTAGCTCTGGGCCCAGAGGTGCTTGTCCTCTCTCGCGTCGAGAACCTGAATCGTTATTCTGACCCTGTTTCCCGACTTTCTAACGCTCCCTTCTAGAAGCGTTCCAGCCCCAAGTTCTCTCCCAATATCCACCGGGTTCTTCTTGGCTCCCTTGTACTGCATAGTCGATGTGCGCGATATGACGGTCAGACCGCTTACGTTCGAAAGAGTCGATATCATCTCCTCGGTCATGCCGTCTGCAAAATACTCGTCGTTCGGGTCGTTGGTCATGTTGACAAGTGGGAGGATCGCGACCCTGTTCCTATCTTGCTTCCAGACCCCGTTCATCTTGGACACCTGCCAGGGCAGCTCCACCTTATACACATCGGTCTGAAAAGATACATTCTTCAAAGAATGCGGACCAAGCTTCAGTAGCCGATAAGGAACCTTGTTGTGGACCTGGTCATAGACCTGGGCTGAAATGCAGATCTCTCCCCCGGCTGCCAACCCGACGATCCGGGAGGCTATGTTGACTGCGTCACCATAAACATCGCCATCCCTGTGTATCACATCTCCAGCGTGAACACCAATCCTAACAGGAACCTTCTTGGACGCGGTCTCGTTATAGTCCCTTAGAACTCTCTGAACCTCCGCTGCACATTCTGTCGCTTGGAGCGCGCTGTCAAACTCCAGGAGAAATGCATCTCCAATCGTTTTGACTTCTCGGCCTAAATATTTCGCAAAAACTGGACGGAGGAGCTCTCTATGCGCGTCAAGTAGCTTCATCGCTACCGACTCGTCAGCTTGAGTCAGTGCAGTGTAGCCTTCGATGTCCGTGTACATTATTGCGGCGAGCTTTCGTCCAGCCGTAGACAACGATTAGCCAGAGCACAGTGAGGACGTCCGCCATAAAGCCATTGGGGAATCGCGCAGAATAAGCCCTGATCTGAAATCTGGGCAGGCGATTTTCATCTGCGAGATCCTCGCGCTGATTCTAGCGGATAACTTGAGCCTCGAAAAACTGTCGACCGTTCTGTTCTGCGCCCTGAATGGCACGACTCGCCGGGACCAGTTTCAACTGGCGGGACCCCTCTCCGGAAAATCTCAAAAGTAGTTGATCCTCGCGAC
>Ga0137396_10000986_pt1 | contig 14450 bp, 16 predicted proteins | sample czc16metaG_FD_108284 | JGI IMG/M metagenome (GOLD analysis project Ga0137396, IMG submission 108284) | Vadose zone soil microbial communities from Angelo Coast Range Reserve, California, USA - czcobulk3.16 metaG | ecosystem: Environmental > Terrestrial > Soil > Vadose zone | place: USA...
TGTCGGGTCCGATCCCCTTCCACAAACCGTCCATAACTCAGGCCGAGATCGACGCGGTCACGGCGGTGCTCCGTTCGGGGTGGCTCACCACCGGACCGAAGGCTCGCGAGCTGGAGGCTGCTGTCACGAAATACGTTGGCCGTGGCCCCGAGGGCCCCACAGCCAGCGAGCCAGGTCCCGCGTTCCATGGCGTCGCCCTCTCCTCCTGCACCGCCGCTCTCCATCTCGCGCTGATCGCGGCCGGGGTCGGCCCCGGCGACGAGGTCGTCACATCTCCGTACACTTTCGTAAGCGTCGGGGAGACGATTCTCTACCTTGGCGCCAAGCCGATTTTCGTCGACGTCGAACCTTCGACGAAAAATCTCGACCCGGCCATGCTGGAATCCACCCTCACGCCGAGGACGAAAGCCATCGTGATGACCTCGATCGCGGGGCATCCCTGCCGCTCCGAAGAGATCGGCGCGATCGCGCACCAGCGCAAGATCTCCGTCATCGAAGACGCGGCGCACTCGCTGACCGCGCGGATCGGGGACGCTCCCGTCGGCGCGCAAGCCGACGTCACCTGCTTCTCGTTCTACGCGACGAAGGGGGTGACCGCGGGCGAGGGCGGCATGGCGGTCACGGCGCGCCAGGAGTGGGCGGACCGAATCAGGCGCCTGTGCCTCCACGGGCTCTCCGACGCGGCCTGGTCGCGTTACGGGAAGGGCGGCTGGTGGGAATACGATGTGACCGAGCTGGGCTACAAGTACAACCTCACCGACATCCAGGCGGCGCTTGCTCTCGCTCAAATGGGCCGCGCCGAGGATCTGCGCTCCCGCCGCGAGGCGATCGCGCGCCGCTATACCGAAGCGTTCCGCGGAGTTACGGCGCTGACCACCCCGGCGGTTGCGCCGGGCGTACGCCACGCCTGGCACCTCTACCAGATCGCCGTCTCCCAGGGAGCCATGAAGGGCCGGACCGGGAACGCGGCCAGGGGCGGCACCGGAAGCGGCTCCGAGAGTGGCCGAACCGCGCTCGCCCTCGCGCTGCGCGAAGACGGCATCGGCACCAGCGTTCACTTCAAGCCGCTGCACCTTTTCGAGTATTATCAAGAGTGCCTCGGGGTCAGGGCCGGGCAATTCCCAGTAGCGGAGCGCTGCTTCCAGGAAACCCTCTCGCTCCCGATCTATCCCGATCTCACGGATCCCGAAGTCGATCGCGTCGCGGATCGTATTCGCGCCCATCTGGGCGGGGCGCGCTAGCAACACACGGGGGGTCAATGGCAGCCGAGGATCCGGACCAACCTCACAAGGAAAAACTCCGCGCGGCCCTCGAGGAAGGCGGCGGCGACAAGGTCGTTGCCTTCATCCAGGGTGTGCTCGAGCCCGAGCTGAGGCGGAAGCTCTACACGTTGGCGCGCCAGGTGCTCCCCGATCGGAAGACCCGGGAGCGGCGCTTCGACGATGTCATCCGGATCGCGCGCGCCGGTGTCGCCGAGGGGCTGAGGCAAGCCGAGCTGGCGCGGGCGAGATCCGACGCCGAAGAGGCGCGCGAGTGCATCGACTTCGCGAACCGCCTCTCCTATAACCTCGCCGCCGACCTGGCCGAGTGCTGGCCCGGGGACGAGGCGCCCCGCGAGCGGCGCCATTTCGAGACGGGGCTCCGCGCGGCCTACGACTGCGTCGTCTGGCGCCAGGAGCTGGGCAAGCCGCCGGATCGGAAGGCGATGGCCCACTGGGCCGCTGGCATGCACCACCTCTCCCTGAAAAATATCGTGGAGGCGCTATGCGGATTCGAGGCCGCGTTCGGCCTGGCGCTCCACGCGGTCACGATGTCCGACGCCGGCGGCGATTCGAGGCCCGAGGCGTACGTCAGGCCGAACGGCGACTTTGGCGTCATCCTCTATTACGGCTACGCCGGGATCGCGCGTCACATGCTCGGCGACGCCGCGGGGACGCGTCAGTTCGACCAGGCTTGCGCGGCGTTCGCGGCGACGCTGAAGGATCCCAAGGGCAAGGACGCCGCCGAGGACGCGAAGTTCGGTCTGGATCAGCTTCGGTGGGTGGAGCGGAAGTTCATCGGCTCCGGCGGGGCGGCTATGGTGTCGCGGTGACCCCAAGAACCTCACGGATGCGTTCCACGATTCGCCTGGCCGCCTTCCCGTCCCCGTAGGGATTCACCGCGCGCTCCATGGCGGCGTATGCCGCCGGAGAGTCCAGCAATTCCCTCGCGGCCTCGACAATGGCGCCCCGATGCGGTCCTACGAGCTGGACGGTGCCCGCTTCCACCGCCTCCGGACGCTCGGTCTCATCCCGCAGCACGAGCACCGGCTTCCCCAGCGAAGGCGCCTCCTCCTGGATCCCCCCCGAGTCGGTAAGGATGAGATAGGACTCCGCCATGAGATCCACGAACGCCTTGTACTCGAGGGGATCGATCAGGTGGACCCCGGGGAGCTTCGACAGCTCCTTCTTCACGGGCCGGTCCACGTTCGGATTTCGGTGCACCGGGTACACGAGGTCCACGTCCGGGTAGCGCTCGGCGAGGTCGCGGATCGCCCCGGCCACCTCGAGCAGCGGCGCGCCGAAATTCTCGCGCCGGTGCGCCGTGACCAGGATGAGGCGCCGTCCGCGGAGCGGAAGCTTCGGCGCCCGGGAGGGTTTCATCGCGACCACCTCGAGCAGCGCGTCGATGACCGTGTTCCCCGTCACCACGATGGATTCCTCGGCCACGTTCTCCGCGAGGAGGCTCCGCCGCGCGCGCTCGGTGGGCGCGAAGTGATGGCGGGCGAGCACGGAGGTGATCCTGCGATTCACCTCTTCGGGAAACGGATAGTCCGGATCGCCCGTGCGGAGTCCGGCCTCCACGTGCCCGACCGGGACCCGCGCGTAGAAGGCGGCGAGGGAGGCGGTCATGGTCGTCGTCGTGTCCCCCTGCACGAGCAGGAGGTCGGGCTTCACGCGCGCGAGGTAGGGCGTGAGCTCGGTGAGGGCGCGGGTCGTGATCTCCCCGAGCGTCTGTCCCTCGCGCATCAGGTCGAGATCCTGGTCCGGAACGATCGAGAAGAGGCTCAGCACCTGGTCGAGCATCTCGCGGTGCTGGGCGGTGACGCAGACGAGCGAGCGGAGACCCTTCTCACGCGCCAGGAGTTTCAAGATGGGGGCCATCTTGATCGCTTCGGGGCGGGTCCCGAAGACGCTGAGGACGGTCTTCACGCCGGCAGGATAGCAGGAGCCGGCGAGCCGGTGCTACGCGCGAGCGATCAGGCCCCCGGCGCGGTGTCTTCCGGGAACTCGTCAGCGGACAGACTCGTGACCCGCGCCCGCGGGAGCGAGAACGAGAACGTCGAGCCCTTGCCCTGGGTCGAATCGACCCAGATCCTTCCGCTGTGCTGCTCGACGATCCCCTTCGAAATGACGAGCCCGAGGCCGGTGCCCCCCGCTTTCCGCGTCGTGGAGGAATCGAGCTGGGCGAATCGCTGGAAGAGCCGGCTCAGGTCGCGCTGCGAGATCCCCCTGCCGAAGTCCTTCACGTCCACGGTGACCTCGTCCTCCGTCCCGCGCGCCCAGACCTCGATCTTCCCCTTCTCGGGGGAGAACTTGATCGCGTTGCCGAGGAGGTTGGTGATCACCTGGCCCACGCGCATCGGGTCGGCTTCGATGGCGCCCGCCGAGCCCTCGATGTGGACGTCGATCGCGATTCCCTTCATCGCCGCGAGATTCCGGATGTGCTCGACCGCCTCCGGCACGAGCTTTCCGATGTCGATGGTCTCGAAGTTGAGCGAGAGCTTGGACGACTCCAGCTTCGAGAAGTCGAGAATGTCGTTGATCAGGCTGATCAGACGCTCGGTGTTCGCCTGGCAGATGCTGAGAAGCTCCTTCTGCGGAGGCGGCAGGACATGGAACCGCTCGTCTCCCAGAAGCTCGAGCGAGCCCTTGATCGAGGTGAGCGGCGTGCGGACCTCGTGCGACACGACCGCGACGAACTCCGACTTCATGCGGTCCAGCTCCTTCGTGCGCTCGTAGAGGATCGCGTTCGTGACCGCGATCGAGGCCTGGCTCGCGAACATGGTCAGGAGCTCCTGGTCATCGGGAGTGAACGGACGCCCGGTGCGCCGGAGGGCCGTGATGGTCCCGAGCACGTTCTCGTTCGTGAGGAGCGGAACGACGAGCGCCGAGCTGGCCTCGAGCTCCGTCAGGAAGGCATCCACCCCGACGGTCTCCGGGACCTTCGCGCAGCGGACCGGAGAGGCGTTGCGCACCGACTGGCCGTGAAGCCCGACGTTGTTTCCGAACCGGAAATGCTTCAGGAGGTCCGGGGACACCCCCGCGCCGGCCTCGGCGACGTACTCGCCCGCGTCGGTGTCGTAGAGGAACACGAGGCTCGCCTCCGCTCCTGCGAGCTTGGCGACCTGGTTCACGATGACATCGAGCGTGGCCTGGCGGCTCAGGCTCGTGCTGATCTCCTTGCCCGCCTCGTAGAGGGCCGTGATCCGCTGGGTCGCCTCCTTCACCATCCGGCTCAGGATCTGCTCGTGATGCTGCAGCTCGCGGTTCGCCTGCTCGAGGCTCGTGACGAGGCGGCGGTTCTCGATGACGAGAAAACGGCTCTCGAGCCCGCGCTCGATGGCCTTCGCGGTCTCCCAGAGATCGAACGGCTTCGTGATGTAGTCGTAGGCTCCCTGGCGGAGCGCGTCGATGGCGGTCGTGGTGGAGGCGTACCCGGTGATCAGGATCACGCAGGTATCCTTGTCGGCGGCCTTGGCCGCGCGGACCACTTCGAGCCCATCCACGCCCGGGAGGTTGATGTCGGTCAGGACGAGGTCGAAGCTGCCGGTCGTCACCTTCACGATGGCGTCGTCACCGTTCGTGCTGGAAACGACCTCGTAGCCCCGCTGGGCGAGGAGGTCCTGGAAGATCTGGACCACGTGGGGCTCGTCGTCGACCACGAGGATCCGAGGCTGCGGGCGTGGATCCTCGACGAGCGCCGCGGCGCGCCCGGGGGCGCGCGCGCGCGCCGCCTGGGCGGGCTTCTCCGCCCCGGGCTCGACCCGAGCCTCCGGCCCGGGCAGCTTCGGGTCGGCCGGCTTCTCCCGCTCGGACTTCGTCGCGGGGACCGGGTCCCGTCCCTTGGTCTGCGATGGCTTCCTGCTCATGGCGTCGTCTTGGTTGGTCTCAGTTGATCGCCGACTCCGCGTCGAACGCAGGCGTCTGTGGCGTCTTCAGGGTGTCGTGCCGCGATTGATAGAGCGACTGGTCGGCCCGGACGAGGAGCGCGACGGAATCGCTCGCGTCGATCGGGAAGGTGGCGATCCCGACGCTCACGGTGAGCCGTTTCCGGCGCGGGAACGAATGCGATTCCACGATCGTCCGGAGCCGGTCGGCGGCGCAGCGCGCCTCCGGCGCGTCCGTGTGCGGGAGCAGGATCATGAACTCCTCGCCGGAATAGCGGGCCACGCAGTCCGTGCCGCGGGCGAATTTTTTCAAGAGTTTCCCGAAGTCGGAGAGCACCTCGTTTCCGACGGGCTGCCCGTGCCGTTCGTTCAGCGCCTTGAAATTGTCGATGTCCAGCACCATGACCGAGAGCTTGTGCCCGTACCGCCTCGCCTTCTCGATCTCCGCTGCGAGGCTCCGGTCGAAGTGGCGCTTGTTGTAGAGCGACGTCAGGTCGTCGGTCGTCTGGAGACGTTCCATCTCACGGCGCAGGATCACGCGGTTCACGATCCCCGCGATCTGGTGGCCCATGAGCGAGAGAAGCTTCTGGCTCTCCTCGTCGAAGGCCTCGGGGCGCGAATGGCTCAGGTTGATGACGCCCATCGACTCCCCCTGAAGCACGATCGGGACCGAAAGAAAGGAGCGCACGGACGGAGCGTTGGTTCCCCCTTCACGGTGAAGATCGTTCAGGAGGACCGGCTTCCGCTGCTGCGCGACCCAGGAGGAAAAACCCCTGCCGCGGTCGAAGTTCACGTGCCCGATGAGGTCGATAGGCTCGCCCACGGTCGCGACGGCCTCGAGCTTCCCCGTGGCGCGCTCGGTCACGAAGAGCGTGGCGTTCTCGAAGGGAATCCCCTCGCGCATCCGGACGAGCATCTGGCGGAGCGCCTCGGAGGGATCCTCGATCGTCTGCACGACGCGGCTCATCTCGTGGAGCACGTCGATGGCCGTGGACTTGACCCCGCGCGGGCCGTTCTTTCCGCCCGCGAGGATGCCCATGAGCTTCTTGTTGATCGCGATCGCGCTCCCGAACACGTCGGACGACCGCTTCTTCGAGGCCGAGAGATCGAGATCCTTCGCGAAATGCTCGCAGTCCGCCTTCTTCAAGATGCGGCGGCTGAAGAGGACCTCGAGAAGCTTCTGCTCCGAGCGGATGAACCGGTGGGTGGCCTCGACGAGACGCTTGGATCCCGCTCCATTGCGCTGCTTCATTTCCCCCTCCTTGAACGTCCCGACGAACGCCTTGGACCAAGGCCCGCGTCAGCTCGCCCGCTGATCGAACCCCGGCACGACCGCCGAATCGACCGTGGTCACGGCCGAAGGCCCCTTGAGACTCTGGTCCCCCACGCACGCGAGCACGAGCGGAGGACCGAGGTGCTTCACATAGACCGGGAACGTCTCCCCCTTCTTCCATTCGGGGGCGCCGTGCGCGATCAGGGTGTATCCGTGGTAGCGGAGCAGCGTGCGCCCCCGCCCGAGCGTCCGTGCCACCGTGAGCGGCGCCACCTCGCCGGACTTGAGGGAGGCGTAGAGCGCCGCTCCCAGGCCCGGTTCGAACCGCACGCGGATCTCGAAGGTACGTTCCCTGTGCTTCGTCGCTGCTACCGTCATGTCCCTGCCTCCTGCGGGTCGCGGAAGTGGCGGAAGAGCTCCTGCTCTCGCCGCACGGCGCGTTGGACGAACGGGACGAGGTCTTCCAGCAGCGCCTCGCGCTCGATCTCGCCCACTCCGACGCACTCCCAGGCGAACTGCGAAACCGACCCGGCCTTCGCTTCGGGCGGCCAGGAATTTCCGGTCCGTCCGGCGAGCCAGTCGGCGATGGCTACGAGCGACGTCAGCTCGGGATTGAGCCGCGCCTGCTCGGGCCGATGGTGGCACGCGATGGCTTCGACCAGATCGCCGGGCAATCCCCAGCGCTCCGCGAGCCAGCCGCCCACCTCGGCGTGGTCCGAACCAAGAACACCGCGTTCCGCCTCCACCATGGGAATCCCCTGCTCCCGAACGAGCGCCACCGCGGCCTCGAAGCGCTCGGGATACGTCTGGCGGAGGGCGACCTTCCCGATGTCATGGAGCATCCCCGCGGCGAACGCCTCCGCCTCGAGCCGGTAGCGGCACCGGTCGGCCAGCGCCCGCGCCGCGACGCCGCACGCGAGCGAATGGCTCCAGAGGCCCGCGAGCGTTTTCCACGTCGGGTCGAGGGTCTGGAAGACGGCGGCGCCCAGAACGAGATCCCGGATCGTGTCGGGGCCCAGCACGACGACCGCCAGGTCCACCGTGCCGACCTTGCGGGGGAATCCGTAGAAGTCGGAGTTCGCGAGCTTGAGGGTCCGCGCGGTGAGAGAGGGATCGAGCGCGATGACCGCGCCGATCTCCTCGGAAGCCGCGGCGTCCGGATCGGCGATCGACTCGAGAAGCCTCGATGCGACCAGCGGAAGCGTCGGCAGCGCGACCATGCCCTCGGTGACCTGTTTCAGATGGACCCGGTCCATCGAGGTCAGGGACGCGATCTTCATGGCTTTAGAGGACACGGCCGAGCCGCGCCTTGAGCGTCTTCACCGCGCGGGTGTGGATCTGGGAGACGCGCGATTCGGAGATGTGGAGCGCTTCCCCGATCTCCTTGAGCGTCATCTCTTCGTAGTAATAGAGCGCGACCACGAGGCGCTGCTGTTCGGGCAAGTGGTCGATGGTCTCCAGCAGGACCTCGCGCGATTCCTCGGTCTCCATGATCTCGAGGGCGTCCTTGTGCGTAGGGTCGTCGACGATGTCCTCGAGCTGGATGAAGTCCTGGTCCTCGTCCCCCGAGACCGACTTGGAGAGCGAGAGCAGCGCGGTCCCGTGGACCTCGTCCATGAGCCGCGAGAGCTCGGTGGGGCTCAGGTTCAGGGCGTCCGCCACTTCCTCTTCCGTCGCCGCTCTCCCCAGCCTCTGGCCCAAGTCGCGGGCGACCTCCTCGACGTTCCGCGCCTTCCGGCGTATCGAGCGCGAGGCCCAGTCGAGCGAGCGCAGCTCATCCAGGATCGCGCCGCGGATTCTCCAGATCGCGTACGTCTCGAACTTGGTCCCCTTCGAGGAGTCGTATTTCTCGAGGGCGTCGAAGAGCCCGATGATCGCGGCCGAGATCAGGTCGTCGCGCTCCACCGATTTCGGAAGGTGCAGGGCGAGCCGGTCCACGACGTATTTCACGAGCGGCGCGTACTTGCTGAGCGCCAATTCCTTCTTCCGCTCTTTCCGGTTCTTCGAGCGGGGCGCGTGGCCGGTCAGCCGGTACAGCACCGAGGAGCTGGATGACATGGTCGTGGGCCTCCCGCCCTAGCGTTGCGACCGAGACCGCGAGCCGGCCTGGGCCATCCGCCACTGTTCGTAATGGCGCCGCAGCGCCGTGCGCATGAGGACGAAGCCCGCGATCCGGCCGGCCAGAAGGACGATTCCGCACGCGACCCCCGCGCGGAGCGCGAGAAGCGGCCAGCGGGTCCCCGCCGCGGCATCGAGGGCGGTCACGACCATCGTGACCACGACCGCAATGACGGCGGTCCATTTGTGGATCAAGGCGTCCATCGGCTAGACCCCCTCCGGAACTTCGTCGACGGTCACCAGGCGGTACGGACCCGCGCCCGGATCCCCCTTCTTGTCCGGGGTCCGTCCCAGAACGCGGCGCGCGAGCCTCAAGACGCAGCTCGACGCGGGGGAATAGGGATAGGTCGAGAGGAAAGGCTCCTGGCGGAGGACCGACTTGGGAACCGACTCGTCCGCCAGGATGAATCCCCAGTACTCGATTTCGAGGTTCAGGAACCGCTTCGCGACCGACTGCACGCGGCGGGAGACCTCGAGCGCATCGCTCTCCGAATTCGCCTGGTTCACGAGGAGCGCCGGCGTGCACTTGAGCGGGCGCTGGGAGAGCACCTTGATCATGGCGTAGGCATCGGAGAAGGAGGTCGGCTCGGGCGTGGTCACGACGATGATCTCGTCGGCGGCCTGGGAGAACGCGACCGCGTGCGCGCCGATCCCCGAGGGCGCGTCGATCAGGATGAGGTCGACATCCTCCTCGATGCTCGCGAGCGAGCGCAGCAGGCACTCGGTCCGGTACTCATCCAGGTTCGCCAGCTCCTCGACGCCGCTGCTCGCCGGAATCACGCGGATCCCATCCGGCCCCTCGAGCACGATGTCCTCGATCTTCTTGTCTCCGAGAATCGCGTCCTGGAGGTCGTACTGCGGCGCCACGCCCAACAGCAGGTCCACGTTCGCGAGGCCGAGGTCGCCGTCCAGGACGAGCACCCGGGCTCCCTGGCGGGCCAGGGCGATCGCGAGATTCGTCACGATGTTCGTCTTGCCGACGCCGCCCTTCCCGCTCGTGACCGCCAGCACCCTCCGGCGCGGACGCGACTCGGGCGGAGCGGCCCTGAGGCGCGCAATCGCGGCGCGCGGCGTCTTTCCGCCGGCGCGTGCGCTCTTCGCGCCGCGTTCCTTGGCGCGGCGTTTCGCGACGCTGGTGCCCGCTCCTTCGCTGGTCATGAGCCTGAGTTCTCCGGATTCACGTGCCATGTTCGTTCTATCGTGCAATCGGTGTGCCGTGGAGTTAACCCGCTGATTCCGTTCGGATTGACTGCTTTTGTGCGCTCCACCGCGCGGCTAGAAGCGGGGCGATCTTCGCGCGGCCGCCTAGATTCCATCCGGCGGTTTCAGGCACGCGTGGCCTGTGTTTACGAGCCCTTGCGTCCCCGGCGCAGGCGGTCGGCATTGAGGGCCCGGTTCAGCTCCGCGTCGATCGAAGAGAGGGACTCCGGATGCTGCGGTGATGCGGTGCGTCCCAGATCGGCGAGCGCGGTCCACTGGCCGCGGGTAACGCCGAGCAGGATGCGCCGCCCCTCGAATCGAACGAGCACGAGCGAGCCGCCGAATCCGATCGGCGTGCGGCTCAGCACCTCGAGGCGCGATTCGCCCGGCTCCGGCCCCGCGCCACGCGCGCGGCGACCGAGGAACCGCATCGCGCCGTAGAGCGTGCTCGCGGCGGCGACCGCCGCTACGGCGTACACAAAGCCGGCGTTCATCGATTCTTCTCCTTGGTGGGGAACGTCTTCGCGTGCGCCGTGACGCGGACGCAGAGACGCCCGTGGTCCGAGACGAGGCGGCCATAGGCGACCGTCGCGTCATCGAGCCGGATCTCGACCGGATCTCCGAGCCGAATCGGCTCCTCCGGCGCGGACACGATGGGTCCGCCCGCGAGGAGGGCTTCGATCTCGTCCGGAGTCAAAAGACGCGACATGGCGTTCCTTCTATCGCGCCGCGCGAGCGGCGAAGCCGTTCACGATGGCGCGGACGAAAGCGAGGTAGCGGCGGTTCTTGATCTCTTCCATGATCCGCGCGTCGCGGGGCGCTGCCGACTCTCTGCGGCTCTTCAGCGACTGCCTGCGTCGTTGCTTGTTGCGCGACATGGCGACCTCCTCGGTTCGTCCTCCCCTCGACATCCCCTGAAGCGTCCCGCCGCCGGGGTTACGACCGCGCGGCGAGGCGCGTCTTCACACAGGCAAAAGGCAACGCTCGTGCCTGCGCCGCGCCGCGGTCCGTGCGATCGTCGTAAGTCAGTTTGTCCGGTGGGTTTGGATCGAAAAACTTCGGGTGGGTGAACCCGCGGGCTCATCGGCAGGTCCGGCAGAAACTTGAGCGAAATGCGAAGGACCGTGCAGAACGAAATCATCCACTAGGTCACGAGCATCGCATCCCCATAGGAGTAGAAGCGGTATCCCTCCGCCACCGCGACTCCGTAGGCGTGGAGCACGGCGTCGCGTCCCGCGAGCGCGCACACCAGCATGAGAAGGCTGGAGCGGGGGAGGTGGAAATTGGTGATCATGCCGTCCACGACCTTGAACTCGAAAGGAGGGACGATCAGGAGCGAAGTGTCGCGCCACGCCCCTTCCGTGGGCTCGCCGTCCCGCGCCCAGGACTCGAGCGCGCGCACCGAGGTCGTCCCCACCGCGATCACGCGCCCGCCCCGCGCGCGGGCCTCCTTCAGCGCCGCGGCCGTTTCGCCGGACACGCGGTAGGCCTCGGGATCGAGCGTGTGCTCCTCGGGATGCTCGCCCGCGACCGGGCGGAAGGTGCCCGCGCCGACGTGCAGCGTGAGAAACGCCATCCCGACCCCGCGCTCGCGCAGTGCTCGCACGCTCCCCTGCGTGAAGTGAAGCGCCGCCGTGGGTGCCGCGACCGAGCCCAGGTCGCGGGCGAAGATCGTCTGGTAACGCTCGCGGTCCTCCGGCTCGTCCGGCCGATCAATGTAGGGCGGAAGCGGCACGTGTCCCACGCGCGCGAGCCAGGACTCGAATCGGGGAGCCTCCGAGCGCGCCGCGACGAACTCGATGTGACGCACCCCGCGCTCCCCGGAGCCCAGGACCGTCGCGCGATACGTGGGATCCGGGAAGGAGAGCCTGGCTCCCGGCTTCAGCGCCTTCGCGGGCTTCGCGAGCGCGGACCAGATCCGCGCGGGACCGGCCGCGGGCTCCTCGCGCAGGAGCAACACCTCGACCTCACGCTCGGCAGCCGCGCGCTCCGGCCCGCCCCGCCGCCCGGGATCCGAGACCCTCGCGAAGAGCCGCGCCGGCAGGACGCGCGTGTCGTTCGCGACCAGGAGGTCCCCGTGCCGCAGAAGCGCCGGAAGATCGTGGAATCGATGGTGACGGATCGAGCCGGTCCTACGGTCGAGCGCCAAGAGCCTCGAGGCGTCGCGCGCGGCCGCGGGATGCTGCGCGATCCGGTCTTTGGGAAGCTCGTAGTGAAAATCCGAAGTCGTGTAGCGGTCCGTCAGAAGAGCGTGCTCTGCGGCGATTCGGGATCCGCGGCCGTCGCGCGCTTGGGTGGCTTGAGACCCAGATGCGTGAAGGCCAGGTCGGTGGCTTCGCGCCCCCGCGCGGTTCGCTTCAGGAATCCTTCCTGGATCAGGTAGGGCTCGTAGACGTCTTCCAGCGTGTCGGGCTCCTCCCCGACGACGACCGCGATCGTGGAGAGACCGACCGGGCCGCCCGCGTACTTGACCACGATCGCCTCGAGCATGCGCCGGTCCATGTCGTCGAGCCCGCGCTCGTCCACCTCGAGCAGCGCCAGCGCGTCGCGCGCCACCTTCGCGGTGATCTTGCCCTCGGCGCGCGTCTCGGCGAAATCGCGCACGCGGCGGAGGAGGCGATTGCCCACGCGAGGCGTCCCTCGCGAGCGCGAGGCCAGCTCGCGCGCGCCCGCCGCGTCGATCGGCACGCCGAGGAGCTTCGCCGAGCGCGTGATGATCCGGCTCAGCTCCTCGGTCGAGTAGTAATCGAGCCGCGCCGTCATCCCGAAGCGCCCGCGCAGGGGAGCGCTCAGGAGGCCCGTCCGCGTCGTCGCCCCGATCAGGGAGAAGCGCTTTAGGTCGATGCGCACCGAGCGCGCGCTCGGGCCACGGTCGATCATGATGTCGAGTCGGAAGTCCTCGATCGCGGGGTAGAGGTACTCCTCGACCACGGGGTTCATGCGGTGGATCTCGTCGATGAAGAGCACCGCGCGCTCCTCGAGGTTCGTGAGGAGCCCCGCGAGATCGGCCGCGCGCTCGAGCACCGGGCCCGAGGTCTGGACCATGGAGACCCCCATCTCGTGGGAGAGGATCGAAGCCAGGGTGGTCTTGCCGAGTCCGGGCGGGCCGTGGAAGAGAAGATGGTCCAGCGCCTCGCCGCGCCCGCGGGCCGCCTCGACCGCGATGCGGAGCTGCTCGCGGAGCGATTCCTGCCCCACGAACTCGTCGAGCGACCGCGGCCGGAGCGTGCGGTCGAGATCGCGCTCGTTTCCGACCGGCTCGGGATCGGTGATCCGTTCGTGCTCTTTCATCCGCCTCCCCCCCCGCTCCGCTTCTCCCACAATCCCATCAGCGGGCTCCCTGGCGCAAGGCTCTGCGGACCACAGCCTCGACGGTGGCCTGGGAGCCGAGCTCGTGCAGCGCCTCCTGGACGGCGGTCTGTGCCTGCGGGCGCGTGAAGCCGAGGGACACGAGCGCCGCGGCGGCGTCCCCGCCCATGCCGACGTGGAGCGCGCCGGGGGCGCCCGTCGCGACGGGGACCTTCGTCTGCGCTCCGGGCGCGTACTTCTCGCGAAGCTCGACCAGGAGCCGCTGGGCGAGCTTCTTCCCCACCCCGGGCAGGCTCACGAGGAATTCGACGTCGCCCGCTTCAATGCCCTCGCGCAGTCTCGCGGCCGTGGCGCCGCTCAGGATGCCGGTGGCGAGCCTCGGGCCGATCCCCGAAACCGAGATCAGGTTCTCGAAGAGGCTCCGCTCCGCCTCCTCGGTGAAGCCGAAGAGCTGGAGCGCGTCCTCACGAACGTGGAGGTAGGTGAGGAGCTGGACCTCGCGTCCCACCGCGGGCAGGGTCTCGAAGCAGGAGACCGAGATCTGAAGCCGGAGCGTGACCCCACCGACCTGAACGAGCGCCGCGGTCGGCATCTTGGCGATGAGCGGACCGCGGACCGCCGCGATCACGCGCGCCCCCTCGCGGCCTTCGCGGCCTTCGCCGCCAGCGCCGCCCACGCCGCCTTCACGGACCCCGCGGCGGTCCCGCGACCGGGGGAAATGCCGAGCGTCCGGAGCGTGCCGCGGTGGATGTGGCAGAGCGCGACGGCGAGCGCGTCCGCTTCGTCCTCCTTGAGCTTCGCGATGCCCGGCAGGAGCCTCCGCACCATGAACGCGACCTGCTCCTTCTGCGCGCTCCCGTTCCGGACGACCGCCATCTTCACCTCCGGGGCTGTGTATTCGAACACCTCGGCGCCGCTCTTCCGGGCGACGACGATCGCGACGCCGCGAACGTGGCCGAGCTGGAGCGCCGCCGAAGCGCTCTTCCGCACGAAGGCGCTCTCGACGGCGACTTCGGTGGGGCACATCTCGGAGAGGAGCCTCTCGAGCGCGTCGTAGATCTCGAGGAGACGGTCGGGGAAGGAGTCACGCGTGCGCGTCGCGATCACGCCGGAGCGCTCGCAGCGCGCCACCCCGCGCTCCTGGCTGATGAAGCCGTAGCCGGTCACCCGGCTTCCGGGATCGATGCCCAGGATCAACGGTGCGCCGGTCCTAGGCCTGGATTCGGGCGAGGACCTCGTCCGCGATATCGAGATTGGACGAGACCCGCTGGACGTCGTCATTGTCCTCGAGCGCCTCCATGAGCTTCAAGGCCTGCTCGGCGTCCTTCTCGCTGAGCGCGACTGTCGTCTGGGGAACCTTGGCCAGCTCGGCCGACTGGGTCGGGATGTTCTTCGCTTGAA
>Ga0137396_10000990_pt1 | contig 14434 bp, 7 predicted proteins | sample czc16metaG_FD_108284 | JGI IMG/M metagenome (GOLD analysis project Ga0137396, IMG submission 108284) | Vadose zone soil microbial communities from Angelo Coast Range Reserve, California, USA - czcobulk3.16 metaG | ecosystem: Environmental > Terrestrial > Soil > Vadose zone | place: USA...
GATTGCAACAATGAGCAAAACAGCGTATCACAACCAGCTTGACGATCACATCCTGGGAAATCTGACGCCTGCTGAAGAGAAGGAATTCGAAGAGCACCTGCGTCAATGCCGGTCCTGCCAGGAGGAATTGGATCAGTTGAAGGATGTCCGCGAGAGGATCACGAATCTCCCCCGGGGCATTAAGCCGCAACGGGATTTGTGGCCCGAGATCGAGAATGGATTATCCGGCCACAATGCTGCGGATAAAACCGTCGAAGAGGAGGAACGGCATAGGGGTGGGACGTATCCTTCCCTGGTCACGAAGCCCCGCCGGTTTCGTGGTGCCAGCTTATTCTTGGCCTCACCGCACCTCAGGGCAGCAGCGCTGGTATTGATTGTGCTTGGCGGCGGGGCACTCTGGTTTGCGACGCAGAACTCAAGGACGGGAAGGGATGGTGTTCGCAAGGACCAGATTTCCCCGGGAGAGCGCGAACAGGAAACATCGGCACAAAAATCTTCTCCCGTTGAGTCCGCGCCGACGCAGAAGCAACCCGAGCCCGCCCACGCCCAAGATGGGGGGATCGCTACGAAAGATGATCGGGCGGCGGCTCGAGCCACACAGCCAGCTTTAAGAGCGTCTCCTGTTGAGGACCAGAATCTTCAATTCCTCCGGTCGTCATTCGTCAATTACAGCGACAAACTGCCGAATGACCGCGTCTATCTCCAGTTCGACAGGCCGCTGTACAGTCCCGGCGAGACGATCTGGTTACGGGCGTACGTCCGGAACGACGAAGATCTGATGCCGTCGCGACAGAGCGATATCTGTCACGTCGAGTTTGTCAATCCGCAGGGGAACGTCGCGCAGCAGCTCACGCTTCTTGCGAAGGATGGAGTCGCAAGCGGAGAGATCGACCTTGCTGAAAATCTGCCGGGTGGCCTGTACAAAATCAGGGGGTACACGGAGTGGCAGAAGAATTTTGAGAATCCGTACATCTTCGAAAAGGAGATCCAGGTCCAGAAGGTCGTGCTGCCCCGATTGAAAATGAAGCTCGATTTCGAACGGAAGGCATTCGGACCCGGTGATAACGTCATCGCAAAGTTTGAGGTGAGCTCACTGCAGAACAGGCCGATGTCGAATTTCGATTTGCGGTACGTTGTCAAGGTTGCCGGCAACACCATCGCAGAGAACCCTGACAAGACAGATCGCAACGGCACCTCGTACGTGAGCTTCGACCTTCCGAAAAACCTTTCTTCCACCGACGGGATTCTCGTGATCCTGGTCCAGTACGAGGGGCAGGTTGAATCAATATCGCGCTCCATACCGATCGTGCTCAATCAGATTCACCTCACGCTCTATCCGGAGGGCGGAGACCTCGTCCAAGGCCTCAGCAGCCGCGTCGGGTTCGAAGCTGTCAATGAGTTCAACAAGCCCGCCGATATCGAGGGGGTAGTGCGGGATGACCGTGGCAGGGAGATAACGAAATTCAAGAGCTTCCATCAAGGAATAGGAGCCTTTCTGATCACTCCTGAAGATGGACGGAGCTACTTGGTCAATATTACCAAACCTGGGGGCATCGCCGAGACTTTTCGATTGCCCGATGCCTTGTCTCACGGATATACGCTGGCAGTCCGGCAGAACGCGGATGGAACGGCGACCTTCGTCGTCGGATCCACCCAGGATGAAGAGCTCTCCATGATTGCCCAAATCAGAGGGAGGGTCTACTTCACCAAGCAATTCACCGCGCGCGTAGGAACGACGACGATCGCGTTCCCGGCGCAGGACCTACCAAGAGGGGTCGTACAGGCGACGCTGTTCGATCACAGCGGTATTGAACAGGCCGAGAGACTGCTGTTCGTCAATAAACGGAATCTACTTACCCTCCGAATTTCAACCGATAAAGAACGATATCTTCCGAGGGAAGAGGTCCGGTTATCCATCAAGGCATCCGATTTGCGCGGGCAACCGGCCAAGGGTAATTTCTCCCTCGCAGTTGCCGATGACAGGATTCTTTCGTTTGCCGACGACAAGTCGGGAAACATTCTCGCAAAGATGCTTCTCGAACCAGACCTCCGCGGAAAGGTCGAAGAACCAAACTTTTATTTCGACCCCAAGGAGGCAAAGGCCGACACGGCCCTCGACTATTTGATGATGACGCGGGGCTGGCGGCGGTTTACATGGAAAGAGGTGCTTACGGCCAAAGTCCCGGAGATCACTCACCAGGCCGAACGGACGGTTGTCGCGGGAACGGTTCTTTATTCCGGGTCCGAACTGCCCGTCGCGGGCGCGCGCGTCTCCATCTCGGGTTCGAGCAATATGGTGTCCCTGACAGATTCCAGCGGGAAGTATCGGTTCAGATATGTGGACCTCGGCTCTCCGGTGTCGATCGAAGTCTCGAAAAAGGGATTCGAACCGTATGATACGACCCTCGAGCATCAGGTTGAGAATCTCGATTGCCGGCTCTGGAAGGAAGACGGAACAATAACGGTGCTCGGAAGAATTTTCGACAGCCAGAAAAGGACCGGGCTTGCGGATGCGAGGGTTGAAGTCCTGGGCACGAAGCGGCACACAACGACAGATAACCAGGGATTGTACAAGATCAAGCACCTTCCAAGAGGTGTCTACACCCTCAAGGTCGAAGCGCCCGGATATGTACAGGTGGAAAATCACAATGTCCGGGTCGAGAATCCGCTTGCGGTTGCCGACATCGGCATGGACAATGCCTATCCTGACGCACGCCACGCTCCGATGGCGCTCGAGTTTAGGGATAAGAATGCCGCGAGCGCCGCGGGGAGCCAGACAGGTAAAATTACCGGCCGGCTCACAGACGCCTCTTCGGGTGAGCCCATCCCCGGGGGAATTGTACACGTCTCTGGAACACAAAGCGGTGCAGCGACGGATGCCGATGGGAAATATGTGATTCTCGCCGTCCCGGCGGGGCAGGTCAATGTCAGAGCGAGTCTCGTCGGTTATCAGAGCATTGAGATGAGGGATGTGCTGGTCGGTCCGAACGCGGCGACTTCACTCGACATCCTCATGAGTCCGGCCCCGGCGCAGCTCGAGGAGCAAGTTGTGTCGGCCCAGAGGGCACTGGTGAACAAAAGCGCTACAAACTCAGTTGTTGCAGGTCCCAGGTTGCAATTGGGTACGGTGAACGAAATGAGCGTGGCCCCCAGAGTGAATAAAGTGGAGGACGTCCTACGACAGGAAGCGGGTGCCGTGAGACAGCGGAACAACATGTTCATGCGTGAGGGACGCGCTGACGGAGCGCGGCATTATTTTGACGGGATTCACGCCAACAAACAACTGGGAATAGCTGCTCTGAGGACGGGCAAGGAGCAGAACAACGTCCTAATCATGGGCCAAAAGGCAGTACAAATGGAACTCGCGGAACCCGCGCGCCCGAGGTACTACCGGGCTCGCGAATTCTCGGCGCCGATCTACCCATCTGAGGAATCGCCTATCGTCCGATCGGACTTCCGTTCAACCATCTTTTGGAAGGGAGATGTTGCTCTCGACAACGCCGGGGAAGCAGTCGTCACGTTCTACAATTCGGACGACATCACATCGTTTCGCGCGACGGTGGAAGGAATCAGCGCAAGCGGCATGGTCGGCAGAGCCGAGAAAACGTACTACACCCAGCTTCCGTTCGGATTGTCGGCAAAAGTCCCGGTCGAGGTATCGATGGGCGACCGGGTTCTCGTTCCGCTCACGCTGAAGAATAACACCGGCCGTACCGTCGCGGGCGACGTGAGGATCACCGCACCGGAGAGCTGGAAACAGCCCGGCGGAGTCGACCTTTCTCAATCGGTCGCGGCGGCAAGCGCTCGCACGATCTTCATCCCGTTCGAGGTTCTCGACAAACCGGGCAAGGGAACGATTGAAATCGCCTTCGAGAGTGAAGGGCTTCGGGATGCCTTCCAGCAAGAGGTGTTCGTGCGAGAAAAAGGATACCCCCGGGCTCTCTCCTTCTCGTCGAACGAGAAGAAAACGACAAACTCCTTCGTTCTGAATGCTCCGATCGAAGGAACCGTGCATGCAACCGTAAACGTGTACCCATCCGTCGCCAGCACAATTCTGAAGGCCGTGGACGCATTGCTTCAGGAGCCGAACGGCTGCTTCGAGCAGACGTCTTCCACCAACTACCCCAACGTGATCGCGCTCCGCTACCTGAAGGAGAGCGGTGTCGCCGATCCCCGTCTCATGGCGCGCGCAACCAGACTGTTGGACGACGGCTACAGGCGGCTGACCACGTTTGAAACGAAGGAAAAGGGATACGAGTGGTTCGGCGCGACCCCGCCGCACGAGGCGCTCACCGCATACGGATTAATGCAGTTCAAGGACATGGAACCGGTGTACGCAAGCGTCGATAAATCCATGGTGGATCGGACAGCCAGGTGGCTGATGAGCCGCCGCGACGGTAGAGGAGGTTTCATGCGTGATGCGAAGGCACTGGACTCGTTCGGAAGAGCCAACCCGGATGTCACGAACGCCTACATCGTGTACGCGCTTGCAGAGGCGGGTTACACTGATTTCGCGCCGGAGCTGACGGCGGCCATGCAGAAGGCAACTGTTGAACACGATCCCTACCAGCTCGCTCTTGTAGGCAGCGCACTCCTCTCTTTGGGTGACAAGGCTCGTGCATTCACGATCCTGGCGGACCTGATTAAAAGGCAGCAGAATGACGGGAGCTGGAACGGAAAGACACAATCGATCACGGGATCATCCGGTAACAGCCTGAAGATCGAGACAACAGGGCTGGCGGTCCTGGCGCTCTTGAAATCGGGGAATCCGGACCTGTCGGCTCTCGATAAGGGTGTGAAATTCTTGCTTTCATCGCGCTCGGGTTACGGGGGGTTCGGATCTACGCAAGGCACAATCATCGCTCTCAAAGCGCTGACGGCCTATACAGCGTATTCGAAATACACTGCCGAGCCGGGAAGGATTCAAATCATGCTTGACGGGAAGGAGATCTCCGGCACATCATACGAAGCGGGTGAGCGGGGGCCGATTGTGATCGACGGTCTGGAAAAGTTCATTGCTGCCGGCGGAGGGAACCACTCGCTGACTGTTGCCATGGCCGGCGTCAAACATCCTCTCCCGCACTCAGTGCTTCTCTCCTGGAGCACAACGTTGCCGCTTTCCTCCGACTCAGTCAAGGTGTCCCTCGATACGAGGCTCGCAGATCAAACTGTACGCATGGGCCAAACCGTGCGCTTCACGGCAAAACTCAAAAATCTCACGTCGAACGGTTTGCCGATGGTCATCGCTCTGGTCGGTATCCCCGGCGGCCTCACGGCTCAGCCGTGGCAATTAAAAGACATGCAGGAGAAAGCCGAATTCGATTTCTATGAGATCAACGGCCGCTACATCTCGTTTTACTATCGACAGATGAAACCGTCCGAAGAGCGCACCATCAACCTCGACCTGAAAGCCGAAGTTCCGGGAGTGTACGAAGCGCCCGCATCTTCCGCGTATCTCTACTATACGAACGAGTATAAGTCGTGGAGCTCGGCCGGGCAGATTGAAATCCAACAACAATAGTCTCTACATCCCGGAGTCTGCAAAGACTGGAACCCCAATCTCGAATGGATTGGGGTTCCCCGTTATAGGGGAATAATGCTCTCCGGACGTAATGATCTCTTGCTACTTGGAGCTGATATTGTTATATTTTGATGTAGTTTGACCATCGGGATGTGGCGCAGCCCGGCTAGCGCGCCTGCCTTGGGCGCAGGAGGTCGCGAGTTCAAATCTCGCCATCCCGACCAATACCGACCCGAGAGAGTAACGCCCCTCACCGGGATCCCGAACCACCCTCCGATTAAACCCTTCCGCCATTCCCCCTTCCAATATGATCGAGAATGGGCCACACCGTGAGGGCGATCACAGGCAACTGTTGCTTTTTTTGTCCGATTTGATTACCTTGCCAAGCGTTCAAACGAAGCAGATTTTGTTGATGAATCTTTCCGAAGGTATTGTGTATGGCTAACAAGAGTCACATCCTGGTTGTCGACGACGAAGATTCGCTACGCTCGGTATTGAGCAATGAGCTCTCGGGCGCCGGGTACGACGTCGCGACTGCTCCTGACGGCGAGGCGGCAATCTCCACGGTCCAGAACAAGAAATTCGACCTGGTGCTCCTCGATATCAAGATGCCCAAGATGGACGGATTCGAAGTTCTGAAGTACATCAAGAAAGGTTATCCGCAGGTAAAAGTTATCATGTTGACTGGCTTCGCCGATCTCAAGAACGCGATTGAGTCGAAGAAGCACGGGGCGGAAGATTTTGTGAGCAAACCATACGACCTCGTCGACCTCCTGACTACGATAGAGCGCGTCCTGAGCGAGTAGATTCCCGCTCAAGCCGTATGAACGGGGAGCGCGATCATGTCCCACCGTTATAGTATCCTTATTGTCGACGACGAAGCGCGTGTCACAAGGCTCCTGAAAGAAGAGCTCGAAGAGCGGAAGCAATACGAAGTCGATCTCGCCTCCGACGGCGCTGAGGGAATCAACTCGATCCAAAAAAAGCTGTACGACGTGGTCCTCCTCGACATGAAAATGCCGCGCGTCGATGGCTGGGAGGTTCTTCAGTTTGTTCAGGAACATTCCCCGTCCTCCCACGTCATCATCCTTTCCCAGTATGCCGATTTCAAAATGGCGGGGGATACCGCGAAGCTGGGCGCATACGAGACCCTCGGGAAGCCGTACGATATAGATCAACTCGAGCAGTCGATTGAGCGCGCACTTCACCTGAAAAAGCTTTCCATCGACAACAAGCTTTTACAAACGGAGCTTTCCCGGAAAACGGGTACCCCCGAGCTTATCGGCGAGAGCAAAGCGCTCAAAGATGTTATCGAGAGCGCAAGGAGAGTCGCCGCCAGCGACTCAATCGTGCTTATCTACGGCCTCAGCGGTACAGGGAAGGAGCTCTTTGCGAACCTCATTCACAGGTCGAGCTCCCGCGGCGACCGCCCGTTCGTTCCGGTGAACTGCTCCTCGATCCCCGATTCGCTTCTCGAAAGCGAGCTGTTCGGACATGAGAAGGGCGCGTTCACCGACGCCTACCAGGCAAAGCCCGGGCTGGTTGAAGTAGCCAACGGCGGGACGCTCTTTCTGGACGAGGTCGGCGACATCAGTCCGATCATCCAGCCGAAGCTCTTGCGGTTCCTCGAGACTGGCGACTTCCGGCGCGTGGGCGGAACGGTGGAACTCAAGGCGGACGTCCGGGTCATCTCGGCCACCAACAAGAGTCTGCAGGAGGAGGCCCGGGCCGGGCGCTTCCGTGAGGACCTTCTCTACCGGCTCAACGTCGTTACGATCCGCGTTCCGCCGCTGAAGGATCACCGTGAGGACATACCGAGGCTCGTCGATTACTTTCTGAAAAAGAAATCCAAGGCCAAGGATCCCAAATTGCTCACCCCCCGGGCGCTCGAGTTTCTCATGAACTACGACTGGCCCGGGAATGTCCGGGAGCTTGAACACATCATCGAAGGCGCAACGCTGCTTTCAAATGGACAGATGATCGACGTCGCGGACTTGCATCTTAACGACCGGCAAACCGAGCCGGTCTCCGATACGCTCGCCATTTACGCCGTCGAGAAACAGCACATCGAGAAGGTCCTCAAGATCTTCAAAGGCAATCGAAAGAAGACCGCGGAGGCATTAAACATCAGCGAGAAAGGTCTCTACCTCAAGATCAAGGAATACGGGATCGTCGTCGGCTGACCTTTCTTCGGCGAACGGTGCCGATCCCGCTCGTGTTTCTACCAGCTCTCGTTTCTCACATCTACCCCTGTTTGACTTTTCCGCAGTTTTTTCGTAATTTTACGCCAGAATTAGGCACATTGCGTCCCGGCCCGTCCCGTTTGGCGGGATCAAGCGGGACGTTTCTTGTATTCTCTCAGCCATGACCTTCCGATGGTAAAGTTCCAGGGAGTCGACTACTTCGACATCGAGAGCCTTCTCAGCGAGGAGGAGACTCTCGTGCGCGATACCGTCAGAGAATTCACCGACGACCATATCCTCCCCATCATCGAAAAGCATAACCGCGCGGGCACCTTTCCGATCGACCTCGTTCCAAAAATGGCTGACCTCGGAATGTTCGGATCCACCCTCCCCGCAAAATACGGCTGCGCCGAAATGAATAACGTCGCGTACGGTTTGGTCATGCAGGAGCTGGAGCGCGGCGACAGCGGCATCCGGAGCTTCGCCTCGGTGCAGAGCGCCCTGGTCATGTATCCGGTCTACACGTTCGGCTCCGACGCGCATAAGGATGTATGGCTCCCGAAGCTCGCCTCGGGCAAAGCGATCGGCTGCTTCGGGCTCACCGAGCCGGACTACGGCTCGAATCCCGCCGGCATGATCACCCGCGCTGAAGAGAGGGGCAATTGTTATGTCCTGAACGGCGCCAAGATGTGGATCACCAACGGCACGCTCGCCGACGTGGCGGTCGTCTGGGCAAAGCTCAACGGCGTGATCCACGGCTTCCTCGTGGAAAAGGGGAGGAAGGGCTTTACCGCCCCCGAGATGACGGGCAAGCATTCGCTCCGCGCCTCGGTCACCTCCGAGCTGATCTTCCAGGATTGCGAAATCCCGAAGGAGAATATGCTTCCGAAAACGGACGGGTTGAAGTCGCCGCTCATGTGCCTCAACCAGGCCCGGTACGGGATCGCCTGGGGCGCCATCGGCTCAGCCATGGCCTGCTATGACGCCGCGCTCGGCTACGCCAAGTCGAGGATCCAGTTCGGCAAACCGATCGCCTCTTTCCAGTTGATACAGGATAAGCTTGTGCACATGGTGACGGAAATAACCAAGGGACAGCTCCTCACGCTCCGGCTCGGCCGTATGAAGGATCAGGGTGGGCTTCGGTTCCAGCAGGTCTCCTTGGCCAAACGCAATAATGTCTACCACGCGCTGGAGATCGCCCGGACCGCCCGCGAAATCCTCGGAGCGAACGGCATTCTCGATGAGTACCCCGTTATGCGGCACATGGCAAATCTTGAGTCGGTGAAGACCTACGAGGGTACACACGAAATGCATACCCTGATCGTGGGAGAGGACATCACCGGAATCCCCGCGTATGTATAGAGGGCGCCGCCGTGACTAGTAAGCTCATCGGTGACGCCCTAACCTTTGATGATGTCCTGCTCGTCCCGCGCAAATCGAGCGTGGTGCCGCGGGATGTGGACGTCTCCACAAGGCTCTCCCGCAATATCACCCTGAACATTCCGCTCGTCTCCGCCGCGATGGATACCGTGACGGAGGCCGACCTCGCCGCCGCACTTGCCCGCGAAGGGGGGATCGGAATCCTCCACAAGAACATGACGATCGAAGAGCAGGCGATGCAGGTGGATCTTGTGAAGCGGTCGGAAAGCGGCATGATCCTCAACCCGGTCACCATGAACGCCCGCCAGACGGTCGGCGATGCGATCGAACTGATGGGAAAGTACCGAATCTCGGGGATTCCGATCGTCAGCGACGGCGGAAAACTGATCGGCATTGTCACCAACCGCGATCTGCGATTCGAGCCGAACCGCGATCTCCAGGTGTCGAAGGTGATGACCGACGGCGACCTGATCACCGCCCCCGTCGGAACGACGCTCGACCACGCGGAAAAAATACTCCAGAAGCACCGGATTGAAAAACTGCCCGTCGTCGACAAGGGCGGAACGCTGCGCGGCCTCATCACCGTCAAAGACATTCAGAAGAAGAGGCATCATCCGAATGCCTGCAAGGATGAGCATGGGCGGCTGCGAGTCGGGGCTGCGGTCGGGGTCACGGCGGATGTGATCGATCGCGTCTCCGCTTTGATCAAAGCGGGCGTCGACGTGCTGATCGTCGACACCGCTCACGCCCATTCGCGGGGGGTGCTTGAGACCCTCAAGCGCATAAAAAAGAAGTTCCCCGAGTGCGAACTGATTGCCGGCAATGTCGGCACCGCGGAAGCGACTCGCGAGCTGATCAGGGCCGGCGTCGATGCGGTCAAGGTCGGAATCGGCCCCGGATCCATCTGCACCACCCGGATCATCGCGGGGGTCGGGATCCCACAGATCACGGCTATTGACGCGTGCTCGAAAGTCGCCTCCCGCTCAAACGTTCCGGTCATCGCGGACGGCGGCATCAAGCAGACGGGCGATATCGCGAAGGCGGTCGCTGCCGGAGCGGATTCGGTGATGATCGGCAATCTTTTTGCGGGCGTTGACGAGAGCCCGGGCGAGAAGGTTCTGTTCGAGGGGCGAAGCTACAAGCTCTATCGCGGGATGGGTTCTCTCGAAGCGATGAGGAAGGGGAGCCGCGACCGTTATTTCCAGGACGTGGAAGACGACTTGCCGAAACTCGTCCCCGAGGGCATCGAGGGAAGGGTTCCCTACAAGGGACCGCTTGCCGACACCGTCTACCAGATGGTGGGGGGCCTAAGGGCGGCAATGGGATATTGCGGCTGCCCGACGATCCGGGAGATGAAGGCTCGGACGCAGTTCGTCCGCGTATCCGAAGCAGGAATTCGGGAAAGTCATCCGCACGATATAGCGATCACGAAGGATGCCCCCAATTACTTTTCATAATCTCACGCGTACAGACCCGGGAGTGCTATGAAGCGCAGTTCTTCGCCTTCAGCCGGGCGGATCCGAAAACTTCGATCGGAGTTCAACCGCCTCGGGGTCGATGCATTCCTCGTCACGTTCCAGCCCCACCTCCGCTACCTCAGCGGGTTCTCCGGATCGAGCGGCGCGGGCCTCCTCACTCGGAATTCAGCCGTCCTTTTCACCGACGGCCGTTATACCGAACAGGCGGAACTCGAGGTAACGGGTTGGAGAGTCGTCATCTGCCGCGACGGCCTCCTGGATGAAATCAGCCGCCGCGGATTCCTCGCGCACGGAGAGAGAGTGGCATTCGACGGCAATACGCTCACGTATGCCCAATACCATACCCTTAGAAAAATATTTCCCAAGGCGTCCTTCAGGCCCAGGGCGGAAACCATCGAGAAGATCGCCGCAGTCAAAGATGAAGGCGAAATCGAGAAGATCCGGAAGGCGGTCGCCATCACCGACCGTGTCTTTGGGGAAATCCTGGAGCTCATCAAGCCCGGCGTTCGCGAGATGGACATCGCCGCGGAAATCTCCTACCGGCAGCGAAAATTAGGAGCGGAGGCGGATGCCTTCGAGACGATCGTTGCAAGCGGGGAACGCGGGGCCCTGCCGCACGGGCGGGCATCGATGAAGAAGATCGGACGGCGGGAGCTGGTGACGCTCGATTTCGGATGCGTCTACGAAGGGTATCACAGCGACATGACGCGAACGGTCTCCGTGGGGCGCCCGGTTCCGGAAGCAGCCAAAATTTACCGCACGACCCTCGACGCCCAGAGCCGCGCCATCGAGGCCGCAAAACAAGGGATGCGCAGCGCCGATCTGGATGCCGTTGCAAGGACGTGCATCAGGACGGGCGGCTACGAGAAGTATTTCCGCCACTCGCTGGGGCACGGGCTGGGGCTTCAGATTCATGAGCCGCCCCGCATATCAGTCATGAGCACCGCAACGCTCGAGTCTGGAAACGTGGTGACTATCGAGCCCGGAATCTACATCCCGGGATGGGGGGGCGTCCGGATCGAGGACGACGTGGTCATCGGCAAAGCGCACTGTGAAGTGCTCAACCGTTCGCCAAAAGAACTTATCGTTCTGTAGGGGCGATGACCGCTTCGATAGAAACCGCACACAGCCGAAGCGTACTCGTCATTGCCTATTATTTCCCGCCGATGGGGCTGAGCGGCGTCCAGAGGACGCTGAAATTCGTCAAATATTTGCCGCAGTTCGGCTGGGAGCCGACCGTCCTGACGGTGAGCCCGACCGGTTACTTTGCCGAGGACAACACGCTCCTGGACGAGGTGGATCGGCACCGCATCGCCATCGAACGGGTCGGCTCGCTCGATGCGAACAGTTTTTTCAGGAAGAAAGGCGTCGTGAAAATGCCGTCCGAGCGGTGGCGGAAATTCCTGACCTACATCAGCGACATGTTTTTCGTGCCGGACAACAAGCTGCTGTGGCGAAAACGGGCGGTGAAGGCGGCGGAAGCGCTGTTCAAAAAGAAAAAATTCGATGTTATCTTTGCGACCGCTCCGCCGTTTACGGACTTTTTGATTGGGGTCGAGCTGCAGCGCCGGTGGCACCGCCCGCTGGTACTTGATTACCGCGATCCGTGGATCGAATACCCGCTCAAGTATTATCCCACGCCGCTCCACCGGATGATGAATTCCCGGCTGGAACGGCGGGCCCTGCACGCCGCGTCGAAAATTCTCACGACAAACAGGCGTGTGAAAGAGCTTATTTTGAACCGCAACAAGTTCCTGAACTACGAAGATGTTGTCATCCTTCCGCAGGGCTATGATCCCCAGGATTTTCGCAACGGCGCCGCCCCGGGAATCCCCCGGGAAAAAATGAGGATCACTCACGCCGGGGTTTTTTACGGGGACCGGACGCCAAAATATTTTCTCACGGCGCTCCGGAAGGTGTTCAACGACCGGCCCGAGCTGGAGCAACGGATCGAGTCGTATTTTATTGGCAATTTCCATGCCGGCCACAGACAGTTGATCGCATCGATGAATCTTGGAAATTCCGTCGTCGTCACCGGGTACCTCGACCACCCGCGGTGCGTCGAGCAGCTCCTGGCGTCCGACGTTTTGTGGATGATGCTCACGAACGACCGGCAATCCCCCGGTAAGCTCTACGAATACCTGGGGGCACGCAAACCGATTCTCGCCTGCGTCCCCGACGGATTCATCCGCCAGACAATCGCCGAAGCCCGCGCCGGGGTCGCGGTCAATCCCGACGACGTGGACGGCATTGCAAAGGCAATCGTCCAATTCTACGAGCAGTACGAACAGGAGAAGCTCCCGAAGCCGAAGGAGGACATCGTGTTGAAGTACAACCGCGTCGATTTAACGAAAGAGCTCTCGGTCATCTTCGGATTCCTGGCCGAATGAAAATCCTCGTCATCGGCGGCGGCGGCCGGGAACACGCCCTCGTTTGGAAAATACGTCAGAGTCCGCTGGTCACGAAACTATACTGCGCGCCGGGGAATCCCGGCATCGGCGAGATCGCGCATCGTGTGGACATTGCGGCGCTCGACATCGAGGGCCTCGCGAAGTTTGCCCGCCTGCAAAAAATCGATCTGACGGTGGTCGGGCCCGAACAACCGCTCGTTGCGGGAATTGCGGACGCTTTTGAAACGCTGGGCCTGCCCATCTTCGGCCCCACCGCGTTGGCCGCCCGGATCGAAGGAAGCAAAGTTTTCGCGAAGAAATTTATGCAGAAATTCGGCATCCCCACCGCGGAATTCCGGTGTTTTGGCTCCGACCAAAAGTTCGAGGCCGCCCGCTACATCTCCGAGATACCGGCCCCGTTGGTGATCAAGGCGGACGGGCTCGCCTCCGGCAAGGGCGTGACGGTCTGCGATACACATGAGGAGGCGCTCGAGATGCTCGATTCCATGATCGACAAACACCTCTTTGGCGCCGCCGGCTCAAATGTCGTCATCGAAGAGTGCCTCGTCGGTGAGGAGGCGTCGGTTCTCGCGATTTCCGACGGGATGGAATGCGTGCTTCTGCCGCCTGCGCAGGATCATAAGCGGGTTCTGGATAACGATCAGGGGAAGAACACCGGCGGCATGGGGGCCTTCGCGCCCGCGCCAATCGTCGATGAGGAAATGCTCGAGAGGATCCGGCGGGAGATCCTGGTCCCGGCGATTCTTGGAATGAGGGAGGAGCATCGGCCCTTCAGAGGGTGCCTGTACGCGGGCCTGATGATCACGGAAACCGGACCGAAGGTCATTGAGTTCAACTGCCGGTTCGGCGATCCCGAAACCCAGGCGATCGTTCCGTTGATCGAGGACGATCTCGTCGAGCTCATGATGGAATCGGCAGCCGGCAGAATCTCAGGCCGCGCTTTAAAAACGAAGCCGGCGGTGGCCGTCTGTGTTGTGCTCGCCTCCGGGGGATACCCCGATCCCTACGAGACCGGGATGCCGATCATGGGCCTGGATCAAGCGGCATCGGAGAGCGACGTGCTTATTTTCCACGCGGGGACCCAGAACTCGAAGGGCCAGGTCGTTACCGCCGGGGGGCGGGTCCTGGGCGTCACTGCGGTCGGATCCGACCGCGCCCCGGAGCAAACGCTTGACCGTGCTTATCGCGCGGTGAGAAAGATCACCTTTGACGGGGCGTATTACCGCAGCGATATCGGAAGAAAAGCGCTTGACCGATTGAAGCAAATACCGAAACAGGAGGTCGAGTGAACATTCTGGCCACGGGGGGCGCCGGATTCATCGGTTCGCACGTTGTGGATGCGTGCATCAACGAAGGGCATTATGTCGTGGTCATCGACGACTGCTCGACGGGGCGGAGGGAAAACGTCAACCACGGGGCTGAATGCATGCAGCTCGACATACGGAGCGAGAGAGTCGACAA
>Ga0137396_10000998_pt1 | contig 14372 bp, 13 predicted proteins | sample czc16metaG_FD_108284 | JGI IMG/M metagenome (GOLD analysis project Ga0137396, IMG submission 108284) | Vadose zone soil microbial communities from Angelo Coast Range Reserve, California, USA - czcobulk3.16 metaG | ecosystem: Environmental > Terrestrial > Soil > Vadose zone | place: USA...
AGAGGAAATCTATCCAGGGTTCCATGTTTCGACGCTCGCCTACGTCTGCGGGCTCCTTCGTCCTGAGATCAAGGCGGACCTGGCCCTGGCTTCCTTTGGACTCGAGGAACACGCATACGAGCCGTCCCTTTTCCATCCGTTTCCGGATCGTCGATTCCTCCTGTACCGGAACGATCGGGCGTGGAACCTGCGGGAGATCGCCCGGTACTCGAAAGCCGACGCGGACGCATTCACGCGTTACGAACGATTCTGGGAAGGGTTCGCGGAACTCGTCGAACCAACGCTGCTCGCACCGCCGGTACCCCTCGCGGTCCTCGCGGCGTTCGTGAACACTCCGGAGGCGGAGGAGTTCCTCCGCCGGATCCTGTTCATGTCCATCGCGGACGTGCTGGACGAGTACTTCGAGTCGGAGGAGGTGAAGGCGTCCTTGGCGACGAGTGCGGTCGCGGGGACGATGGCAGGGCCGCGGACTCCGGGTACCGCCTTCGTCTTGGGCCACCACACCCTCGGGGACATTGGCGGCGTGAAGGGGGCCTGGGGTTGGCCCCGTGGCGGAATGGGAGCGATTTCGGAATCGATTGCCCGAGCCGCGCGCCATTACGGAGCCGTCGTGCGGACAGGAACGGAGGTACGACAGATCCTCGTGCGGGATGGACAGGCAGTCGGAGTCGAACTCGTCGAAGGTACCCGGTTAGAATCGCGGGTCGTCCTCAGCAATGCCGACCCGAAACGGACATTCCTCCGCCTCGTGCCGAGAGAACACGTTCCCTCCGATTTCATCCGGGCAATCGAGAGGATCCGGTTCGAATCATCGTCGTTCAAGCTCAACCTGGCCCTTCGCGAGCTCCCCGATTTTGTTTCGATCCCGAGCGGCGGCACGCAGCAGCCGCATCATCGCGCGATCATCGACATCGCACCCTCGCTGGACTATCTGGAACACGCCTACGATGATGCGAAACGCGGTCATCCCTCGCAGGAACCGTTTCTCGAATTTGTGATGCAGTCTGCAAACGATCCGACGGTGGCTCCGCCGGGGATGCACACGATGACGATTTCGGCGAAGTTCGCACCGTTCGATCTCCGAGGGGGTTCGTGGGATTCCGAGGCGGAGCGATTTTCCGAACGAATCATCGATGTCCTCGAACAATACGCACCGAACATTCGCAAGGCGATCGTGGCCCGTCAATTCCGGACGCCGCTCGATATGGAGCGGGAATATGGCCTCACCCGCGGAGACGTCTTCCACGGTGCGATCCTGCCACACCAGATGTTTTCCTTCCGTCCGGTCCCCGGGTGGTCTTCGTATCGAACACCGATCCGCGGGCTTTACCTGTGTGGCGCCGGGGCGCATCCGGGCGGAGGGGTCATCGGGGCACCGGGGCACAACGCGGCCATGGCGGTCCTTGAGGACTGGGCGCAACTCGGGAGCGAACGGTCCTAGCGTTCGTGGACCTGGTCCTCGTACTTGTTCGCGAATCCCGAAGTCCCGCCCTCGACCAAGTTCTTCAGACACACGAGGCGGTCGGACCAGCGTCCTCGCTGGCGCCGGATGCCCTCCACATCGACACTACTGAATCCGGTCGCGGTGAAGTAGACCGCGGTCCCGCTTGCCTTCTCTTCGAAGTCGAACCGGATCGAACGCGTGTTCGGCCCGCGGGTCGAGCGGAGGGCGATGTGCCTGTTTGGAACCCATTCCACGACCCGGTCCGGTTCCTCCGAGGATTCGAACGAGAAGGCCCCTCCGGGCCGTGCCTCCACGCGGGCCTCCTGCTGCGGGACCCCGCCTGTGGTCCAATGCGCGACGTGAACGGGACTGGCAAATGCCTCAAAGACCCTCGAGGGCGTCGCCTCGATCAGAGCGGAAAGCCGCACCTCCGGGGAGGTCACCGGCGAATGGTCGGGCCGCACGCTGTCCCCGCGTCCTTCGGCGATGGATTTCAGGTTCCCGAGGCACATCCGCCATGCGTCTTGAACGGACCCACATGTCGTCTCTTGGATTGGGACCGCGTCATGCGTCACGTGGACGAGAGCCGTCTCTCCCGGGCCGTCGTCGAGCTCGTACGTGACGCGGGACTCCGCCGACCGGATCGGCCATCGGAACGCGAATCGCCGGAGGACATCCCCTTCGTCGATCGTCGTCTCCCATGCCCGACCTTCCGGGGGCAGGATGCAGGTCTCCCCTCCGAACTTGAAGCTCCCTCCGACCTTCGGCTCGATCCGGGACCAGCCGCAGAACCATCGGGAAAGATGCTCGATTCGTAGAAGGCGCTCGAATACGGTGGGTCGAGGCGCTCCGATCGTCATCCGGAAATCGTAATTGAACGACATTCAGGTCCTGCCGGCGTTCTGCTGCACATCGAATCCAGGGCGGAAGATAAAGTCGCGGACGTGAGGTCTACGGTCTTTTCGCTTCGTCTCGTCGGCGCGCTGCGCGTCGGCCTTTCCGGCCGCCGTGGCGGAACCGTTTCTCCTTTGGACGTGCGTCCTTCGGAGGTCGTTCCTTCCTCTTCATGAGCGCGACACAACGCGGGACCGGAAGAGGGTTGTGGAGCCCGTCCCATCTTCGCATCATTGGCATCAGCCGGCTCCCTTATCAAGGATGACGGAGTTTCGTTGACGTTGCGGGAGAGCCAGGTCGCGTCGAACGCCCGCGATGCGGGTCGGTTCGGCCTTTCCGGAGACGTGCGAAGAGTTCGGATGTCTCTCCGAATCCGTTTCGGGAGGACGCTCTGGACGGGTCTTCACGGCCTGTCGGAGCCATGGCCGTGCCGGTGGTGCCGGCCATCAATGATCGTCTGGATGCACGGGCTCCACGACGCCGTGAACGTGCGACTCGGAAAACGCCCGTTCCGCCCCGAGGCCTTTGCTCGGTTTTCCTCCGGCGCCCTGAACGGTCGCTACCATCTCGGCTGCTTCGGTTGTCGTATCGCCCGGTGGGGTTCGCGCCTCGTTGCGCGGACCCCTCGGCTTTCGAGGGGGCAGATATGAGGGGGCGTGGTCCGCCTTGAAAGACCTGTCCCCGGAAGAGCAACTCGACGCGTTCATGTCGAAGTACGCTCCGCCGGTCGCGGCCCAAGCTCGGGCGGTCCTGGCGAAGATGCGGGGCCTCCTGCCGGGCGCGATTGAGTTGGTGTACGACAATTACAACGCCCTGGCCATCGGATTCGGCACCACGGAGCGGACGTCGGACGCCGTGTTCTCGATCGCGGTCTTCCCGAGATGGATCAGCCTATTTTTCCTGCACGGTGCGAATCTTCCGGATCCGAAACACCTTCTGAAAGGAAAGGGAAAGTCAGCCCGTCATATCGTCTTGTACGGGCCCGAGACGCTGGACATGCCCGCCGTCCAGGCCCTGATGGTCCACGCGTTGAAGCGGGCGAGCCCTCCCTTCGATCCGAGGCGGCCGAACCGGGTCGTGATCAAGTCCGTCTCCGTGAAGCAGCGGCCTCGACGCCCGAAGCCATTATAAACGGCCCTCGCCTCCCTATCCCGATGGCCCGCTTTCCTGAGGCCGAACGGCGCCTGCTGCACAAGATGATCTGCATGCAGTGCTACGCCCGGAACGCGATGCGCGCCACCCGCTGCCGGAAGTGCGGCAGCAAGGAGCTCCGCCCGAAGGCGAAGGAAGCCCGGAAGGAGTAGGGCCTGCCGACATCGCGCTGGCTTTTGGCATCAGCCCGGCGAGCCGACCACGGTTCCGAGGATTTTCCTTTCCGCACTCCGCAGGTGTTTCGAGAACGCGGCTCGCGAAATGCCGACGAGCTGGCCGAGCCGGTCGAGCGACACTTTCGCAGGAGTCTCGTAATATCCGAGCCGAAACGCAAGGGTCAGCAGTTCTCGCTGGCGAAGAGTGAGCGTGGTCCCCGCATCCCACCGCTCCGCAGGAACTTGTCGGACGGCCCGAACCCAGTCTCGTCCCCCGAACCGGTCCAGGAGACTGCGGAATCTTCGGAGCACGGTCTCGGAGACGAGCAGAGAGACCCGCGCGCTTCTGGCATCTTCCCGGACGACTCGGAGCGGGACGATTCCGCCTTCCGTGCCCAGAGCTTCTTGGACGGCCTCCGGGATCTTCCATTCGATCCATGCGATGTATGCCCCGCGTTCTCGATTCGCGGACATGAGTTCGAACCGCGCGAGCCGGTAACGTCGGACAAGGGAGCGGGCCTCGCGGTGGATCGCGTCGAGATCTTTGAACGGCCCGCGTCGGCGCACGCGGACGACCAACGCGAGCACGTTCGGTCGCACGGCAAACGACTGGAGAATGTCGACGGACTCATTGTTACGGAAGAACAACTCGGTCAGGATCCCGACGTCTTCGAGGACTCGGGTCGGAACGACGATGTCGAGGTGCTTCACGGATTCATCCGGTTGACAGGTAAACCACTCACCAGATAAAGCCGCGGTCCCTCAGCAGATGGCGTAGGAGGCGTGGCCATGGCCGAGAACAAGGGGAAAACGTTCACCGCCGAGACGTCGGTGATCACGTGCAATATGGAGGGAATCGTCCAGCAATACGCGGCGGATGCCGCAGACCTGTTCGGGTGGAGTCCCGAGGAAGTCATCGGGAAGATGAGTGTGGCCTCGTTCCACGTCCCCGAGAACGTGCCGGTCCTCGTGCCGCGCCTCCTGCGAGAAGCGGTCGAGAAGGGCAAGTTCGAAGAGGAAGTTACCCTTATCCGAAAAGACGGCGCTCGGTTCCCCGCGGTCCTCACGGTCCGCCCCATGTTCCGCGATGGGCAGCAGATCGGTTTCATGGGGAAGACCCGTCCGCTGGCAGCGCCCGCGAAGTAGGCGATCCTGAGTAGGAGATTGCCGTGGCGGATTCTGGGCGCTTCACGGACGAGACGTCCGTGATCACGTGCGACATGAGCGGGACCGTGCAACAGTACTCCGCCGACGCGGAGGCCTTGTTCGGCTGGACTGCCCAAGAGGTGATCGGCAAGATGAGCGTCGCATGGTTCCACGTTCCGAAAAACGTCCCGACCCTCGTCCCTCGGCTCCTGCGGGAGGCGATTGAGAAAGGGAAGTTCGAGGAAGAGGTGACGCTCATGCGGAAGGACGGTGCCACATTCCAGGCCCTCCTGACCGTGCGCCCGGTCATTCGGGACGGCCGCCAGATGGGCTTCATGGGAATGACGAAACCGCTGACCCCGCCGACGAGAGTCCCCGTGGCGAAATTGTGGTTTCAGGCCCTCCGCGCGCCCTTTCTGATTGCTTCGGTGATTCCCGTCCTCGTCGGTGCGCTTGCCGCGTGGACGATTCGGGGCGCATTCCATCCGTCGCTCTTCGTCCTCTGCCTTCTCGGCGCAATGTCGATCCACCTCGGTGCCAACATGGCGAACGATGCGTGGGACTACCGAAGTGGGAACGACCTCGCGGTCCGTCACCTCAATCCGTTCGCTGGTGGAGGGCGGGTCTTGCTCCGCGGCGTGCTGAGCATCCAGGCCCACCTCCTCGTGGCCCTCGCGTTCCTCGCCGTCGGCTCTCTCATCGGGGTGTACCTGGTCCCGCAAGTCGGCCTGCCGTTGCTCGTGCTCGGCGTATTCGGTGTGGCCATCGCCTACTCGTACGTCGGGCCTCCCTTCCGACTCGCTCACCACGGGCTCGGGGAAATCGCCGTCGCCCTCGAGTTCGGTCCCGTGACCGTGCTCGGGACCTATTTCGTCCTGGCGCGGGCGTTCGATCCTCCCGCCATCGTCCTGTCCATCTCCCTCGGTCTCCTCGTGGCCGGGATCTTGTGGATCAACGAGGTCCCTGACATCCCCGCCGACTCTTCCGTCGGAAAGCGGACCCTTGTGGTCCGACTCGGGGTCGAGCGGGCCACCACGGTCTTCGCGGGCCTGATTGCCGCCGCATATGTCGCCCTCCTGATCGGCGTCCTCTTCGCCGGCTTGACCCCGTGGGCCCTGCTCGGTCTTCTGGCGGTTCCCCTTGCGGCGAAGCCCGTGCGAGGGCTCCGAGCCGCCAAGGACGATCCTCATGCCCTCATCCCGTCGAACGCGGGGATGATCATGGCTACGATGGCGACGGGGATCCTCCTCCTCGTGGGCCTCGCCCTATCGACGATCTTGACGAACCCGCTGCCTGGCGTGTGAGTCCGTTGCATGCGGGCCCACTTTCGCGAACCTCCCGGGCCATCCCTTAATACCTCGTTGATGCATGCTGTCATATCCTTTCGAGAAGGGGGATGAAGAACATGGCTCAGAAACCGAACAGCATCGTGCATGTGGAATTCCATTCGAACGCACCCGAGAAAACGAAATCGTTCCTCAAAGACGTCTTCGGTTGGAAGTTCGATGACGTGCCGGAGATGAATTACTCGATGTTCCAACCGCCAAGCGCACCCGGCGGCGGACTGCAGCGGGCCGAGAACATGCCGGCGGGGGTGCTCGACTACATCCTCTCCGAGGACATCGAGAACACGCTGCGCAAGATCACCTCCAACGGAGGCGCCGTTGTGATGCCGAAACAGGAGATCCCTGGAATGGGCTGGTTCGCGGTCTTCCAGGATCCGACCGGGATCACGCTGGCCCTCTACGAGACAACCGCGAAACCGCGCCCAGCCCGGACGGCCCCGAAAAAGGCTACGAAGCGGACCGCGCGCAAGGCAAAGAAGTCCTCCAAGCGGTCCCGCTAGGTCGATTCCGCTAGAGGAAACGCCGCGGCGTGACTTCATTCGACAGTCGGGCAGCGAACGCTAGATTTCGGGTCCCTCTACGCAGACCCGCCGGCGAGGGATGCCAAGACCCTGCGCCGGATTGGGGAGGCCGGAGGACGGCGCTCTCCAGGTTGGCCTTCCGACTTCGTCGCCCACTCTTGATCGGGAAGGATGAGGAGAACCCGGAGCGTGTCGGGTCCCTTCGGGAGGATTTTCGACGCGCCGTTTTCGAGGATGGCGAGGACCTGTAGCCGCATTTGCCCAGCGGAGAATGCCTCCCAAGGGGATAGGGAGGTAGCACGCGGGTCGATGTCGCATGTGAGCGACTTGAACAAGGAACGTCAAAGACGACGCGGTTGCGGACCGTGCCTCCATGTCTCTCCTTGCTCGATACGCTTGGTGGCGAGGGTCGTCCCAGCGCCAAGCTCGGCCCTCCCTTCGCCGAGGCTCGGAAGGCCACTCAATCGGACCGATGAGAACGCTTAACCCGGTCCATCGACTTGCTGAGCTCTCGATGTTCTTTGAACAGCACGTCATAGGTGCGATGCAGAACTTCGGATACGTGATCGGAGATCCCGCGAGCAAGGTCGCGGCCGTCATCGATCCGAGCTTCGACGCACGCATCCTGCAAAAGGTCGCGAGTGAGAACGGATACACGATCGCCCTCATCTTCGACACACACCACCACTCGGATCACGTGTTTGACAACGAGCGGCTCGCCAATGAGGCCGGCGCGAAGGTCGCCGCCCATCGACTGAGCAACGTTCGAAAGGACCTCATCCTCGAGGATGGCATGCTCGTTCCGATCGGAGAACTGAAGCTGAAGGTCGTTCACACGCCGGGCCACTCTCCCGACTCATGCTGCTATCTCGTCGCGGGGCACGCCTTCACCGGCGACTGCCTGTTCGTGGGCGACTGTGGCCGAGTCGATCTTCCCGGGTCAAGCGTGGAGCAAATGTACGATTCTCTCTTCAATAAAGTACGCAAAATGGACGACGCCCTCATCGTCTGTCCGGGCCATCATTACGGCAAGAGTCGAACGTCCACAATCGGCGAAGAGAAGCGGACGAATTACACGCTTCAGCCGCGGACACGCGACGAATTCGCTCGTTTCATGCGGACGCCCTAGCCAGTGGGGAGGTCCGGTGCAATCGGCACCGGCGTCACCTTCTTCCGCGACGCTCGTTTCGCACGAACCTTCGGCTTGGCCGCTTTCTTCCGCTTTGCCTCCTTCGCAGGGCATTGCATGTTCAGGCAAAGGACCCAGGGCGGTCGGCCGCGGGAGATGACCTTGATCACGGGATGGCCACAGGCCTTGCACCGTTCCTCCGTGGGCACGATGAGACCCCGTTGCGGCAGCGGGTAGGAGTTGTTGCAGGCGGGGTAACTCGAGCATCCGACGAACCGTTTCCCGTAGTTGCCGTGGCGGATCGTGAGCTCCCCGGTTCCGCATTTATCGCAGCGACCGATGAAATTCTTCTCGCGGACCGACGGGCAATCGGACGCGACGCAGTATGTCGTTGTGCGGCCGCGATCCGTGTGCTTGATCATTGGTGCGCCGCACTCCGGGCAGTTCTCTTCCGCTCCTTGGATGATCCCCATCTGCGGCAGTGGGTGCGTGTTTCGGCAGGCGGGGTAGCGGTCGCATCCCAGGAAACGTGATCCCCGCCGAGATCGAATCACCGTGAGGTTGCCTTCCTTGCACACGTTGCATTTGCCGATGTAATTCTGCTCCCGAAGCGCCGCTTCGATCTCCTGCCCGATTGCCTCGCGATTCGCCTCGAGCGTCTCGAGAACCTCGCTCAGCATCTGTTGGCTTTCCCGGACGACGTCCTCTCGGGCCCGGGTCCCGGTCGCGATCGCCTCCATATCCGCCTCGAGGTGGGCGGTCATCTCCGGTTCCGTGATCCGCGCCGCGTGATCTTCGAGAGCCTCGATCACCGCGCGCCCACTCGTCGTCGGCTTCGGGTACTTCCCCTCGATGAACTTGCGGTCGGAGAGCTTCTTGATGATCTCGTGCCGCGTGGACTTCGTCCCGAGCCCGACCCGTTCCATCTCTTGAATCAGGGACCCTTCGCTGTACCGCGCGGGAGGTTTCGTGCGGTCCTCGCGGATCGTCACGGGACCCACACGGTCCAACGATTCGCCGGTCGTGAGAGGGGGAAGGATCGCCTCACGGACCGTCCAATACGGGTAGTATTTCCGCCATCCCGGATCCTTCATCCGGTATCCTTCCGCGAGGAAGACTTGGCCGCCGAGGTCGATCTTCGCTTCCGCGGTCTCGGCGATTGCGTTCGGGGCGACCGTGGCGAAGAAGCGCCGTACGACGAGCTCGTAGATGGCCCAGTGATCGTTCCGTTTCACCTTTTCTCGGGTGACGCCCTGGACCGGATAGATCGGCGGGTGGTCCGTCGCCTGGGTGCGTCCTCGACTCGGCGCGATCCGTTCTTGCGCGGCGAGGGCCCGCGCCTCCGCCGCAAAAGGCGAATCTTGGAGTTTTTCGAGGACGGTTCGGAGGTTCACGGTGGACGGATAGACCGTGTTGTCCGTGCGAGGATAGGAGATGTACCCGGACTGGTAGAGATCCTCCGCGATCTTCATCGCCTGCGCGGCGCCGAAGCCGATGCGGTTCGCCTCCGCGACGAACATCGTCGTGTTGAACGGAGGAGGCGGACGCTCTTCGCGCTCGTTTTGGATGTACTCGCGGACGAGTCCTTGCGGCGCACGTTCGGCCAAGTCGAAGGCGGCCTGCGCTTCCGGGTGGGCCCAGTACGGACCGTGTTCGTGATTCGCTTCGAACTCCACCGCGGCGCCCTCCGCATCCTTGCGGAACCGGGCGTGGAGGGTCCAGTAGTCCTGCGGGACGAAGTCCTCGATCTCCCGTTCTCGGTCCACGACGAGGGCGAGGGTCGGGCTCTGGACCCGGCCGACAGAAAGGTAGTCCCGGCCAAGCTGTTTCGATGCGATCGAGAGGAAGCGAGTGAGGACCGCGCCCCAGGCGAGGTCCACCGACTGACGAGATTCCGCGGACCACGCGAGCGGAAGATCGACTTCCACGAGGTTCGCGAAGGCGCTTTCGATGTCCCATTTGGTCAACGCCGAGAAGCGCGCACGCTTCACCCGGACCTCGGGTCGCACTTCTTGTATCAGGCCGAGGGCCTCGACGCCGATCAGTTCGCCCTCCCGGTCGAAGTCCGTGGCGATGATGACTTCGTCGGCGTCTGCGGCAAGTTGCTTCAACGCCGCGCCGATCTTCCCGGCGGTCACGACCTTCTGCGGCTCCGCCCACACGAGTTCCTTCAGATCGACCCGGGCCCAGTCGTTCAGGGCCTCCGGGTAATCCAGGTTGATGATATGCCCGCGGAGACCAACGACCCGGACGCGATCGTCCCCCTGGCTGAACTCGAAGACGGAGGTGCCCTCCACGTTCGTCCGCTTCGCCTTCCCGTCGCTGAGGATGGTCGCGATACGCACCGCGGCGTTGAACTTCTCCGTCACAATGAGTCGTCGCACGGAGAGGTTTGCAGGAAAGGGGCTCTATTTAATCGTTTGTTGCCTGGTGTTGTCGAGCGGGGATTCTTCGCGCGCGCGTTTTCCGTGGGTGCGCGCACGGGGTGGATCAAGCACGGGAGCTCGCGTTGAAGGCTCGCCGAATCGCCTCGGTCGCTGTGCGCGGATCGGCCGCGTCCATGATGGCGGAAACGACCGCGACCCCGGCGACGCCGTGTCCCGCGAGCAGGCCCGCATTCTCCGCGGTAACACCGCCGATCGCAAACACGGGGAGGCGCGAACGTTTGACGACCTCGTCGAGAAGATGGAGCGGCAGGACGGGCTCTTTGGGTTTCGTCGGACTTGGGAAAAACGGACCTACGGCCAGGTAATCGGCGCCCGCGGCCACCGCGGCCTCCTCGTCCCCCGCCTTGCCATAGACTGTCACGCCTACGATCGCCCGCGGTCCCAGGACCAGTCGCGCGGTCCGAGGCGACGGATCCTCGCGGCCCACGTGGACACCGTCCGCGCGGAAACGCCGCGCTTGTTCCGGGTCGTCGTTCATGAGAAACGGTACGTCGTGTCGATCGCACATGCTGCGGACGCCTCGGGCCGCCTCGGACCTTTCCTCGGGGGTGTAAACGCCTTTGTCCCGCAGTTGCACGATCGAGGCGCCTCCTTCGAGCGCCTCCCCCACAATCGTGAGGAGTCGATTCACAGGCCGTTTCGGGGACGTCACCAGATACACGCCGCCGAGGCGCCCCGCTCGTCCACGAGGGCGGCTCAGGTGATCTCCCCAGAGAGGGCGCGGCTGAAGGCGATCCAGAATGGATCGCGATCCGCGGGACGGAACACGCGTCCGCGGTCCCAGCACGGTCGGCCTTTCTTCGTGAACGTGCCGATGTCGACGGCCGGGATCCCTTTCCTATGGAGGCCCTCGAGGACCTTCGCCGCTGCGCCGGGCTCGGTCGCGATCAAGAGGGTGCCTTCGCTGATCGCATCGAGGGGCTCCATGCCGAACATCTTCGAGACCCCGGCGACCGCGGGGTCGACAAGGACCTTCGACAGGTCGACATCCACGCCTAGGCCCGAGGCCTGGGCCATCTCCCAGACGGCATTCCGGACTCCGCCCTCCGTCGCGTCGTGCATCGCCCAGACGCCGTGGCTCCGAAGTCCCACGGAGGCGGCGGCCGCGAGCGCGTCTTCCACGGTGCTCATGGATTCGAACAGGGCTCGCGCCCGCGAGGTCATCTCGGCGCCGAGCTTCCGATTCACGAGGTCGGGGAAAGTGTTCGCTAGAATCGCGGTCGCCTCCAATGCCGCGGTCTTCGTGACCAGGAGGCGGTTGCCAGGCCGCGCCATGTCCGCGGTGACCCAGCCGTCCTTCATGGCGATCGCCAGGAACGTCGCACCGCCCACCATCGGGTAGGCGCAGCCTTCGTAGCGGCCGGTGTGGCCCGTGACGATCGCCGCCCCATACTTCCGGCACTCGCGATCCATCACACGGAGCATCGTTTCGATCTGGTCGTCCTCGATGTCCATCGGGAGGTTCCAGTCCATCGTGACGTATTCCGGGGCCACCCCGGACGTGGTGAGGTCCGACGCGAGGATGTGGAAGGCGAACCAGGCAGCCCGTTCCCAGCCGTACTGCGGGACGATGTAGATCGGGTCCGTCGTCGAGATCATCGCGCGGCCGTCCGGGAGGCGCACGACCCCGACGTCCACACCGTTCGCGGGACCTACGACGACATCCCTCCGTTTTTCGCCCAGATGGCGGGCGATCACATTCTCGAAGAAGGCGCGGCTCACCTTGCCCATCGGGTATTTCCGCGGGGTCTGGTCCGTCAACGGGAGAGGACTCCTCAGGGTCCCCTGGCTGAAAACATCCTCGTGTTCCCTACGCCGGCATGACCCGGATCAGGTTCCAAGGGTCTATCCCTCATTCGGGATACTCTCAGCCCTTCTGGGCTCCCCGGTCTCGCCAACCGTCGTTCGCTAATGAACGTTTGCTCGCCCCGCCGATGGGAGATTGTCTCGCCCTCTTTGTCAGGTCGCTGCTAGGAGGGTCGCGACCTCTCCGGGGTATTGGGCGACCGGCACACCGGCATCCGCAAAGGCCTTCGTCTTCGACTCGGCAGTGCCCTTGCCCGCTTGGATGATGGCGCCCGCGTGCCCCATTCGCTTGCCGGGAGGCGCCGTGCGTCCCGCGACGTAGGCGACCACGGGTTTCGTGACTTTCTTCTTGATGAAGTCTGCCGCCTCTTCCTCCGCGGTCCCGCCGATTTCGCCGACGAGGACGATCCTTCTTGTCTTCCGGTCCTTCTGGAACAACGTCAGGGCCTCGACCATATTCGTACCGTTGATCGGATCCCCGCCGATGCCGACGCAGGTCGATTGACCGAAACCCGCTTGGCTCATCGCGTACACGATCTCGTACGTGAGCGTGCCGCTTCGGGATATCACGCCCGCGTCCCCTTCTTTGAAAATGAGGTTCGGGATGATGCCCATCTTTGCCTCTCCTGGAGAAGCGATGCCGGGACAGTTCGGGCCTATCACGGTGACGCCTTTGCTGCGCGCAAACGGAATGAAGTCGAGGCAGTCGTGAAAGGGAATCCGCTCTGTAATGATCACGACGAGCTTGATGCCCGCTTCAATTGCCTCCACGGCCGCATCCTTCGCGTACGGAGCCGGGACGAACAAGATCGATGCGTTCGCCTTTCGCTTCAGGACGGCGTCTCGAACCCGGTCGAAAACGGGGACTCCCTCGATCTTCGAGCCGGCCTTCCCGGGCGTCACGCCGGCCACGACCTTCGTCCCGAAGTCGCGCATCGCGCGCGTGTGGAACTGACCTTGATGACCCGTGATGCCTTGGACGACAACACGGGCCTTCTTCGTCAGGAGGACCGCCAAGTCAGGGGCCTCCCGCTTTCAGCTTGACCGCAAGTTCCGCGGCGTCCTCGATGGTCTCCGCGGCGTGGCTGCCGATCGACCGCAGGATTTCCTTCGCCGCAGCTTCGTTCACGCCTTTGATTCGCGCGACGACAGGGACCGTCGCGTGCATTTCGTCGAGAGCCTGCTTCACGCCCGTCGCGACCGTGTCCGCCTTCGTGATCCCGCCGAAGATGTTCACGAGGATCACTGACGGGTGCGCCTTGATGAGGAGCTCGAAGGCCTGCTTCACCTTCTCCGGATCGTCCGTGCCCCCGAGGTCGAGGAACACGCCACCCCGTCCGCCTTTCAGATTCAGCACATCGAGCGTCGCCATGGTCAGGCCGGCGCCATTTGCGATCACTCCGATGTCGCCGTCCAGCTGGATGAACACGATTCCCTTGTCGTGGGCCTCCTGCTCAAGGGGTGTGCGGTCTTGGTCTAGGTTTGCATACTCCGGATGCCGGTATTCTGCGTTGTCGTCGATCACGAGCTTCGCGTCTCCCGCCACCACGCTTCCGTCCCCCGTCGCGACCAGGGGATTGATTTCGACGAGTTCGGCGTCCTCCTTCCGGAACAGGTCGTAGGCATGGCGGGCGATCGAGGCGACCTGCTCACCGATCTCCTTGTCCAGAGCGAGGGCCGCCTGGAGGGATCGGACCACGTATGGCTGTAGGCCCACCATAGCGGGGATGTGCTCGATGAAGAGGTCCTCCCGCGGGACATCCTCCACGTCCATGCCGCCCATCGCTGTCGCCATCAGGAGAGGCTCCCTCGCAGACCGGTCGATTGTGAGGCCGAGGTAGAGTTCCTTCGCAATGTTGAGGCGCTCCTCCAGATAGACCTGCTTCACGCGGTACCCGTGGATGTCCATGCCTAGGATCTGGCCCGCGACGCGTCGCGATTCCTCCAAGGTCTCCGCCGGTCGGATTCCGCCGGCTTTCCCTCGGCCACCGACGAGCACCTGGGCCTTGACCATGCAGGGGAGAGGAGGATCGACGATGTCCTCCGGCCGCGACGCGAGAACACCGCGGGGGACCGGGATTCCGTAGCGGGCAAAGATCTCCTTCGCTTTGTGTTCCAGGAACTTCATCGCGGATCGTTCCCGCGATGACGACGGTCTCCTTTAGATTTGTCTTCCCTGCCGGATTGGTCAGATTGGAGTGCCCGTCGACATCACGAGGTCTCGGAAGGCCTTCATGATCTTCCTCGTCGTCGGCCCCGGCTTGCCATCGCCGATCGTCCGTCCGTCGACCTCGACGACCGGTGCGACTTCCGCCGCGGAACCCGTGATGAA
>Ga0137396_10000999_pt1 | contig 14370 bp, 19 predicted proteins | sample czc16metaG_FD_108284 | JGI IMG/M metagenome (GOLD analysis project Ga0137396, IMG submission 108284) | Vadose zone soil microbial communities from Angelo Coast Range Reserve, California, USA - czcobulk3.16 metaG | ecosystem: Environmental > Terrestrial > Soil > Vadose zone | place: USA...
CAACGTCCCCATGCTGGCAGCCAACACGAAACTCGGATTCAAGAGACAGGTAGGCTGGATCACGATGGAAAAGACCCTAGAATAGCCTAGGCTTTGTAGTGTCACCCAAGAGACAGATGAACCCTCGATCATCTCGTAGAACTTCTCTAGATCTTCCGCGGGGCCATCTTTTTCCCTTGCTGTCAAGTATTGTTACGTAGTTGAAATCAGGAGTAAAATGGTCCTCTATCGCCCTCTTCCCGCGACCGACGATAAAACAGAACTCTCGAAAGCCCACCTGGTACAGTACAGTTATTCAAAGACCAGCTGAACGATAGGCTTCAAACACAGCTCACCATTCTTCCCCTTCGCAAAAACAGGCAGCATCTCCTTCGGCTGTTCTTTGGTCACCGAGAGTAACCTTGTTCCCAGCCCTGCAGCAGGGATAACCGCCTTCCTCAACACCGTAGAAACCCAACCTTCGGAATAGGCCTTCTGAAGTGGATGCTTTATAATTTCTAGGACTGATCAGCTAACAGCCAAACTGACACAAAGACTCGCATGGTATTCTTTTGACCGTTCTTCATCCGTGGCCTCTACCATTCTATCTTCACTCCCATCTCAGTGAAAGCAGTGTCCTTGCTGACTATGATGGCTCCGTGGAGTCGAGCGGTGGACCCTATGAGTGCATCGAAATATCCTGAGACGCTCTCCAGCTCTGTCGCTCCCGCCACAACCTCGAAGTTCAATGGAAGGATCTTCTCCACGCTCACGTATCCGAGAAGAGACGTGCTCGCCTCCCGCCTCTCATCGCTGGAAAACCCGTGACTTTTCAGCTCCAAGTCCATCTCCAAAACTGCCGCTGACGGCACGTACACGTCCTCGGAAGAAGCCCGGCGAAGGTGGTGCAAGGCGCGCTTGTGGAGAGGATGCTCGGTCTCCAGGCTGGCTATGAGCACCATCGTGTCCAGGAGCCTCATGTCGCCCACAGAACTCTTATTACGGGGCTAACACTTAATGATTTGGGCAACACGATGGCTTCTAGGGCAAGGATCGACGAAAGGGGCAGACTACACATTCCGACCGCCGAGAGGGAGAGGGCCTCAATCCCGCTCGACTCCGAAGTCCTAGTCGTTCCGAAGAGTCCCGGTCACATAGAACTAATTCTCGTCGGCGAGGCCAGACTCGAACAGTTCCAGAAGAATATGCGGGGCAGGCTGAAACATTGGAAGGAGGAAGAACACAGAGCCGACAAAGCCCTAGCAGAGCTTGCGTCAAATCGGCGACGCGCCTGAGAGTAGTCTTGTTCCCAGGCCTGCAGCAGGGATAACCGCCTTCTTCAACACTCTAGAATCGCTATCCTAAGAACTGGGATTCTGAAGCTGACCGCTTATAATTTCTAGCTATGTTTCCGCCGGCTGAACCGCTTCAAGCTTGTCCCTTACCACTTGTAGAGACGTTCCGCATGCTTGACGGGGCAGAGCTTCCGGGTCGAAGGAACCATGTTGCTCACAACTCTCTCAAGGGTCGACCCATCAAAAGTCTACCCGGCTTTGGACTAGTCCTCGCCTACAAGGGCCTCGGACCCCTAGGAATACCGTCGGGCTGGGCAATCGGCGCATCCGTAGCCCTGTTGCTATCGATTTTTCTCATGAAAGGAAAGCTGCCTAAGGGCGATAATTTCCCGGCCCGGACACTGCTCGTTTTCAGCCTCCCGTTATTCGCGTCGGCCCTCGTTACCCTCCTGCAGGGCTGGGGAGATATCGCCCTCCTCCAAGCCATTCTAGGCCAGTTCGGAACCACCGGCGCCTACTACCTAGTTGTGACAAGCGTTTCCTTCCTGTCCATCCTCTGGACGCCAGCCGCGGGAGCACTCTACCCCGCACTATCCTCCAGCTTCACCAGCCAAGGACCAACAGGAGTATCAGAGAAACTCGGAGTCGCAATGCGGCTAGTCAACCTAACAGTCCTGCCAACTGGCACAGCCCTAGCCGTAATCGCGCCAACTGCTCTGGAAGCGGTCTACGGACCCTCTCTCCTGGCTGGCGCATTGCCCTTCGCCATACTCGCGATCACGATCATCTTCTCTGCGCAGAGCCTCCTTCTGATCACGACCCTCCAAGCCATCGGAAAGACGAAACCGTTGACTATGCTCTGACAACCAGTCTCCACCTTAGCCCACTCTATCGTCTACATGTGCTCGTGACCATATTCGTTTTCTCCTTTCTCATCGTCTCGCGGCAGCTCTCCGTGTTCACAGAAGCTGACTTCGAACTCTTAGAAAACGCTCTGCCTCACATGCTAGTCAGAGCCCTAAATGTTATTGAACGGCTCTTGGTTCGTCGGACAACATTTCTCTGATAGATTCCGACCTAGCCTGCCTAGACTCCAACCGGGGTTGGATAGTATTATATGGCTCGGAGTTATACGTGATGTATAACCATGGCTATTAGGACCGTTGTGCACAAGTGGGGAAACTCCTTGGGTGTAGTGATTCCGCGGGAGGAAGCCTCGAGGGAGGGGCTGCACGAGAACGACGAGGTAGAGATAGTGATCCGGAAAGCTGTCAACATCAGGCAATTGTTCGGGAAGTACAAGTTCAGAGACCTCCAGTCGCTCAAGGACGAGCTGCGAGAAGGCTGGCACTAGAACGCCATTCTTCTACGACACCTACGCGGTCCTAGCCTACCTTTCAGGAAACAGACGGTACGCCAGATATTTTGAAAAAGAGACCGGCCACCTCACTGTGCTCAATCTGATGGAAACCTACTACGCGGTTCTGAGGGACCACGGGGAAGCGGCAGCGGACAAAGCCTACTCGGCAACAGCAAAATACGCGATGGAATTCCGGGACGAAGATGTGAAGGATGGAATGAAGAGAAGGCTCGAACTTCGGAAAGAGAAACTTGACCTATCACATACCGACGCACTAGGCTACGCGGTTTCCCTGAGACTAAGGCTGAAGTTCCTCACGGGAGATGAAGCATTCAAGGATCTGGAGAACGTCGAGTTCGTAAAATAGCGCCAGTGCGAAATCGCCAGACTTTATAGTTCGTCAAATGTACCGCTAGACAACTTGATCAAGGAACCAGCCGACATATCGGTCGTTGGAATGGGCTACGTTGGCCTGTGCACTGCCGCAGCTTTTGTGTCGCGCAGCTTTCGGACTGTTGGAATTGATATCGACCAGGAGAGAACCCAGCAGATACGGAAAGGCAAGGCGCCATTTCACGAGCCTCAGCTAGACAGTATGCTGGAGAAAGCCGTCAAGACCAAGATGCTAGACGCGACGAGCGACATCTCTGCCGCCCGCGAGACTAGGATAACTTTTGTTACCGTTGGAACGCCTAGCAAGTCTGATGGTTCGATCGATCTCACGTTTCTGAAGAGTGCGATCATAGACCTTGGCAGGGCTCTCTATGGGAAGCCTGGATACCATCTCGTGGTCGTCAAGAGCACAGTCATCCCCGGCACCACCAACGGAATAGTGAAACCAATACTCGAACATTTCACCAAGACCAAAGTTGGCCCAAAACTCGGCCTTTGCGCTAATCCCGAGTTCCTAAAAGAGGGAACAGCGATCAACGACGCCCTCCACCCCGACAAGATAGTAATCGGAGCCAGCGACAAGAAATCAGCTGATAAGATCACCGAGCTCTACGAGCTGTTCTATCGAGGAGACCTACCTCAGGTCATCATCACTAGTCCAGAGAGTGCCGAGCTTGTCAAGTACGCCAGCAACGCCTTCCTCGCCACCAAGATCAGCTTCATCAACACAGTCGCAAATATCGCTCAGCAGATACCAGGCGTAGACGTTGGCACAATAGCAGAAGCGATCGGTCTCGACCCTAGAATCGGAGGATTATTCCTCAAGGCCGGACCCGGGTATGGAGGGAGCTGTTTCCACAAAGACCTCCAAGCACTCATCAACTACAGCAGGAAGAAAGGCTACAACCCTGTTCTATTCCGGGCGACAGAAGATACCAACGAGAAACAAGCAATCAGAGTCGTAAATATGGCAGAGAAGCTTCTCGGATCTTTATCGGACAAGAGAGTCGCGGTTCTAGGTCTCGCGTTCAAGAAGGACACGGACGATGTCCGAGAGGCCGCCTCCTTGCGAGTCATCGGGAGTCTCAAGAAAAAAGGCGCACAAGTCGTCGCATACGACCCCATGGCCATTCCCAATGCAAAGAAAGTATTCTCGGAACAAATCGATTATGCGGAGAACTCCCACGCTGCTCTCAAGGGAGCCGACTGCTGCATCATCATGACCGAGTGGGACCAGTTCCGAAAACTCAAAGCAAAAGATTTCCAGGCGTACATGAAGACCCCGAACATCGTAGACGCGCGGAGAATCTTTGATCCTGATACATTCAACGACCTAAACTACGTCGCGATTGGGGTTGGACACAGAAATGCCTAGCCAATAGAGTCTAGTGTGCCGCATGAGATGGAACGTCTGGCTGATGAACCGTACAAAGACAGGCCCGGCTCAGAACATGGAATATACCAGACTTACAAGCTCGCACTCCACCAATACGCCCTCCTGAAACTCTCAAGCATGCACTATTACGGAGAGGAGAACAATCTCTTTCGATCACAGGGTCCTGACGGCGGCTTCCACACCGGCTACGATCAACAGGGTACTTACGCGGGGACCCTGGAGAATGCGGAGACGACCTCTATCATCGTGATAGGAGCGACATTCCCCCTTCCACAGGATGCGGTAACACCTTCTATTGCCCTCCCCCGATCTTCTCTATTCCACCATGGATCATCTGCTTGTTCACCGGACTAGGGGTCGTCGCAGTCGACCACAGTCATCACAATTCTCGTTTTGGAAAGGAAGAAGCGAAAGCGACAATAGAGGTTAGAACACTACAGTCAGCCGGGTTTCTCATTGATATAATCTCATTGGTGAGACATGTATATATATTCAGCAGAACAATTATCAATCTGAAGGCGCAATGAGCATAGATCCGTCGCTGATCGTTGTTCAGGGTCTGAGCGAGCGTCCCGCTTATCGGGTGAGCGAATTATTCAGCTTAGCGGGCTCGAGGGCGACCTCCTACCGGATCCTAGACCGGCTCCTAGAACTGGGATTTGCCGAACAGCTACACCGAGGCTATTTTTCGCTGAGCTCCTCCGCATTCCAGCCGTACAAGCTCTGGCCGTATCTCGTCCCATCGCTACACTCACTCAAGAAAGCACGCAACTTTGGTAGAGCATACGACGAGAGCGACGTAAACTACGCCAAGAAGACATTACAGGGCACTCTATCCCTCGATTACCGCGCCTACGACCTAACAGGATTGCAGACGCCAAACAGATACTATCTGTACGTTGACAGTGTCGAAGAAGTCGCCGGGCTGCTGGAGAAGAACAGTTTCTCAGAAGGCACAGCCGGAAGAATATCCATAACCCAAAAACCGGAGACCTTGGACAACGAGATCCAGAGAGTATATCTCGACTGTCTCGCAGCAGGCGGGAGGAGCACCCTAGACGCGATCGCGATCGAGATCCGGTACGGAGACCAGCTGACCATCAAAGGAGAGTTCCCGGTCGACCTTGTCACCAAAGTAGAGGAAGACCTCCCAGCTTGAACCTTGACAAGACCGCAGTCCAAATCTCCAAGGACCTCAAACAGGTCGTCTTCGTCGGAGCCTACGCCGCAATCCAACACGGCGTAACCAGAAGCACCCGAGACATCGACATCGCCCTAGCCACTCCTAAGACCGACGAGGAGCTCGAAAAACTGGGATATCAGGTCAACGAAGAACGCGGAAAGAGAATAGTCAGAACCAAGGACGGAATAAAGATCGACATTTACACGAAGGACGTCAGCGGAATATCGATTGAAGAGATATTTGCGACCGCCCTCGCCATTCAAAAGGGAGGCACGACAATCAAGATCGTTTGCCTCGAAGCCCTTCTCCTCAGGAAGATGCGCGCAGGAAGACCTCAGGACAACGAAGACCTCAGACGTCTATGCCGGCTGCATTGGAAGAAGATACGGTGGGACCTGGTCGAGTCAATGGCAAGAAGCCTCGAAACCGTGCGACTACGACAGTACGTCACTGCCCTTTCCTAACAGGAAAAGCATCGAACCCGATTGATCGACTCCTACCTCTTCCTCGCTCCAAACCTTATGCGCACATGTCTCCGAACCCTTGTGGATCATCTACCCTGTACGCCGGGCTCGCCGTCGCTGCGTCAGGGATAGTCTCCGCGGTTCTCGTCATGGTGCAGAAAAGACTAGACCGATATGGCTAGGCAATAGGTCAAAGATCGTGTGCGCGGTGCTGATGTTGACTTTAGTATACGAGGTCGGTCTAGCTATTTCCTAGTTTCCTAGTTTTAGTCCGGCTTTCTCGTCTATCCTTTCAAGGCTTTTCTGGAGCTGGTCCTTACGTCCAAAATCATAGAGGGCACTCACTGCTCGGAGGAGCCCTACGAGGGCGAGCAGCCAGCCGAGATCGGAAGAGGAAGAGCTGACGAGGATTCCCAGCCCGACAAGCCCGAGCCCCGTGATCGCAGCCACGATAGAATAGCTCCTGTGCATCCTAACTTCTCTCACTAGAACTCCGCGGTATTCTGGACCTAGTCCCCTAATGCCCTCCTCACTTGCCAAAAGAAGCTCCTCTGACATGCGAATCCATCATGAGCGGCTATCTGTCTTGCGGACGTCGACAAGCGAGACAAGATTTTCTAAGCCATCAACGGTCTCCTCCTGCAATTCTGGCGAAAGAATCTCCCTGTCGTCACCCCGTGGAAACGGGCTCAAATGAGATGATCTGGAATTTCCATCTGGTTCCGGAGGTAAGGTTCAGCTGCGAAGTCCGAGCGCGTCTATCGAACCAGTGTCTTGTTTCATTAACTTGTTATTAGGAAGTTCAGGATCACATATACTACCCTTCTGGAGCGGGTTGAGAGTTGCGAACCCTTCCGAAGTTGACCGGGAAAACGGTCATCGCAGTCGCCGTAATTGCCGCCGTAGCCATTCTGGCCGCGACCGTGTTTGAACCGTATGTGATAGGGAGAGGGATGCTGGGTCGAACGCCGCTGGACAAGCCGGGTTTCTCCGTTCAACACCTGCAGCTCTCGAAGAACGATACTACATGCTACATCTCATCCACGGTTCACAACACAGGCAACGTCTGGATCGCCATGCTTACCCTGACCCTGAACGGGACGCGCGTCTGGAACGACGCGTGGACCAAGACTGGCCAGGATGACTTGGACAGACAGGCATTCTTCAACTACGGTGATCTCCACTGCGCCGACATCGGGGTCGGACAAACCTACACCGCGTTGTTCACCGCCCACTTTGCGGACGAGGTCGACCAGTACGCGACGACCATCGTACGGGTAGGCAACCATCCCATCAACTAGCCTGGGTCAGCTTATTTTCAAATGTTGAATTTCGGGCTCGGATAAGCTAATCTGGGCTTTCCGTCTCGATATTTCCGGTAAGGTCTGTTGCGGGCGACCCCCCGTCTAATTCTCCTATTTCTCGTAGGCTTTCTCAGCCTAGTGTCCAGTGCAGGAGCAAGTCCGACCTATCGCCTGTCCCTAACTCTTTCTAGTTACGGACGGGGCTATGCTGGCAGTAACATCCTCCTGTGGTCCCTTCTCAAGAACGATGGCTCGAGCAGGTTGAACGTCTCAGTTAGCCTCACCGAGGACCTGAAACCGCTCGCGATTCCACTCTACAATGAGACCATGCCCCCGGGATCATCCGTAGGAAGGGGTAACGAGGTAGCAATCCCTTCAAGCCGCTCTGCTGGCAACCTTACAATAATCGTCCAGGCTAGCTACCAATACCTTGACGACAATACCGGAAAGTGGACTACTCCACCTGATAGTCCAATCGTTGAGAGGACTACTCTCATCGTGAGCGATAAACCTTCGATAAACCTCGACTCCACGTTCCTCCTCCAGCAAATCGCGCCCTTCGGCGTGGCATCTGCACTCACGGGAACCCTCCCCCTCATACTGGTCAGAAAGAGAACCCAGGGTACCTAACGTTCTGAAGAAACTCGGACTAAAAAAATGGACGCTACACCCCTCACGCCCTGCCACCGTCGCCACGCACCGGGCCCTCGAATGGCCCAGTTAGAGAAGTTGAATGGAACGCAGAACGACTAGTCGGGTATCCGTTTGCCGAATTGCAGCTGTCCCGTCATGACGACGGGCGATTGAACCCTGTTCTCGAGATTGAACTTGTAGGCTTGCATGTTTCCAATCTTCCGGGTCGGCTGCGCTACCCTCAGCCTCGTCAGTTGTTGCAAGGCGGATTCGACAGTTTCAAGGTCGAGTTTCGTGGCGTCTGAAAGCATGGACACGGTCTGTTCCACGTTCCCTACAGCTCTCGCGTGGTCCAAGACCCGCGCCATCGGGTTCTTGAGCGCAGCGAACAAGAGATTCTGGGAGAAATCGATCGGTGTAATCCTCAAAGTTCTCAGTATATGGAGCCACTAACGAGCTATTAGGGCTATCTCCTGGCCCGCCAAAGAGGATTGGAACCCGGTGCCGGGTATCAGGATAAGCCGATTTTCTCGAGGATCTCGTGGTAGCGCGGGTCCGTCTTCAGACCGTCGAACACAGGCTCGTTTAGTACGTCCAAGGAGCTTGTTCCCTCTCGAACTGCCCGGTTCAATGATTCAAATGCGAGGTCTTTCTCGCCAAGCACAGCATGGATCATGGCGATACCTACGCTGGCAATGTAGCTCTTGCTCGACTCTTCTTGGGCTTCCCGAAGCATGCTCTCAACCTCCGCCCTCCGGTTAGTCATCCCGTAAACCAGAGCCAGTCTAAGCCTCGCTGACATAACGTCCGGCCCGTCCTTCACAGCCCGTTCGATCTCCGCCGTCCCCTCCTGAATAGACCCAGTGTAGACAAGGGCCATTCCGTACTCGGCGCGTGCATACGCGTACCCCGGGTTCATGTCGAGGGCCAGCCTGAATTGCACAACAGCTTCCTCGCGCCTGCCGGCATAGAAGAGAATCTTTGCCTTGTTCATTGCGATGATCTGTGAAAAAGGGTCAAGCTTAGTCGCCACCGTGATCTCCCGGACTGCTTCATCCCATCTCCCTAGCAACTGGAGCAGGATAAACGCGTACATGTAGTGGCCGTTCGCGGAGCTAGGGTTGAGATCGAGGGCACGCCTGTATTCTCTCTCTGCTCCCTTCCAGTCCCGTTTCACACTCGTGAGACACATGGCCATGGACACGTGCGCGTCCGCGAGAGTATCCTCCAGTTCAAGCGCCCTAGCCGCGTACGCTAACGCCTTCGGGAACGCGATCTCTGGACTCATCAAGCTCCAGTTCTCCAAGAGATAGTAGCAGTCTGCGAGTCCAGCAAACGCGGCAGCGTACTTCGGGTCTAGTCGGACAGCCTCCTCGAAATAGCGTATCGCCTCATGAAACCCTTTTTCAGTTCTATCGTTCAGATACTTGCGGCCCTTCAGGAAACTGGTGTACGCGTCAACATTTCGAGTCGGAATATTCTGGATCCTCTTCTTTTCGTTAGCGAAGAGCTGAACCTTGAGAACCTCCGCAACATTCTGGGAAATATCACTCTGGATCGCGAAAATGTCCTCCAGACCCCTGTCATAGCTTTCCGTCCATTCATGCTTGTCCTGCGCAGCATCTACCATCTGGATCGTAACACGCACCTTGCTTCCGGCCTTCCGAACACTACCCTCAAGAATCGTCCCAGCCTGCAGTTCCTCAGCCACATCCCGGATAGGCTTCGAGCTCTTCCGATACTGCATCACCGACGTCCGAGAAACCACACTGACCTCCCTGATCTTCGAAATAGTAGCTATCAACTCCTCAGTCAGCCCATCGGCAAAATATTCATCGTTAGGATCAGGGCTCATATTCGAGAAAGGCAGAACAGCGATTCTATGCCTGTCCAGCTTTAGGGGAGTTTTCTTGGCCTTCTCTCCTGGCGCAGCTGGTCCTCTAAGCCAGCCCTTCAGCCCACCAGGATCCGGCAATAATCGTCGGATTAGAGGATGATTTCTTCCCAGATAAAGACTGTAACAGACATGTCTCCTCAACCCAGTTTTCAGGGAGGGCTCGGAATGCTGTTGCCTTTGAGTTCGATGTAGATGCCTCTCTGGACCTCGACCAGGGCCCAAGAGTACGAGTCGGTGTACGTTTGAGCGTTTGAAACGGTGTGATCGAAGAGTTCTGTTCTTTCAGTCGTGGCGGTGAAACAGTTTCTCGACGTCTGGCCAGCACCGGGCTGTGGTGCGTCTATTCCGCAGTTGCTGTAGGCTCCATGGCTGAGAAGCTCAACAAGCATCGAGTTCGCCTGGGTCGGGGTTATCTTGGCTGATTGAGAAGTGGAAGAGTTGCTTGGTGCTACGGCGGCCAACGAACCGACGCCAGCGACATCTCTGTACCGGCTAAGCGTCATGCTGATTATGATAGAAGTCACGCATGGTTTCTGGCAGGCCGACCAGTCCGGGCTGACGGTAATGTTCATGGACGTCGTGGTCGAGGACGCTCGACTCGTCCAGACCTGTTCCCAGAAATTCTCTGCTACTCCCGGAGAGGCGCTTGCAATTCTCGAGTAACTACTTGACTGCGTGTCTCTAACGTTGGATATGTCAGGAAGATTTCCTCCGGTTCCCTCGGAGTAGGCTATCTGAACTATGATGAAGTCATCCAGGTTAGTCGCGATCAACCCTGTGTAGCTTCCATTGCCTGAGATCATTGCCTCCGGAATGTTGGAGACGGCGTAGAAACTCGGAGCTATCGTCCTGAGAGTTCTAACAGGCGGACTCGTGCCCGTACCGCTAGTGCCCTTGTCCGCATGATGTTGAAGGACCGGGTTGATCTCGCTGAAGCCGACAACAGTCGTCAACATGATTACAACCAGAACCGTGACAGCAAGAATCCTGGAGAAACGGCGTATGGAATTGATTCCACATTTCTTCGAGAAATTCAGCGAATTTGAGAGCGCGCGATCAGGGGCGCTACTTGGCTCCATCTCATCTTCGAACTCGTAGGACGAGAATCTGGGTTGAGCCTTGCCTCTTCTCTGGCTTCCGACCGAGAAGATTGCTTGCACACCATTTTGTGCGGGTCTTTTTTTCCTCCGCGAGATCTTGCCCAAAGACGATTCCCTATCCTCACCCTGAAACGAACGCGGCGTCTTACCCGCTGACTTGTAAGAGAGTCATTTGCAGAGAACCTGCAAGGAAGAGATCCAAGCCTCGCCATAATTGGCATGAAATTGCTTGAAACCACTATCCTTTGACAGACGACATTTCAACGCATTATATTCGCGGTCGCTTTCGAAACCCCGGCACCTTATTAGCGAGCTTCGGCCGCGGATCGGTGAGCTATCTCCAGGAATCTTTACAATCCTGCGGCTGTAATTCGGATCACATACAACTGATCACATCCACTATCACAGGACATTCGGCCATTAAGCGGTGCCCAATCAGAACGTCCACCAGACAGAACTCTGGCGACGACGGTCCGACAAGGGTCCAAAAGGAATCCCCTTCCTCGGACCCGCGTAAGTTACTGGAAACTCTGTGAACTAGTTACGTTACGCCCATAGTCAGAAGAGCAATTCAAGTCCTCAAATTGAAAGATGACGAAATCCGCCACCTAGCTCTGAGGTCCATCAAATCCTCATTCATAGACAGCGGCGAGATCAAAACCGATACACAAAATGGAACCTAAGAACTGGACAAGATCAAATGCGTCTCCTGTCAGCCTTCACGATGTTCTGGACAATCTTGAGCTCAAGGCGACCAGCGTGTTACGTGTGGAGCGGGGATGGCGTATCCGGAAGTTGCTGATCAAAGACGGTAGCGAAGTCCCTAGAGAGCTTGCCCACGCACAGCCATACTTTATCCGACCGAAGAAACAAGCGCTAGAAGTCTACTATCTAACGAATGAACCGTTGAAGCGAGCCAAGTAAAACTCTCCGGACCTAACTCGCCTAATCCAAAGATCTTCTCCCACAACACGCAAGTCCAGTAACACAGTCTTAGAGAACCGCGCCCGAAGCTCTACCTATCCCCCGAAGAACCCGTCGAGGCCTCGTCAAGTTGAGATCCGACATTTTCATACTCGGAATCATAATGGTTGTCCTAGGACCGGTATTGACAGCCGCAGCCGCCAGCTCCTGTCTCTTGACAATACTCTCGGGCAACGTGTTCGCCTGCGCCAACTATCTGCCCGTGTTCATCGGCGGCGGAGCCCTCTTCGTCACAGGAATAATCACATGCTTGGTGGGCGTGATAATGCCCGAGCCCTATCCTCAGCCTCGACCCCCGTCGAGCACCGCGGCCACAACCCCGACGAGTCAGGTGACGTGCAAGAAATGCGGACGGGTCAACTCCTTCGGTCTCTTCGCCTGTCCGTTCTGCGGCGAGAGAGCAACCTGAGATAGACGCAGCAGATTTACGACCATTAATCTCAAGAAGAAGGATCGACTGGCTACCGGTGAGAGTTCTGGCTTTTGTCCTGATCGGGATTTACCCTCTTCAGAACCGGCATGGTTCCAGTAATAACGGTGGAAGGAGTGCCTGTCATAGTCTTCACCAGGGCTTGATTTGGCGGGGCTTGCAAAGGGGCGGGTGGCGCGGCCTCTTTGACCTCGAGCGGCGGAAGAGGCTCCATCGACGTCTGGTGGGCCATGTCCGCCCTGAGAGCCGCGACCATTGGGTGGAGGTCAAGAGCCGGCTTAGAACTCGACGCGAATGGTGTCGGGGTTGGGGCTTGCGGCTGACTGACGAGGGCTCCAATTTGCCTGTGAGTCGATTTTAGAACCTTCAAAAGTCCAACCGACACAACTAAGCCGCAAGCAATGACGAGAATGGCGATTAGCGACCCCTCAGCCTGAATCATGTCGTTAACGTAGGCTTGCAAGTAGATATTGTTCAGATATTCCTCGACGATCCAAGAAGAGAGGAGAAGGATCACCAGCGTCTGCAGAAGCATTATGGCCTTGGCAAAACCCGGAACAATCCTACGCCTGGCAAGCTCAGAATTCTGAGTCAAAACGGCAACCCCTGACCGTATTCTCCCTTGTTCACGAAGAAGGCTGTGGAACTATGTCAAAGTGGTGAAACATAGACCCCTAAGGTACGGTACCTGTCTTCCATGAATCAGACATGAACGGAATCTGAACAAGAATTCGTCGTCCAGCAAGGCACGAGCCTTCCCAAGCCATGGTTTCAGCGGCTTAAATACGAAATGAACAACCGACACTCACGGTTGTCCCTGCCATGCCGACTCCTAAGAAGCTGCTAGAGCTCCAAAAGACAATAAACGATGATCTAGGGAAGGCGAGTCTCCCGGAGATCAGAATCGACGGCTTCAGACTCCCAGATCAGGCTTTAGAGATCACTTTCGAGCGTGAGACGGTGACTGGGGAAAACCGGGATAGACTCTGGGAGATCATAAACTCTCACTACAAGAAGCTACTCAGAGAACTCGAACTCAAGGAATAGACTCGGAAGCTATTCCTGACTCTTCGAACGCTCATTCCATCTGCGGAGAGAACGATGTAATCGGCCGATCTCGTCAACTGGCTCCGCCTCCACGACTTTGAGAACGGGCATTGTCGTCGGCTTCTCTCGAGCAGCCGTGCCCACATTTGGAGTTTCCACCTTTTCTGAGAGGTGTTCAATTTCTCCGAGAATATTCCCCGCTTTCATGAGGATTCCGACTAAGGCGGTTACGACAAGCCCGCCGAAGCCGAGAACGGCGATCAGCGAGCCTTTCCCTTGAAACAGACTGAGCAGATATGTCTGAAGATACTGATTGCTAACGTACTCGTTGTACATCCAGACGGACAAGCCAACGATTATCGCCGCCTGTAATACCAAGACTCCCTTCACAAGCAATGAAACCCCTCTCCGAGAGCGACCAATGGCCTGAAACATGGTTGACCTACTGAACTAGAGATGGGCAGGTGTCTTATCTCAAAATCGTGAAACGCCAGCCCTCGAGGTATGGTACCGAGATCTGGCTAAGCTTAGGGCTCTCTTCTACGGGCTGTTTTTGAAGGATTTTGCCGGGAGCTGCGTGACTAGAGGACTCTGACGGCTACCTTGCAACCTTCACAATACTGGTAGATCGCCAACAGATCCTCCGGCAGGTGCTTGACAGCATCGGTCTGGACCAGAATGTTAGCAAGAGGCCTACCGCAGACCAGGTGAGGAACACCCTCGATTGCGAGAACATCGATCCCCTGACCTGTTGTCTCCAGTTGTTTCACAAGCTCGTCCAAGCTCGCAACTCGAAATTCCTGAAAGGGCTTGTGACTCGCAACATCTAGCCCAGGCTTTGCTCTCGGTATGACCGTCTCATCGGGACGAGTTGCGATCTGTCGCAGGGCCGATCACCCGGTGCA
>Ga0137396_10001000_pt1 | contig 14361 bp, 14 predicted proteins | sample czc16metaG_FD_108284 | JGI IMG/M metagenome (GOLD analysis project Ga0137396, IMG submission 108284) | Vadose zone soil microbial communities from Angelo Coast Range Reserve, California, USA - czcobulk3.16 metaG | ecosystem: Environmental > Terrestrial > Soil > Vadose zone | place: USA...
ATTTCCGAAAAATGAGCGAGCCTCGGGTGGGCGTCCGACCTGCATGGTCTGTTTTGTCTTCGGAATTCTTGAATTCCTCTCATCTTGTCGCCCCTTCTTCGCACGTTGGCTCCCAAATTGCTCCCAAAAGTAGTCAAGGAGACTTCTGCGCATGCCGGCAAAAATAGTGACAAGGAGGTACCGTTGAGTACCACTCCGATCCGCTTGCACAAGTACATGCAACAGCGCCGCAGCCAGCGCGTCATGCTCTCGGTGAAAATTGTTGTCAGCGGCAACCGCCTGGATCGGCAACGGTTCTCTGAGGAAACCCGCACTTCCGTGGTCAATGCGCACGGTGCGTTGATTCTTCTGGCGGAGAAAGTCACCCTCGGCCAGTTACTAACTATCCGCAACGCCAAATCCGGCGAAGAAATTCGCGGCAAGGTTGTAGACGTCGGACCCGAGCACGCCGACAAATTCGAAGTCGGCATTGAATTCCTTGAGCCTTCCCCGCGTTTCTGGCGCGTCGCCTTTCCTCCCGAGGACTGGACCACGCACAGCCCCGAAGCCAAACGCCGCACCACTGCGCCTGCACCTGCTCCGGTTGCAAAGCCTCGCTCATCTAAATAATGCGCGCGCTGTGCTCTCCTCGCGGAAGATTTGGCCAGAGTGTAATCCTTTGTATTCATGGGGCAGGCAGGAGATGCAGTGGAAGTCCCGTCAAACGCGCGATTCGGGAAAAATCTTTATCTAGAGTGAACACGGTGGCGCGATGCTCGAGCGCAATCGCCGCAATGAGCGCATCAATGGTTGTAAGGCTGACACCCTTGGAACGACCCAGCCGGAAAATCGCGGCGGCTTCCCGGTAGGTGCGGAAGCCACGGGGTTCGAGCATTTCCCATTGCGAAAGATAATGCTCGATGCGGCTGGCTTCCCGCGTGAGGCCCTGGAGAATTTCGGCGACCACTACGCCGGTGAGCGCAAAAGGCTCGGCGTCAGCGATCATCCGGCGCAACTCGTCTCCGGCGCGCCCCGGGGAGGAACTGAAAAAATCGATCCACACGGAACTGTCTACCAGGATCATCTATCGATAATCTTTGGATCGGGCGCGGTTCCGGCGCATGGCTTTCACATTACCCTTCCAGATCCCGGTTCCGTAATGGCGCAGGATGCCCTTGCGGCTCTCCGAGCGGACCAGGAGCTCCAGGGCCTTATCCACGATTTCCCGTTTAGTTTTGAGGCGGGTCAGCTTGCGCGCCTTGCGCACCAAACTCTCGTCAATCTCAATGTTCGTTCTACCCATGCCGAAAGCATACACCATTTCCTTACAAAATGGTGTATGTTCAAGTGTGTGGCACCGCTCTTGCGAACTCCTCACCGGCCAACGAGCGTCATTTTTCGACGGAGAATTTGTAGGTGGTGATGGAGTGGTAGCGGGCGCCGGGGTTCAGGACCGTCGAGGGAAATTTCGGCTGGTTGGGGGAATCGGGAAAGTGCTGGGTTTCCAGGCAGAAGGCGGAGCGCTTGGGATAAGTGAGCCCGCCCTTGCCAACAGTTGTGCCGTCAAGGAAATTGCCGGTATAAAACTGGATGCCGGGTTCGGTGGTCCAGACTTCCATGACGCGGCCGGAAGCGGGCTCGAGGACGCGCGCGGCGAGAGATTCGCCCTTGTCCATGGACATGCGCAAGACGAAGTTGTGATCGTAGCCGCCGCCGAGCTTTAACTGCTCGTCGGATTGATCGATGCGCGCGCCGATGGCGGTAGGTTTGCGAAAGTCGAACGGCGTGTCCATCACGTCGCGAAGTTCACCGGTGGGAATCAAGCCGGAATCGACGGGAGTGAACTGGTCGGCATTAATCATGAGCAGGTGGCCGAGGATGTCGCCGGAACCCTGGCCGGCGAGATTGAAATAACCGTGGCTGGTGAGATTGACCGCGGTTTTTTTATCGGTGGTGGCGGAATATTCAATTTTTAGCGCGTTGGTATCCGTGAGAGTGTAGACGACGCTGACTTTCAGATTGCCGGGAAAACCTTCGTCGCCGTCCTTGCTGAGGTGGGAAAGCTCGACGGACTGGCCATCCTTGGCGGGAAGAATTTTGGCGGCCCACAACGCTTTATTGAAACCTTTGACGCCGCCGTGGAGAGTGTTGTCACCGTTGTTCTTGGCAAGCGTGTAGGTTTTGCCGTCGAGGACGAATTGAGCGTGGCCGATGCGGTTTCCGTAGCGGCCAACGAGCGCTCCGAAATAGCTTTGGTCGGCAGCGTAGCCGCCGGCGTTGTCGTAGCCGAGGAGGACATCGGCGAGCTTGCCATTGCGGTCCGGTATTTTCAGAGAGACGATTGCGCCGCCATAGTTGGTGATGGAGGCTTCCGCGCCGCTTTTGTTGGTAAGCACATAGAGATCGACAGGCCGGCCGTCGGGAGTTTTGCCGAACGATTTTTTAACGGTGGAACCGAGCTGTGGCGTTGCCCCGAGGGGCGTGAAAGTGGTCATAAGCAATGCTCCCAACAAAATTGTAACTTTCATTCCAGGTGACATGGGCATTCCATATTTCATGTGAATTCCCCCAGCCGCGTGCCTTCTCCGCGACGATACACCGAAAACCCAACAAGTTTACTTGGCGAGGTACGCCTTTGGCTATGCACTGGCTACGCGCGGTCAAGATAGTGAATTTCGCCCGCTTGGACAAGCCGATTCGCGGCGCTCTCCGGCGTAACGTCGCGCTGGGGAGCGCTTAGAAGTTCGTAACCGACCATAAACTTTTGAATCGTGGCGGAACGCAGGAGGGGCGGAAAGTAGTGCGCATGGAAGTGCCATTCGTCGTAGGCGCCGCCATCGGTGGGCTTCTGGTGGAAACCCATGGAATACGGGAAAGCGGTCTCGAACAAATTGTCATAGCGAATGGTGATGCGGCGCATGATGTCGCCGAGGAGATCCCGCTCGTCCGCGCTGAGTTGATCGATGGAAGCGAGATGGCGCTTGCTCAAGACCAGCGATTCGAATGGCCAAACGGCCCAGAAGGGCACGACGACAGCAAAGGCGTCGTTCTGGCAGACGACCCGCACATTTAATTGCAGCTCCAGTTTCAAGTAGTCACAGAGGAGGCAGGAGCGTTTTTCGGCGTGATATTGACGGAGGGACGCCAGCTCCCGAGCGGGAAGATTTGGCAACGAAGCATTCGCCCAAATCTGGCAGTGTGGGTGCGGATTGCTGGCGCCCAGCAACTCGCCACAATTTTCGAAGATCTGCACGTGGTTAATCCACGGAATCTGGGCGAGTGCGATGTGCTGCTCGGCCCAGCCGTTAATGACTGCGCGCAATTGCGGGACACTCATCCGTGCAACCGTGAGATCATGCCGCGGAGAAAAACACATCACGCGGCAAATTCCCTGCTCGGACTTCCCTACCAGCAAGCCGGCGGTATCAAATTGGATTGACGCGACTTCGGGAAGCATCGCGGGGAAATCGTTGTCAAAAACGTAGGTTTGCTTATAAGGCGGCGTTTGCGCTCCCCCCGCGCGCTGGTTGCCAGGGCACAAGTAACAGTTGGGATCGAAAGTGACAGCGGGAGGCTTCTGAATTTTCTCCACTCTGCCCAACCAGGGGCGCTCGGTCCGGTGGGGAGAGACAAGCACCCACTCCCGCAGGAGCGGATTGAAACGGCGGTGCGGAACTTTGTTGAGTTCGTCGAAACTCATGGAAAGAATTCTGTCACCCAGCGGGCTTGTTTTCGAGAACGGAAATTTGCTGCGCGCCGTCGGAAGCTGGAGAAACGAAAATGTCAGGTGTCAAACCTGTTTTGGAGAAATATGCCGCGGCCACCTTGCGCCTGAAATCGCTCACGGCTGCGCACTCTACCAAATTGATGGTGCAGCCGCCAAATCCTCCCCCGGTCATTCGCGCGCCGATTAAGCCCGGTTGCCCCTCAGCAATTTCGACCATCAGATCGAGTTCCTTGCAGCTGACTTCGTAATCGTCCCGGAGGCTGCGATGGGAATCGCGCATCAATTGCCCGAGCGCTTGGAGATCTTCGCGGCGAAATGCCTCGACCGCGTTTTTCACACGCGCGTTTTCCGTGATGACATGGCGGCAACGAGCAAATATCCTTAGAGGAAGATTTCGATGATGTTCATCGAGCTGAGCAAGCGAGACGTCACGAAGGGCGCGAATCTCCAGGAATGCTTTGCGGAGGATTCGAACGCCCTCCTCACATTCCGCGCGGCGCGCATTGTACTCGCTGGAAGCAAGTTCGTGCTTGACCATGGTGTTGCAGATCACCAATTGGAGATCCTCTGGAACTTTGATGAATTCGTGCTGCGACGAGCGGCAATCCAACAAAAGCGCATGTGCCGCGCGCCCAAAGCAGGAAATAAACTGGTCCATGATTCCCACGCGCGCGCCGACAAATTCGTTCTCTGCTTTTTGGCACAGCTGAGCCAATTCCGAGCGGTCGACGGCAAGCCCGCTCTGGCCTAGCAACGCAAAGCCAGTGGCGACTTCTACGGCAGCCGACGAACTCAATCCGGCTCCGAAAGGAACCTCTCCGGCGATATAGATATTTGCTCCAGTGAGCGGCTTTCCCGCTTGGCGGAGCGCCCGGGCAACGCCGAGAGGATAGTTGGCCCAATGCTTCTTCTCCAAGGGTGACAAGGAATCGAGCGCGGCCTCGACCGTTTCGTTGAAATTTTCGGAATGAATGACGAGTCGGCCGTCACGCCGTGGAGCAGCGACCGCCCAGCAATAGAATTCGATGGCGGCGGGCAGTACGAAGCCGTCGTTATAGTCGGTGTGCTCGCCGATCAGGTTCACGCGGCCGGGCGCCCGGTAAACGCTTGCGGCGGTGCCGAAGTGGGCCTTGAATGCGTCCAGGAGTTGGTGGGGCGTTTTCAACGAGCAGCATTATCCCTGATTTGCTTAATTTTCGGATGGGCATTTGTAAGGAGAAAACCGGAGTCACGGCGCTTGGGAGTTGAAGTTGGTTGCGGTACGCTGCTGTTGCGCAAGGCCGCGCAGAAGATTTTAGCTAGAACATGAGTCTCAAAGCACTTCTCTCACGACGGGTAGTGACGCCGGACGGAATCAAAGCGGCGGCGGTGCTTGTCCAAGATGGGCGGATTGTGGATGTTGTTCCGCTGGATCAATTGCCCGCGCAAATTTCCGTAAACGACTTTGGCGAAGCAGCCATTCTGCCGGGGCTGGTGGACTCGCACGTGCACATCAACGAACCGGGACGGACGGAGTGGGAAGGATTCCTTACAGTGACGCGCGCGGCGGCGGCAGGCGGGTACACGCTGCTGGTGGACATGCCACTGAATTGTCTGCCGGCGACGACCACGGTCGCGGCACTCGAAGCGAAACGCAGAGCCGCGAGCGGGCAGTGCCGCGTGGACTGGATGGCGTGGGGTGGCGTTGTGTCCGACAACCAAAAGCACATCGAAGGTTTAGCAGGGGCGGGAGTGCCGGGATTCAAGTGCTTTCTGATTCATCCCGGCATCGACGGCTTCACGATGGTCAATGAGCAGCAGCTGCGCGCGGCGTTGCCGCATGTCGCGCGGACCGGTTTGCCGCTGCTGGTGCATGCGGAGCTGCCCGGGTCCGTGGAAGCAGCAACGCAGCGGTTGGCGGGCGCGGATTGGAGTAGGTACTCAACCTATCTGCAGTCGCGGCCGGATGAAGCGGAGGTTTCCGCGATTCGACTGATGATCTCGCTCTGCAGAGAGTACCGTTTTCGCTTACACATCGTGCATCTGGCCACGAGCGAGGCCCTGGAAATGTTGCGCGCGGCGAAGTCGGAAGGCTTGCCGGTGACCGTGGAAACTTGCCCGCATTATTTGCATTTCTCCTCGGATAAGATCGCGGACGGCCAGACACTGTTCAAGTGCGCGCCGCCGATTCGCAGCCGGGAGAATTGCGAAAAACTTTGGCAGGGGCTTCAAGAGGGAGTGATTGATTTGGTGGCGACGGATCACTCTCCCTGTCCGCCGGAGATGAAGCGACTGAGCGAGCGCGACTTTCGAACGGCGTGGGGAGGGATTGCGAGTCTCTCGCTGGCGCTGCCGGTTATGTGGACGGAGGCTTCTACTCGAGGATTCGCCCTTGCGGATATCGCGCGGTGGATGGCAGAGGGACCGACGCGTGTTGCTGGATGTGAATCGCGCAAGGGCCGCATCGCGAAGAATTTCGATGCCGACTTCGTGGTATTTGATCCCGAAGCGGAGTTCGTTGCGACGGAAGGGCGTCTTTACTATCGTCATCGCGTTTCACCTTACATGGGAGAGAAACTACGCGGCACAGTCAAGGCAACTTACCTGCGCGGAAACTGCGTTTTCGCCGATGGGGATTTTCCCGGGGAACCAATCGGGGGTGAATTGCGGCGTTAGCCGGCACGTTGAACCTTCAAATAGAGATTTTAAAGTCTCACCGTTTCATACAGAATACGGCCAGCAAAGAAATATATGACCGTCCGTCACATCGTCGGTGCAGCGGTGCCGCGCAAGGAAGGCTGGGACAAAGTCACGGGAGCGGCGCGCTATGTCGACGACATGGTTTTGCCCGGCATGCTATACGGCGCGACCGTGCGCAGCAATGTCGCGCGCGGCAAAATCAAGAAGATTTCTTTTGATTCGAATGTCGACTGGAGCGATTTTGTTATCGTAACGGCGCAAGATATTCCCGGGAAGAATTGTATCGCACTGATTCTGGATGACCAACCTTGCCTGGCGGCGGAAACCGTGAATCACGCCGAAGAGCCAATTCTGCTCCTGACACATGCCAACCGCCACAAGCTGCGAAAAGCGATTGAAGCGGTTTCCATCGAGTATGAAGCGCTGCCGTCCATTCACACCATTGAAGATAGCGAGCAGAAGTCCACGATCATCTGGGGCACAGACAATATTTTTAAGAGTTACCTGGTGGAAAAGGGCGACGTGGATGCGGTGTGGAGAGAAGCGGCCCTCGTCGTCGAGGGTGAGTATTTCACGGGCGCGCAAGAACAACTGTACATCGAAAATAATGGAGTGATTGCTGCTTATGACGCGGAGAATGGCGTCACTGTATGGGGCTCACTGCAATGTCCGTATTACGTTCACAAGGCGTTGATGGCGCTGTGCGGCCTTCCGGAGAACAAAGTTCGCGTGGTGCAAATGGAAACAGGAGGCGCGTTCGGAGGCAAGGAAGAGTATCCGTCCATGATCGCGGGGCATGCGGCGCTTCTCGCGATGAAATCTGGCCGACCTGTGAAAATCGTTTACGACCGCATGGAAGACATGGCGGCGACGACGAAACGGCATCCTTCAAGAACGAGGCATCGCACCGCGGTAAGCAAAGAGGGCAAGATTCTCGGAGGCGAGATCGAGTTCACCATCGATGGCGGCGCTTATGCAACGTTGTCCTCGGTGGTCCTGTCGCGCGGTACGATTCACGCGGGAGGACCTTATTTTTGGCCGAGCGTGCGCATTCGCACGAAGGCAGTGGCAACGAATACGCCTCCCCATGGGGCGTTTCGCGGATTTGGCGCGCCGCAGAGCTTATTTGCGATGGAGCGGCACATGGACCGCATCGCCGAGGCCGTGGGAACTTCTCCGGTCGAAATTCGCCGGAGAAATTTTCTGAAGCCGGGGCAGACGACGACCACGGAACAGACCATTCGAGAAGAAATTGATCTGGATCGTTTGCTCGGCCGGGCGCTGGAACTTTCCGGCTATGCCGCGAAGAAAACGCGCTTTGCGGAAGAAAACAAGAACGGATCGCGCAAAAAAGGAATCGGGATCGCGGCTTTTTTGCATGGCGCGGGATTCACGGGCTCCGGCGAACGCTATCTGAATTCGCTGGTCGGTGTGGAAGCCGATGCCGACGGCAAGGTTCGAGTGCTGGTGTCCAGCGCGGAATTTGGCCAGGGAACAAATACGGTGCTTTGCCAGATCGCGGCGGAGGCGCTGGGTCTGCCGTATGAAAGTGTCGCGATCGCGCAGCCGGACACGACGGTGGTTCCGAACAGCGGTCCGACCGTGGCATCGCGAACGGCGATGATTGTCGGGAAGCTGGTTCAGTCGGCGGCCAAGGGAATTCAACAAACGCTCACGAAGACCGGGCTCCTGAAAGAAGAGTGCACACCGGAACAATTTCGCGCCGCGTGCCGGGAATACATAGCGGAGCACGGAGCGTTGAAATCTTATGCGCGGTATGAAGCGCCCGGCGATGTCTACTGGGACGATGAAAAATATCGCGGAGAAGCGTACGCAGCGTTTGCTTGGGCCGTGTACGTCGCGGAAGTCACGGTGGATTTGGCGACTTACAGCGTGACCGTGGATGACTTCGTCGCGCTACAAGAAATCGGCAAGGTTCTACACCCGGTTCTTGCTGCGGGACAAATTACGGGTGGTGTGGCTCAGGCAATCGGCTTCGCGCTCTATGAAAAGGTGGTCTGGCAGAACGGCCGCATGATCAACAACCAGATGACGAATTACATCATGCCGACTTCAGCGGACTTGACGCCGATTCGCGTATTTTTTGAGGAGCTTGGCAACGTTCACGGGGCGCATGGCGCAAAGGGCATCGGGGAGTTGCCGATGGACGGCCCTGCGCCGGCGATCATAAGCGCGGTCGAGGATGCGACCGGCGTTAGAGTCCATACTATTCCGCTGCTGCCGGAAGATTTGTTTCAGGCTCTGGGGCCGGATTCATTTGTGCGACCTGTTTCCTCTTCGGTGCGAGAGACGGAATGAACTCCTCTCCGGAGACGAGTGCGAAATGCGAAATCTCGTTCTCTGTCAATGCTGAAGTGAAGAGCGTTTTCGTCTACCCGATGGAAAGATTACTGGACGTGCTGCGGAACGACCTGGGATTAACGGGCACCAAAGAAGGATGCGGCGAGGGAGAGTGCGGTTCGTGTTCCGTTTTGTTGGACGGGATGCTGGTGAATAGTTGTCTCGTTCCGGTGGGGCAAGCGAACGGAGCGAACATCATTACCATCGAGGGAATCTCAACGCATGTTTTGATGAAGCCTTTGCAAGAGGCGTTCCTGGAATGCGGCGGCGCGCAGTGCGGCATCTGCACGCCGGGAATGATTCTTGCGGCGGTGCACTTGCTGGAGAAAAAACCAGAGCCCGATCTCGCGGACATTCGAGAGGGGCTTGCGGGCAATCTTTGCCGCTGCACGGGTTACATGCAGATTTTCGAAGCGGTGACAACGGCAGCGCGGCGAAGAGTTGCAAAATGAGAGCGGATCCATCCGAATATAAGCTCGTTTCACCGGGCAATCTGCAGGACGTTCTTTCTTTGATGGCCAGCGAGCCGGCTCAGTGGCTGCCGATTGCCGGAGGGACCGACGTGATGGTTTTGTATTCTGCGGGAAAACTGCCCAACCGAAAATTGATCAACATCTGGAATATTCCCGAGCTTCGGCAAATTGCAGCGTTTCCAGATAGAATCCGTGTCGGCGCGGCGTGCACCTATACAGAGCTGCGCCAGCATGAAATTGTTTCGGGGGAATTTCCCCTGCTCGCCACGGCCGCGTCTTGGACCGGTGGAATTGCAAATCAAAATCGCGGAACACTCGGGGGCAATATTGCGAACGCTTCTCCTGCTGCCGATTCCCTTCCCGCGCTGCTTGTGTACGACGCCGAAGTGACGCTAATTTCTGTGCGGGGCGAACGGCGTGTGGCTTATCGACATTTTCACACCGGCTATAAGCAAACGGCGATGGCTCCTGACGAACTGATTCGCGATATTTCCCTGCCGCGCCGGTTCTCTGGATACATTTCGTACGCGCGGAAAGTCGGCGCTCGTAACGCACAAGCGATATCCAAAGTTTGTCTCGCTGCATTGGGAAAAATCTCAAACGGCACGATCCGCGATGTGCGTCTTACGATGGGAAGCGTTGCGCCTGTTCCGTTGCGTTTGAAGGAGACAGAACAAGTGCTCACTGGAAACAAGATCGAGCCATCATTGATTGCCGCAGCGAGAAAAACCGTGACTAAGGAAATTCAGCCCATCGACGATATTCGCTCTACGGCTCGTTATCGGGCAGCTGTTGCCCGTAATCTTGTCGCCGAATTTCTCGAGAAACTAGCCGCGTCGGAGACAAACGCGTGAGCAAGATTCTTGCTCACTGGAATGAGCTGCCGCAAGACGAAGCTGTACGCGAGATTGTCGCTTGCTGCGGCTCGGGAACCTGGTCGGCGAAAATGGCTTCGAGAAGGCCGATCCAAGATGAAGCCACGTTGCTGGCGCTATCGGATGAGATTTGGCGCACCCTCAGTGAAACGGACTGGCAGGAAGCGTTTCGGAGCCATCCGCGAATCGGCGAGTCGAGCGCTGACAAAACTGTCGCGCCGCAGTCGTCAGCGTGGTCCGAACAAGAACAACAAAAGGCTGCGGCGGCGGACGAAGCCGTAAAGATGGCGCTGAAATGGGGCAATCGCGAGTATGAGCAAAAGTTCGGGCGCATCTTCATTGTTTGCGCGACGGGAAAATCGGCCAGCGAAATCCTGGAGATTCTGCGCCGACGGCTGCACAATGATGACGCCACCGAGCTGCAGCTTGCAGCCGAGGAGCAGCGGCAAATCATGCATATTCGTCTGAAAAAATGGATCGCGGGATGAATCGCGTTTCGACGCACGTTCTGGATACGGCCAAGGGCGCGCCTGCCTCGGGCGTGCCGGTGCGCCTGGACCGCCGAGATTCCACGGGCGAATGGTCTTCGCTCGGCTCCGGGCAAACCGATCAGGACGGACGATGCGGCCAATTGTTGCCGGAAGGCGCGACACTGCACGAAGGCCTTTATAAGGTGGCGTTTGACACAGCAGGTTATTTCGCAGCGTCCAACCAGGAAGGGATGTATCCGGTGGTGGAAATTACTTTTCGAGTGCGGAGCGGCGAATCGCATTTCCATATACCGCTGCTGCTGAGTCCGAACGGCTACACGACATACCGGGGAAGCTGAGATGAGTTCCGCGGTCCGCGAATGGCTGAATCTCGGCGTGCGATGGATTCACGTTTTCGCAGGGATCATGTGGGTCGGGCAGACGTACTACTTCACATGGCTTGACGGCCAGTTCGGAAAGCTTGAGAAAAAAGTGGCAGCGAACGGAAAAGCATCGGCGGTTTGGATGGTGCACAGCGGCGGTTTTTATTCCGTCGAGAAACAAAAATCGCTGGGCGTCGGCACGGAGCAGGTGCGCTGGTTTCGCTGGGAAGCGTTGATTACCTGGGTGGGCGGCGTGGTTCTGCTCGTTCTTGTTTATTATGTGGGGGACGGGCTGATCGATCCGGACGTTGCGGACATTTCGAAGCAGGCCGGAATTGCGATCGGCGTAGGCGCCATGGTGGCGGGATGGGTTATATATGATCTGGCGGTGCGGTCACCCTTGGGAAAGTCGCAAGCCGCGTTCGCGGGATTTGGTCTGGTGATGACGGCGGCCGCCGCGTGGGGATTGACGCGCGTGTTCAGCGGCCGTGCTGCGTACATCCATGTGGGAGCGATCTTCGGCACCATCATGACCTTGAACGTGTGGATGCGAATTCTTCCCGCACAGCGCAAGATGATCGCGGCGGCAGCAGCGGCCGAGAAATTCGATACTTCGCTTGGCGCGCAAGCGAAGCTGCGTTCGAAACACAATACGTTTATGGCCGTGCCGGTCGTCTTCTTGATGTTGAGTTCTCACTATCCCGTGGCGACTTATGGGAGCCGGTACGGGTGGGAAATCATGTTGGCGCTGATTGTCGCGGGGTGGGGAGCAGCGAAGTTGATTCGCGAGTTTTGATGAATCAAAACTTGTGCCGTAAGCGAAAGTCAAATTCAGTGTTGACGAGAAGCGACTTTACAAATCTCGCGGAAAAGGCGATCGCGCGCTGCCGCAAGCTGGCGTCGTTTTCGGAGGATACAGGCGGCACACGGCGAACTTTTTTGTCGGCACCGACGCGCGATTGCCACCGGGAAGTTTCTTTCTGGATGAGCGCGCTTGGCATGTCCGTGTCGGTGGATGCGGTCGGAAATTTGCGGGGATTTTATCCCGCGGCGTCGCCGGGAGGACCGCGGATCTTGATGGGGTCGCATCTGGACACGGTCCCGAATGCAGGAGCCTTCGACGGGATTTTGGGAGTGGTGCTGGCAGCCGGGCTGGTGGAATCTTTGAACGGATTGAAGCTGCCATTTGGGATCGAGGTCATTGGCTTTTCGGAAGAAGAAGGAGTGCGGTTCGGAGTTCCATTCATCGGAAGCCGAGCTCTGGTGGGCCGAGTGGATGAGGAACTTCTCAACCACAAAGACGAACGCGGAATTTCCGTTCGCAAGGCGATTCAGGATTTCGGGTTGAACCCGAATGACATTTCCAGAGCTGCGCTGACCGATGATGTTATGGGATACATCGAATTTCACATCGAACAGGGGCCAATGCTGGAAAGTTTGGGACGACCGCTTGGAGTCGTGGAAGCAATTGTCGGACAGAACAGATTGGAATTCACGTTTTCTGGGCAAGCGAATCACGCGGGTACGACGCCCATGAATCTGAGACACGATGCGCTGGCCGCGGCCGCGGAGTGGGTTGTGGCGGTCGAGAATTTGGCGCGACACACAGCGGATTTGGTCGCGACCGTGGGATCCGTAGAAGCGAAGCCCGGTGCGACGAATGTGATTGCCGGAGAAGTGCGGGTGACTCTGGATATCCGCCATGCTTCGGATCGCGCACGAATCGAAGCGCTGGATGAGTTGATTCGCCAAGCGGAGTCGATTGCCGCGCGGCGCGGAGTGACTGCAAAGTGGCGGATGCTTCTTGCACAGAATGCAGTGGCGATGGATCCATTTCTGACGGACCAGATCGAGCGTGTCATTCAAAAAGCTGACTGCGAGCCACACCGCATGGCGAGCGGCGCGGGACACGATGCCATGATCCTGGCGGAAAAGGTCCCCGCGGCGATGATTTTTTTGCGGACGCCAGGAGGCATCAGCCACGATCCGGCGGAATCGGTGCATCTTGACGATGTCGCGAAAGCGCTTGAGTGCGGGCATCAATTGCTGACGCAGCTTGCGGCGTCGCAAGAATTTCTGGGAAGGACGTGCCGTGCATAATCTCGGTCAAACGCGCAGCTCTCATCAACGCAATCACATTTTGCAGACACCTGACACTTTTGTGCGCACGGCATTGCCGGGGATGAAAAATGCTTCTGCGATCGTTCACGTTGGTCCGGCGCTGGGCGCAGCGTTCACCGAATACACTGCCGAATTTGAGCCTAAGGGCGAATTGGGAAATACGTGCGCGCAGCGTTTCATCTATGTGATGAGAGGAGCGGTGACCCTGGAAGGCAAGGGAAAGCGGCACGACTTGAGCACGCGCGGCTACGCGTATTTGCCGGAGGGATTTTCTCACCGAGTCGTTGCCAAAGAAAAGAGCCGGGTTGCGGTTGTTGAAAAGTCTTACGAGCGAGTCGATAAAATCGAGCCGCCACGCTTGATCGTTTCAAGCGAAGATGCGATTTCTTCGCATGCGCTCGACGGCGATTCTGATTTACAGGTCAAATGCCTGCTGCCCGACGAGGCGCCATTTGATTTCGCGGTGAACACCATGGTGTACCAGCCAGGCGCTGCGCTTAGCATGGTGGAAATGCACGTGATGGAACACGGACTGATCATGCTCGAAGGGAGCGGCATCTACCGGCTCGGTGATTCGTGGTATCCCGTGACGGCGGGCGATTTTATTTGGATGGGCCCGTGGTGCCCACAATGGTTCGGAGCCATCGGAAAGGTTCCCGCCAAATATCTGATTTACAAAAATTGGAACCGGCATCCGCTCGGCGAACTGAAAAAATGAAATTGGAAATCGATCAGCAGCGACTGCTCTCTGAAATAGAAGCTCTGGCTGCTATTTCGGACGCAGAGTCGCCGGCGGTCACCAGAATTGTTTTCACGCCGACAGATCTGAAAGCCCGCGCATGGATGATCACCCATTGCGAAGAAGCCGGTCTCGCCGTGCGGCAAGACGCCATTGGAAATATATTCGCGCGGTGGGTCGGGAGCGATCCGGCAGCGCCAGCCGTCGGCACCGGTTCGCACATTGATGCGATCCCGAATGCCGGCAAATACGACGGCGTTGTGGGAGTCCTTGGCGGCCTCGAAGCAATCCGCGCGCTGCAGCGGAGCGGATTCCGGCCCAAACATTCGATTGAGCTTCTCGTGTTCGCGACGGAAGAACCGACGCGCTTTGGCATCGGCTGCCTGGGGAGCCGATTACTTTCGGGAACGCTCTCTGCGGAGGCCGCTGCTAAGTTGAAAGATCGCCACGGCGAGTCCGTGGATGAAGTTCGCAAGAGGGCGGGCCTCGGCGGCAGTCTTCAGGATGTGAAACTGTCTACTGGGTATTACAAAGCGTTCGTTGAGCTGCACGTC
>Ga0137396_10001002_pt1 | contig 14346 bp, 14 predicted proteins | sample czc16metaG_FD_108284 | JGI IMG/M metagenome (GOLD analysis project Ga0137396, IMG submission 108284) | Vadose zone soil microbial communities from Angelo Coast Range Reserve, California, USA - czcobulk3.16 metaG | ecosystem: Environmental > Terrestrial > Soil > Vadose zone | place: USA...
CCATCAGGCTTTCGGGCGGCGCGCTCGTGACCGCTTCGGGTCCCGACGTGGTCTTCAGCCACGTCGGTGCGGCGACGCCCGCGGGAAGCTTCGCGGTCACCGACCCGCTGAGCGGCCGCGCACGGCGCGTGGTCGTCGCTGTCTCCGGCCGGGTGGGCATCCGGTGAGCGACGCGCGCGGCCTCTCGCTCACCGAGATTCTCGTCGCGACCTGCGTCCTGGCGGTCGGGCTCGCGGGCCTCGCGACCGGCCTCCAATACGCCACGGTCAGCGTCGACGCGGGCCGCACCGAGACGGCCGCCGTGCTCCTGGCCGAGGAGCGACTCGAGCGCCTCCGGAGCGCCGGGCTGGCCGACTGGGGCGATCGGCTCCTCGCCTCGGGCAGGACGCGCGAGGAGTATGGAGCGATCACCGGCGCCGCGGGATTCCGCCGCGAGACGACAGTCTCTGATCGGGGAGGGCCCGACTGCGCCGCGGCTGTCCCGACGACGGTGACCTGCAAGACGGTGCGCGTCGCCGTGTCCTACCGGCCGGCGGCGGGGGGTGAGCGCCGGGTGGAGATCGCGACCGTGCTCGCGCCGCGGCTGTGAACCCCCGCCGGGACGAGCGCGGCGTCGCGCTGATCCTGTCGCTCATCGTCCTCCTGACGGTGAGCGGCCTCGTCCTCGCGTTTCTCTCTCTGAGCGTGCTGGAACCCCGCATCGCGCGGAACCTGGCTGACGCCACGCGCGCCCGCTGGCTCGCCGAGGCGGGGCTCGAGATCGGCTACGCCGCGCTCGCCACGGCCACCGAGGCGGACGACTCGTGGAGCGCTCTCCTCGCCGGCGCGACCGGCGCCGACCCATGGGTCGCGCTGTCCGGCCTCACCGCCTCGGCACTGCCGGGCCTCACGAGCGCGGAGGGCATCTACACCGTCTCTATCCGCAACGACTCCGAGGCGGGCGACGCCGCCCTGACCGGCGAGACGGCGGTCGACGCCGACGCCGCGCGCGACGCGAACGGGGTCCTCATCCTGCGATCGACGGGCTCGTTCAAGGCCGCGCTGCGCACGATCGAGGCCGTCGTCAAGCGGCGCCGCGCTCCGGGCCGGCCGGCTCCGGGGGTTCGCGCCCTCCCCGCGATGTCGAACTGGCGCGAGCGCTGAGGGCTTACGCACGACCCTTCTCGCGCGGTCCGTTATCGACCGGCGGTCTCATTCCACCCCTGGGGTCGATGGGGGGTCTCGACGCCAAATATAGTGCGTGGGAAATTATTTGCCCACCGAGGCGCCGCGCCTATACTACTTAACCACGAGGGAGAAAGGCGTTTAAACATGGCGTTTTTCCGCAAGGCCTCAGAGATCTTCGGGCTCGACATCGGGTCGAGCGCCGTCAAGGCGCTCAAGCTCAAGGAGACGGGCGGCACGTACCGGATCGAGGCGCTCGGCATCGCGCCGCTGCCGCCCGACGCCATCGCCGACGGCTCCATCAAGGATGCGAGAACGGTGGTGGACGCGATCCGGAGCGCGGTCGCGAAGGCCGGAGTGAGCGGGAAGGAGACCGTGATCGCGATCTGCGGCCGCGAGCTCATCATCAAGAAAATCCAGATCCCCGAGGTGCCGCCCCGAGAAGTCCACGACGTCGTCCAGCTCGAGGCCGAGCACCACATCCCGTTCGCTATCGACGAGGTCTTCCTCGACTATCACGGCGTCGCCCAGCACAACAGCCTGCTCGACCTGATCCTCGTTGCGGTGAAGAAGTCGAAAGTCCTCGAGTATGCCGCGGTGGTGGAGCAGGCGGGGCTCAGGCCCTCGATCGTCGACGTGGACAGCTTCGCGCTCGGCAATCAGTTCGAGCTCAACTACCCTGACGATCGGCATGAGGCCGTCGCCCTCATCGACATCGGCGCGTCGTTCATGAAGACCAACGTCGTGCGTGGCGGCTCGACGATCTTCGCGCGCGACATCCCGTTCGGCGGGAACAACTACACCCAGGCGATCGCGCAGCAGCTGAAGATCCCCTTCGAGCAAGCGGAGGCGGCCAAGCTCGGGCGCGACGTCGGCGTCCGCTGGGAGACGGTCGTGCCCGCGCTCGAGGCGGTGTCGCGGGAGCTGTCGCTCGAGGTGCAGCGGACCTTCGACTACTTCGCGTCGACCGCTGAGTCGGAGCGGATCGGCAAGATCGTGCTCGCGGGCGGGTGCTCTCTGCTCCCGGGCCTGAACGATTACCTGTCGTCCAACTGGGGCATCCCAGTCGAGCTCGCGCGGCCGTTCGAGCGGATCGAGGTGGACGCCCAGTTCACCGAGGGCGTCAACGCGGCGGGGCCGGCATTGGCGGTTGCCGTGGGTCTGGCGCTCCGGCGGCCGGGAGACAAAGAGAAATGATCCGGATCAACCTCGCGCCCGAGGCGAAACGCCGGGGCGCCGGCTTCGCGCTGCCCTCGCTCCCCGCCTTCAACCTCGGGTGGCTCTTCCTCATCGTCTACCTGGTCGCCGCCGGTGGCATCGGCGTCTGGTGGTGGATGCTCTCCAGCGAAGAGTCCGCGCTGACCGAGGAGATCGACAAGAAGAGCAGAGAGCTCACGCAGCTCAAGGCGACGCTCGGTCAAGGCAGCCAGGTGAAGGAGCAGGCCGAGGATCTGCGCAAGCGGCTCGCCGTGCTCCAGGAGCTCACGAAGGGGCAGGCGCGGACGATCGTGCTCGTCGACACCTTCGCCAGCATGGTGCCGAAGGACCTCTGGATCACGGGCATCGAGGACAGGAACCTGGTCCTCAAGGTGTCCGGCTCGGCGTTTTCCACGACGGCGGTGGCCGACTTCATGCAGAATCTGCGCAACTCCGGGAAGTTCAAGGAGGTCGATATCGTGGTGTCCCGGCGCGACTTGGCCCGGCCGTCTCCACTGGTGACCTTCGAGGTCACCTGTCGCTTCGAGGGCTAGCATGGCACTCCCGGCGTTCTTCGATCCGATCGTCAACGCCCCCAAGCCCCAGAAGATCGTCCTGGGCGTCTTCGGGCTCGTGATCATCTGCGCGGCGTCGTACTTCCTCCTGCTCTCGCCGCTCGACGCGAGGCTGGTCCAGCTCCGCGCGCAGAACGCATCGCTCGGGGAGGAGGTCGTGAAATCCCGTGCGATGGTCGCCGACCTCGCGCGCACCCGGCGCGAGATGGCCGAGCTCGAGGCGCGGATCGCCATCCTGAAGGACCGCCTCCCGACCGAGCGCGAGTTGCCGACGCTCTACCGGTCGCTCAACGACGCGGGGTCGCAGGCCGGGCTCGGTGTCGCCCTTTTCCAGCCGCGTGAGGGGCAGATCAAGGATTACTATGTCGAGATCCCGATCGCGGTGAACGCGGAAGGCTCCTACCACCAGCTCGGTGAGTTTCTCGAGCGCTTGGCGCGGCTCCCGCGCGTCGTGACGCTCAGGGAGATGAGGCTCGCATCCACCAACCGGTCGGGGCGCGCGGTCCGGGCCGAGCTGACGCTCGCGACGTACCAGTACCGTCCGGTCGGGGCTCCGAAGCCGGTGGCACCCAAGTGACGGCGGCGCGGTCGCTCCTGCTCGCAGGTCTCGCGGGCGCGCTCGCCGCGTGCGGCGGCTCGCCGGAGCCGACGCCCCAGGCGGCGCCGAAGCCTCCCGTCGCTACCGCGCCGACGCCCGCCGCGCCGTCGCCCGCCGAGTCCGCCGCGGCGGTGAAGCCGCCCGCGTCGCCTCCCATGCCCGAGGTGACAGGTCCGGAGATCCCGAAGTACGAAATCAGGGGACGCCGTGATCCGTTTGAGACGCTCGATGTCAAGGAAGGCTCGGTGGCCTCGGCGCTCGGCGCCGCGAGGCTGACGGGTATCGTGAGGAGCGCCAGTTCCACCCTGGCGCTGGTCGAGACCCCCGAAGGCCTCGGATACATCCTCAGACCCGGGGACACCCTCGGTGACAGCCGCCTGCTGGAGATCGGCTCCGACAGCGTGGTGTTCCAGATGACGCCGAAACCCGGCGTGCCCTCAAACCGCGTGGTACTCAAATTGGCGACAAATTAAATGAAAATTGAGCGACGGATCTCCATCGTGGTTGTCGCGGTTGGCCTGGCCCTCGTGCTGCTAGCGCCGGTGCCTTTGAAGGCACAGCCGGCGGCCACCGTTCTGAGCGACGTGACGGTGACCTCGCAGCCCGATTCGGTCACCGTGCACGTCAAGACGTCGCGGGAGCCGCAGTACCGCGCCGAATTGATCGACAGTCCCAGCCGGCTCGTCATCGACCTCGAGAATACGGTCTACGCCTGGCGCAAGAGCCCGCTGGCCGTCGGGACCGATCCGGTGAAGCTGATCCGCGGCAGCCAGTACCGGAAGGGCGTCGCGCGCGTGGTCTTCGAGCTGACCAGGAACGTCGGGTACGCGATCCGCGAAGAGGACGACGGCCTCGCGATCGTCATCCCGACGGCACAGGCCACGGCCGCCGCTCCCGCGATGCCTCCGAAGGAAGCCGCTACGCCACCCGCGCCCTCCCCGGAGCCTGCGAAGGGATCAGGACCCGAGGCTCCTCCCCCCGCGCGCGCCCAGGTCGCCCAGGCTACGCCGCCGGCGCCGGCGCCTGCGACGCCGCCGAACGGCTCGCACTTGATCTCCTTCGAGTTCAAGGACGCGGACGTCGTCAACCTCCTCCGGATCCTCGCGGCGGAAAGCGGAAAGAACATCGTCATCGGTGAGGACGTCAAGGGCAAGATGTCGATCACGCTGCGGAACGTCCCCTGGGAACTCGCGTTCCAGACGGTGCTCGACACGAAGGGCCTCCAGAAGGTCGTGAGGGACGGCGTCATTCGGATCGTGTCTACCGAGCAGCTCATCAAGGAGCGCGAGGCGCTCTTGCGCGTCGAGGAGTCGAAGCTCAAGGCAGAGAGCGACATCCGCGCCAAGGTCGCCGAGGCGAAAATCAAGGAGCAGGAGGCGATCGACAGGCAGCGCGCGGCCGAGTTCGCGTTGGCCGAGGCGCAGGCGCGCGGCCCGCTGAAGGAAGAGACGATCCGCCTCGCCTACGCGGACCCCGTCGAGTTGGTGAACACCCTCAGGGGTATCCTCGGCCTGACGGGGGTCCCGGGTGCCCCGGCGGCGGGCGCAGCGGGTGGGCCGCCTCCGATCGCCATGCCGCCCTTCTCGGCGCTCTACGGCACGGCGCCACCGCCCCCGCCGGGCGCTCCGGCCCCGACGCCGCCGGCCGAGGTGTTGGCCAAGGGCATCACGATCATGCCTCATACGCCGACGAACTCGATCTTCATCCGCCACTACGAGGCGCAGATCGAGCGAATCAAGAAGCTGATCCGTGAGAAGCTCGACGTGCCGCTGCCGCAGGTGAAGATCGAGGCGCGGATGAACGAATTGAACCGCACCGACTTCTTCGCTCTCGGTGTCTCGTGGGGCGGCGCGGCGGTGCGGCGGATCACCACTGGCGGTGACGTCCTGGTAGGTCAGGGCGTCGCGGGCGCCACGCGCGCGGGCGGCGCTATCAGCCAGCCGGGCACGGGCATCCCGCCGATCTTCTTCAACCAGGCCCCCAACAACCCGGGGTTGACGCTCGGCAACTTCCTGCCTATCAGCGCCTTGACCGGGCTGCCGCAGGGCGGCAACATCGTCAACTTCCCGGTCTCCGCCGGTACCTTCGGTACACCGGCCGGCATCGCCTTCGGGTTCCTCAGCCGGAAGATCAACATCAACCTCGTCCTGGACGCACTGGAGGCGCAGAACAAAACCACGTCGCTGGCGAAGCCCGAGGTCGTGACGGTGGAGAACGCGAAGGCCACGATCTCGCTCGGCAGCGAGATCCCGTACGCCACCGTGAGCTCCGCCGGCACCCAGGTCCAGTTCAAGGACGCGCTGCTCAGTCTCGAGGTGACGCCCACGGTCATCCGTGAGCCAGGAGACGTGACGCGGGTGAAGATGGTCGTGAACGTCCAGAACAACTCTCAGGGCGCGCTCGTCCCCACCACGAGCGGCGACGTGCCGAGCATCAACCGGCGGACCGCCACGACCCAGGTGGTCGTCAAGGAGGGCGAGACGCTCGCCATCGGCGGGATCCGTCAGCGGCAGGTTCAGGAGAACGTCCAGAAGGTGCCGTTCCTCGGCAACATTCCCATCATCGGCTTCTTCTTCCGGTCGACGTCGAGGACGACCGACCCGAACAGGGAGATGGTGGTCTTCATCACGCCGTACGTCCTGAAGCTGGACGTGGCCCAGACGGCCCCGGCGACGCCGCAGAAGTAATGGCCGGAGGTCTCCGCTTCCTCACCGCGGGCGAGTCCCACGGTGAGGCCCTGGTCGCCGTCATCGACGGCGTCCCGGCCGGCCTACCGCTCGCCGAAAGCGACATCAACGAGGACCTGGCGCGCCGCCAGCGCGGCTACGGCCGCGGCGGGCGCATGAAGATCGAGCGTGACCAGGTCCACATCCTCGGGGGCGTCCGCTGGGGCGCCACGTTGGGTAGCCCGATCACCCTCCAGATCGCCAACCGTGACTGGGAGAACTGGAAGTCCACCATGGCGGTCGGCGCCCCGGAGCCGGGTGCGGCCGGCAAGCAGGTCACGCGGCCGAGGCCCGGCCATGCCGACCTGGCCGGCGCGATGAAGTACGGCCACCACGACATCCGCAACGTCCTCGAGCGCTCCAGCGCCCGGGAGACGACCGCGCGGGTCGCCGTGGCCGGCGTGGCCAAGCGCCTGCTCGCCGAGTTCGGCATCACGATCCTCTCTCACGTGACAGAGCTCGGCGGGGTCCGGCTCGCGGCTGACCTGGACCTCGCCTGGGAGGAGATCCGTCGGCGCGCGGAGGCCTCCGAGGTCCGCTGCGCCGACCCGGCCGCCGAGGCGGCGATGATCGCGGCGATCGACGCGGCCAAGACCAAGGGTGACACGCTCGGCGGCATCTTCGAGGTGGTCGCCCTCGGCTGCCCGGTGGGGCTCGGCTCATACGTGCAGTGGGACAGGCGGCTCGACGGCCGGCTCGCGCAGGCCTTCTGCTCGATCCAGGCGATCAAGGGCTGCGAGCTCGGCCTCGGCTTCGAGACCGCGCGGCGGCCAGGCTCGGGCGTCCACGACGAGATCCTGTTCGACGCCGAGAGCGGCTTCAAGCGCAGGACCAACAATGCCGGCGGCCTCGAGGGTGGCGTGACGAACGGCCAGCCGGTTGTCGTGCGGGCCGCGATGAAACCGCTGTCCACGCTTCGCACGCCGCTCAAGTCGGTGGACCTCGCGACCAAGGAGACGGTCGAGGCCGTCGTCGAGCGGAGCGACGTCTGCGCCGTGCCGGCGGCCGGCATCGTGGGCGAGGCGATGATGGCGATCGTCCTCGCCGACGCCTTCCTCGAGAAGTTCGGCGGCGATAGCCTCCAGGAGATCCGCCGTAACTACGACGCCTATCTGGACAGCCTGAAGAGCTGGTAGCCCCACGGGCGAGCCGCCGGACGTCGCGGGGCCGCTTGGCGAGCCGCAGGTCCAAGGCGAACGGTAGAATGACCTAGATGATCATCAACGTGAACCTGGGCCTCAGGTCCTATCGGATCGTCGTCGAGTCCGGCGCGCTCGCCACGGTCGGCGCACGCCTCCGCGAGCTCGGCGTGGGCTCGCGAGCCGCCCTCGTGAGCGACGCGGCGATACGCTCCCTCTACGGCAAGACGGTCGTCGCCAGCCTGGAGGGGGCGGGGTTCAGCGTGGCGCAGGTCGACGTGCCGGGGGGCGAGTCGGCCAAGACGCTCGCGGTCGCCGAGCAGTGCTGGAACGAGCTGCTCGCGCTGGGCCTCGACCGGACCTCCACGGTTCTCGCCCTCGGGGGCGGAACCGTGGGCGATGTCGCCGGGTTCGTCGCCGCGACCTACATGCGCGGCGTCAACTTCGTCCAGCTTCCCACGACCGTCCTCGCCATGGTCGATGCCTCGAGCGGCGGCAAGACGGCGATCAATCATCCAAAGGCGAAGAACCTGATCGGCGCCTTCCATCAGCCGCGTCTCGTGCTCGTCGATCCTGCGACCACGCTCACGCTGTCCGAGCGCGAGCTCTGCTCGGGCCTGGCCGAAATCGTCAAGCACGGGGTCGTGCTCGACGCCGACTACTTCGCCGACGTGGAGGCGAACGCCCGCGCCCTGCGCGCCCGCGAGCTCCCGGTGCTCGAGCAGATCGTCGGCGGCTCCTGCCGCCTCAAGGCCTCCGTCGTCGAGCGCGACGAGCGCGAGAGCGAGCTTCGGCACGTGCTGAACTACGGCCACACGATCGGCCACGCCCTGGAGGCGGCGACCGGCTACGCCCGCTTCGCCCACGGCGAGGCGGTGTCGCTCGGCATCGTGGCCGAGGCGCGGCTCGCCCGCCGGCTGGGCCTCGCATCCGACGATACCGTCGCCCGCCAGGAGCGGCTGCTCGCGGCCGTCGGCCTGCCCGTGAGCGCGTCGGCGATCGACACCGACGCGGTGGTGGCGGCGATCGGGCGCGACAAGAAGTCGCGGGACGGCCGCGTGCCGTTCGTGCTGGCCCCGCGGATCGGCGCGTTCCGCCTCGTCTCCGACGTCCCGGAGGCGGACGTCCGGGCGGTCCTCGCCGGGCTCGGGGCTGGAGCGTGTTGACAACGGAAACCTGCGCTCCGTATAACCGATCCGGGATGTCCATGGACGACCCGGCGCTCGCGGATGCCATCCGCCGGCAGGAGGAGCGGCTCCAGCGCGATCCCGGATCCCTGGCGTTCGCCCAGCTCGCCGATCTCTACCGCAAGGTCGGGCGGACGCGCGAGGCGGTGACCCTCTGCCGGGAGGGGCTCGCCCGCTACCCGCACTACACCACGGCCCGGCTCATCCTCGCCAAGGCCCTGGCTTCCGAGGGGACGCTCGCGGAGGCGCTCGCGGAGACGAGCGCGATCCTCGAGGTGGCGCCGAAAGACGTCCAGGCCCACCGCCTGGCGGCGGAGCTCCACCGCCGCCTGGGACGCGTCGATCGGGCCGTCGTCCACCTCGAGACCGCGCTGCGGCTCGACCCCGCCGACCGCGAGTCGCGCTCGCTGCTGGCGCTCCTCCGCGCGGCGGCGCCCCAGGGCGAGGACCTGAGCGGCCTCGATCGCGTCCTCGCCGACGACACCTTCGCGACGGTCGCGTTCGGCACGCTCTGCCTGGAGCAGGGTTGCGTCGAAGAGGCCGCACAGATCTTCACCCGCATCTTGAGAAAGGACCCCGACAACCGCGATGCGCGCGCCGGGCTCGAGACGACGCTCCGCGCCCGCCAGCGACGGAAAGGCTAGGCCGAGATGCTCGTCTCGACGGCGGAGTTCAAGAAGGGGCTCAGGATCGTCTTCGACGGCGAGCCCTACACGATCGTCGACTTCCAGCACGTCAAGCCCGGCAAGGGCGGCGCGTTCATCCGCACCAAGTTGAAGCACATGCGGTCCGGCAAGGTGATCGACAACACGTTCCGCTCGGGCGAGAAGGTGGAGCTCGTCGACTTCGAGGAGAAGCACATGCAGTTCCTCTACCGCGACGACCGCTACCACTTCATGGACACGGAGTCGTACGAGCAGGTCTCGCTCTCGCCCGACGAAGTCGGCGACGCCCGCGACTATCTCAAGGAGAACATCGAGGTGGACGTGCTCTACATCGGCGGCCGCCCGGTGACGGTCGAGCTCCCGAACTTCGTCGAGCTCTCGATCGCGAAGACCGATCCCGGGGTGCGTGGCGACACGGCGCAGGGCGGGACGAAGCCCGCGCGGCTGGAGACCGGCGCGTCCGTCCAGGTGCCGCTCTTCCTCAACGAAGGCGACGTCGTGAAAATCGACACGCGCACGGGCGAGTATCTCGGCCGCGTCGCGGCGGCGGGCACCTGATGGCCCGCGGGCGGGGGCATCCGGGCACGAACGAGCAGGTGGTCGTCGCGCTGGTCCGACGGCTCGGCGCGGCGCTCCACGAGCTCGGGCTCGGCGAGATCGAGGTGGCGTGGGGCGACGTGCGTGTCCGCGTCCAGCGGCCCGCCCCCCCAGCGCCCGTGGCGCCGATGCCGGCGCCGGCGGCCCCCGGGGACGTGGCCCCGGCGCCGGTCGTCACCGACGTGGTCCCGTCCTCGATGGTGACGGTGGAGGCGCCGATGGTCGGCACCTTCTATCGCGCCCCGTCTCCTAACGCGGAGCCCTACGTGCGCGAGGGCGACGTCGTGAAGGAGGGGCAGATCGTGTGCATCATCGAGGCGATGAAGCTGATGAACGAGATCGAGGCGAAAGTCGGCGGCCGCATCGCGAAGATCCTCGTGGAGAGCGGGCACGCCGTGGAGTACGGACAACCCCTCTTCCTGATCGAGCCGGCGGGCTGAGCCACCGCCGTGAGAGTCTCGCGGCGCGCGCACCTGGGGTCCGTGGCCGCCATCGGGGCGTTGAGCCTCCTGACGCTCGCGCTCGGCTGGTCGGCGGCACGGCGCCACGAGACGCCGCAGCCGATCCCGCCTGTCGTGCCGGCCGCCGCCGGCCGCACCACCCGTGCGCTCATGCAGGAAGCCCTGAGCCTCTACGCGGCCGGCCAGTTCCCACGCGCGTGCGAGCGCTTCGCCCGCGCGGCCGACGAAGACCCCGCGAGCCCGGCGCGGCGCCAGGATATCGGGCGGTGCTTCGAGGGCTGGGGCTGGCAGGCGCTGCGCGAGGGGCGGCCCGACGAGGCGCTGCTGCTCTTCCGCCAGGGGCTCGGCGAGACGCCCGACGCGCCCTCGCTCCTCAAGGCGCTCGGCCTCGCGGCGGTGCATGCGGGGCGGCCCGAGGATGCGCTCGCGCCCCTCGAGAGCGCCGTGACGGCGGAGTTCGACGCCGAGGCGCGGCTGCTGCTGGCCCACCTCTACGACCAACGCGACAGCGCCGAGCGGGCGCTCACCCATCTCCGCGCCGTGCTGGAGCGCGAGCCCGCGCACGAGGCCGCCCGGCGCCTCCTCGCGAAGGTCGAGCGCGAGCGCCAGGCCGAGGCCGGCTTTCAGCGGATCGTCACGCCGCGCTTCGTCGTGAAGTACCGGGGCGCCCGCGGTGAGGAGGCGCGGCGGGCGGTGGTCGCCGCCCTCGACGCGGCCGCCGACCGCGTCGCGCGGGCGCTCGCCTACGCGCCGAGCGGACGCGTCACCGTCGTCCTCTACGAACAGCGCCAGTGGGAGGACGTGACGAAGGTCCACGGCTGGGCCACGGGGCTCTTCGACGGCAAGATCCGCCTGCCACTCCCGCCGACGCTCCCGGCCGCCCCGCAGCTCGAGCGACTGATCATCCACGAGTATGCGCACGCGGCGATCCACCAGCTCTCGCGCGGGCGCGCGCCGCGCTGGCTCCACGAGGGGCTCGCGCAGGCGCTCGAGGGGGTGCAGGCCGACCCGATGCTCCGCGTCCCCGGCAGCCTGTCGCTCGCCGGTGTCGAGGCGCTCGTGACCGACGCCGACCCGCTACGGGCGCGGGCGGGCTACGACATCGCGCTCTGGGCCGTCCGAGACCTCCTGGACCGCGGCGGCATGGAGGCGATGCGCGAGCTCCTCGCGCGGCTCGGAACGGGTGACACGCTTGCCGAGGCCGCGCCCCGCGTGTACGGCCTCGGGATGGCTGAGATCGAGTCCCAGTGGCGCCGCGTTCTCGGGAGCTAGAGCACTGACCGGGACCGGGAGCGCGCGACCGCCGGCCCGTGGGCAGGCCCGCGGCGGGGCGTGACCGCGACGTTGGCCCGAGCGACGGTGCTCCGTTAGACGGGAATCGTGATGAGTCGGCCGTTTGGTGCTCTGGCGCTTATCACCGCCGTGGGCGCCCTCCTGATCTTCGCCAATCTCGACAACCGCTATCTGTGGGAGGACGAGGCGGAGACAGCCCTCCTGGCCCAACGCGTCCTCCACTTCGGCGTGCCGATCGCTTGGGATGGCCGGGATCTCATCTCTCAGCGGTGCGGGACCGATTACGACGCCAACTACCTCTGGCGTGAGACCCCCTGGATGCAGTTCTACATCACCGCCCTGTCCTTCAGGGTCTTCGGCGCCGACACCCTGACCGCCCGGCTTCCCTTCGCGGTGGCGGGTGTGCTGGCCATCATTTCGCTCTACGTCCTCGGCGTCTCGCTCTTCGGAGACCGCAGCGTCGGGCTGGTGGCCTCCGCCATCCTCGTGCTGTCGGTACCGTTTCTGCTCCACGTCCGCCAGGCGCGATACTACTCGATCGCCGCGCTCGCGGGCATCTGGGCGCTCTATTTCTTCTTCGCGCTCCTTCGGGACCGTCCTGGAGCGCTGATCGGTCTCGTCCTCTCGATGACCGCCATCTTCCACTCGAACTACCTTGTCTTCTTCGCGACCGCGGTCGGGCTCGGGTTCGCGTTCGCCGCGATGCCCTTCGACACCCGCGCCGTGCTCCGGCTGGCCGGCGCAGGGGTAGGAACCCTCGCGATCAACATCTCATGGCTGGCGATCTTCGATATGCGGGGCAAGGCAAGCTACGCCTTCGCCGACCTGTCGGCCCAAAGCTTCGCCCTGCGGGCCTGGGGATACCTCTTCCGGATCGAGCTGTACGCGTGCTCCATCGTGCTCCTGGCGGCACTCGTCGGCGCACGCTTTCTTCTCATGCCTCGGAGCGGGCGGCGGGTGACCTGGCCCGCGCCGCGCGTCTGCGTGTCCCTGGCGCTTTTCGTGCTCGGTCACGTGCTGGTTCTGTCGGCGGCGCCCTTCCTCTGGTTTCGTTACCTGGTCGGTCTGTTCCCTGCGTTCGCGCTCGTCGAGGCGGCCGCCATCCGAGCGCTGTGGTCAGCCAATCGACTCCTCGCAGTTGCCGCATGTGCGCTGCTGCTGTTCGTGGACCGCGCCGATCTCGTGCGGGGCACGCTCGCCGCGGTGCCATTGAAGTACATCGACGAGATCACGCACGACGTGTCCGGCCCAATCGCGGGCATCGTCCGCCACCTGCGCGCCCACGCCAGGTCGGGGGAACGGATCTTCGTCTCGTACGGCGACCTGCCGCTCAGGTTCTATACGGACCTCGAGGTGCGCGGTGGCCTGGGCTGCCAGGGCTTCGCCGGCTGGCCGCCTCCGGACTGGGTCGTCGACCGGTACTTCAGATTCCGGCCCGACGAGCCCGGCTCGGCGCCCGGGGCGGCCGCAGACGCCGAACGGATGAACCGTTACCTCTACCAGCTCGAGTTCGCACGATACCGCGAGATGCGGCTCCCTGAGGTCGACACGACCTGGGAGAATCTCCCCGAGCCCAGCATGCACCTCTACCGCGCGCCCACGACCGGGAAGCGCATCTCCATTTACCGAAGGGTCGGGCCGTGAGGCGGCCGGCCTGCGGGGCGGCTTCGGCAGCTCTCCCGTGTTACGATGCGGTGGTTTCGAGCATCTCTCTTTCAGACGACAGCTCGCATGATCCGTTGCCCAGCGATCCGTACGAAAGACTGGAGCTGAATGTTCCATAAGATTCTGATCGCGAACCGGGGCGAGATCGCGCTGCGGATCATCCGCACGTGCCGCGAGCTCGGCATCCGCTCGGTCATCGCCCACTCCAAGGCCGACGCGGGCTCGCTGCCCGTCAAGCGCGCCGACGAGTCCATCTGCGTCGGGCCGGACTCGGCGCGGCTCAGCTACCTCAACATCCCGGCCATCATCTCCGCGGCGGCCGTCACCGACAGCGAGGCGATCCATCCCGGCTACGGATTCCTGGCCGAGAACGCCGCGTTCGCCGAGGTGTGCCGCGCCTGCTCCATCACCTTCATCGGGCCCTCGCCCGAGGCGATCCGGCTCATGGGCGACAAGGCCCAGGCGCGGATGCTCGCCAAGCAGGCCGGCGTGCCCGTCGTCCCGGGCAGCGAGCTGCCGCTCAAGGACTCGGCGGAGGCGCTGGAGGTCGCTGAGCGTATCGGCTACCCCGTCATCTTCAAGGCGGCGGCCGGCGGCGGCGGGCGCGGCATGCGGGTCGTGCGGCAGCGCGCGGAGGCCGCGGCGGCCTTCGACGCCTGCCAGTCGGAGGCGGGCGCGGCGTTCGGGTCCTCCGACATTTACTGCGAGAAATACCTCGAAGGGGCGCGGCACGTCGAGGTGCAGGTGCTCGGCGACAAGAACGGCATTCGCGTGCATCTGGGCGAGCGGGACTGCTCGGTCCAGCGCCGCCACCAGAAGCTGATCGAGGAGTCACCGGCGCCGACGCTGTCGGAGGAGACGCGGAGCGGACTCCACCGGGCCGCGCTCGTGGCCGCCGCGGCCGTCAACTACGTGAGCGCGGGCACGGTCGAGTTCCTCGTGGACGACGAGGAGCGCTTCCATTTCATCGAGATGAACACGCGATTGCAGGTCGAGCACCCCGTGACCGAGATGGTCACCGGGATCGACCTGGTGCGCGAGCAGATCCGGATCGCGGCCGGCGAGGCGCTCGGCTACCG
>Ga0137396_10001004_pt1 | contig 14338 bp, 12 predicted proteins | sample czc16metaG_FD_108284 | JGI IMG/M metagenome (GOLD analysis project Ga0137396, IMG submission 108284) | Vadose zone soil microbial communities from Angelo Coast Range Reserve, California, USA - czcobulk3.16 metaG | ecosystem: Environmental > Terrestrial > Soil > Vadose zone | place: USA...
GAGACTACATCGTGGATCGACGTGATGCCGAGACGATGAGCCATCCGCGCCATTCGTGGGAGGTTCCGCTCGACGATGGCGGGCCCCGATGCGAAACGGTCATGGAGTTCTGAGAAGGCGTCTTCCTTCAGAATTCCCGTTGGCCTCCCCGAGCCGTCCACCTCGAATCCACGGAGTCCGACGAGATCGCGTGCGCTCTCGAGCGCCCGGGAGTTCACGGAGCCCATGTGACAGTCAATTCGGCGTGCGACGACCGGATGGTCCGTCGACACTCGGTCCAGATCTTCCCGATTCGGATACCGCCGATCCGTCCACTTCGCCTCATCCCAATCAATGCCGATGACCCATTCCCCAGGGGGCGTCCGCGCAGCGACCTTCCGGAGCTTGGTCAGGGCCTGATCCATGGATCGAGTCCCGCCGAGGCGGGTCCACCCGAGCTCCCTTGCGCTGTCCGCCATGTGGGCGTGCGCGTCAATGAATCCGGGAACGACGACACGATTGCGGAGATCGATCCGACGAGTCCGCCGGTCCGCCCATCGTTCCACCTCGGCCTCGGTCCCGACGGCGACGATACGGTCGTCGCGGATTGCCAGCCCTTTCGCCCAAGGGCGAACCTGCGCGGCGGTGAAGATTTTCCCGCCGACGAACACGAGGTCCGCCCCGCGGGCCATGTTCACGGCACGTCCCGCAATCCCTGGAGGCGGTCGATTGCCTCCTTCAACGTCTCGTCGCGTTTTGAGAACATGAACCGCACGAACCTCCGTCCGTCCTTGGGATTTCCGTAGAAGGATCCCCCCGGGACGACTGCGACCCGCCGATGCTCGACGAGATGCATGGCGAACGCCCGATCGTCGTCGAAGGGAAAGCGCCCGAAGTTCGCCATCACATAGTATGCGCCTCTCGGCGGGCGGCAATCGAGGCCTGCCTCCTGAAGACCTCGGACGAAGAAGTCCCTCTTCTTCTGGTACATCGACGCGAGATTTCGATAGTACGACTCAGGAAGACCCAGTGCCGCGGCCGCCGCGATCTGCAAGGGATGCGGCGCGCCGACCGTCAGGAAGTCGTGCGTCCGTCGCATCGCGTTCGCGAGGGTCTTCGGCGCGATCGCCCAGCCGACCCGCCATCCCGTGGCACTGTACGTTTTCGAGAGGCCATTGACCGTGATCGTCCGATTCGCCATGTCGCCGATCGTGGCAAGCGAGACATGCCTCGCCTCGTCGAAGATAATGTGCTCGTAGATTTCGTCCGTCACTGCGACGACGTCGTGGTCCGCGCAAAGGTCGGCGACGACTTTGAGTTCGTCGCGGTCGAAGACCTTTCCGGTCGGATTGTTCGGTGTGTTCAGGATCAGGACTTTCGTGCGATTCGTGAACGCAGCCTTGAGGTCCTCCTCGTCGACGGACCAGTCCGGCCATTCCATGCGGACGTACCGCGGTCGCGCGCCGCTGACGATCGCGTCCGGTCCGTAGTTCTCATAGAACGGTTCGAAGATCACGGCTTCGTCGCCGGGGTTGATCAGGGAGAGCATGGCCGCCATCATCGCCTCCGTCGCGCCGCACGTGACCACGAGGTCCGACTCCGGGTCCGCGTCGATTCCGTTGAAGGCCTTGGCGCGCCGCGCGATCGCGTCTCGCAGCTCTGGCGCTCCCCATGTAATCGCATACTGGTTATACCCGGCGTCGAGGGCGCGCTTGGCCGCTTCCGTGAGCTCCCGCGGGGGGTCAAAATCGGGGTAGCCTTGGGACAAGTTGATTGCATCGTGGATCGCCGCGATGCGAGTCATTTCTCGGATCACGGATTCCGGGAACTTCTGCACGCGGTCCGAGACCCGGGGGTCTTCGATCGTCAGGTCGTCACGGCGTCCGCCCTCGAGTGCGGTGATGCGTCTCCCCTCCGGCGCGGGAAGGAGGAGACGCGCAAAAACCTGTCGGGCGAGCATTAAGAGCGGGCATCGCCATCCTCGCGGGAGGGTCCCATCCATGTCGGAACGATTCTTCGATTACTGGCGAATCGATGTCTTCACGGACACGCCGCTCACCGGGAATCCGCTCGCGGTATTCCCGAGGGCCGCGGGCCTCTCGTCGGCCGAGATGCTTGGGATTGCTCGGGAGATGAACATCTCCGAGACGACGTTCATCTTTCCGGCGAGCAACCCCTCGGCGAATTATCGGAACCGGATTTTCACACCGGGCGGAGAGATCCCGTTCGCGGGCCACCCGTCGATCGGGACCGCCTACGTCGCGGCCCAAGAAGGGCTCGTCCCGCATCCGGACGGTTCCTCGGTGATCTATCAGGAGTTGGAGATCGGCGTGTTGCCCCTCGAGCTCCTCTGTGAGGGCGGCCAGGTGAAGAGGGTGATCATGACCCAAGGCGAACCCTCGCTCGGCGCGGAGTTGAAGAACGTCGAGCCGCTCGCGGACGCCCTCGGTGTCCGAGCGAAGGATGTCGGGCTGAAAGGCCTCGTGCCACAGATTGCCGCGACGGGGATCCAGTCCCTGCAGGTGCCACTCCGATCCCTCGATGTCGTCAAAGGATTGGACCCGGATCTCCGGGACCTTCGCAAAGTCTTGTCGAAATTTGGGGAGAAGGTCGTGTGCTACACCTTCGCCCTCGAAGCCGTCGCGCCTGACGCCGCAGTCCACGCGCGTAGCTTCTTCCCGGACCTCGGGATCGAAGACCCGGCCACCGGAAGCGCCGCGGGCGCCTGCGGTGCCTACCTGGCCGCGAATGGGAAACTACCCGCCCCGACCTTCATCGTCGAACAGGGGATGGAGATCCACCACGCGAGTCGGATCGAGGTCAGTGTGGAGACGGAGGACGGCAAGCCGAAGGTCATCCGGGTCGGGGGCCAGATCGCGCCATTGATCCGTGGAACGCTCCGACTCCCCTAGGCCATCATCGCGGAGACTTGTCTTTCGTCGGTATACCTCTACTTAGAGGTACGTCGCGGGCGCGGATTGGAACTCGGTTGGTCCCGCCTCCTCCAGAACGATCCCGAAAGCCTTTCGGTCCGAATCTCGTCCTGGTCCGCGATGCCCGTGTCGGCCGAAGCGCCCTTTGTTTATGCATTCGCTGGGCTCCTTTCGACCGGGTCCGTCGTCCTCCTCTTCGTTCCGCTCCTCGTCCACATTCGATTGTTCTCGGCGAGTCGCCCCCTCGTCGCCGTGGTGATCGGAGCGCTCTTCGCACTGAGCGTCACTGCGGTCTTGCTCGTCACGTACGCCGTTTCGAGCCCGACCGATTTCATCCCGATCGTGGCAATCACCGCGGTTCTCCGGATCGCGTCGCCCACCCTGTTGTACCGCGGGATTCGAGAGCGCTTCGAGTTACGCCGGGGCTGGTCCGCGATTCGACTTCTGGTCGCGGTGACCTTCGTAGCGTTCGCGGCTCTCTTGGCGTACAACCTGACTCGTCTTCTCGCGGGCCAGCAGTCGTCGGACCTCGTGGGACTCAGCGAACAGCTCGCGATGGCCCTCGGGGCTTCTCTATTGATCGTGCGAGCGGGATTCCGCTTCCGGCCGCGGCTGACGATGGAGCTGTGGCCAATCTGGATTTCAGCCACCCTGTTCGCAATCGCGTTCGTCGTCGTCGCGCCGTATGCCTTTCCCGCCTTCGAAGCGGTCTACCTGGTTTCGGGTCTCGGGGGTTGGATCGCAGGCGCGCTGATCGTCCGCCGAGTCGATTGAGGCGAGCGGAGGGTCCGGGCCGGTCCGGCTACAGTTCCACTTTGATGCCGAGCTTCTCGGTCAGTTCTTTGTAGCGGTTCCGGATGGTGACTTCCGTTACACCGGCGACGTCAGCGACTTCCCGCTGCGTGCGCCGTTCGTTGCACAGGATCGACGAAATGTAGATGGCAGCGGCCGCGACGCCGGTCGGGCCGCGTCCAGATGTGAGTTCCTTGTCCTGGGCATCCTTCAGGATCTCGACAGCCCGGGATTGGACCTCGCCACTGAGCTTGAGCTCCGAGCAGAAGCGAGACACGTAGTCCTGCGGCTTTGTCGGCATGAGTTTCAACTTCAGCTCCCGCGTCATGAAACGGTACGTCCGGCCGATCTCTTTCCGCCCCACGCGAGACGAGTTCGCGATTTCGTCGAGCGTCCGCGGGACATTACATTGGCGGCACGCGGCGTAGAGGGAGGCCGCGACCACGCCTTCGATCGAGCGACCGCGGATCAGGTTCTTGTTCACGGCCTTTCGATACACCATCGCGGCGGTCTCGCGGACGTTCCGCGGCAGGCCCATCCCGCTGGCCATCCGATCGAGCTCGCTCAGCGCGAAGGCGAGATTCCGTTCCGTCGCATTGCTCACGCGGATGCGCCGCTGCCACTTCCGAAGGCGATACAGCTGGGCCCGGTTCCGGGTGGGGATCGACTTGCCGTAGGAGTCTTTGTTCTTCCACCCGATCGTCGTCGAGAGGCCCTTGTCGTGGATCGTGTACGTCATCGGTGCGCCGGTGCGAGCTCGTTTCTCTCCCTGCTCTACATCGAATGCCCGCCACTCCGGGCCTTGATCGATCATCTGGTCGGTCAATACGAGGCCGCACTCCTCGCAGATCAGCTCCCCGCGTTCGTAGTCGAACGAGAGGTGCCCCGAGTTGCACTCCGGACATCTAGTGACTTCTTCGGCCTCTTCGATCTTCTTGGTTGGCATGGTTTCCCTCATCAACGAAGACGTCGGCTCCGATCAGTGACAGGGAGGCGGGGCCGACCGGGCGGACCGCGGCAAAGGGCTCTTGGACTGGTCCGAATACTTTCATGACCCGTCCCAAAGGCCGGTTCCGTTTGTCACGCACGTCGGCGCCTCGCGAGGGGGCGAATTCCGAGCGGATGAGGACCGTCCCATCGTGGGCGATGTTCTCGACCACGCCGAGACGCCTCATGCCCCCTCTCGTCCGGGCGGCCGCAATGCGTGGGTAGTATTTAACGTAAGCGGAATATTTTTGTAGCGGCACGTGCCAACCAGGCACGAATGCACCGGGCCGCGGGTACCGCCAGATCGAACGTCGGGCGATGACGATCGACACCTTGCATGTCCGCAGGCCTTTTCTCTCCCCCCCAGCGCATCGGCGAGATCGACTCCGGAGAACATTAATCTGAACACCCATCGATGCCGCGTCCGGAGCGAATGAAACTCGTCCCCTTCGAGATGGAGCGATGGCAGTCGACCTGGGAGCACGCCGTGGAATTCAACCTCTCGGAAAGCGGGGTGGAGCCGCTCCCGCTGCGGGAGCTCCTTCGGGATGAGGCGGCGATCGATCGGTTCCTGGACCATCCACTTGCCTACTCGCAAGGGAACGGGACGCCGGAACTGCGTTCCGCGATCGCGTCTTTGTACCCAGGTGCGACGCCGGATCATGTCCTGGTCACGAACGGCTCCTCCGAGGCGTGCCTCCTGGCCATATGGCATCTCGTCGAGCCGGGTGACGAAGTCGTTCTCCTGTTGCCGAACTACATGGAAAGCTGGGGGCTCGTCCAGATGTTCGGCGGGAAGGTCCGTCCCCTGTGGCTTCGAGAGGACCTCGGATGGCAGTTCGACCCGAACGAACTCGCGACCCTCGTGAACCGCCGAACGAAGGCGATCGCGGTTTGCAATCCGAACAATCCGACCGGCGCCGTGATGGCGGAGCCTCAACGTCGCGCGGTCCTCGATGCTGCGCGGGACGCAGGGGCGTGGCTCCTGTCCGACGAAGTCTACACCGGCGCCGAGCGGGAAGGTCCGAGGACCGGGAGCCTGTGGGGCGGATACGGACGGACGCTCGTGATGAACGGCCTCAGCAAGGCCTACGCCCTCCCTGGGTTGCGGATCGGCTGGGTCGTCGGTCCTCCGGAGACAATCGAGACGCTCTGGGCGTTCCATGATTACACGACGCTGACGCCCACCTACCTATCGGACCGGCTCGCGCAGATCGCCCTCTCCTCGGGCCGTCGAGAGGAGATCCTCGGCCGCACGCGGTCGATCCTCCGGCGGAACTACGGCCTCCTCAGCGAATGGATTGCGAGCCACGGCCCGCTGTTCACGCACATTCCGCCCGCCGCAGGGGCGATCTGTTTCCTGCGATACGGATTGCCGATCAATTCCTCGGATCTCGCGTGGCGCCTGTTGAAGGAGAAGTCCACGTTGATCGTGCCGGGAGACCAATTCGGGATCGACGGCTACATCCGGATCGGGATGGGACACGCGGGAGCCTACCTCTCCGAAGGGCTCGGCCGAATCGATGCGGTCCTCCGTGCACTGGCCGCGGAGAAAGGCAAGCCGTAGGGGCCAAGGACGATCCTACGATGCGATGTCGGATCCTCCTGACCGGTTTCGGCAACGTCGGCCGGGAGTTCGCGCGACTCCTTCTGGAACGTCGATCGGACCTCGAGAAGGTCCACGGCCTTGAGGTCACGGTCGTCGGAATCCTCACCGGCCGGCACGGGTCTGTCGAACGCGCCCAGGGGATCGACCTGCGCCGGGCCCTGCGGCTCGCGGACGCGGGCGCCTCCCTGGAATCCTGCGGCCGCGGGGTCCACGGACGGTCGGCCGAATACATCCAACGTGCGCGGGCCGACGTCGTGATCGAGATCACGCCGTTGCGAATTGCGCCGCGGCAGATCGGCGTGGACCACATCGTCGCGGCCCTTTCGAGCGGGAAGCATGTGATCACCGCGAACAAGGGCCCGGTCGTCTATCACTACCGCCGCCTCAAGGAATTGGCGCGAACGCACGGCCTCGGGTTCCGGTACGAAGGGACCGTGATGGACGGCGCGCCCGTGTTCAACTTGTTTCAAGAAACGCTCCGTGGGATCCGAATCCTGTCCTTCGAGGGAATCCTGAACAGCACGAGCAACCTGATCCTCTCGATGATGGAGGCCGGCCGCACCTATGAGGAGGGAGTCAAGTCCGCCAAGGAGATGGGGCTGCTCGAGACGGACCCGGCGATGGATCTCGACGGCTGGGACGCAACCGTGAAGGCGTGCCTCCTTGCGAACGTCTTGATGGGAGGCCGTCTGCGCCCGGAACGGGTGCCGCGGGAGGGAATCGCATCCCTGACGTCGGACCGAATCGAGGCGGCGCGGTCGGCGAGCAAACGCATGAAGCTCATCGCCCGCGGGTGGAGGGACGGGCGGACCGTGAGGGCCTCCGTTTCCCTAGAATCCGTCCCGCTCAACCATCCACTCTTCTCCGTCGACGGCACGTCGAGTTCTCTCATTGTGTGGACGGACATGCTGAGGGAGCTGCAGATCGTCGAGCGTCAACCGGTGTTGCGACAGACGGCCTACGCCCTGTACTCTGACCTCCTCGCGATTCACGAGGGCCGTCTGTCTCCATGAGACATTCTTATATCGTGTCGACAGGATGGTCCGCCAAATGCGCGTCGTCCTCGGCGGAACGTTCGATATCCTGCACGCCGGCCACGAGGCTCTGCTCCGTGCCGCCTTCGACAATCGGCCGGACGCCGTAATCATCGGCCTCACGACGGATCGGTTCGCGAAAGAATCCCGACCCCGCGTGAATCCCTACATGGTCCGGGAGCGCAACCTGAAACGCTTCCTTGCCGCGAGGAAGTGGCGCCACGCCCGGATCGAGCCGATCGACGATCCGTATGGTCCCGCGGACGATTTGCCCGATCTCGACGTCTTGGTCGTCTCTACGGAACGCCAGCCAGTTGCGGCGGCCCTTAATGAAGCGAGGGCCGCGAAGGGGCTTCGACCGCTCGGCATTCGGACGGTCCCGATGGTCCTCGCTCAAGACGGCCTCGCGATCGCCTCCCGACGCATCCGGGAGGGTCTGATCGACCGCCGCGGCAAACGCCTCAAACCGCTGCAGGTCTTCGTCGGCACGGGTAACCCGGTCAAAATCCGGGCCGTCAAAGATGTCCTTCAAGCACTCTCCCTCCCGGCACTCGTCCGCGGAGTGGGCGTCAAGACGGAGGTCTCGGACCAGCCGTTTGACCAGGAGGCGCTGCACGGCGCGATGAACCGGGCGAAGGCCGCGATCGGGGGAGGGGACTTCGGGGTCGGCATCGAGGCGGGACTCGTATGGTCGTCCGTCCTCGCCGACCACTTCGACGTCCAGTACTGCGCGGTGGTCGACCGCTCCGGTCGAATCACGGTCGGGCATGGCCCCGGCTTCACCTATCCGCCGCGGATCCTTGAGAAGGTGAAGGCCGGTGCGACCGTCGGAGAGGCCATGACACGGCTGACGGGGGTCCGCAACATTGGCACAAAGCAAGGGGCGATCGGCTACCTCACGGAGGGAAGGCTGGACCGGAAGGGCCTCACCGAGTGCGCCGTGCTCATGGCGATGGTCCCTCGGATCCGCCGGGATCTCTATGCGAGAGGAGCCAATCCTCGCTAGGCCATGTACATCGGCTGGACCGCACAGCGGCCGCACCAGATCGCGTTGAAGACCACGATGTTGTCCGCGCGGCCCTCCGCCGCCCAACCGCTCACGAACCGATTCGCCCTCGTATGGTCCGGACACACCGCGGCACCGCAGAAGCGACAGATGGCACGTGCGGGCTTCTCGCAGTAATAGCAGTTCATGCAAACGGTATGCGGGGGCGGACGAAATAGGCTTTGCGGATTGCGCCAACGCTGGTTCCACGTAACCTTTTTAGTCGCGTCCCGGTTCGGTTTCGTCGGGATCTTCTTCTATGACCGCCACGATCGCGATCAACGGATACGGGACGATTGGGAAGCGCGTCGCCGATGCGGTCGCCGCACAAGGCGACATGCGCGTCGCCGGGGTGGCGAAGACGAAGCCCGATTTCGAAGCGAAGCTCGCGGTTCGCAAAGGATATTCTCTGTACGCCGCGAACAAAGAGGCGGCGGGGAAGTTCGCCAAGGCCGGGGTGAAGAGCTCGGGCACACTCGACGATCTCGTGAAGTCCGCGGACCTCGTGGTCGACTGCACTCCGGAGGAGAGCGGGTACAAGGCCCTTTACGAGAAAGCGGGCGTGAAGGCGATCTGGCAGGGAGGGGAAGAGCACTCGCTCACGAACCTCTCCTTCAACGCCGCGGCCAACTACGACGAGTGCCTCGGCGCGACCTTCGTGCGCGTTCCGTCATGCAACACGACCGGACTGATCCGGACGCTCTATCCGCTTGACGCCCATTTTGGCGTGGCGAGCGTACTCGCCGTGATGGTGCGTCGCGCCACGGATCCGGGCGACTCGAAGAAGGGGCCGATCAACGCGATCGAGCCGGAACTCGAGATGCCATCCCATCACGGCCCCGACGTCCAGAGCGTCCTGCCGAAATTGAACATCCACACGATTGCGGTGAAGGTTCCGACCACGATCATGCATCTGCACACGGTGATCGTCGACCTGAAGAAACCCGCGACCGCGGATACCGTGCTCGACGTATGGAAGCGCTTCCCCCGCATCGCGTTCGTCGCGGGCGGGGACGGCGTGAAGTCGACCGCCCAGATCATGGAGATGGCGCGCGACTTGTCGCGCAATCGGGCCGACCTATACGAAATCGCGGTGTGGCGGGACGGGGTCCACGTCGTCGACCGAACGCGCTTGTACTATTTCCAGGCGGTTCACCAGGAGTCCGACGTTGTCCCGGAGAACGTGGACGCGATTCGCGCCCTTCTCGAGCTCGAGCGGGACGGGCGGAAAAGCATGCAGAAGACAGACCGCAGCCTCGGGATCGGGCTCGCGAAATAGGGGATTGAGCTCCTGGCGCGGCGGGCCTAGCGCTCCCCTTGGAGCCGGCGAATTCGCTTCGTCGCTCGTTGGAATACGCCCATGAGCGCTTGGAACTCCCATTTGCTCGGAATCGCTCGCCCGAGGACTCGCCGGAACATGATCTGCGTTCGAGCCCTCTTGTGGACAGGATAGTCCGTCGCATCGAGCAAGCCGATGAACGACGCGTGCAGCTTCTCCTTCTCAAGGCCCGACATTTCCCGCACCGCCCTCCCAGGTGCTCTCGCGGCGAAGAGTTCGTACAGGATAATCGCGACCGCATGGGAGAGGTTCAGGATCGGATACGGCTCGGCCGCCGGAATTTTCACGAGGAGATCGCATCGCCGCAATTCCCCTTCAAGGAGGCCGAAGTCTTCCCGCCCGAACAGAAGGGCGACTTGGCCTTTCGCGTTTTGAAGTTTCGTCGCGAGCTCCCGCGGCGAGAGGGCGATCCGCGCGAATCGCTTCTCGCTCTCCGTGTCGATGCCCGACGTACCGACGAGCAGGTCCGCGCCCGCGACCGCGGCTTCGAAGTCCTTGACCGTACGCGCGCGTTCGAGGATGTCGGCGCCATGCATCGCCCGCTGCCGCGCCTCCGGCCCGAGACGTACCGGGTTCACGAGGACCAGGTCTTCGATGCCGAAATTTCGCATCGCCCGCGCGACCGCGCCGACGTTCCCCTCGTTCTTCGGCTCGACGAGGACGACACGAAGTGTAGGCATTGTATGTTCGATATATTGTAGGGGAGATATTCCTTGGCATGCGCGTGGCGCTCAAAATTGCCTACGACGGTCGTGACTTCTTTGGACACCAGCGGCAGCCTGACCGGCGGACCGTCGAAGGAGAATGCCTCGCCGCATTGGAAGCCGCCAAGATGGTCAAAGACCCGCGGGAATCGTTCTTCCGGAGTGCGAGCCGGACGGACCGCGGGGTGAGCGCGGTCGGAAATGTGATCGCCTTCAACAGTCGCTTGCCGGCAGAGGCCGTCGTAGGGGCCTTCAATGATCGATCCAGGGATGTGTGGGCGTGGGCCGCGACCGAGGTATCGGATTCGTTCCATCCACGGCACGCGTTGCAACGGTGGTATCGCTACCACATTTTCGACGATGTACCACTCTGGCCGCTCCGCCGGGCCGCGTCGTTGTTTCTCGGCGAGCACGACTTTCGTGCGTTTACCTCGGATCCCCCCGAAACCTCCCTGACCATCGACAGGATCGACGTCAAACGTTCCCGGCACGCGATTCTGTTCGACATCCGTGCCAGGACCTTCCGACGCAACATGGTCCGACGGATCGTGGCGGCGGCAATTCGCTGTGCGACCGGTGAACTCACCGAGGCGGAGATTCGAGGGGCCTTGGGCGGATTACTTCGCGACTTTGGTATGTCCCCTCCCGAGCCGTTGTTTCTGATGGACGTTCGTTATCCTTTTGACATGGACATCATCGTCAAACACAAGGTCCGGGACGCCTGGGGATTGATGGAGCGAGATGCCGATCTTCGCCTCCGATTAATCGGCGAGTGGAAGCGAGCTGTCCAGGGTGCACTCTGACAGATTCCGCTTCGATTCCGAGCGCCGTAGCCCTCCAATCGGTTGGGCAATTCTGCCGTAAGTGTTGCGCTCAGACGCGATAGAACGCAGTTCGAACTCGCTAGGACACCGACTGGATAAACGTTTTTATACAGAAGGGCCCCATCGCGGCGACTAGCCTTTCTTGGGGAGGGTCGGATAACAATGGAACTAAAGCTTTTGCGCTCGTCCCGACTTCGCGCGGCCGCCATCGTGTTCGTCATGCTCGGTGCAGGGTTCATCTTCCTTGCACAGACCGTGGCCGCACAGACGGAGCGAACGGAACTCGTCGTCGGGCTACAGAACGACATGACGACCATGGACTTCTTCAATCCCGACACGAACACAGTATGGAATGCGTATCAGGTCGAATGGGGTTTCGAAGGATTGTTTTCAAGTACGCCTGACAATATCATCTTCCCGGTCCTAGCCAATCCCGCCAAGGGAGCGAGTGGACCCGGTTACACATTCATCGTGGCGCCGCCTGCCACCCAGCCCGTCGTCGACGTTTACATCCGACCCGGAGTCAAGTTCCACGATAATTCGGATTTGACCGCGGCGGACGTCGTCTTCAGTTATCAGACCCTCGAATGGTCGACGCTCCAAACGGCCATCGGGACCGCGCTTTGGTGGGATGCCCCGAAGTTCGCACACTGGACCGGTGGCGCAGCCAAGTCGCATATCGGCGTAGAGATCTCACCCGCCGCGCCCGACGCGGTGCGTTTCACCCTATCAAAGGCGTACGCGCTGTTCTTCCTCTCGACGCTCCAAGTACCGATCATCCCGAAGTCAATTTGGACGACACACATCAACCCGACCCCTCAGCTGAATCTCACGTCGCTGAGGCCGATTACGGACAGCGCGGACCTCTCCGCGGACTTCTCGTTCGGCAGCAAAACGAACGAGGTTGCCTCTGTCTACGGAACGGGAATGTTCAAGTTCGATTCATGGAGCCCGAACTTGGGGTCGCACATCTCGGCTTTCGACAACTACTGGGGCAAGGGCAAGAACGTCCAGTGGGCGGGTACTGCGTACTCTCTGTTCCCCGACCACCTTCGCTCGATCAAGTTCGTGATCTACACGAGCTTGGACGTGATTAGCCTCGCCTTGCAGAAAGGCGAAGTCGACACGCTGATCTGGTCTCTGACTCCCGGCTTCCTTACTCAGGTCCGCCTGAACCCGTCGATCAGCGTCGAACAGGTGACCGACGCCGGCTACTTCTACATGGCCTTCAACCTTCGCCGGAAGCCCTGGAACGACCTGAACCTCCGCAAGGCCATCTCGATGGCCATCGACAAAGACTACATTGTGAACACGCTTATGGGCGGCTTTGGGGTCAAGGGCAACTGGCCCATCTCGATTCACAGCCCTACCTACGTGAACGCGAGCACTTCGCTGCCGGCATTTGACCTCAACGGGGCGAAGGCGTTGCTCGACGCCGCGGGAATTGTCGACCGGACCGGGGACGGGTTCCGCGAGTACTCGGACGGTAGCCCGATCAAAACGACCATCTTGACGCCGCCGAAAGACTACGACCCGGTCCGGGCCGACGCGGGCATCATGATCTCGAACAACTTGAAGGCGATCGGGCTAAACATCGACGCCGCGCCGACGAGCTTCGACACGATCGTGGCGAAGGCCTTCACGCAAGTCGACTTCGACATCTACATCCTCGGCTTCCTGCTGACGGGAACTCCGGAGACGTACCTGACCGACTTCTTCCACAGCAAGAACGACGTCGCGATCAACCCGGGAGGCTCGAACTCGGCCGGATTGCATGACCCCGTCACGGACGCACTCCTGGACAAGATGGAAATAACGCTCGACGACACCGCGCGAACCAAGATCGTCCAAGACATCGAGGCCCGCGTCAACTCGCTGATCCCGTGGAACATCCTGTACTACAAGAAGAACCTGAATGCCTACCGAAACGACCGATGGGTTGGATGGGTCAACACCCCGCCGCAACTGTACAACTTCTGGTCCTTGGTCAAGCTCCGAAACCCAGGAACCGTGACGCCCCCGCCGACGACGGGCGTCTTCTCCGTGGCGCTCACGGCCCCCGAGCGCGCCTTGTTCGGACGGACCGCCAAGTTTGACGTCTTTGTCGCGCAGAACTTCGCGCCCGTGTCCGGAGCGACCGTGTGGTTGAACTCTTCCTTCGGTGGACTCGCCGCGACCGGCACGACGGATGTGACCGGCCGCGTTGGTTTCACCTGGACTATCCCCTTGATTCAGGGTGTCCTGACCTTGACCGCGGAAGCCGCGAAGGGCGGCTCGAAAGCGAGTACGCTCAAACAAATGTCGCTGGCGGTCGGTCCGCCCGCACCCATTGCGAAGCTGAACCTGTCGACGACAAAGCCGATCATCGGCATCGGCCAGACTACCACTCTCACGGCGACCTTGGTCGACGGGACGGGCTTGCCGATTCCTGGTGTGACTGTTAGCCTTGACAAGAAGGTGACCTTTGGGACCATCGGCCCCAGCTCAGCAGGTTCGGATGTGACGGATTCCGCCGGGAAGGCGACCTTCACGTACACGTCTCCCGCCACCGCGGGCGCGTTCGCGAATCAACACTTCGCGGACCTGATCAAGGCGTTCGTCAACGTGTCAAACAAGGTAGCTGGGGATACCCAGTACGCCTCGATGATCCTCTTCGTGTCGAACAACAATGCGCCCGACTGGCGGATTGTGAGGCTCCAGAGCAGCACGAAGATGATGCTCAACACGAGCCAGTCGACACAGGACACTCTGACGATTAACGTCAACGTCACGAACTACGCGGGCGCCCCGCTTTCTGGGAAAGACGTCGACGTGGTCCTGCCGTCGAATGGCGCGTGGAATGTGACCGTCACGCCCACGAGCGTTGGGTCGAACAAGACGAATGGCGTTGGCATCGCTTCGTTCACGATCGGGACAACCGCGTCTGCGCGGGCCGGACAGAACGTGACGACGGTGCCGGTCCGCTTCGTCGTTCGAAATGACGCGAGCCAGGTGAACGATCAGGTGGGCATTCTGCTGTTCAGCACGGCCAGCAGCGGGCATTACTCGGCCACCCTTGGCGTTTCGACCCGGGCGATGCCCGCGTTGAACCC
>Ga0137396_10001005_pt1 | contig 14338 bp, 12 predicted proteins | sample czc16metaG_FD_108284 | JGI IMG/M metagenome (GOLD analysis project Ga0137396, IMG submission 108284) | Vadose zone soil microbial communities from Angelo Coast Range Reserve, California, USA - czcobulk3.16 metaG | ecosystem: Environmental > Terrestrial > Soil > Vadose zone | place: USA...
GGCTCTCCCAAGTACAGGATAGAAGTGCAAGCTCCCAGCTTCGAAGCAGCCGAGAAAACTCTAAGCCTGGCAGTGGAAGAGGCCCTTGGGACCATCAAAAAGGCTGGAGGCGAGGGAAGGAAGATTGGATGAAATGGCTGATGAGACGATGCCCAAACTGTTCAAGATACACCCTAAAAGAAATCTGTCCTCTTTGCGGATCACCGACTATTAATCCCCATCCTCCAAAGTTCTCGCCGGACGACAAGTACGCCCGACAGAGAATGGAAGGAACTAGCTCGACTTAACAAGAAGCCTAGAGCCTTATCACATAAAAGTCAGCGGTTGAGGCATCGTAACAGCGATGTCCAAGAGTTGGGCGGGATCACCTTGCCACCTCGCCCGGACCAGAATGTACGGTTGCCCCGTAGGGAGCTTAGTCCAGTTATAGGTAAAGTGGCCGGATGTCGCAGTAACGTTTGCGATGAAAATCCAATTGCCCCCCGTGCTCGGTCTATATTCTAGAATAACCTGGGTCTTGGTTGTATCGACCGGCTTGCCTGTCGGGCTGGTCAACGTCCCTGTGATAGTCGTATTTCCGCCAGTAGGTCGGACAATTGCTGGAGTGAGCTGCGCCGTCATCGAGGGCTGGTCAGGATACTTCAGCGAGTAGACAAGAACATATGATGATGAGGAGGCAAAGTCTTGGACAAAAAACTGTGGAGCGGCGGGTCCTGTATCGTTCCATCCATTAGGTCGTCCTCCTGGATAGCCGCTTCGCATCAAGAGGCCGAGAACCGTGTTGCTTGTTGGAATCTGAACAACGTTCGGAGATGTCCCTACACTGCTGGTTATTCTCTCATCTGTGGTCTTATTGTCTATCGTCACGACACGATGATATTCTGATGCGCCGGTTGAGGGGTTCGTGATAATCTGCCTAAAACTGACAGTAGCAACTCCCATTGGGGTATTGATCGATGTGTTGTTGCCAATCCTGACCATCCAGTACCATTTGCTGTCATCACCGTATCCGCAGAAGGGTGGCCCGCCCGACCCGCAGAGCCCACGGTTGTTATAACTGACGAAAATAGCCACATGAGTAATTCTTTCCTGTCGCATCAGTTGAACGGCGAGAGACTCGTTCAGCATGAAACCAGTCGCTATGTCCTTAATTGCGGTTGTATTCCCCGTTCCGTTATCTGAGAGGGTGGGAAGTCCAGTGTTCACGGTGATCCAGTAGCCATAATCCCACCAGGTGAAGACGACACTTGAGTGCGGCAAATTATTGTTCATCCACGAAAGTGCCTCAAGCCAGTCAGGCACGACCGCACGGACCGGAAGGCTGGCGGACGCAATCGTCGTCGGCGTGTAGGCAGACTGGACGGCGTTTATGAAAGTGGGAACTACGAGGACTATAATGATGAGCAGGATGCCCAGACTGAACTCCCGGCTTACTCTGCTGGTGAAGCGCAGTTTCCGCCGAGGAAAGATGACCGCCTGCTGAATAATGTCCATCGCTGGCTTGCCCAGCTCAACCACTGTTATAGCCGCTAGAGTTGACATCACCGGCGCAAGAATCAAGGTTAGCCGGACCAGGCTGGCTGCAAAATAGAACCCAGTGACCCCGAAGATTATCAAAAGAACGTCGCCTTCGCGAAGCCGTTGAAAGGCGAAGAAGAACCCGAAGACTCCCAGAATTATCAGGCTGCCGAGTTCGAGGTAAAGGCTCGCCCACGTGGAAGGCCTGTTCTCAGCAACTGATGCAACAAGCGGAATACTGTTCCGAACGAAAGGGTTCACTGTTGCAAGAAACTTTCCTTGAAGCAAAGCACCGGACACTACCTTTGTAGTTACCAGCCCAAAGATGATCGCAGTTGCAGACACGATTGTGAGACCTAAGATGCTTAGTCTGCCTCTGCTGGATGGAGCCAACCTTGCAAGCTCCATCACGACAAGGAAGCCCATGACTCCGAGCAACGCGATGGTTGTACTCTCGGTCAGAAACGTATGTCCAAGAAGCGGAATTTCCGTCCCAATGTACAGCATGAATCCCACAGTCATGCCATAGGCGAGAAAGAGTCGGGGAGTGTACCGCCTCAACACTACCAAGGCCAAGGCAAACAATCCAAGCACCTCCGCGGCGTAACGGAAACTTCCCCACGAAATTGACATGTAGATGAGGCTGATGCTCGACATCATACTGTAGATGATCGTACTCTTCAAACTCTTTCCGGGGTTTACAGCTCGAATAAAGAATAGGAAAGTCAGGATCATTGTAGGGACTCCAACACCCTCATTCCGGAAGAATCCTAGCTCCGTGCGGCTGATGAGACTCGAGCTGAATGCAGTGAACAAGGCGGCGAACAACCCTGCGCTCTTTCCCCACATGTCCTTCGCGAAAAAGTAAGTAACCAAGACAGCGAAAGCTCCCAGCAAAATTGGGCTATATACGGCCGCATCGTATAGGCTGATGTTAATGCCAATAGACTGCAAGAACTGGTAGATCAGAGTCCCGGTGAAACTTGTCCCTGGATAACTCGTGGAGACTGGAGCGCGTCCGAACGGGAACCACTCGTTCGTATTCACATACGTATACCACGACTGCCAGCCATTGGCTGTAATCTGCCGCATGTCGTTGAAGTTGAAGTAGGGATCGAACTCTGAAATGTAAGCTCCCCAGCGGAGAGGAAGCAGTCGTGTAAGTGATGCCAATACAAGTGTGAGGGAGAGAATCGAATAATGAAGAAACGTTGCCCGCGAGATCAGACCTAGGTTCTTTCTGACCGCTCTGAAGCGAGAGGCAATGCTTTCTCGTGTTAGACCTGCTCGGATCCCACCGAGGAAGCCTTCAGGTTCAACCTCCACGTCTAGCCAACACTCTCTTTCAATGGGTCTTCAGTAATTACGAGGGGATGGCTTCCCGTTCCTGCCGTTAATATTCTTGTGGTTGAAGCTTTTTGGGAGTATGCACTTCCTAATACTCAGGCATGATCTTCCCTTCGTTTGGGAGCAATCACTCTCGCTAAACGCTGAAAAGGTGCGATTTGAGCCCTCCACACAAGCACTCGTTCTTTTCAAGAACGATGGTCATGCAGATGGTTTGCCCATCGATTGTCGTTTTCTAGCCTCTCTCTCAAGGTAGGCATAGACAAGAATGAAACACCAAACTACCCCAAACCCAATCATGATTGAGTTCTCAATCCCGGGAAGCAGGTACAGATGGTTGAAGACGATGAGCCATAATGTCCCTAATAGTCCGAAATAGATGTAATTATGCTGATGTCCAACTGCTCTCTCAGTGTATCTCCAAACTTGGACTGGAAGTCCGACAGGGAACTTCGCAATCGGAGCTAACACCAAGAATATCCAGCTATTTGGCCCTAGTATGATCAGCCAGTTGATGCTTGTGTTCCATGGCGCTCGAAGCAATTGGAAAGTTCCTATGACGACGTAAGCGAAGAAGACGGTTAAGCCCATGTATTGGAAACTGTATCCAAGAAAGACGATATCGATCAACGCCAACGTTCCCATCCAGAAACGACCATTATATCGCCCGAGTCGGACTATTGGCACGTTGATAGCATACCAGATCAGACCGTAGGGAACATATGAGAAATTTGGATCGTACTTGATGATCTTGCGTATGTTGGAAAGGCCTGGAAAGATATACGATGTGATGTCTCTGTGGACCGGCCGTCTGACAATCCACACAAGTCGAAAAACAGTCACCATTGTTATTGGAACTAGTACTTCCCAACTCATACTGTCTGTCGCTCCTTCGACCCGAATCTGCGCTCTTTACGTCCTTAACTATCTCCAAAAGTCACGTTAGTTGCAAAATAACCAACTTTGCACCTGATTGAACCGGTTCTTTCGTCTGAATTCTCTGATCGAATATCCACGGGCTTCAAGATAGTCTCTAGTGTTGCTCAAAGATTCTGGACTATGAGTTTCAATCAAAACTCTTGGTCTCTTCTGTAATGTTTCAATAGCTCCCTGGAGCACGGGGAACTCATTTCCCTCTGTGTCTATCTTGATCAAACTGGGCTTGAGCTTGAAACTATCAAGGGTCCTCACTGGGATCCGATGCTCCATCCTTTCTCTGGACATCCAATTCTTGGTCGACACTATTCCCTCACCTGGGACGTTTGACAAAGCCGCCGAAAACACTGAGATATTGCGAAGTCCATTCATCTTTACTGTCGTCCTCAAAATCCTACTAGTCTCAACATTTGGTTCAAAAGCTACCACTTGGTCAAAAGTCCTAGTCGCCCTGATGGCCCATGTTCCAATGTGGGCTCCAACATCCACGAAGAGTTCTCCATCGAATGGGTGAACCAGCGACCTCAACCAGTCCTCATGGGTCGGGCGAAAATCGGTGCCTCTGACGTACCAAACAAACCCTTCTGTCTTGTATCTTCCTCTAATCCAGTTGACCCGGTACCTCGGTCGAACTAAGACTCGCGCGGCGTGAAGCAAAGTCATTTAGCCCTCACTCCACCCGTTCCATTTATTGACGCGTGTTCCCGCTGGGAACGAATGTTGCGGAGTAGCGTTGAAGTTTACTGCTGTTGATCTGGGCCGAGAAGACCCTGGCCACACTCGCGATTTTCCCGAGGCTCGAAATTCTTTAATCAAAGATTTACCCTGATAGCAAATATGTCTTGTTTGTCGACAGTGAGGAGGTCGTTCGTGAATGGTAGCTAGGGTGAAGACTGTCGTCGTCAAATTTCAGCCACCAGATACATACGGCGGGTTTGTCTCCAAGACAATCAATCCTCTCCTTGATGACTTCAGTCACTTCCTAATTCTTGATAGCGACACAACTTACGACTTCTCAGCTGACAACGTAGCCGAGCAATTCGGGACGGCTGACGTTGTCGGGTTCAATGTTGTTTCATCGTCCAGAATTTTCCGCGCGTGGGAAAAGATGACCTACTGGCTGAAACTGTCTCCTCGCGTTAGGGGAGCCGCGATGCTTCTCTCATCCGATTTTCTTCGGCGTATCGGTGGCTATCCGAATGGTGAATTCGTCGACACTATCCTGTTGCAGAAGAGTAAGCATACAATTCTTGCCCCCTTCACAGTCTATCATAACCAGCGTTTTGACCTGAAGCACTCCGTTTGGAGGCAGATTTCAGACGGAAAGTTCCGGGCTGAGCTTCGATATCCCTTCTGGAAGACGTTGCTTCACTCTGTTTTCAGAGTTCGTCCTTTTGTTTTACTATCCTATATTTTTCATAGGCTTCCAAGAGGGGAGAAGTAAAGGGAAATCACGTATTCAATGCGGATACATCTTTCTTTCCTGTCCCATTAACAAACGGGCTAAACTTTCAGTTCACAAAGTCGTCAAGTGGCCCTCCCAAAGGATACGCATGGGTTCCCCCCATGCTTCCTTGGGCTTCACCGCGTTTTTCAGCGTTATTCCTTGAGAACTCAGGAATGAAAGTTGCAAGAACGTGACTGAGTTCGCCTGCTCGACCGTAGTCGAGCCATTCAGTTTTGTATCCGTTGTCCACCAAGACTGACTCCAGCTCATCTCTTCGCGTTTTGTCATGCAACTCTATTACGAACCGATGTATTCGGCCTTGACTCAAAGCCACGCTTGCCCCCCGTAAAACCATGAACTCCGCCCCCTCAACATCAATCTTCATGAGGTCAACTTTTCCAGTTCCAAGCAGAACGTCCGCAGTTGTAGTTTCAACTTCTATACTGGGAGTCGTAATCGTCTCTTCCTTCGGAGAATTGTCCGGGTGCATCGAGGAGTCTCTGATGAGACTGTTTCTTGAGCCTACGGTCTTCTCTCTGACCTGAGTAAACAGATACAACCTTGACATCCCTACAAAGTCGGAGAGCGCGACAGGCTCAACCGTTACGTTCTGAATGCGAGCCTTTGCGATCCTGTTCTTCAATATCTTGACCGAATCAGGATTTGGTTCAAAGGCTCTAACCTGACGAAATCTCGGCGAAAGACGTAGGGTATAGTATCCGGTATTGGCTCCGACGTCCCAGAAGACATCACCCGATAATGATGTGATTGCTTGGCGTACGGATGCCTCGTAATCGGCACCATACAACCTGCCATGGCGAATAGGATACAGAATCTTCCATTTGAGAATCCATTTCCAGTCCGGAATCCTCAAACTCCTAACCTAAGTTATGTCCAGTAATGTCTCTTAACAAACCAATGACAGAGAGGTGTCTGGTTCATTGGAGACAACTCGAAATGAGGGATTGTTTTCCAAAAACATCCTAGCGACAAGTGATGTTCGAGTAATCAAGCTTGTGCTAGAGTTTGGTTCCGCAGTTCTTACAGAAAATGGCCTCATGTGGGTTGTCAGTCCTGCAGGCTCCGCATTGATTTCTGTTGGATGCCGCTCTTGGAATGGTAAAGGTCTTGCTTTCTCCGGAATACAGGTTGAACTTGTCTCCTCGACTACATCGGAACCTTGAGACGTGGTATTGTTGAAATCTCCACTCGCGTTCTGGCGCACTAGATACTTCAAGTCCACATTTCGGACAGCTTATGCTCATAGATTCCCCCGAATATTTTTCCGGCGCAATCGGATATTTAAGATGAGACTCGAACCATGCCGTAGGGGATTACTTTCACCTTAAGACTTCTCAATCCCACGATTCTTTTCTTGATCGAATCCACCAGCTCCCTAACCACGGTGCGCACCTAGCAGAGCCAGCAAGAAATCCCAGCAGTAGCTTATCGGACGTGAGACAAATCTAAAAGCCATTTGCAGGAGTGAGCATTCTCTGACGGTAGTGGCGCCGGGGGTGGGATTTGAACCCACGAGGGCCTAAGGCCCATCGGATCTCCGCAACCAACAATATGGCTTAGCAATCCGACGCCCTACCAGGCTAGGCGACCCCGGCTTACCAAGCTGGGACAAAATGCTTGTCTAAATAACTGTTCAGGGAAAGCGATTGTGAAGCGACCTGTCAGTAAAGTTCTCTTCTTCTAGCAGTCAGATTGATGGTCATCTCCGCTACATCCTCGCCGTACTCGGAGATGCGCTTCAAACTCTCGAGGGCCAACCTTACAGCGACGACGGTCTTTTGGTTGAGACGAAAATCAAAGAGCTTGTCCATGACACCCTCGGCGTCCTTCTCAATTCTCTGAGCAGATATGATTGAAGTGTTCGCGACTGTTCCGTCGACTTTCGTCAAGGACTTCAAGGCATCCTCTAAGACTGAGCTGGTCAAGTCGCTCACCTTACCCAAGTCGTCAACAAGTCGCTGCGGGAGAGGAGCCTCGATCTCTGAGGCCATTCTTGCTATTGTCGTCGCGTGATCTGCTATTCTCTCAAGGCTCTTTGAAACAACTCGATAAACGAGGCAATCTCGGGGATCCGATAACCCGATCTCCTGAATCAGGCTCCTGTTCAACACAGCCATTGTTAGTTGTCGTATCAGGAACAGATAGAATCGATCAACTTCTTCATCTCTTTTGATAATCTCCTCAGAGAGGGCGATGTCTCTATTCTTCAGCGACTCCACGGCGTCGCGCAGCATGAGTTTGGAAATGAGACTCATTCTTGAGATTACCTTCGGCGCCGGGAAATCACCGTAGGTCGACAGGCACTGAACTATCAGCTCGTCCTTGGATTCTTCAATAATCTCGGATCCAACGAACATCCTTCGGGCAGCCTCCCTGAGGTAGGTGCGGAGGTCAGGCCGCGATGATGTCGGAAATCGGATCCTTATGAGATCATATCCTGCCAAATACTGAGCAACAACAACTCTCAAGATCTGCTCTCTGTCTTGGTCCTTTGAAGGTGCGAGGACAGCCTCCGCACCCTTACTCTGACTAGCTGGGATCTTCTCGTGGGGAACCAGAGTAAGCGACGAATCTGACCTTGGAAGCACTGCGACAACGTCTCCCACTTTGAGACCTTGCTCCTTTACCCAATACTTGGGAAGAGAAACAGTGAAACTTGCCCCACCGGTCATTTGGAGCCTCCTCAGTTCGACCTGTTTCAAATTATTGAGCCAGTCTCCATTGAACTATGTATATATTTGCCTAGCTATATACTTGGTCAATTATCTACTTACTCGCTCAACATCTTGAGAACGTTGAACGAAATGAGTTGCGCCAAAACCGCACCGGAAATCGTCGTTTGATTTCAGGCCCTGTTAACTCTATGTTGGACTAGAAAAAGATGAATTTCTGCATTGACGGTGAGGACCTACCCTAGGAGGAATTGCATGATTTGAATCGCGGAACTACTGTAACCTACTGACATACGTAGTGTGTCAGTATTATCAGTGGGACGATTAATTACTCCCTTCTCTTCCCCAATCATGGGGTTCGGTAAAGTTGACAAGTAGCCAAGATGTCCTTAGCAGGAAAGCTAGTGGGATCGGAAGAACGATTTTCGTAATCGGTCTCATAGTCGTCGCAATAGCATCCGGAGTGGGTGGATACTATTTCGGCGGAGGCCTCACAACCGCGGGCCAAACCACTCTTAATGGGGCCGGGTCAACTTTTGTCTACCCTTTCATGTCCACAGTGGCTGCGTATTACACCGCAGCTAATCCCAACGTTCATGTTAATTATCAAAGTGTTGGAAGCGGTGCTGGAATCGCCCAATTCGGAGCGAAAACGGTTGATTTCGGAGCCACCGACGCACCGCTCTCATCTTCTCAGAGAACCAATATCACAAATGTAATCGGGACACCCCTTACCATCCCTGAAAGCATAGGCGCAGTTACAATCGCCTATAATCTGCCCGGAATAGCCGCTTCGACACCACTGAACCTCACCATAACTGTCGCCGCTAAGATATTCCAGGCAAATATCACGCAATGGAACGATCCCGCAATCGCTGGACTCAACCCCGGTTTGACTCTGCCAAATCAGGCAATCGTTGTCGTGCATAGGTCCGACAGCTCTGGAACCACGTTCGTAATCACCAGTTGGCTGTCCAAGGATCCAGTTTGGAAACTAGGAGCCGGCAAATCGGTCCAATGGCCTTCAGGAACGCGAGGAGGTCCCGGTAACGAGGCCGTCGCAACGCTTGTCCAGCAAAACCAGTACACCATAGGCTACGTTGAGCTGAACTATGTGCTTTCGACAAGCCCACCCATGACGTTTTCGGCCGTCCTAAACCCTAACAGTAACACCTTCGTTCTACCATCTTTGAAAACCGTCAGTAACGCGGTCTCGAACTCAAGTTCAAGTCTTCCGGCAGGAAACGGCGACTGGTCATCAGTAAGCCTGCTGAACGCTCCGGGCTCGCAATCGTATCCCATTACCAGTTTCACATATCTCCTTGTCTTTCAAGAACTCTCTCATATCTCTGGCATGACCCAGACAAAGGCGCAGGCATTGATCAATCTTCTCTCCTACGTGATTTACGAGGGGCAAAATCGGGCTGCGGCAATATTCTATGTTCCCCTCCCCGCTTCAGTTGTAAGGATCGATGAAGCGGCGTTGAATAGTATCACCTTCAACGGGAACGCACTAAACCACACTTGAATAGTACTCGCCTATCGACTCCAAGAATTGCGTTTCTGACCATTGATCACATCGCGGTTGGTGCATTACTACAGGTTGTGACCCTTTGGCATGATCCGTACGGAACTCACTAAGAGGAACTCGACAAGAAGACGTTTGTCTCAATGGTTCACCGAAAGGCTAGCGCACATCTCGGCAGACGACATTTTTGAGCTATCGACTACTACTCTCGCTTGTCTAGTCATCCTGGTTCTTGTTGCTGCATTCATCGTACTATTACGCGGATCTTTGCCAGTTCTTACCAGGTTCGGACTTGGTTTCGTAACGGGAATCAGCTGGAATCCCGTTCCGGGAATAGAAACATTCGGTGCTCAACCGTATGTCCTCGGTACCCTAGTGACTTCGGCGATTGCTGTGGGAATAGGTGTTCCCATTAGTCTTGGCATAGCAATCTTTCTTTCGGAGATGGCTCCTGGCTTCATCAGTAATCCTCTATCTCGGGTCATCGAGCTTCTCGCCGCGGTTCCAAGCATTGTCTATGGCCTCTGGGGCTTACTCGTTTTCAGCGTTTGGGTACGTGATTGGGTGGAGACACCGATTTCAACCTACTTAGGTTCTATTCCGGTCTTCAAGGGGACGCCGTTTGGACTTGACATTCTTACGGCGGGATTAATTCTTTCAATCATGATAATTCCAACAGTCTCCTCCATTTCAAAGGAGGTAATGACCGCAGTCCCTTCGTCACAGAGAGAAGCAGCTTACAGCATTGGAGCGACGAAGTGGGAAGTTGTTCGAATGGGAGTACTCAGCTATTCTAGGTCCGGCATCTTCGGTGCAGCAATTCTCGGGCTGGGTAGAGCAATCGGGGAGACTATCGCAGTGACGATGGTCATCGGGAACGCGGTCGGGCCTGGAGCCGTCCCAACATCTCTCCTACAACCGGGACAGACAATGGCTTCTCTCATCGCCAGTGAGTTTAACGGTGCAGACCCGGGGTCGCTCCATATCTCAGCCCTAATCGGGGTCGGTCTGGTCCTGTTTGCGTTTGCCCTAATCATCAATGTCTTTGCACAGTTGATGGTACGGAAGGTGCTAAGGGTCAAAGGAGGTGCGGTGGAGTAGTGTCTAGCTCGGGTCTGAGACGCCTGAAGGGTCGATTAGCCTACGGTCTCGGATTACTCTGCGTCTTGGTCGCAATTGTTCCCTTAGCTAGCATATTATTTGAGGTTGTGAAAAATGGAATCTCCGCGATAGGTATCGAATTTCTGACAAGTCCACCGGGGGTCTTTGACAAGCCCGGAGGAGGTATTGCTACCGCAATCCAAGGAACGCTCATTTTAGTTGGTCTCACTTGCCTGATTGGGATCCCCATAGGCCTACTATCAGGCGTATTCCTTGCAGAGTTTGGTAACAACAGATTCGGTCGAACTATCAGATTTCTCAACGACGTGCTTACAGAGTTTCCGTCGATTGTTATTGGCATACTGGCATATTCTATTTTGGTAGTCTCGATAGGAAGCTACTCCGCCATAGCTGGTGCCGTCGCCCTATCGATCATCATGCTCCCGATCGTGACACGGACGACTGAGGAATCGATCAAAATTGTCCCCAGTTCAATCCGAGACGCCGCTATGGCTCTCGGGATCAGACGGTGGAGAGCCACTTTAAGCGTAGTCTTGACCACCGCCCGGAGTGGTGTCATCACAGGGATCTTGTTGTCAGTATCTAGAATAGCCGGTGAAACTGCCCCTTTGTTGTTGACGGTTCTTGGGACTCAGTTCTTCTTCTCTGGGCTGAATCAGCCTCTTGATGCGCTACCTCTTAGAATTTACAGAAATGCATCTCTTCCATACACATTTGCGCGTCAGCAGGGATGGGGAGCAGCGTTAGTCCTCATTATTCTAGTCTTGGGCTTGAATGTGGGGGTCAGACTGGCCACTAGGGGGCGATATAGCACTGGGAGGTCACGAATGTGACACTTGACCTACAGTTAGAACAAGTAAAACCTGAAAATAGCGGACTGCGAAGCCCCAGGGAAACAATGGAGAAGTTCAAAGTCTGGACTGAGAAGTTGAACGCATGGTTCGGAGAAAATCATGCCCTAAGGGACGTATCCATCAATGTAAAAGAGAATGACGTAACTGCGATCATTGGCCCATCAGGTTGCGGCAAATCCACCTTCATACGTTGTCTAAACCGAATGCATGAACTAGTTCCCGGAGCACGGTCAACAGGAAGGGTGTTTCTCGATGCTTCCGACATATACGCCAAAAGCGTCGACCCCGTAACAATTAGAAGGCGAGTAGGCATGGTTTTCCAGAAGCCCAACCCTTTTCCAACTATGTCGGTCTACGATAATGTCGCGGCGGGGCTCAAGCTCAATGGCTTGAGAAACCGGGAGAAGCTTGACCGAGCTGTCAAAAGAAGCCTGGAGTTGGCCTTTCTATGGGATGAGGTCAAGCTGGATCTCGACAAACCTGGCACGAGCCTTTCAGGAGGTCAACAGCAGAGACTTTGCATCGCAAGAGCCCTGGCTGTTGAACCTGAGGTCATATTGATGGATGAACCCTGTTCTGCTCTGGATCCTGTGGCTACTGCTAAGATAGAGGAGTTGATCGCGAGCTTGAAGACTCAGTACACGGTCGTCATAGTGACCCATAACATGCAACAAGCTGCCAGAGTCTCTGATAACACCGCTTTCCTCTACCTAGGCCAATTGATAGAATATGGAGCGACAACACAGCTGTTCGAGAATCCAAAAGAAGAGCTGACAGAGCGTTACATCACCGGGAAGTTCGGCTAAAGGTAGTGGTTCGTTTTGGCCAGACTAATGGACTTGGGTCTCGAAAGACTGAGGAACATGATTATTGACATGGGCAAACTCTCAGACAACACTGTCTCGACCGCTATTGATGCCTATGTTCAAGGGAAGGATATGCGGGATCGAATTTACGGATGGTCCGAAGAGTTACGTATGCTTCAAGATGAGGTGAGCGAGCTCGCTGTGGAGCTATTGGCGAGGTATCAGCCAGTCGCCACCGACCTTAGGTTCATCAAGTCTTGCATGGAAATAGCGTACGGGTTTTCTCGATTCGGAAGATATGCTCACGACATTTCCGACGTATTCGGAATCTTTGGAGACCTATCTAGTTGCGACAAGTCCTCTATCAAGGAAGCCGGAGAGCACACAAAGAGTATGATACATCTGGGTATCAAGGCGTTCAACGAGAGAGACGTGGAACTTGCAAACAAAGTCAGGAAAATGGATGACATAGTCGACAGCATCTACCTCAGTTTTGTCAAGAGAGCGGCCCAAGGTAGTGGTACAGATTTGAAATGCACGGTATCAGGGACCCTCATTCTGAGATACTTGGAGAGGATAGCTGACCACGCTACTTACGTGGGAGAGTCCGTTCTGTACATAACGACAGGCGAGCGTAGCCCACGAAAATAGATCACTAACACCTTTTGGCCGAACATATTGAGTCTGCCCGTTTGCTGAAACAGTACTGTGAGCATAGTGTGCCACTTACCCCGTCAGTAGTATCAGTCGGATGAGCAATTATTGACGGAGAATAATCTTCCGGTAGTGGAAGAATGATTCGATCAGACTCAATAGAGCGCTCTGCACCCAAACCTGTCCGAATTCGTCAGAACACGTACCGGAATGGGCGAATGTCAAATTTTTCTGCGTCACCCCTTCTTGGAAGGCCCAGATATCTCACTGTTCTGTTGCGAACAATAACCAATTGGAAAAAGAGAAACCGTTACGTTGACACGGATGAGAGTGGGGAAACCTATGACGCGGAGATGGCAGCAGCTGCCTCCGGAATCTAGCAGCAAGTAATCAATTAAGTCCCTCTGGACTATTGCTTTCGAAATACTAAGCAATACTGGTGCGAGCGGTTCCCGACCCAGGCGTTGTATATTCCAAGTGGAAGTAACCGCTTGTCATCGTGCAACCAGACCCTTTCGTCCTTCGGAACCCATGTCTTGGCCAAGGTTGTCAATGTTTCAAACGCGAGTGGGTAAAGCCGACCCTCCGAGAAAACGTTGTTCGTAACGACCACCAAGTATCCTCCGATCTTGGTGACTCCATATACCTCGTCGAAGATTCGCTTTTGAGCGTCTAGGAACTCCTCGTAATTACTAATGTTTCCAATGTCCTCCGGATCGTCACCATAATCAGTGTCCAGCCCCTTCTTCTTGCGCTCTCTTTGCCGGAGGCTAGCACGTTTCAGCTGATTCCAGTACGGAGGTGATGTGATACAAAAATCGACCTCCTGAACCTTGTTCGCCTCCAACACTTCTCGCAAGTTACGGGAGTTCCCTTGAAGTACCAGTTGCCGGGTTCCATCGGAGCCGGAAGCATCTTCGAGCCTTGACCTCGCCATCGAAGCGTACCGAGGGTTGATCTCAACTCCGACCCCGTTACGCCCTGCCGCTCTTGCGGCGAGAAGAGTACTCCCTGTTCCTAGGAAGGGGTCCAGCACCCACATGTTCCGTTTAGTGAAGAATTCCACAAACTCTCGCGCAAGGGTCTCCGGAAAACCCGCAGGATGGACTAGCTTGGTTCTATCCCGGCGCGGTGGGCTGTGCTTGAACCAAGATTTTGTAAACTTGATCCAATCTTTGCCAGAGAGTTCGTTCAGTCGATTAGTTGGTTTGCGTTTCTTGCGAAATTCATCGTTTGCTAGCAAGAGCTTTATCGTCGATCCCTTCTCAGAAACTAGGTTTATTAACGGGTTTCCGGCTGCCGTACTTTTTACCTGTGGTAGGTCGGACTCTAAGCCGTCCCCCGCTCCCGAGGTAGCTACTAATAATTGGTAAAGAAGCAAGACAAGGAGAAGGAACTCTCTTACGACGTATTCAAGCACGAACTTGTCCCCA
>Ga0137396_10001008_pt1 | contig 14326 bp, 12 predicted proteins | sample czc16metaG_FD_108284 | JGI IMG/M metagenome (GOLD analysis project Ga0137396, IMG submission 108284) | Vadose zone soil microbial communities from Angelo Coast Range Reserve, California, USA - czcobulk3.16 metaG | ecosystem: Environmental > Terrestrial > Soil > Vadose zone | place: USA...
CCCCCGATGTTCTTCCGGCTGAACACGGCGCGCACGACGACTCCGGGCCAAGATAAAGTTGCCGGTCCCCGCAAGTTCTATGCGAATCTGTGCACTCGCCCCCTCCATGTTCCTTCGATTTGCCCGGTTCCGTTTCCGGGACGGCAAGGAGGGGGAAGGACTCCGAATCCTCCGAGGTCACGCCGCGGCAATCCGGTCCGCACCGGGATGCCGGGACGCTTGGATCGGCCAGGGCCAACATCCGGCGACGGAATGTGTCGTGATCGCTCTGTTCGAGGACGAAGACTCCCTTCGGCGTCTCGAAGGACGACTCCGATCCGACCCGACGCAGGGAGGCGATTTCTTCGCTCTCCTCCCCCTGACGACGCAGCCCCCCGAAGTCGTCCCATACGAAGTCCGGGACCTCGGATGAGGTGCAGCGAACCTTTTTCGGCCGGAGACCTATCGCGTGTCGGGGAGCGAAATATGGCGATTGCTTTCTCGGCGCTCGACCGGCAGCTGACCCGCGACATCCGCCAATTGCACGACTACCTATGGGATCCCACATGGACGGGGAACGAGTCCAAGCTTCAAGCGAGTCTCCTGAAAGGAGCGAGGTCTCTTGACGCGTTCCTCCATGCGAGCGGACGGCTTCGCAAGAACGCGGAATCACTTGCGAAACCGTGGAATCGGGAACACCAAGGCAGCTCCCTGTTCGAACTTCTCGGCGACGCGGTCGGGCTGACCGCAGCGACCGAGCTGGTGCGAAAAGGAAAACACCGAGAGGCGGTCATGCGAGCGCAAGCCGTCGTCGAGAGCATGAGCATCGGAGTCTGCTCGGACGCAGGCCACTTCGAAATCGTTGAAGAATGGGAGGCCCGCAAGATTGACTTCCATACTTATACCGCGAGAATCGCCGCTGTCCTCGAGTCGAAACTGATTCCACAAGCGACTCAGTTCCGGCGTGTGCTGAACGCGGTCCACAACTTCGGGAGTGAGTGGGACGGCTCTGCCTCGAAGGACGAGCAGAGGCTCGCGGCGCGATCCTCGATCGAAAGCGCGGCGTGGTGTGTGAGCCGGAGCGTCGGGATCCGAACGATGATCGGCGCGTCTCCAAAGGTGTCCGAGAAGGATTTCGGCCTCATTCTGAATCTGATCGTGAACCGGCTCTAGAGACAGCCGCGGCGCGTCGACCCCCTGCGCCCGCTGACCTCCTCCTTAAGACGGTCCAGCTGTTTCGGGACCGAGCCTGCGGTTGGGAGTCGCGATGCGAACGACAAAGCCCATTGTAATCAAGATTGGCGAGACCCGGATCGACCGAGAGGGAATCAAGCAAATGCTCGCCGCCCTCGGCGTGTCCCAGGAAGGATCGACGCGGTTCGAGAAGGCGCCGGACAGCGCAGAGACGCTCATCGAGCTCGCAGGTCGGATCTGTTATGAATCGTTCGAAGTCGGATTGAACCCAAACGTGACGAAAATTCGGCTCGATCCCAAGGACTATTTTGAAAACCTGTTGCGGAAAGGAGACGGAAGTGTCACGGAACATGGCCTGGTCAATTTCGTCATGATCGGTGTGTCTCGCGTGATGACGCACGAGCTGGTTCGGCACCGGGTCGGCGTGGCGGTGAGCCAAGAATCGCTTCGATATGTACGCCCCAAAGAGCTGAATTTCTGGATTCCGGACGAACTCAGCCCTGCGCAAGCCGAAGCGATGAAGGCCGCGGTGGAACAGTCCGAGGAAGCCTACCGCGCCCTGGAGGGGAGCATTCCGTGGGAGAAGATGACGATGGACGAGAAAAAGCGTTTGACCTCGGCCCTCCGTCGCATTCTTCCGGACGGACTCGCCACGAACGTCATCTGGAGCGCGAACCACCGAACCTTGCGGTGGGTGATCGAAATGAGGACGGATCCCGCGGCGGAAGTTGAGATCCGGATGGTGTTTGATCAGGTCGCGCAGATTTGCAAACGCGACTATCCCAACATCTATCAGGACTTCCAGCGGAAGGAATTGCCGGACGGGACCGGTTCGTGGCGTCCCACGTTGCGGTCCAAGGTCTAGGTCGGCGCCGGGTCAAAGCCAGCGAAACAAGACCTTCCAGAACTCAGCCTTCTCGGGTTTCCTCACGCCCGCGAGGACCGTCTGGAGGACGTGTTTCTTCTGGGCGTCCACGCTTTCGTATCCGGCCGACATCGCGTCGTATGGGGAAAGCCGCTCGAGGGCCGTCTTCTCGACCAGGATCGCTTGGCCCTCCCCGACGACCTCGTCCTTGAATCTCACGACGAGGCGGTTCCCGGGGACGAGCGCCAGCCGATCGTGTTCTTGGGGTGTGAGGTAGGTCTGGTAGACGTACTGCTTGCGAATCTTGTCCTCCGCACCCGGATAGACGATGACGATCGTCTTGGGCGGCCCCGCGTTCGGTGGGATCATGGACCCGTCCTCGGACGAATCCCCGAGCGGAGATGAAGCTTTCTCTCGTCAAAGTGCAGCGAGCACTTCGTCCGTGTGGCCTTCGACATGGACCTTCGGCCAGATCCGCGCGATTTTGCCGGCCTCATCAATCAGGAAGGTCGTGCGTTCGATTCCGAAGTATTCTCGGCCGTACAGGTTCTTTTTTTTCCAGACGCCGTAGGCCTCGGTGACCTGTCCGTTGTCGTCGCTCAACAACGGGAAGTTCAAATGGTACTTATCGCGGAACTTTCCATGGCTCGCGGCATCGTCCCGGCTCACTCCGAGGACGACCGCTCCCTTCGACGTCACACGCGCGAGATTGTCTCGGAAGCTGCAAGCTTCCTTCGTGCAGCCCGGCGTATCGTCCTTGGGATAGAAATACAGGACGACTTTCTTCCCCCGCACGTCCTTCAATGAAATCCATTGTCCGTCGTCGGATCGCAACTTGAAGTCGGGGGCCGGTTCACCAACCGCAGGCATCGTCATCCTCGCTTCACGCAGGCGTCGGTCTGAGATAACGTCACCGATTCGCACCGCGACCCGTGTCCCTCCTGTCGGTGCCGCACTTCATGCAATATAGTATCAAGTTTGGTATTTCTCGTCGCATCCTTTATGTAAACGTACCAGGTTCGTTTGCATCAGCCCTCCCAGCCGTAGGTGCATTTAGGGACTCCATGGCCCGCAAGGCGAGTTCTAGTAAGCCGCCGGCCCCCAAGTCGGGGTTCCGACCAACGTTAGAGAGGCTAAAGCAGTCCCGGCGTGTGCAGGCGCCCGAAGCCGCCGCGGATGCGCAGCAAGGCATGCTCCAACTCACGTTTGCGCGGCATGCCCACGGTTACGGGTTCCTCGCAGCGTTCGCGTTCTTCTTCAACGTGATTCTCCTCGTGTTTTTTGCGGGCCAGCCCTTGCCGATCACGGAGCTCCGCCTCAACTATATCTTGTGGCTCCTTCCGGCGGTCGCCGGAGCCTTGAGCTCCTGGGATGCCGTCCGATTGAAACGGGAACCGTATCGAAGTCACTACGCATCGCGTCACTTCGCCAGTTCGTGCGTCGGAATGGTCCTGTTCTTCGTCGTCGCGTTCTCGATCATCCTTGCGGTGCAAGGGCCGCTGCCCGCGTGGCTTATCCCCCTGATTTACCCGCTGTCCGTGGCGGGCGTGCCGCTCACGATCGTATCGATGGGAATGACATGGCAGGGCCTCTCGGGCAGAAAACTGGCAAGCTTCGGTTTAGCCCTGTTCCTCCCCGTCCTCATGGTCTTCCTGAGCGTGTTCGAGCCCAACCTGTCCATCACCACCCAGGACGGTCGAAACCTGTACACGATCACGTACTTGATCGGAGCCTTGACCACGGAGATCTCGGGATCGCTCCTCCACATCATCGCCTCGTCCACGTCGATCTACCAACGAGAAATCCTGAAAGCGGACAACTCGAAAGTCGCGATCGTCCAACAGGACTACCAAAAGAAACGCGAGGCCTTGGACTACAAGGAACGGGCCCTCCGCGGACGCGAGGCGCACCTGGAAGCCCTGCAACAGGAACTCGAGGACCAGGCGAAGGACCTGAAGACGAAATTCGGCGAGGTCACGACCCGCGAGGTCGCGATCGAGAAGGGAACCGGTCAACTCAGAGATCTGGATCGCAAGGTCGCGTCCGCCCGCGCGGAAATCGAGGCCAAGGCGGAAGAAATCCGCCTGCGGGACAGCGACTTGGCCACCCTGAAGGTGGAATTGGAGAAGACCCGACAATCCGTCGGCACGCGCGAGTCTTCCTTGGCGGAACGGGAGAAGGAAGTGAAACGGGCGTCCATCGAGCTGACCTCGAAGGTCCGGGGATCGGAGACGAAACTGAAATCCATCGAGGAACGCGAATCCCGATTGCAAGAGCAGGAGAAATCATTCGACTCGACCCGCACATCCCTCCTGAAGAAGGAGAAGGAGCTCCAGTTGAAGGAATCGGAGCATCGGATGAAGTCCGAGCGGCTCGAAGGGACGAGCTCCGCGGCCGAAGCGACCCGGATCCGGGAACTGAAGGACTGGGAGTCGAAGATTCTGGCCAAGGAGAAGGAGGTCGGCAAGCAAGAGGTCGAACTCCGAACCCTCGAGACCCAGCTCCGCGACCGCTACGAGAATGCAACCCGGATCGACAAGCAATTCCAAGGTCAACGCCGGATGTACGAGGATCGGGAGACGGAGTTCGTCTCGCGAGAGAAGGCGATCGCGGACCAGGAGGCGACCTTGCGACAGCGGGCCGCGGAGATCAACCGCCAGGCGGCGGCCGTCGAGGAAGCGCAGAAAGGTGTCGATGACAGGACGAAGAAGTACTCGGAACTTTTCAAGGACGCGAAGATGAAAGAGGCCGCCGTCGGGTCCAACGCGGAAGACATCCGACGGCAGAAGGAGACGCTCAGCACCCGGGAGAAGAAATTGTCCGACATGCAGGCGAACCTACAGGCGGAGATCAAACGCCTGAACGACGAGAACCGGAGCCTCCTCGAAAGGGCGAAGGAAATCGAGGAACGCGAATCGGACGTCCAGCTCAAGGCCCTCGAACTCGAGACGAAGACCCGCGAGGGCCGGGCGGGCGGGTCGACGCCCGGCATGCGCGATTTGGATCGCGAATCCCAGCTGGAGGCATGGGAGCAACGGCTGCGCGAGCGGGAGGAAGAGTTCAAGCGCCGCACGTACCAGAAAGAGAAGGAGATGGAGATGCGGGAGGGCGCCGTGAAGGCCCGCATCACGACCAAAGCGGGCGCGGAGGAAGCGGAGGAAGCGGTCGCCATCGAGAAGAAGGCGGACCGTGTGAAGACCGGAACCCCGCGGCTCGATGACCTGCTCTACGGAGGCATCCCATTCAACTCGAACGTGTTGTTCGTTGGACCGGCGTTCGTCGGCAAGGAAGTGGCCCTGTTGAACTTCATCGCGGAAGGCCTGAAGAAGGGCATCCCCGTCATCATCATCACGACGACGAAACTCCCGATCGACGTCGCGAAGGATATCGCTCCGATCCTCCCGACCTTTGTCGAATACGACCAACTCGGTCTCGTGCGGTGGATCGACTGCACGTCACCCATGGCCTCGGGGAAGCCGGTGAAGGAGAAGAACGTCTGGCGAGTGAACGGTCCGACGGACTTCGATAACATTTACCAAATCGTGAACCAGCTCGATGAGGAATTCAAGAAGAAGTATCCCTACTTCCGGCTCGCGTACCTCACCCTGAGCTCCTCGATCACCCAGGCGGACGAGCGAGACGCGATGAACTTCTTCCAGCGGCTCGTGAACCGTCTTCGGCAGACGAAGGTCGTGTCCGTGATCGCTCTGGAACGTGGCATGCACAACGATCAGACCCTGGAGGCCATGGAGCACATGGTCGACGGCGCGATCCATTTCAAGTCGGACAAACAGAAGACCCAACTCCAGGTGGTGGGCCTCGGTGAGGTCCAGACCCACGACTGGGTCCCGTACAAGTTCACGAACAAGGCCATCATGATCGGGTCGTTCCAGCTCGAACGAATCCGCTGACGACGAGACGTTCCGCCCTTCGAAAGCTTTCTTGAACCTAAGGGCGATGTCACCCGCGACGGGGCGCGAGGCATGGTACGCGGATGCACGGTTCACAAACTCGTTGCCGATATCGCGATCTTCTCGGGCAGCAAGGTCCTTTTCGTGAAGTATCGCGACGTGGCACGATACGATGGCCAGAGAGGATGGTTCCTCCCGGACGATTTCCTCGCGCACGAAGAGCATCCGGAGGACGCGGTGAAACGGATTGCCCGCGAACAGACCGGCGTCGCTCTTGATGACGTCCGCTTGAGCCACATCGAATCCTTTGGGAACGGGGCTTGGCACCTCATCTTCCACTATCGAGCCGATATCATCGGACCGCCGAAGACCAAATCAGGGCCAAACCTCGCGGCAATCGAATGGTTCGACCGGTCGAAGCTTCCCGCCCGTTCCGATTTTGCTCACGATGGCTGGGCGATCGAGGTTCTCAAAGCAATGGGGGCGTAGCCCCAACCGTCGACTAGCGCCCCCGGAAACGCTGGGCCGCGAGGACTCCCGCGATCACCATGGCCCCTCCAACGGCCGTGGCTGGCGTGAGGGGCTCCCCGAGAATCACGATGCCTCCCAGAACCGCCACGAGGGTGCTCGCGTAGATGTACGCGGCGGCCGATGCCGCGGGAAGACGGGCGAGGGCGCGAAACCAGATGACGTACCCGAGAAAGGTCGGGAAGACGGCCAAGAACAGCACGGCCAGCCACCCGTCGACGCCCATAGACTGCAGGTCGCTTAGGAAATCCGGTGCCGTGATGGCGATGAGAGGAAGGAGCAACGCCGTGCCAATCAACAGGGTCCACGCGACGAGGGTCACGGGAGGATAACGGCCGAGGTACCGCTTGCCGAACACTGCGTACAAAGCGGAGAACACGGCGGACGGGATCACCGCCAGCGCACCCTCGGAGGCCTGGAAACGAAATTGGCTTTCTGGCCGGGCGAGGAAGATCATGACCCCGAGTCCGGCGAACGCGAGAGCGATGCCGGCGGCTTGGAATCGTCGCAAACGTTCGTGGAGGAGGAAGGCGGCGAGCACCGCGATGAACGCGGGCGTCGAGGCAATGATCAGGGAGGCGGTCCCGGCGGTCACGGACGCATTCGACTCCCCCAGGTTCAAGAACAGATGATAGCCGGTGAAACCGACGAACGCGAGGAGGGCCAGGTGCGGCAGATCTGCTTTCGCAGGAAAGGGTCGAAGTCGGCGCGTCGAAGCGAGATAGCCAATGAACAGGATGTCCGCGAGAGCGAACCGCAGGAACGTGAGCGTGATCCACGACATGTGGACCAGGGCTTGCTTGATCGCGACGAAGGCGAGTCCCCAGAACAGGACGAGAAAGATCAGCGAGGCGTGGACGGCCCGAATGTCACCGAGCCGATCCTTGGGGGCCGCCATGTTCGCGGGAGCTTCACGTCTAATAAAAAGCTGTGCGCGTCGATGGCCGGGGTGACGAGACAGCCCACCCCCACCGCCTCTGTCGGAAGCGAATGACGAGGAAGATCGCTTCACAGAAGATAGACGTTCGGAAAATCCGGCGCCTCGGTCTTGAAGAGATTGGGAGACTCCTTCGAGCCATTGAGTCGTTGACTCAATTCCTTCTGGCCGCGCTCGAGCATCTCCGGGTTGTACGAATATTGGATCCGCACGTAGTTGGTCGCTCCCACCGACGTCTTGCGATTCAGGAAGCGGGCGAAGTCCTTCCAGCCCGGTGGTTGTCGCGAGAACACGTTTGCCATCTCCACCGCGAAGCGCCCACCGATGAAGAACGCCTTCCATTCGTTCACGTTTCTCTCATCCAGGCGACCTTCCACGAGCTTGGCCACTCCCTCGGCATAGGACGGGTTGATGTACTGTCGGAACGCCTCCATGTTCGCGAGCGCCTCTTCAAGGTTCCCTACGTCCTCCGGCACCATCGCGGGTTTTGGCGGCGCTGCGTACCAGGCCGCCTGGTAAGCGGCATAGCGCGCCCTTCCGTCCGCAGCCTCTTGTTCCGCGGCCCACCGGTCGACAAGGAAGTGCACCCGGTTGTGGGCGAGCAGATAATCCAGGACCAGCGTGGTTTCCACCTTGTCCGCAACGTCGTCGACATTCTTGTCGGCGTACTTGCCGAGATCTCTCCAGATGATTCGGTGGTACTCTTCCTTCAGCGATCGCAAGGCACCTTGGCGGATGTAGATTCCCCACCGATCGGCGGTCAGACGGAAGCTCACATAAAACGCGGCGGCCTCCGCGCCCATCTTCAGCATGTTCGGCAAGGTGTTCGGGTCTTTCGGCACATCAACGCGAAAGGCGGACAGGTTCTCCGCTGTCAGCTCGAACGGTCGCGCGCCATCCAGCGAAGGCATTTGGCCGTGACCCGGAACCCGGACCCCACTGCCACCGAACTCCGGGTGGGCCGCCACAAACTGTGCGGGATCCTCCATCGCCGTCCCGATAGACGGGACCAACTTAAGCCCTTGGCATCAATAGAGGAGGCACTCGACGAGACGGCCCTCGACATTTTTCGGGAGGAGCGGATCGGGCTTGCGGAATCGCACGACGACCTCGTCCCCGACCACATCCACGCCGGCCACGGCCCTCCTCATCGCCTCTAGCGCCTGCGGCAGGATTGACTCCACATACGACGCGACCGTGGTCGGATCCTGATCCCGGACCCGTCTTCGGGCCTCGAACAAGTCGGAGTGCCAGCCCTCTGCCTCCCCGATCGCCGCTTCGTCCGCGGCCGCCTGCTCGGGGTTCAACCTCCGTTGATCGAGGTAATCGACGAAATCGTGGCCCTCCCAGCCGCAAGTCGGGAGGACAACTGGACACCGAGGATGGAACCGGCACCCGGCAGGAGGAAAGATTGCGTCGGGCACCTCGCCGCGCGGCAACGTGCGCACCCGCACCAGGCCCGGTTGAGGAATCGGGATCGCCGCGAGCAGGGCCCGCGTGTACGGATGCTTCGGGTCCCGGAAAATGGCGTCGGTCGGTCCCGTTTCGACGATCCGGCCGAGATACATGATTGCGATCCGATCGCAGACAAACTTCGCGGTCGCGAGGTCGTGCGTGATGAATAGGTAAGCAAGGCCATACCGGTTCCGCAACTCCAGAAGAAGTTCGAGTATCCGCGCACGAATCGACATGTCGAGCATAGCAACCGGCTCGTCGGCCACGAGCAAGGAAGGCCGGAGGATGATCGCCCGAGCGAGCACCGCGCGCTGCTTCTGACCTCCGCTCAGGTCGACGGGATATTTCGAGAAAAGGTCCTCCGCGGGAGTCAGGCCGACCTCGTCCATGACCCGTAGCGTCGCATGCTTCGCCTCACCGAGGTCCCGCGTCTCGTGCAGGAGGAGCGCGTCCATGATCGCTTGGCCGATCGTCATGCCGGGGTTGAGGGCCGCGTGAGGATCCTGGAACACGATCTGCATTCGGCGCCGAAACGGCCGCAACTCGTCCTCCTTGCGATGGGTGAGGTCCTCGCCTTCGAACACGATCCGACCCTCCGTGGGTTCGAGAAGTCGAAGGACCGTTCGGCCCGTCGTGGTCTTGCCGCAACCGCTTTCGCCGACAAGGCCAAGGATTTCCCCGCGGCCCACTCGGAACGATACGCCGTCCACGGCATGGACCCGCGGATGGAGCAGTCGATCGTCCTGTGCTTCGGCTCGGGCTCCTTGGAGGCGACGGAGGACCCCTCTCCCCATCGCCTGGATCGCGCTCGTCTTGATCGGGAAGTGGACCTTCAGGTCGGTTATCTCGAGAAGAGGGGCGTCCGTCACACGAAGTCCCTCCCGAAATGGCAGGCCGCGAAATGACCGGGGCGGTACTCAATCATCGCGGGCTCCTCCCTCACGCAGATGTCTTTTGCGTAGGTGCACCGCGGATGGAACCGGCACCCGCTCGGCGGGGAGAGCAGGCTCGGAGGGAGCCCGTCGATCGATCGCAGCTCCTTCGTCTCGAGATGAATCGTGCTCGCGAGGAGTCCCTGGGTGTACGGATGAATAGGCTTTTTGAACACGTCGTTCACGGAGCCCAGTTCGGCGAACTTGCCCGCGTACATGACGACGGTCCGGTCGCAGACCTCGGCCACGATGCCGAGGTTGTGGGTAATCAGGACCAACGACATCCCGTACGCCCGCTTCAAATCCCGCAGGATGTCCAGAATCTGCGCCTCGACGATCACGTCCAGGGCCGTGGTCGGCTCATCCGCCACGAGCAGCTTGGGTTTCAGGACGACCGCCATCGCAATCATGATCCGCTGTCGCATCCCGCCGGAGAACTCATGCGGATAGTGGTTCAGCCGGCTTCGAGGGATCCCCATCGACCGGAGTGCCTCGGCGGCCAGCTCGATTGCCTCCGCCTTCGAGAGCTCCGCACGGTGCACGTGAATCGTCTCGAGGAAGTGATCGCGGATCGTCATGAGCGGATCGAGGCGCGTCATGGGATCTTGGAAGATCAGGGCCATTTCCTCGCCGCGCAACTTGCGGAACTCCGCGGGCCGAAGCTTCAGGAGCTCCCGGTCCCGGAACTTGAGCGAACCGCCGACTTCTGTGCCCGGAGGCAAGAGGCCGAGAATCGACTTTCCGAGGGTCGACTTACCACAGCCCGTCTCTCCGACGACGCCGAGAGTCTCGCCGATCTGCAGGTCGAAGTCCACGCCATCCACGGCGTGGATCGGACCCCGTTTCGTCGGATAATGGACTTTGAGGCCCTTCGCCTCGAGGATCGTCTCGCTCATGATCGTTCCTTCTTCAGGAGCGGATTGATGATGTCGTTGAGGCCCTCGCCCAGGAAGCTCAATCCGATCGTCAATAGGACGATCGCGAGGCCGGGAAAGAACGAGGACCACCAAATGCCGTTGTCGATCTGGATGGCGCCAGAGGAAAGATCGAGTCCCCAGTCCGGGAGATCGCCGCTCAAACCGAGCCCGAGGTAGGAGAGTCCGGCGGCGGTGAGGATTGCGTCGGCGGCGCTTAGCGAAAAAATCACAGGAACCGCGATGATCACGTTCAAAGCGACATATCTCCAGATGATGTGCAAGCGCTTCGCCCCAAGCGCCCGGGCGGCCTCCACGTAGAGTTCCTCCCGCACCGAAAGGACCTGGCTTCGGGTCACACGGAAATACAAAGGGATGTAGATCACCGTGATCGCGAGGGCGATGTTCAAGACACCTTTCCCGAGGAGCACGGCGATGAGGCCCGCGAAGAGGAGCCCGGGAAACGAGTATAGCGAGTCCATCACGAGAACGAGTGACTTGTCGAAGTTCCCGCCCCGGTAGCCGGAGTACAGCCCGATCGGGAAACCGACAAGGAACGCGGTAGACACGGCGATGATCATGATGATGAGAGAGGTCCGGGTCCCGTACAGAACCCGCGAGAAGACGTCCCGACCGATGGCATCCGATCCCATGAGGTGCCAGTAGCTTTTCCACACCGCCGTCGCACCGATGTAGTCGACGGTGAGGTTGCCAATCCCTGCGTCGGATCCGTGCGTCAGGCGAAGCCGCAACGCCGTCCGGGTAAGATCCGTCGCGTGCCACGTGGTGAGGCCGGTGACATCGATTCGCTCGAGACCGTTGACCGTTCGAATCTGACTCGCCGGAAACCACGACACCCCCGCGTCCTTGCTCTCCTCGACGACGAGGTACTGTCCTGATGAGGTCCCGTTCCCCAAGATAACGACCTGGATTTCGACGGAGATGACCGCATCTCGTTTCACATCGAGCGGGAAGGACAGGAGCTCTTCGACTTGGCCGGGCGCCGTCGAGACCATCCCGATCCCGTCGATCCGCTGCCCGGAGGCGACTTCAGTCCAATTTCCCATCCACGCCGTGTAACTCTCGTTCCGAGGGATCGCCATCTCGGTCCACGGCGGGACATTAATCGAGTCGACCGGGAGGATCGGGTCGAACGGAGCTAACACATTTGCGGCAAGCGCGACGACCAAGAAGCCGACGAGCAGAAAAAGGCCGAGCCAGCTCATCCGCCCCGCAAGTGTCCGCCGCTCTTCGAAAAGAGGATGCACGATCCGGCCGACGATCGAGTGGCGGGGAATCCACGCCTCGAGGCGACTTTTCGAATCCGCGCCCATGGTCCTACAACCGGATGCGCGGGTCGATGACCGCTCCCAGGATGTCGATGACGAGGCTGATGACGACAATAATGGCAGCGTAGACAACCACGACGCCCTGAATCATCGTCATATCCTTCGACACGACGGACGACAAGAGCAGAAGTCCGATTCCCTCGATCGAGAACGTCTTCTCCGTCAGGACGGCCCCCGCGAAAAGGATGGCAAATTGAAGCCCCAGGACGGTCACGACGGGGACCATCGCGTTCTTGAATGCGTGGCGCACGACCACGCGGGTCTCGGGAACGCCTCTCGACCGAGCTGCTTCCGTATAGTCTGCGGACATCGTCCGAAGCATGTTCGCCCTGACCGTACTCGTGAAGAAGCCACTCAGGACGAGTCCCAAGGTAAGGCAGGGGAGGACGAGGTGCTCGACGGCGGTCTTGAAATGAACGAGGTTCCCCTCCAACAGGGAGTCGACCGTGTACATGCCCGTCACGTGCCGTGGAAAGTCCGTCCCTCGCCACCGACCGTGCGGTGGCAGCCACCCAAGCCACACCGCAAAGACCAGCTGGAAGATCACTCCGAGCCAGAAGATCGGGATCACCCAGATGACGATCCCCCACAACCGGACGCCGATCTCAATCCAGGAATTTCGCTTTGCCCCGGCGACGACTCCCGTCAGGATGCCGACCGTGGAGGCGACCACGATCGACCCGATCGCGATTTCGATCGTGGCAGGGAGCCTGTTGCCAATCTCTTCAACCACAGGCCTCCCGAGGTAATACTCTCCAATCGATGTGCCCAGGTCGCCGCGGAACACGCCGCTCAGGTACGTCGAATATTGAACCCAAAGCGGCTGGTCGAGTCCCAATGCACGACGAGCGCGTTCAAGGACCTCTGGAGGCGGATTCCTGCTACCCCAGAGGGCCAGGACGGGATCGCCGGGCAGGATGCGCAGCACGAAAAACACGGCGGTGAGAAGGATCAGTAGCATGGGCAACGCGAGCGCGGCCCGCGTGATCGCATAAGCCAGAAGGGAATTCCCTCTCGCCATCGCCTTCTACGTCCATCGCGGACATCACGTAAGAACGTTAGCGCGAGTCGATTGGGTACCGCCGAGGATCATGCGTCCTTGGCGATGAGTTCGACCTCTGCGAACCCAAGCGAAGCTCCGACCTTCGACCAGAGGGCATTAGCCGCTGCGCAGTTGTTGTCCCCATAGGCCGTCTGGAACACCGGCTTGGCGTACCCCACGCTGAACGGGAACCCCGAGGGCACCAAGCTGTAAAGGGGTTGCACGTTGCCGCCAAACACGTCACGGGCGATCGCCTGGCGGTCGATGCTGTACGCGATCGCTTGGCGGACCCGCACATCCGTGATCGCGGCCGGCTTGGTCCCCACGTTGAACACCATATAGCGGATGAACGGGCTCGTCGCGATGTCGACCTTGATCCCGAGTGCGCTCGCCCGGGTTTGGAGGTCCTTCGTGTCCTCAACGTTCAACGTGCGGTACACGACATCCGCGAGCTTCGGCGTGACGGTCAGGTCGTTCTTCAGGATCGTCGAGCTCGTCCGAACGTTGATGGTCACCGTGTCCTCCACCGGGATCGTCGGAATCCCGAACTGTGCGTACAGCGTCGGGTTATAGTACAACGCATTTCGCGAAAGGATGAACTGCTGGTTCGGAGTGTGTCCCGTGAGTTTGTATGGGCCCGAACCGATCACGCTCCCCGGCGTCGATGGCTGCAGCCCATCCTGTTTGTAGTTCCACGGGACGGGCGCCGCGACCGTGAACGCCAAGATGTCGTTGAAGAACGGCACCGGGGCGGAGAGATGGAACGTGATCGACAGGTCGTTCGGCGTAACCGTGATCACACCGGGAGCCGTGTTGTTCCCGTTTGTCGCATTCCGTCCGAGTTTCCCTACGTCGTAGAGTAGGAAGGCAGGGCCGTCGGGATCGTCGATTCGGATCGCTCGGTCGATCGACCGCTTCACGACACTGGCGTTCAGAGCGGTTCCATCGCTGAACAGGATCCCAGGTTTCAGATTGTACGTGTAGTTCTTCCCATCCGCAGAGACGAGCCCGTTTGCAATCGTCGGCACTTGCTGCGCCAGACCTGGCATGAGGACTGCTTTGTCGGGTTGGTACACGAGTAGGTTGTCGAAAATATTCCAGACCAACTCGGTTGCGAAGTAGTCATACGCCTGGGCAGGGTCCAAACTCTTCTCGATGTGATCGCTTGTCGAAGCGGTGATCGTATTGGAAGCCGTGTTGTTGACGATGAACCACTTGAA
>Ga0137396_10001012_pt1 | contig 14299 bp, 14 predicted proteins | sample czc16metaG_FD_108284 | JGI IMG/M metagenome (GOLD analysis project Ga0137396, IMG submission 108284) | Vadose zone soil microbial communities from Angelo Coast Range Reserve, California, USA - czcobulk3.16 metaG | ecosystem: Environmental > Terrestrial > Soil > Vadose zone | place: USA...
CCCAGACCAGGTAGATGACCGCGAACGCTCCCCACAGACCCCACCGCGAAGGCGAACGCCGCAGGGCGCCGGAGGCGGGGGTCGCGGCAGCCGGGCTTGACATCGGGCGCTCCATTTTGTGATGATACAAATTAGTGATTGAACTGGTACAACAGCTACTCAAGCCGGGCCCCGCCGTCAAGCTGGCCGCGCAGCTCGAAGGCCTGGTGCGCGACGGAAGGATCGGCCCCGAGGCGCTGCTGCCGCCGGTCCGGGACCTCGCGCGCGCCGTGGGCGTCAGCCCGGGCACCGCGGCCGCCGCCTACAAAGCGCTCCGGCTCCAGGGCGTGGTCGCCACCGACGGGCGGCGGGGCACCCGCGTGCTACCGCGGCCGGCAGCGCGCGAGTACATGGAGACGCCGGCCCCGGCGGGGACGACCGACCTGATGGTCGCCAATCCCGATCCGGGTCTCCTGCCGGACCTGCACCGCATCCTTGCCGGGATCCGCGCCACCAGCGACAGCTACGGCGGCGCGCACGCCGAGCCCGATCTCCTGCAGCGGATGGGCTCGGCCTTCCGGGCCGATGGGATCGACGCCTCGCACCTGGTGGTGACCAGCGGCGCGATCGCGACCGTCTACCGGGCGCTGCGCGCGTGCCTTTCGCCCGGCGACAAGGTCGCCGTCGAGGACCCGGGCTTCAACGAGCACCACGCGAGCGTTCGCGCGCACTCGATGGTCCCCGTGCCGGTCTCGATCGACGATCAGGGCATGCTCCCCCAGGCGCTTTCGGCCGCCCTCCGCGGCGGAGCGCGGGGCGCGATCCTCACCGCGCGCCTGCAGAGCCCGACCGGCGCCGCGTTCACCCGTGCCCGGGCCGCCGAGCTGCGGGCGGTGCTCGCGGAACATCCGCAAGCAATGGTCCTGGTCGACGACTTTGCCAGCTTGCTTTCGGAAGTGCCGTATCACGACTGCCTCGGGAAGCGCCGCGCGCGCTGGCTCGTGGTGCGCTCCTTCAACAAGGCGATCGCGCCAGACCTGCGCGTCGGCGTGGCGGCGGCTGACGCCGAGACCTCCGACCGCCTCGCCCGGGAACAATGGCTCGCCGACGGATGGGTCTCCATCTACCTGCAGCGGGTGGCCGCGGCCACGCTGGCCAGCCGCTCCGTCGAGTCGCTCTTGCGGCGGGCGCGTCAGGCGTACGCGCTCCGGCGCTCGTCGCTCGTGCAGGCCCTGGCCCGCCGTGGCATCCCGGCCCAGGGGACGACGGGACTCAACGTCTGGGTGCCCGTCCCTGACGAGGCGGCGGTCGTCCGGGGACTGCTCGAGCGCGGGTGGTGCGTGCGCGCCGGGGCGCGGTACAGGCTGCGCTCGTCGCCCGCCATCCGCATCACCATCGCGGAGCTCCTGCCCGACCAGGCCGAGCGGCTCGCGGACGACCTGCGCCGCGTGCTGCAACCGGGACCGGCCGGACGCGGGCCCTGACGATGGCCTTTTCCTCTCTGTAAAAATCCACGGCGACCTACGTGCGGAGCCTGCCGCCCAGGTCGCATGCGGGCTCAGATCCTCCGACGGCTGCATCCTTGTCGCCGATCCCCCGTCCTGTATCGTCGTCGTGATCGCGTTCTTCGCTCGCGCAGCCGGGGCGGTCATCCGACCGCAGCGGCGGCGGCGGTCCAGAAACCGCGTGCTCCCGTCCGGAGCGCGCAACGGAGGCAACATGAAGACGCTCATCGCGACGATCACGGCCGGCGCTCTTCTCTGTCTGTCCGGCGCGGCTCGAGCCGAACGGGCCCAGGGAATGCGCTCCCACACCAGGGGCCGCATCCTGCTCGGCGTGGATACCGAGTTCGGCATCCCGCTGGGGAACTACGCCGACGTGAACAGCGTCGGCGGCGGAGCGATCCTCAATGCCGAGTACCCGCTGATGAACGTGCTCGGCGCGACGGCCAGGATCGGGTTCCAGGCGCACGTGGACAGGACCGTGAACGGCCTGGGCTCGCACGTCAACGCGATCCCCTTCCTGCTCGGCACCAAGTACTACATCGGTAGCGACCGCGAGGGCCTGTTCGGGGCCTTCGAGCTGGGCATCTTCGACCTGATGAGCAGCGTCGACCGGCGCGTCGGAGGCCAGATCAACTCCGTGACCTCCAACGATCTCAAGTTCGGCCTCGGCGCGGGTCTGGGGTACCAGCAGGATCGCTGGAACGCGCGCGTCAACCTCCACAGCCAGGACGTGGGGAACTTCGGCAGCGCGTTCGTCATCAGCGGCGGCATCGGCTACCAGTTCGCTTCGCTCTGACGGTTCCGTGCCCGGGCGGTGCCGCCTCGCCGCGTTCGGCGGGACGGCACCGCCTCTTTTTCAGGCAGGCGCGGGCGAACCCGCGCCGGTCACCCGTCTCACGCTCGCGGCGTGCTTCGCCGCGAAGTCCGGAAAAGTCCCGGGGTGGAGGCAGGCGGCCAGGATCTCGAGCGACTCGACGATCCGCGGGCCGGGGCGGTTGAAGAAGGCATTCCCGTCCGCCGCGTAGACCCGCGCCCGCCAGCCCTCCGGCAGCGCCTCCCGCAGCACGTCGATCTCCTCGAGCGTGCGCTCCAGGCCGAACCCGCACGGCTTCACCAGGACCACCTCCGGATCCAGCGCGGCCAGCCCGTCGCGATCGAGCGTAGGCGCGCGCTCGCCGGCCCGCGTGACCAGCGCCTCACCTCCCGCGAGCTCTACCAGCTCCGGCATCCACATCCCGCCGATCATGACCGGGGCCATCCATTCCACGGTCAAGACCCGCGGGCGGCGCGATGCGTCGGCGGCGCGACGGGCCACCTCTGCGACCCGCGCGCGCAGCGTCGCCACCAGCGCTTCCCCGGCCTTGGGGCGGCCCATCGCGGCCGCCACGTCCGCGACGTCGCGCCAGATGTCGGCGAGGTGCATCGGGTGCAAGCTCACGATGGCCACGTCCTTCTTCGAGAGCCGCGCCACCGCCGCGCGGACGTCGTCGATGGAGACCGCGCACACCTCGCACAGGTCCTGGGTGACGATCAGGTCCGGCTTCGCCTGGCGGAGGCGCTCGACGTCGATCTCGTAGATGGCGAGAGCGTCCCGGAGGACGTCGCGCACCGCGGTGTCGATCGCCCTGCTCGACGGGAGCGGACCTACCCGCGAGGAGGTCAGGACCGGGACCGCCTCCACGCCCGGCGGGAAGTCGCACTCGTGGGAACGGCCGACCAGCTCCTCGCGCGCGCCGAGCGCGCAGACGATCTCCGTGGCCGAGGGAAGCAGCGAGACGATGCGCACCGCGGCGAGGATACCGCGCCGCAGGAAAAGCTACCCGCCGGAGGCGGTCAGCGGCGCCCGCCGGAGACGAGGCGGTCGAGCGCCTCCTGATCGCCGTGCGAGAGGTGCTCTCTTGGTGGCGCCTCGGCGGCCTGGCCCTCCTCGGGCGCGGGCGACGCTAGCTGCGAGCCGCGGTCGTCCCACCGCTCGACCCGTTCGCGCGCCCGGGCGAGCGGCTCCCCTGCCTTGCGCCAGCGCACTCTGTGCGGGGACTTGCCGGGCACCTGGTCCTGCAGCCACCGCCAAGCGCCGACGGCCTCGGACGCGACCGCGTCCGGCAGGCCCTCGCGCTTCGCCCGCTGCCACAGCGTCGAGCCATCGACGGGCAGCAGGAACACCGCGGCGGCGGCCGCGGCGGCGCACAGCATCACCACGACCCCGAGGATACGGCGGAGACGTCCGAGGAGCATTGCCAGGATGATTGCCCCGCCGCAGAGAAGCAGCAGTTTGGCCATGTCGCGAGAAGCTGCCACCAAGTAGTCGCATACGCGACTTTTCGTCCGTTCCACCCCGTACGGCGCTTGTTCGCGGTCCGCCGACGACCCCGCGCGCGAAGGGACCAAAGGCGCCCGATGCTACAACGCCGGTGCCGTGCGCCCCCGCGACGTCGCGCTCGCCTTGCTGGTGGTCGTCCTCTGGGGCGTGAACTTCGTCGTCATCAAGGTGGCGTTGCGGGGTGTCTCGCCGTTCGTGCTGGGCGGGCTGCGCTTCGCCGTGGCGGCGATCCCGGCGGTGTTCTTCGTCGAGCGCCCGCGCGTTCCGTTCCGGCACTACCTGGGGTTCGCGCTCGCCACCTTCGTCGGGCAGTTCGCCCTGCTCTTCTGGGCGATCAAGATGGGAATGCCCTCCGGGCTCTCCTCGGTCGTCCACCAGTCGCAGGCGTTCATCACCGTGCTCCTCGCCGCGGCCGTGCTCGGCGAGAAGCCGACGCGCGCGCAGCTCGCGGGCATGGCGGTGGCGGCGCTCGGGCTCGCCTGGATCGGAGCGGAGAGCGGCAGCTCGTTTCCGCTCGTCGCCTTCGCCCTCAACCTGTGCGCCTCCGCCGCGTGGGCGGTGGGGAACCTGGTCAGCCGGTCGCTGTCACGCCACGGTCCGGTCAACGGACTTGCGTTCGTGATCTGGTCCAGCCTGATCCCGCCGCTGCCTTTTTTCGCCCTGGCCTGGGCCTTCGAAGGAAGCGGCGCCGCGATCGCCAGCATGCGCGCGATGGACGCGACCTCCTGGGCGGCGGTCGCCTACCTCGCCTTCGGCGCCACGCTGGGCGGCTACGGATTGTGGAGCCGGCTGCTGAAGGCCTATCCGGCGGCGCTGGTGGCGCCGTTCACGCTGCTGGTCCCGGTGGTGGGCCTCGTTTCGGGGATGCTCGCCCTGGGCGAACGGCTCACCGCCGCCCAGTGGGCGGGCAGCGCGCTGATCGCGATAGGCCTGGCTTTCCCGCTGGCCGCGACGTTCTGGAAGCGCCGCTCCTGACCTGGATCGGGAGCGGCGCTTTCCCGCCTACTTCGCCGAGGCGGCGGCCTTGACCTGCGCGGCCTTCGCGCCCGGGTCCATCTTCGAAGCGCCGTGGAACAGCGCGCCCTTCTGGATGACGAGCGACGGCGTCTCGAGGTCGCCCCGCACCTTGCCGGTGTGCTGGATCTCGACGGCCGTCTTCGCCTTGATGTTCCCGTTGACCTCCCCGTGGACGAGGATGGTGCCGCAGGTGATGTCGGCGTCGATGCGGGCCGCCTCACCCACGACCAGCACGTCGTTGGTCACGATCGATCCGATGAACCGCGCGTCGATGCGCACGGTGCCCTCGAAGGTGAGCTTCCCCTCGAAGCGGGCGCCGCGGCCGAGCAGCAGGTCGCTGCCCGGTCCCGGCGCGGCTGCCACGGGCGCCGCGGGCGCGGGCGCTGGGGCCTCGGCCTTGGCGACGGCGGGTTCCTGCCGCTCCGGCACGGGCGGGGTCATCGGGACGGGCGACTTCCGATCGGTGGCGGAGGACTCAGCGTTGTTCCAGAGCGACATGAAGCCTCTTCTTCGCCGGTGGACGGGCAGACTGGCGGGGGCCCGGCGTGGCGCCCTGCTGGCTTACGTACCGTCCAGGGATTGCTGCTATTCCGGCGCTCGCCAGACCGTGTAGGTCACGCGCCCACCACCGCTTGCTTCGAGGGCGCGGTAAGCCGTACACCCGGAACACCTTCGCCGGGGGATCCTCATGCTCAAGAAGCTGCTCCTCGCCATCGTCGTGGTCTGCGCCGCGCTCACCGCTGTCGTCGCGACGCGGCCCGCCTCCTACCGCGTGTCGCGCGCGCAGACCATCGCCGCGCCCGCCTCGACCGTCTACGCGCAGGTCGCGGACTTCCACCAGTGGGAGAAGTGGTCGCCGTGGGCGAAGCTCGATCCGGCGATGAAGACCACCTTCGCCGGGCCGGTGGCGGCGCCTGGCTCGTCGTACGCCTGGGCCGGAAACGACAAGGTCGGCGAAGGCAAGATGACCATCGTCGCGGCGCGGCCCGGCGAGATGGTCCTCATCCGGCTCGACTTCTTGAAGCCGTTCGCCTCGACGAGCTCGACGGCGTTCACCTTCGCTTCGAAAGGGAGCGGCACCGAGACCACCTGGACCATGGAGGGGCACAACAACTTTGCCGGGAAGGCGCTCTCGCTGTTCATGAACATGGACAAGATGATCGGCAGCGATTTCGAGAAGGGCCTCGCGCAGCTCCAGGCCGTCTCGGAGGCTGGGGCGCAGAAGTCGGCGGCCGCGCGCTGAGGCATGGCAGGGCGGTGCCTGCCAGGGCTACCATCGAAGGATGCGGGAAAGCGCCGACGTGGTGGTGGCCGGCGCGGGCGTGATCGGCGCCAGCGTCGCCTGGCACCTCGTTTCGCTAGGCGTGCGCGACGTGCTGGTGGTCGACCGGGCGGCGGCGGCCGGTGAAGGCAGCACCGGACGCGCCACCGGCGGCTTCCGCGCCCAGTTCGGCACGGCGATCAACGTGCGCCTGTCGCTCCTTTCGCGCGAGAAGCTGCGCCGCTTCCGCGACGAGGTCGGGACCGATCCCGGATACCGTCCGTGCGGCTACCTGTGGGTGGCCCGCGCCGCCGCCGAGCTAGCGGGTTTGCGCGCCGCGCAGCGCGTGCAGCACGAGGCGGGGCTCGCCGAGGCGCGCATGGTGGACCCTCCGGAGATCGCCCGGCTGAACCCGGCGGTGCGCCTCGACGGGGTGATCGGCGGCGCGTTCTGCCCGACGGATGGGTTCCTCCGGCCGCTGGAGATCTTGCGCGGGTACCTCGACGCCGCCCGCCGGCGTGGGGCCCGGGTCCGCTTCGGCGAGGAGATGCGCGAGCTCGTGCGCGACCGGACCGGCCGGATCGGTTCCGTCCGTCTCGCGAGCAGCGAGGTCGCATGCGGCACCGTGGTAAACGCGGCGGGCGCCTGGGCCGGCGAGCTGGGCCGCGGGGCGGGAGTCGAGGTGCCGGTCAGGCCGCTTCGCCGACAGGTCGCCTGCACTGAACCCTGCTCCGACCTGCCCGAGGACATGCCGATGACGCTGTGGCCCGGCGACGGATTCCATCTGCGCGTGCGCGACGGCCGCGTGCTGCTCTTGCAGCCCACGGCCGGCGCGGCCGATCCGTTCGCTACCGAATTGGACGAAGAATGGCTTCACGAGGTGCGATCCGTCGCCGCGGAACGCGTCCCGGCTCTCGCCGGAGTGGCCGTGGACCGCGCGCGCTCCTGGGCCGGACTCTACGAGATGTCCCCGGACGGGCACGCGCTGCTGGGGCGCGCTCCGGGGTGCGAGAACATGGTGTTGGTCAACGGATCGTCCGGCCACGGGGTGATGCACGCTCCGGCGCTCGGAGCGCTCGCGGCCGAGCTGATCGTACATGGCTCGACGCGCTCGCTCGACGCGCAGGCTCTCCGGCCGACCCGGTTCGAAGAAGGGAGCGCGATCCAGGGCCCAGCGCTGCTCTGAACCGGCTCGGGTCGGTCAGGGCGACCGGCCGCGCTGTACGTCGTCGGAGCGGCGGCGACTCGCGTTCAAGAGCCGGGCGTCGGCATCCAGGAACGCCGCCTCCCAGGTGGCCCCACGCCCGCGAACGCGGAAGCGCGGGCCCTTGCACAGCTCACCGACCAGGCAGCGGGCGTTCCTCCATTGGTCGGCGATGGAGACGGCTCCACGCGCTCCCCAACGTCGGCGCGCCTCGGCAACTGCCCTTTCCTCATCCATTGCGGCACGGACCACGACGTCAAGTTGTGAACGTACGCCGTTCGCAGCAAGGCCCCGCCACGAGCGCCCGCTCGCACATGCCCCGATCCACCGAGGGATCCGATTGGCGAGCCAGTGGCGGGCCGTGACGTCCGCCCGCCCGTCCGGCAGAGTGGCCCCCGTGTCCCTGCGCGCCAAGGTGAAGAACGCGCTCGACGAGGCGCGCATCCTGGTGCTCGGCGTCCAGGTGCTGCTCGGCTTCCAGTACCGAGCGTTCTTCGAGCCCAGCTTCGATCGGCTACCGCGATTCAACCAACACTTGAAGCTCGCCGGCCTCGTCCTCCTGCTCGGCACCATCGGCCTCATCATGCTGCCGGCGGCACGGCACCGGCTCGTCGAGCGCGGGGAGGACACCGCCGCGCTGCACCGATTCACGATCAACGTGGTGGGGCTCGCGCTGCTTCCGTTCGCCGCGTCGCTGGGGCTCGACCTGTATCACGCCGGATGGACGCGGGGGCCGCGCATCGCGCTGGCCCTCGGCGTGGGCACCTTCGCGGTGGCGCTCGGCTTCTGGTACGGCATCGCGCTGGTGTTCGGGCACCGCTCGCCGCGCGAGGAGCGAGGAGGCGAGATGAAGCTCGAGGACAAGATCGTCCAGGTGCTCACCGAGACCCGGGTGGTGCTGCCGGGAGCGCAGGCGCTGCTCGGCTTCCAGCTGGCGATGACGCTGATGCAGGGCTACGAGCCGCTCCCCCAGTCGTCGAAGGACTTGCACCTCGCCGCGATCTGCGCCATCGCGCTCACGGTCGTCTTCCTGATGTCGCCCCCGGCGTACCACCGCATCGTCGAGGGGGGCGAGGACACCGAGCGATTCCACCGCTTCGCCAGCTGGATGGTGCTGGCCTCCATGGTCACCCTGCCCCTGGGCTTCGCCGGCGAGCTGTGGATCGTGGTTCGCAAGCAGTTCGGCTCGACCACGGCGGCGCATGCGTCCGCGGCAGCGGCGCTGCTCTTCTTCTACGGCATGTGGTTCTTCGCCATGCTCGTGCTGCGCGCGCGCCGGCGGCGAACCTAGAGCTGGCGGGAGGTCATCCCTTCTTGTGGTGCAGGGGGCACGCGTCCAGCGCGGGCGCCGGGTCCAGCGCGTCCTTGCCTTCGAGCACCTTGGTGATCTTGCCCGCCCCGTCGATGACGAAGGTGACCCGGCTCGCGAGGGTCTGCCCCTTGTATTGCATCTCCACCCCGTAGGCGCGGACGACTTCGCCCTTCGGATCGGCCAGCAGCGGGAAGGGCAGCTTCAGGCTTTCGGCGAACCTCTTCTGCGTGCCGGCGTCGTCCATCGAGACGCCCAGGACCTGGGCGTTCTTGTCGGCGAACCGCGAGGCGATGTCGCGGAACGCCGACATCTCCTGCGTTCAACCCGAGGTGAAGGCCTTGGGGAAGAAAGCGACCACCACCGAGCGGCCGCGCATGTCCTTCAGGCTCACCTGCTTGCCGTCGGACGATTCGAGCGTGAACTGCGGCGCCGACTGCCCCGGCCCCGGACGGGCCGCGGCGATCAGCGACATCGCTGCGAGGAGTGCGTGTGTCATACGCGCCTGCATATCCCCAAGCCCCGGGCTGCGCCAGTCCGTCACCGCTCTCCCGGACGTCCCGCGAGCGACCGAGCGCTCGTCGCTCCGCTCAGTGGGCTGCGCATGCCTAGCTTCCCGGCTAGGGGGTCGGGATGGGAGGTCGGGTCCAGCCGGGTACCCTCGAGCGGCTGTCGGCGGCCGTCTCGTCGCGGCGGGACGACGTGCTCGCCGCCTGGCGCGCCGCCGTCACCGAGGCGGCGCGGGCGCGGAGGCGGGAGCCGGCTCTCCTGGACATGGGCCCGGCGCTGCTCGGACCCTTGCTGGAGGATCCCTCGCGGCTGAAGCTGCCGCCCACGGCGGATCCGGCGCAGATCTCGGAAGAGCTGGCGCTCCTGCGCGACGCGCTGGAACCGCTGCCTCGCGCGGAGTCGCGGGCAGCCGCCCGCGTGATCTCGGAGCTGCAGCGGGTCGCCGCAGAACGGTTTGCGCTGGCGCACCAGCAGGCGATGCGCGCGGTGCAGCGGGTAATCGGAGCGCCCGATGCCAGGACGTTGCTGGATGCGTTGCTCGAGTCGGCACCCGCGCTGCACTCCTGCGCACTCTACGCGCTTCGCGAGGGCACCCTGCGGCGAGAAGCCGCTGCCGGGCTGGCGCACGACCTGCCCGACCGACCGGATGGCCTGGTGGAGCTCGCGGCGCGCGTTCGCGAGGCAGCCACCGCCTCCGACGCGTCGCACGAGCCGCTGCTCGCAGGATCTCCGGCCGCGGCCGCCGGGCTGCGGGCCCTGACGGCGGTGCCGCTCCTCGAGGAGGGCGCCGTCGCCGGCGTCCTGGAAGCCGGTTCCCGCACCGCCTACAAGCTGGACGAGCTCGACGAGATGCTGATCGGCACCGCGGCGGCCCGCGCCGGTCCGCTCCTCTTGCAAGAGGAAGCGCGGCGGCGCACTGCCGAGCTGGAGAGCCGGATCGCCCTGCAAAACGACCTGGCGCGGATCCTCTCCGAATCCGCCTCCACCGAAGAGGCGATGCGCCGCGTGCTCGCGGCGGCCTGCGTGCATCTTGGTTGGGACGCAGGCGCCGCGTGGGTCCTGGACGGCGACGGCGCGCTGCGCTGCCGGGAGACCTGGGCGCAGGATGGCTTCCCCCCCGAACTGCTGCGGGAGCTGTGCGCGGGGCCGGGCTCGGCAGAGCTGCCCGAGCGGGCCGTCCGCTCCGGAGAGCCGCTGTGGCGATCCGATCTGGCCGAGGCGCGCGAGCTGCCCCGGTTCGAGCTGTTCGCCCGAGGCGGCCTGCGCACGGTGTTCGTGGTGCCGATGGGGGTCGGCGGTGAGACGCTCGGTGCCCTGGAGCTGTTCTCGCGCGCCGTGCGCGAGCCAGCCAGCCGCGAGCCGATCGAGACGCTGGGCCGGCAGGTGGGGCAGTACCTCCGCCGCGGCCGGGCACAGGAGGAAACGCTGGAGAGCCAGGCGCTCAAGGCGGCGATCCTCGCCTCGGCTCTAGACGCCTTCGTCGCGATGGACGCCCAGGGCCGCATCCTGGAATGGAACGCGGCCGCCGAACGGACCTTCGGCTGGAAGCGCGAGGAGGTGGTCGGCCTTCCCCTCGCAGAGACGATCATCCCGCACCGGCTGCAGGCGAAGCACTCGGAGGGACTGCGCAAGCACGTGGAGACCGGCGAGGCCGGGCCGCTGATCGGCCATCGCGTGGAAATGCCCGCCATGCACCGGGAGGGCCGCGAGTTCCCCATCGAGCTGGCGATCACGCGCATCGAGCGTCCCGGCGGCGCCTTGTTCACCGGGGCGCTGCGCGACATCACCGAACGCAAGCGGGCCGAGCGGGCCGCCCGCCGGGTCACCGAGACCTTCCAGGCGCTCATCGAAGCCTCGCCCCTGCCGATCGTGGCGCACGATGCCGAAGGTCGGGTGCTGATCTGGAACCGCGCCGCCGAGCACGTATCCGGGTGGAAGCGCGCCGAGGTGCTCGGGAAGCCGGACCCCTTCCTCCCCCCGCAGGCGCACGTCGAGGCGCAGGGGCTGGCCGGAAACGGCGGCCAGGTGACGAGCGGCCTGGAGGTGCAGGGCGCGCGGAAGGACGGCGACCGGGTGGACCTCTCCATCTCCGTCGCTCCGCTGCGCACCGGGCGCGGCGCGCGGCCGGGCACCATCGCCATCGCCGCGGACATCACCGAGAGCAAGCGCGCCCAGCGGGAAGCGGCGGAGACGACCCGCTTCCGCGAACACTTCGTCGGTATCGTCGGTCACGATCTGCGCAACCCCCTGACCGCCATCGTCACCGCCGCCCAGCTCCTGCTCCGCCACGGCGGGCTCTCGGAGCGGCAGGCCCGCACCGTCTCGCGCATCGCCGCCAGCTCGGAGCGGATGGCTCGGATGATCGGAGACCTGCTCGACTTCACCCGCAGCCGGCTCGGCGGCGGCTTCCCCATCCAGACCAGGCGGATGGATCTGCGCGAGCTGTCCCAGGCGGTCATCGAGGAGCTCGAGCTCGCGTATCCCGAGCGCACCATCGAGTTCGAGGCGCGGGGCGACGCCTGGGGCAACTGGGATCCGGACCGCATCGCACAGGTGGTCTCCAACCTGGTGGGAAACGCGCTCCAGCACAGCCCGGAGAGCGGCACCGTCCGGGTCGACCTGGGCGAGGAGGGCGACCGGGTGCTGCTGGAGACCTCGAACGCGGGGCCGCCCATCCCCCGCGAAGTGCTGCCGCACATCTTCGAGCCCGGCCGGCGCGGTCCGCCCGGCCGCGGCCGCAAGGAATCGAGCGGGCTCGGTCTCGGCCTCTACATCGTGCAGCAGATCGTGCTGGCGCACGGAGGCGACATCTCGGTGCGTTCGTCGGCCGAGGAGGGCACGACCTTCACCGTCTCGCTGCCGCGCCGCTCCCGCGCGCTCCCGGAACTGCGCTAGCATGTCCGGCCGGTGCGCTTCCTCTCGCGCGAAGGGCGCAGCAACCTCGTCTCCTACGGGTTGCGCCGCCATTTCTACACCGACGTGTACCACTCGTGGCTGCGGGCGCCCTGGAGCATTGCGCTCGGAGCCGTGACCGCGCTGTACCTCGCGGTGAATTGCCTCTTCGCCGCCGCCTACCTCCTGGTGGGGGGCGTCGAACACCTGGGTCCGAGATCGTACGCCGACGCCTTCTTCTTCAGCGTGCAGACCATCGCCACCATCGGATACGGGCACCTGGTCCCCCTGTCGCACGCGGCCAACGCGCTGGTGACCGTGGAGACCCTGGTCGGACTCCTCGGCGTGGCCATGGTGACCGGTCTCATGTTCGCCAAGTTCGCCCGGCCTACCGCCCGCGTCCTGTGGAGCGAGGTGGCGGTGGTTGCACCGTTCGAGGGCGTACCGTCCCTCCTGTTCCGGGTCGCCAACCAGCGGGGCAACCTGGTGGTCGAGGCGCAGATCCGCGTCATCCTGCTCATCTCCGAGAAGACCAGCGAGGGGATGGACCTCCGCCGGCAGATCGACCTGCACCTGCGGCGCAGCGTCTCTACGGTGTTCGCGCTCAGCTGGACCGTGGTGCATCCGCTGACGCCGGACAGCCCCTTCGTGACCCGCACGCGCGAGCAACTGCTCGCGGGCCGCGCCGAGATCGTCGCCTCGTTGACCGGGCTCGACGATGCATTCAGCCAGACGATCCACTCGCGCCACTCCTGGGCGATGGACGAGATCGCCTGGAACGCGCGGTTCGTCGACATCATGGGGACGCTGCCCGACGGCCGGCAGGGAGTGGACTACCGGCGCTTCCACGAGGTCGTGCCTCTCGAAAGACCAGACCCGGGCAGCGCCCCTTGACCGCGGCGGCGCCCCTCGGCAGCCTCACGGCGTGACGTCGGCCTGGGCAGCCACCGCGCTCGGACTTTCGCTCGCCTGCGCGTCGGCGACCACCCAGACCGGTGCGAGCGATCGTCCCGCTCCGCCCGCCACCGCTTCAGCGGCCGCGCCTCCCGCACCCGCGGCGACCGCACCGAGCGCAGCCCAGCCCATGACCGCGGCGGAGGCGGCGGAGAAGGCGCACCAGGAATGGATCCGCTCGCGCGGCGGCGGCGCTGACGCGGCCCCGGATGCGGGCCAGCCGTCCGACCAGCGGAAGGGCGGTTCAGACGACGCGCCCTGCGCGAGCGATGCTGATTGCACGCTGACGCGCATCGCACAGGGGAGCTGCTGCGCGACGTTGTGCTCTCCCCGGGCGGTGACGAAGACCAGCGCCGCGGAGATCGAGAAACGCGGTGCCGAGTGCCGGGGCTGCGTCGAGCCGCTGTGCCGCGACCCCGGGCGCATCGACGCGGTCTGCCGGAGCGGCCGCTGCGTGGCGCAGCCGGCGGCCTCACGCGAGTGAAGCAACCCTCCGCCTCGCGCGATGGGGAACCGGTTCTCAGGCGGCGGCGGGCGCGCGGCCGTTGGTCGCGCCGCCGCTCTGCCCGCCCCGCAGCCCGGTCCACAGCGCGCTCGCGACCAGCACCACGAGCACGATCGCCTGCGAGAGGATCCCTTCGCGGGTCGCATAGACGCCCAGGGCGCGCACCTCGAATCCGCCCCAGACGGTCAACGGAACCACGCCGACTTGCTGCAGGGCCCGCACGCCGTTCCCCACCATGAGCACGGCGAGCAGGCAGAGCAAGACACCGCAAGTGAGCAGCAGCGGGCGCGGCTTGAGCCGGCGCCCCAGCTTCTGGAAGGCGGCGACCAGGGCAACCAGCACGAGGAGGCCGGCGGCCGCGCCGAGCGCCACGGCGGACGTCTCCCCAGGCGATTCGAGCAGCAGGCCGCGGAAGAAGAGGACCACCTCGAACATCTCGCGGTAGATCGCGGCGAAGGCCAGCCCGAAGACCACCAGCGCGCTGCCGGCCTGCAGCGTCCGGGTGGAAAGGAAGGAGACCAGCCGGCGCGCGCTCGCCGCCGCCAGGAGCCAATGGCTCGCGTACAGGAGCAGCGCCGCGGTGACGAGTTGGAGCGCCCCCTCGACCATCTCACGGCTCGCGCCGGAGATGCCCAGGAGCGCTCCGGAAGCCCACCAGGTGAGCGCGCCCCCGCAGAGCGCGGCCGCCCAGCCGAAGTGCACGGCTCGCGCATCGCCAGTCCGCCCGGCCTTGCGGAGCAGCGCCAGAAGCGCCGCGACCAGGAGCGCCGCCTCGACGCCCTCGCGCAGCGAGATCACCAGCGCGGCCACGAACGCGATCAGCGCGCCTCCCGGCCCGCGCAC
>Ga0137396_10001014_pt1 | contig 14296 bp, 7 predicted proteins | sample czc16metaG_FD_108284 | JGI IMG/M metagenome (GOLD analysis project Ga0137396, IMG submission 108284) | Vadose zone soil microbial communities from Angelo Coast Range Reserve, California, USA - czcobulk3.16 metaG | ecosystem: Environmental > Terrestrial > Soil > Vadose zone | place: USA...
AAGCCGAGGCGCTGTTACAACGCGCGGCCGGGGGATCGCCGCCCTATCCCCGCGCGGCGCTGGTGCTCGCCCGCTACTACAACGACACGGGCCGCCCGGCTCAGGCGCTCGCGGTGGCCGCGCCGCTGTGCATCAGCGGCAAGGCCGACGCGGAATTGGTGGCGCAGCACATCACCGCGCTCGTCGCATTGGGTCGTCAAGAGGAAGCGGTTGCCGGTTACCGAGGTATCGTAGCCGCGGCGCCGAACAACCTGGCGGCGGCTCATGCGCTGGCGATTTCCCTGAATGCGACAGGTCATCATGAGGAAGCCGAGCGCGTCGCACACGACACGCTGATGCGCGGACACAAAACGGCGGCGCTGTACAACACCTACGCCCGCAGCCTGATCGCGCAGGGAGCCCTCGACCGTGCCGAGGCCGCCTTGCGCGACTGCCTGCAGCTCGAGCCACGTCTCATCGAGGCGCACAACAGTCTCGCGCAATTGGTATGGATGAGTACTGGCGATGTCGCGCAGTCCACCGCAGCGCTCGATCGGGCGTTGCAGGCCTTCGCCCACGACGAAGCCCTGTGGGCAGCCAAGGCGGCGATCCTCCAGGGTGCCGGGGACACGCGTGCCGCATATGGCTGTTTGGCTCAATGGGCTTCGCGCGCGCAGGCGCCGCCCACGCTGCTGGTGCGCGCCGGCCTCGCGGCGCTGGAATTCGATCCAGCGACCGCGTTGACTCTCGCAGAGCGCGCGTTGCGCCTGGTGCCGGCCAATGCCGCCGCACGAACCCTGCTGGTTGCCGCCCAGATCGGCATTGGCGACGCACGCGGCGCTCTGAGCCACTGCGATACGTTATTGGCCAACGCCCCTGACGATCAATATCTCATAGCGCTGCAGACGACCGGCTGGCGCCTGCTCGGCGATGAACGCTACGCGCAACTGTGCGACTACCCGAATCTGGTAGCGCCCCAGCAGCTCGAGGTGCCGCCGCCGTGGCTGGATATGGCCAGTTTTCTTGCCGACCTCACGGTCAGTCTCAACCGCCTGCACAACCCGCATGGCCACGCGCTGCTGTTTCAATCGCTGCGCCATGGTACCGAGACCACTCAGGATCTGTCGCGCAGTGCTGACCCGGTGATCCGAGCGCTGTTCAGCACCTTTGCCGCTCCCATCCGCCGCTACATTGAACACATGGGCCAGGGCGGCGATCCCTTGCGCCGTCGCAATAGCGGGCACTGGCGTTTCAACGGCAGCTGGTCGGTCCGTCTGCATACATCGGGCTTTCACACCAGCCACGTTCATCCGCGCGGCTGGATCTCCTCGGCTTGCTATATCGAGCTGCCCGACAGCATGAGCGATGCCCGATCCGACGAAGGCATTCTCACATTCGGTAAGCCGAGTCTCGCGACCACCCCGCCGCTGTCCGCCGAATACTCGGTGCGGCCTAGCGTCGGCATGCTGGTGCTGTTCCCGTCGTATTTCTGGCACGGGACCGTGCCATTTACCAGCAATCAGGCCCGCCTGACCGTCGCGTTCGATGCCGTGCCTGACCGGTGAGGAGCCGCCGCAGGAGCCCTGATCGGACGCTCAACCCTTCGCGGATTGATCGCTCTCCAACGGGTTCGCGTTGAAAGCGATCGTGATGCGTGGCTCGTCGTTGTCGTGGGGTTCAACGTAGTGTTCCATCCAGCAGGGGAACAGCACCAGCAGGCCGTCGCTCGGCGTGAGATGGATATCGCTGTGGCCGTTGGGCACGGCTCCCTTGATGGAACTATGAATCACGCCCGGGCGCGGATCGCGGAACACGAATTCGCCGGAGCCGGGAGGTACGTTGAGATAAAAACTGCCCGACAGCAGCGACCCCTCATGCAGATGCAAGAAGTTGAATCCGCCGCGGTCATGCAGATTGATCCAGGACTGCAGGCGAAACGGTCTGTCGCCCTGACCCATCTCGCCGAGGGCGCTGGCGCACGCCACACGAATCGCATCTCGCAAGGCGGCGAAGGTGGGTTGCTCCAGCACGGTCATGTCTTCACTGTTCCAACCTTGACGAACCGTTCGACCGGCCGGCTTAGGAGCGGCGGCACGCAGCGCGCGCACGTCCTTCACCCATCGCTCCAGATGCGGGAAGAGAGGGTCCAGGTGAGCCTGCCAAATCCGCGTCGGGAAAATATCGAGGGACTGCAACACGGGCACCACCGTGGGCATCGGTTCCAATGTGAATCTCCCAGCCATCGTCGCATTCCCCGCATTGGCGCCGTGCTGAACGGTTAGTGCAAATTACGCGTCAGCCGCACCTTGCCAGCGGCATCACGGCTGACGACGACATCGTAGTGCTGGCCCCGAAACACCAGATTTTTCAGCGTCAACGACTTCCAGCCAGTGGGCAACACCGGCTGATAAGCCTGACTCAGCCCCTGGTCATTGATGCGCAGACCCGTAAGTCCATAGAGGAAGCTCTGCACGAAGCCGGCCGAAGTCGAAAGGATGTAACCGGCGTTGTTCGCAGCGGTTTCGCTGCGCACATTGAAGGGCGGCTTCAGGAAGCCGACCAAATTGCGGTCGATCCATTGACCGGCGACATTGCCCTCGCCCAGTTCCGCGGCGTGCACCGCGAGCATGACCATCATCATCTCGTTGGGATCGTCGCCGTGGACTTTGAGCTCGTTAAGCTGAAATTCATAGTCGTTCCGGCGCACCCGCTCGGACATCGGCAGGTCGAGATTAGGATACGCCAGCCAGGACAGCGAGGAGCCCATCCAGGTGACCTTGTCGTGCGGCACGCTCTCGTCAAAATCGAGATGGCGCTGTTGCTTGTCCGAGAAGGGGATGTACATGCGACTTGAGATTTGTGCCCATTTCGGGTCCGGGGTCGCGCCGACCTTGTGCGCGGCTGCGACCGCTATGTCGAGCGCCTTGCGCGCTGCCGCGTTGGTGAATGAATCATTCGGTACGTCGTCGTACGCCTCATCGGGCGAGGTGACGTGGTGGATCTCGTAGCGGTCCTCGACCTTGTTGAACTCGACCCGACTCACCCAGAACTCGGCAATCTCGCGGATGACGGGCCAGCCGTAGGTCTTCAGCCAACTCTCATCACCGGTGGCCAGATAGTATTGCCACTGCGCGATCGCGATGTCGGCGTTGACGTGGATCTCGCGGAATACCCCGTAGGCGAAATAGGGCGTGTGGTCTACACCGGTCTCCGGGTCCGATTCCCACGGATACATCGTGCCTTTCACTCCGTACTGCAGTGCGCGCTCGCGCGCTGGCTGCATGGTGCGATGCCTGAACATCACGATCGGCTTGGCACGCTCCGGATGCAGGAGCAATAGGGCCGGGAATACCCACGAATCACTGTCCCAGAACGCGTGGCCGGCATAGTTGGGCGTCAATGCGCACGCCTCCACGGGCCACGCGGTGTCCACGGTCGAGTTCGACAGGAGGTAGTACAAGTCCGAATGCAGCGCCTGCTGCGCTTTCGGATCACCCTCGATCAGGACGTCTGCTTGCCACAGCAGGTTCCATGCCGCGCGGTGTGCGTCGAGCAGCCGGTCGAAACCGGTCTGTCGCGCAGTTCTGGCGAGGGCGAGTGAGTCGTGCGCGTCAGCGCCCCAGTTCTGTCGGGAAATGGCGATGTATTTGCTGAAGACATACGTTCTGCCCTGCTGGACCGGAACGCTCACCACCAAGCCGAGTTGGTACGGGGTCTTCACCAGTTTGACCGCTGTGGGGCTGAGATCAGCCGGCAGCCCGATGGCCGCCGCTTCGGCCATGGAGAGACCCTGTTCGGCCTTGCCGTCCAGCCAGAATGTCAAATCGTGGCGATCGGCACCGCGCGCGAGCACATGCGTGTCGCCGTAATACCAGACCGGCGCCCGATCGGCGGTCGCGTGATTCACCGGCTCGAGCACGGTCATGTTGTTGGCGGTCACTGCGGCCAACATTTGCTCGCCGGTCATCGTGCGGATCGGAAAACGCGGCTGATGCGGGGCCCAGAGCGTAAATGAGAACGCCAACTGCACCGTGCCGGCGAACGCCGGCGTAATTGACAATTGCGTCGCAGCCAGGTGCGGGGACGCCTGGCTGGTGAAAGTGATCACCCGTATGTCGGTGCTTTTCTTGCTGTCGTCGGTGTACCGGTAGCTGGTGCTCAGTGTGCCGTCATGCATGTTCAGTGTCTGGCGATAGTCGCTGAAGGCCTTTGCGCCGAGCTTGACGCCGTTGAGCCAGAATTCACCGGCAGTGGATTTGCCGGTGCTGTAGTCGATGCCGCTCCAACCCGGAATGGCGGCCGGGCGTGCGATATCCTCCTTGGTGTAATCCATGAAGGCGACCAGGTACGCTAGATTGCTTTCAGTGCCGCGCGGACCGGTCATGGTCGACAGGTAACCGTTGGCGAGATAAGTTGGAAAATACCTGTCGAAGTCGCTGCTCGTGGCGGCGAGCAGGAAGCTCGGATCGGTATCGCCACGCGCGGCAAACGCGAGGCAGCAGAGGCCGCACGCCAGCAAGCGCGCCACTAAGCGACGAGCGGGTTTCATCGGCTGATCACCTACCAGAAATAAGCCAGAATTCATATCTTACGGTGTGCGACAGAGTGGCGACTAGCTCACCTGCGCTCAATGGGTGAGTGATTGCGGTGGAAGTGGGGTGCCTCTCCAGGCGGATCCCCAGGTGGAAGGAGTCGGACCCATGTCGAACTCCAGGAGTCCACCGGCCTTGATCTGCTGGTACGTGACGATCGGAATATCGAGCGGCTTGCCGTTCAGTCGTGCCGATTGAATGTAGAGGTTATCCGGGGAGTTTCGCGGTGCCGATATGACGAAGCGTCGGCCGCCTTGCAGGGTGAGCGTGAGCTTCGTGAACAGCGGGCTGCCGATCATGTAGTCCCCCGAGACGGGATTCACCGGATAGAAACCCATCGCGGTGAATACATACCACGCGGACATTTGCCCGCAGTCCTCGTTACCGGCTATGCCATTGGGTGTGTTGGTGTAGTAGTCATTCGCGATCTGGCGCACCCGCGCCTGAGTTTTCCATGGCTGACCGCTGAAGTCGTACAGATATCCGTAGTGGTGGCTGGGCTCGTTGTCATGGTGATTGTGGCCGTCCCTGAAGTGCTCGTCCAAGGTCCCGTTGTACTTCACCGGGCCGCCCATGAGCGCCATCAGACCTGGAATGTCGTGGAGCACTGAATACGTGTAGACCCATTTGTCGCCCTCGGTCCAGCCGGCATCCGCATCCGCCCAGGACCCATCTGCGTTTCTTCCTTGCATGAACCCGCTCGCCGCATTGTAGAGATTGCGATAGTTACGCGAGCGATCGATGAAAAACCGGTAGTCGGCTTCCTGGCCCACCGCCTTTGCGACCTGTGCGACGGCGAAGTCGTCGTAGGCGTCCTCCAGCGTGCTGGACGCCGCTTCCGCGGTCTTATCCACGGGCACGTACCCGAGCTGTTTGGAATAGGTAAGGCCGGCACGGGCCTCATACGGCACGTGCGCTTGCCGGTCGTGCCAGTCACGTGTCGTGTCTCCTGCCGGTGGGGTCATCGCATCCTTGTAGACGGCCTTATACGCCAGGTGATAGTCGAATCCGTGAAAGCCTTTGTTGATCGCCTCGGCCACGACCGCGTCGGCATGCGTGGCAATCATGATGTTGGTATAGGAGGGGTTCGGCCACTTGGGCATCCAGCCGCCCTCCTGGTAGTCCTGTAACAGGGCCTGCACCATGGCATCGATGCGTTCTGGAGCGAGCAGGGTTAGTAGGCTGTTTTCCGCGCGAAACGTATCCCACAGCGAATAAGCCGTGTACGACGCCCCCTGATGCACCCTGTCATCGAAGGCGCTGTAGTAGCGGCCGTGCTCCGAGAACAACTTCGGATAGAGCAGGGCGTGGTAGAGCCCCGTGTAGAAGATGTGGCGCTGATCCTCGGAAGCGCCTTCAATCGATGCGGCCGCGAGTTTCTGATTCCAAGTCTGCTTGAGTTGGGCCCGCACACTTTCGAAATTCCACGACGGAATTTCCAGGCGCAGATTCCTGCGCGCCTGCTCGATACTGATAAAGGACATCCCGACCTTCGCTTCGAAGGTCTGGCTTTTCGAAGTGTCAAACGTGACGTAGCCGCCCGCGTTCGGGCCGTGCGCGGTGCCCATGCCGTGGTGGAGGTCCGCGCCTAAGTACACACCGTGCGACCGGAACCCCGCGCTGAACTTCACGACGAAGTATCCCTTGAAATGGGGAAGCGCCACGTCGCTCAAATGGGCGTCCATGCGATCGGGGTTGTAGCCGACGATCTCGTGCGCTGCGGCGTCGATGTGCACGAAGCCCGGCGTGCCGGCGCGAGTGGCCTCGACCACAACGCTGGCATCGGAACGCGCCGGAAAGGTGAATCGCAAGAACCCGCAGTGATCGGTGGCAGTGATTTCGGTGCGGACACGGCGCGATGCACCGGCGTCCAGCTCGACGGAATAGTAATAAGGCGTGGTGATCTCGTGCTCGCGCGAGAACGCAAGCTTACGTTCCTGCTGGGAGGTCCTGATGGCATCGACCTCGGGTATGAGCGTCACGTAGCCATAATCGCCCATCCAGATTGCAGGCTGATGCGTTCCGATAAAGCCCGAGATGGTGGTGTCCTCAAACGCGTAGGAGCTCACGCTGATCATGTTTTGGCGCGTCTGCGCGGTCCAGTTCGTCGTCCCGAAAGGCGTGGTGACGAACGGCATGGTTCCGCCGTAGTCCGAGCCACCGCCACCGGTGCCGATGTAAGTGTTGACCCAGTCAACAGGGCTGACGGCATCCGGCGTGTGCAGCGTTGCAAGCGATGGCACGGGGTCCTCAGGCTGAGCAGCCTGAGCGGTAAGGAAGGCCGCGGCTGCCAGGGTGAGGGACACACTTGCGCTGCGCATTTCAGCCCTTGATCCGCAACGCCTTTCCTTCGAAAGCGTTCAAATGCAACTGCAGGCTCCCGTCTGCGCCGATATCCAGCATTGGCGCTCGGGGATCGAGGACATCGGTCGCCTTCGAACCGGCCGCCGCGCCGCGAATGAGCACAGACTCATCCACCGCTCGATCCCCGAAGTTGATCGCCGTAACCTCAAGTCCTGCGTTCTCCGGCAGCTCGTGCACCAGCACCAACAGCCCCTTCGCCTGCGCGTTCGGTACGTCGGCCAACTGCGCCGCGTACAAATGCAGATCCGCACGGACCTTGAGCAGCCGCGCCAATTGCGAGGCGAACGAGTCGGACTTCTTGAGCTGCTGCGGCAGCGCGCCGTACAGAGCCACGGCGCGCGGCAAACCCGCCGCCGAGCGCATCGTTTTCGGGTTCGAACCCAGAAGGTCATAGGCGCCGCGGTTGATCCAGCGGGTATCGCCGTCGGCGAGCCGTTCGCGCACCGCCGCCGCCGGCAGGGTGAGCGCTCCGACCAGGTCCCAGCCCGAAAGCGCGAACACACCCGGCTGCATGGCATTGTAGAAAGCGAGCAGCAGGTGCAGCCGCTTGATCTTCTCCACGTCCGCTGCCTTGAGAGTGGAGATATCCCTGATGCCCAGTGTGGCCGCAATGAGCGTGGCCGTGGTGCAAGCCACACCGTCGCCGAACTTCAGGTTGTAGGGCGCGCGTTCACCGATGAGCCGGCCATACATCTCCCGATGCACGAGCTCGCGCAGCTGCCGCCCTGATAACTGTCCGCCGCGAAATGCAAAGGGCTCATCCGCATGCGCGCCGGCGAAGTGCGCGAGTCCCATGGTCAGCTCGTCATGATTCTGCAGAGCGTGAATCAGGCGGCCTGAATCGATGCTGTAGTTGCGCATGAGCTGGAACACGAGGCGCAGGAATTCCGCATCCCCGGTCAGCAGCGCGTCATCGTAGGCCGGCCGCGTCACGAAGTCGTAGGACAGATCCGGGCCACCACGCGACATCTCGCGCATGTCATCGAGTGGCAGCGCGAGCTCCTCGAAAGTGAATCCCCCCAACTTGCGCACCATGTCGGCGATGAGCTGATTCGCCGTCACCGACAGGGGATGGCCGGCCCACAAGACCCGTCCATTGGGGTCGCGCTCGATGCCGAGCAGACCGTTGGCATCCAGACGCAGCATTCCGTCTCCGAGCACACCCAGCTCGTGCACCGCGTCACCGATGACCAGCCGTTCGGCGGCAAATGTCGGGTCGAGCCAGTTCAGCGTGGGTTGACCCTGCTTGAAGTAGTGCAGGTATACCCAGCGGCGCTGCACACCATCGACGCCCCGCACGACCTCCGTGGCGCTCCAGTCCGTGTCCTTGACTCCGGGCTCGTAAAATATTGCGGAATGGAGCTGTCCCACGATGTAGCCCTTAGCCTGCAGGGCGTCTACCGTGGCCGGACTGAGATTGACGGAATCGTGTCCCGGGGGGACGGGTGGCAGAAGTCCCCAGTCGGCAGGCTCGATGCGCACCATGTGGTAGAGACCGGGGTAGTCGGCGTACGCCCTTTCGGCCAGGCGGAAGTCGGGTCCCTTGCCGGTGTGTCCCGGAATGATGTCGCCAATGACGATAGCCCCATGGGTACGCGCGGCCGCGACCAGATCCTGGTATTGCGCCTCGGTGCCGAAGGCGGGGTCGATCTCAAAGCTGATGCGATCGAAATTGCCGTCGACCGAGGGCGTATAGGCGAGATCGCGTACGCCGCCCGAGCGCTTCATCGGGCCGGTGTGTATGCCTTGGATCCCGATCGCTTGGAAGGAGCTCCACAGCCGCTGATCGGCCAGAGTGGCCAGGACCGAGACGCCAGGAGACGCTGCGATGGTCGAGGCGGGATAGGCGGTGAACCACACCGAGGCCCGCGACACCGCCAGCCGCGGCTGCGGTTTACCGTAGGGGTGCTGCCACTGGACTGCGTTGCCCGAGTAACGCTGCGCCAGCACTTGCGCCTGATGCAGCATCGAGCGCTCTTCGAGCCACTGAACGTAGGTCGTGGCATCGGCAGACGCCGGCTGCCCGGCGGGGCTCTCGGCTGGCTGGGGCAGGCCAGTGGCGAACGCCGGGGAAGCCGTATATAGGAGTGCGGCGAGGCAGGCCCAGAGGCGCTTCATCGTCGTGCGGGGAGTGTGCTAGTCAGAGTTGTTTAACCTGAGGGTCACACGATAGAGAGATGGCGCAACCGGCTCAAGGGCTGCACCGTGAATTTCGTTGATGACGTTAGGGCGTGCGCAGCTCGAAGAATGGCTCCCCGGGTTGGACCGAGCAGCCTCGCTAAGTACTTGAGTACATGGCAGTTACGCGCATTGAGCAAAAGCGGGCAATCTTGACAGGCGTGACGACTCAACTGGACCTTATCGCGATCGGTCGCGTCAGCGTCGACCTGTATGGGGAGCAGCTCGGCGGTGGTCTGGAGGACGTCTCGACATTCGCCAAAGCGGTCGGCGGGTGCCCCGCCAATGTCGCCATCGGAGCAGCACGTCTCGGGCTCAAGTCGGCGCTGATCAGCCGCGTGGGAGACGAGCCGATGGGACGCTTTGTGACGGAGCAACTCACGCGAGAGGGAGTCGACGCGCGTAGTGTTCGGGTCGACACGCAGCGCCTCACGTCCCTCGTGCTGCTCAGCGTGCGCGACGACCAGAGTTTTCCACTCATCTTCTACCGGGACAACTGCGCAGACAGCGCGTTATGTGAGGACGACATCGACGAAGGCTTCGTCGCCTCTGCGCGGGCGATCCTGGTCACCGGCACCCATTTCTCCATTCCAGAGGCCGCGCGAGCCCAGCACAAGGCGATCGATGTCGCGAAGGCGCACGGCGGCAGAGTAATCCTCGACATCGACTATCGACCCAATCTGTGGGGAATGGGCGGACACGGCGCCGGCGAAACCCGCTACGCTCGTTCGGCAAGGGTCACGAATGCCCTGGCTTCGGTGCTGCCCGACTGCGATCTGATTGTTGGAACCGAGGAGGAGCTGCACGTCGCAGCGGGCCTCGAAGATACCCTCGAAGCTGTTCGTCGCGTCCGTGCGCTGTCAACCGCCGTCATAGTGTGTAAACGCGGCGCCCGCGGCTGCATCGTGTTTGCCGGCCACATTCCTGATGTCCTGGAAGAGGGAATCGTGGCAACGGGGATGGATGTCGAGGTCTACAACGTGCTGGGCGCTGGGGATGCGTTTCTCGCTGGGTTTCTACGTGGCTATCTGCGAGCCGAGCCTCACGAGGTCAGCGCGCGTTTTGCGAACGCTTGCGGCGCCTTGGCGGTCTCGCGCCTTCTTTGCTCGTCCGAGTTTCCGACTCTCACGGAGCTGAATCACTACCTCACCCACGGAAGCGCACATCACGCGCTTCGCGAGGACTCACGGCTGAACCATCTGCACTGGGCGACGACCCGCAGACGCGGACCGCGGACCTTGCTGGTGCTCGCTATGGATCATTGGAATACACCGCTCGCGCGGCTCGACAGGCTCAAACTGCTGGCGATCGATGCCGCCGCGCGCGTAGCGGCCGGTCGAGAAGGTTTCGGAATACTGCTGGATGGGAGCGACGGTGCCGGCGCGCTGCGCCAAGCTGTGCGGCGCAACCTGTGGCTGGCTAGAGCCGTGGAACGGCCAGGCGCGCGGCCGCTCGAGTTTGAGCGGGCCGCTAGCCTCGCAACGCATCTCATCGAGTGGCCCACCGAGCTCACGGTCAAGTGCCTGTGTCGGTATCACCCGGATGATCCGCCAGACCTGCGCCACGCTCAGGAGCGTAACCTTGTGCGGCTCGCCGCGGCCTGCCGTGCGCAGGGACGCGAGCTGCTGCTCGAAATCATCGCCAGCGAGCATGGCGAAATGCGGCAAGACACCGTGGCACGGGTTGTGTCCCGCATCTATGAGATCGATATCCGTCCGGATTGGTGGGGACTCGAGCCGCAAGCGAGCACCAATGCCTGGGAGCGTTGCGCCGAAGTGATCGCGAGGAATGATGAGTTCTGCCGGGGAATCGTCGTCGGACTGGGTGCGCCGCTCGAGCAGCTGGCGCGTTCACTGGCGCTGGCAGCGGCAAGTCCGATCGTGCGCGGCGTCGCCGTCGGGCGTACCATACTCGCGAGTGCCGCGCAGGCATGGCTGTCCGGGCAAATAACCGACGAGGCGGCAATCGAGGACATCGCCGAACGTTTCAGGGTTGTGGTCGAAGCCTGGTCATCCGCCCGCGATCCCCGGCTCGATCAGCCGGAAAGGAGCGCGAATTGACGGCAGTTCGGCTCACCTTGGCGCAAGCTCTGGTCCGCGCCATGGCGGCGCAGTGGACCGAAGTTGCGGGCGAGCGTCGCAGAGTGTTCGCCGGCGTCTGGGCCATATTCGGACACGGCAACGTGGCCGCACTCGGCGAAGCGCTGTACACCGCGCGCGATATCCTTCCCACACTGCGAGCTCACAATGAGCAGGCGATGGGCCATGCGGCGGTCGCCTTTGCCAAGGCTGCGTACCGCCGCCGAATGATGGCGTGTACAACGTCCATTGGGCCTGGCGCGACGAATCTGGCGACGGCTGCGGCCGTGGCCCACGTCAATCGATTGCCCGTGTTGCTGTTGCCGGGAGATGTGTTTGCGACCCGCGCACCCGATCCGGTTCTGCAGCAAATTGAGGATTTCAGTGACGGACTGGTCACGGCGAACGATTGCCTGCGCCCGCTCTCGCGGTATTTCGACCGCATTACCCGACCTGAGCAACTGGTGGTCGCCTTCAGTCGAGCGATGCAAGTGTTGACAGACCCGGCAAGCTGCGGTCCCGTGACGCTCGCGCTCTGTCAGGACGTGCAGGCGGAGGCGCTCAATTGGCCGCGGAGCCTCTTCGAGGAGCGATTGTGGTGCCCGCGACGCTCGCCGCCCGCACGGTCCGAGCTTGAGCAGGCTGTGAAAGTGCTGTGCCTGGCGCGTCGGCCGCTGATCGTTTGTGGGGGCGGCGTGCTGTATTCTGAAGCCAGCGCCGCGTTGCGCGAGTTCTGCGAGCGGCACGGTATTCCGAGCGGCGAGACGCAGGCCGGCAAGTCCGCGTTGCCGGCAAGCCACCCTCTGAATCTCGGCGGCATCGGAGTAACCGGGACCGCCGCCGCCAATTCGCTAGCCGCAGACGCAGATGTGGTTCTGGCAGTGGGCACCCGTCTTCAGGACTTTACGACGGGCTCGGCGACACTGTTCCGCGGGCAGGGCCGCGTGATATTGGCGCTCAACGTCCAACCCCTGGACGCCTACAAGCACTGGGCGATGCCGCTGATCGCGGACGCCCGCGAGGGGTTGCAGCAATTGAGTGAGGCGCTCGGTCACTGGCGAGCTCCGGATGCCTGGACGGAGCGGGCGCACGCAGAGCGAAGCAAGTGGCGGACGATGGCGGAGTCATTCACTACCGCGGGCGATGGGCCGTTGCCATCAGACGCCCAAGTCATCGGTGCGGTCCAGCGAGGTGCGCAGCCATCCGACATTCTGGTCGGCGCCGCGGGTGGCTTGCCTGGCGAGTTGCATAAGCACTGGCAGGCTGAGCATCCGGGGGGCTATCACCTTGAGTATGGCTTTTCCTGCATGGGGTACGAGATAGCCGGAGCATTGGGCGTGAAGCTCGCCCATCCACAGCGCGAAGTCATCGTCATGGTCGGCGACGGCTCCTACCTCATGCTCAACAGCGAAATCGCCACGTCCGTACAAATGGGCCTGAAACTGATCATCGTGTTGCTCGATAACGGCGGTTTCGGCTGCATCGAGCGGTTACAGAGGTCCACCGGCAACGCGGGTTTTAATAACCTGCGGGCATCCTCCAAGTGCGCCCCGGACGGGCTCGACCTCGTGGCCCACGCGCGCAGCCTTGGAGCCCTGGCCAGCAAAGTGCAGGGCGTCGCGGAGCTCGCAAGCTCCCTGTCCGCGGCGCGCACGGCCGACCGCACGTCTGTCCTCGTCATCGAAACCGACCCCGCCTCCAGTACCCTAGCCGGCGGGCATTGGTGGGACGTTCCGGTGCCTGAGGTCTCGGATCGTACAGAAGTCAGAGCGGCTCGCGAGCGGTACGCTGTTGCTCGTCAACTGCGGGCGGATGATGACTGATCCATGAGCATTCGTCTGGGCGCGAATCCCATCATCTGGTCCAACGACGATATGCGCGAGCTGGGCGCAGAGACGCCGCTGGAGACCTGCCTGGGCCAGGCCCGCCACATAGGCTTCGAAGGCATGGAGCTTGGGCATAAATTCCCGCGGGACCCGGTCGAGCTTGCGGCGACCCTCGAGCGCTTCGGGCTGGCATGCGTATCGGGGTGGTACTCCGCGGAGCTGCTCGCCAGAGATGCACGTGCGGAGATTAAGTACCTGCGTCCGCATCTTGACCTCCTTAAGGCTGTCGGAAGTTCGGTCCTGGTGTTCGCGGATGTCAGCGGGGCGATACACAGCAACTTTCGGCGTCCGTTATCCGAGCGTCCGCTCCTGAAAGGCAGTGAATGGCGTGAATTCGGCCGACGTATCACGCAAGTGGCCGCGGTGACGACAGCGGAGGGTGTCCGCCTCGCGTATCACCATCACATGGGGACAGTGGTTCAGAGCCAGGAGGACATCGACACACTGATGGATGCCACCGGAGCCGAGGTGGGCCTGGTGCTGGATACCGGGCACGCGTCGTTTGCCGGAGCCGATGCCGTTGCGTTGGCGCGGCGCTATGCCTCAAGGATATGGCACGTGCACGCCAAGGATGTCCGTGCCGTCGTATGCGAGCGAGCGAAGAGCGAGAATTGGAGCTTCCTGCGCGCGGTGCTCGAGGGCGTGTTCACTGTTCCCGGCGATGGCAGCATCGACTTTGAGCGCGTATTCCGTGAGCTGCGCAGCTACTCCGGTTGGGTCATTCTCGAAGCTGAGCAGGATCCAAGGATTGCCGATCCAATGACTTATGCGTCGATTGGGTACAACAACCTGCGGCGTCTCTTGTCCGAGAACGCGCCATGACCGCGTCGCTGTGCATCAAGCCGGACTTGTCGGCCGCTGGCGGTCAGGTGCACCGGATCACTCCGCAGAGCGCGGGCTGGCGTTATGTCGGGTTCGATGTTTTCGATCTGCTTCCGCGGCAGAAGCTCGAACGCGAGCTTCCGGACCGGGAGCAGTGTCTCGTGCTGCTCTGCGGCCGCGTGTCAGTCAGTGTCAATGGAGAAGATTTCGGCGCGATCGGCACACGGCGTAGTCCGTTCGATGGCAAGCCGTTTGCGGTCTACGCACCGGCGCGATCGCAGGTGACGATTACGGCGGAAACGACTTGCGAGCTCGCGGTGGGCTCTGCACCGGCTGAAGGCCGCCTCCCGCCGCGACTGATCCAGCCAGACGATATCGGTGAGGAGGTCAGAGGCGC
>Ga0137396_10001016_pt1 | contig 14288 bp, 10 predicted proteins | sample czc16metaG_FD_108284 | JGI IMG/M metagenome (GOLD analysis project Ga0137396, IMG submission 108284) | Vadose zone soil microbial communities from Angelo Coast Range Reserve, California, USA - czcobulk3.16 metaG | ecosystem: Environmental > Terrestrial > Soil > Vadose zone | place: USA...
AGTCCGAGCAACCGCCCGATTTGTTGCTCAAGGCGGAGTACATCAGCATTGCCTTCCATTGGAGACCTAAAAGAACAGACTAGTAAGAGGGGTTGGGAGCTTAGTTTTCCCAGTATTGACAGTAGCTGCCAAGACCAGGTTTCTCGAATTTTCCTAAGCGCACGGCTTAATCCGGTCCGCTTCGGCTTCATGGCGCAGAAGTAGGCGTCATGGGCCGGCGTTGAAAGGCCCGATCCGCGAGCGAGCCGTCGCAGATAGCCCCACTCCAACCGCTTCGCGGGAAGGAAGTGGCGAAGCCGGAGGCGTGGCTCATACCACAGCCGCCAACCCGCGAGGCGGAGCGCATAGCACATCTCAGCGTCATCGCCGCTGGCGAGAGTCGTCGCTTTCCTGCCGACAAGCCACGGCCGGAATCCGTTTCGCTCTAGTTCGGATAATGCGGACTTTCGCAACGTGAGACCTGCACCCCAAAGCGCCCGTGTGCGGGTGACATCTCCCGGCTTCGGTTCTCGCGGCCCAACCGCATACATTTCACTGAAAGACTTAAACCACGATGGAGGGGGAAGCTCGCACTTGGCAACGCAAAAGCCACCGCAAGCACCTACCTCAGGGTGCTGCATCATCAACTCCCAAACCAACTGTACCCAGTTCGGGCAGACCCAATTATCGTCATCCACAAAACTCAAGAATTCGTAGTTCGCCTCGGAAACACCGCGTCGGCGCGCATAGGCCAACCCGAGCCGGGCTTCATGAACTACGCGGAGAGAGGCCGGCGCGTCGTGCGGCCAAAGTTCTCGGGCGAATCTCGCCGTTCCGTCCGAGGATGCGTTGTCCACCAAGATCACTTCCCACGCGAAGCGACCCTCACACCTCTGGCCGGCTAGATGGGTAAGCGTGGCGGGCAAGCGGCTAGCGCTGTTATGGCAGCACACGATAACGCTTACACCGAAAGGAGCTGTCCTTTCGCCAGGCGATAGCACCGTTAGGTCTCTCTTCGACGATGAATCAGTGTTTGTCGACATTGCATGAATGGCGCTGGTGGACATGGTCTACGACAACTCCGAGCGGGAATGAAAAAGGGCCGGGCTTGGGCCCTGCTTCATCGCAGCGCCTGGAGGCACGTAGTAGAGCAAGATCGACTTGCCGATCCTGGCTACCGGCTGATGCCTCTTAAGCCACGAATAGGCAGACAACGCATTATTCGCTTCCTCGCCGTATCTCAATTCTTCGATTTTGAACGCGGAAAGGCTGACGGCGATCCAGCCTGTCGCTGGCTTATCGGGAAGAAGTGGGCGAACTGCGGGCAGCCCATGGCGAGCCAAATCTGCGCTTCCGAAATAACCGATCGTGACTTCCGGAATCCGCAGCTCGGCGAGTTTCTCACTCAAGCGCTGCAAGTCCTGACCCCAATCCAGGTCAGACTCAACGAGTACGCTCTCCGGAGGTTTTGGAGCGGCCTCGTTGAAGTAGGCCAGATAATCGGGATGGGCCAATGCCGAGGAAATGGAATGCCAGAGCACCAAAGCGAGTAGCATGAAACCATAAGCGCTACGCCGCCGGGCCATCTGAAGAAGGCCTGCGGCACCCACACTGGCCACAACGGCCAGCAAGCCGTACATAGGAAGGATGTGTCTTACACCCAGGTTAATTGTACTCGGCAGGCAGACCAAGAGAATGCAGGCGGCACATAAGAATGGCGCCCATGGCCGCCAGGCCAGCCGTTTGGGAGACCGCCGAAGCAGGCTGGCCACTCCGGCACCAACCAGAATCAGAAAAGCAATCGGGGTTTTGACTGCCACAGCGACAGGAAAGAAGTACCACCATCCCCTTCGACGCTGTTCACCCAAAAGATAGGCATGGTGCCCGTCCTGGGCGTGATAGTAGACCGACCGCAGTCCCCGGATGAGCTCGGCCCCGGGAATGGGAGTCTCCACAATCTGATTGGCGAGGTCGTGTAGCCGTCCTTCTGTGCCAAAAATCTTTGCGACCATCAAATGGGTTTGCTTTCGCGGAAGGGGATTCAAGGAGAATCGATAACCAGCCCAGATTACGAGGAAAGCAACCGCACCGGCGAGCGTAAACAGTTTAATCTGGCTTCGCGCGTGTTGTAGGATGGCTCTCCCAGATAGCTTTTCCGCAAACCAATAAGCGGTGAGCAATACCACAGCGCAAGCGGGTAGAAAAAGGAATGTCGTAAACTTCGATAACACCGCGGCGCCGCTTGCAAGCCCAAGAAAGAGGGTCTGACGCAGGGTCGGTCTTTCCAGCCAGAGGGTGAAGGCATAGATGGCGCCGAGTAAACAGGCTGTGAGCGCCATATCCGTTGTGGCGAGCCCCGCGTGAGCCAGCACCGGGGGCAAACTGGTGAACAGCAGCGAGGCCGCCAGGCCTTCCCACTTTCCGGAGATTCGTGTGGACCAGACCCAAACCAGTACCGAAGCTACCCAGAAGAAGGGCAGAATTCCAAGCCGGGCCAGGGACAGAGTCCGGAAGTAGGTACCCCTGCCGTACAGAATCTCGTTGCCCTCCGTCAAAAAGGTATCCCGACCAACCGAACGAGACCCATCTAGATAGGGACCAATAGCAGCCGACACCCGGCCTAACGGTGGATGCTGAGGTTCGTACAGATACACTCCCCGGTCCAGCCACTGCATCCCGCACGCAATATGCGCTGGCTCATCAAAGGTCTGACTGAATACCCGGTAAGTCGAAACGATTCTTGCCGTTCCGATGGCGAGCAGAGCAAAGAAGAGGAAGACGATAGACCGCTCAAGCCGGTTGTCGGAAAGGCTGGGGGACGGCACCGCTACCGAAGGGGTCAAGGTTGTCTCAGGCGGATGAGCCATGATCGTTTTCCCAAGAGTGCGGCATCAAAGAGAGCGTCTTCAGCGCTTATTCCGTTAGCCTGCTTTCTAACTGGAGAAGAGCAGACATCGGCGACGGCCGCGTGACGGACTGTGACGCGAGACTCATGCCCTTCAGTGACCCTCCGCCTCCCGTCTCTTTAGTTGGTATAAATCCATTTGCTCGATGTTGACCATCAGCGCTCCCCGCGCCAGCAAGTAGCTCTTCAACGTGGGAAACATCTTGCCCGGAACAACGGCTACCTGATTGTGAATCATTTTCGGCCAGGAAATGAGCCCACGTGGCGGAACCATGAGGGTTCCCCACTGGAAGACGAAGCCTACGTTCCACAGCACGAAGAGTCCCGTAACCAAGAGCGCCGCCACAAACGCACGGCTTTGGCGAGCGAACAGTTTGCCAAAACATTCGAGGGATGCCGCCAGCCCAAGGATGAACAACGGCGTCAGGGAGACAAAAAAACGGTTGCCATACGACGACAAACCATGCCAGAACCTATAGCTCGCAATGAAGTAATAAAAGGCTACAAAAGCCGCGAGCAGATATCCGGCAACGACCCTGTCGCGCTTCCAGAACAACGGCAATCCCAACAGGGCAGGAATCAAGATTGGTGTCCAGGACAGAAGCCCGTGGTTGGAGGAGAAGAGCACATCCTTCAGCGCCGGGGAGGTCCAGAACCATTGCTCTCGATACCCGAGCCGAAACGGGTTCCCGTAGATGACCCAGCGCGTGACAAGCGTGGGCAGGAGCGCAACGGCGGTGGCAGCCGCATACAGAGTGTGCGCTCCAAGCAGCCGCCGGACAGCCGCAGGATCCTGCTCTCGCCGCCAAGTCTGGCCGTAGGTGGTGAGCGCCTCGCTCCCGAGGATCACCAGCAGCAAGGCGTTCGGATAATATACGTTGACCATCAACCCCGAGAGTCCACCCAGCAGCATCCACTGACCCAGCGTGCGCTCTCCTCGCGTGCGGTGCCAATACCAGAGAAATAGCGAGACAGCAAAGGCCGAATGGGCATGTGACCGGGACGGATTGAAGTACATGTACACGGGTAGGGAACTTGCGAACCAGATGCCCAACGTGGCTAGTAACGCCCACCGCTCTTCGAAATACTTCCGGGCCAGACCGAAGGCAAGGCAAAGTCCAGCGAAACCATAGCAGGCCGTGGCCACGGCCATCGCCACCAGATAGGGTCGCGAGAAGCCGTCGGCCGGGATGTGAGCCCCTAAACGGTTCACGCTGAGCACGATCAAGTGGGTCACCAGGAGAAAGGGCGCCCAAAGCATCGACGGACCCACTGAGAAGTGGTTGTCCACGTAGCCAGTGGAGGTGTACTGGTCCGCACGGAGCTGGCCGTTGTGGTCCACACGACCGCCGACAAAGGTTGGGTTGCCTGCCAGCCATTCTTCTTCAAATCGCAAGGTGTGATTGATCAGCACGGAGCGGACGTACGCGTAGTAGCCCACACCGTCTCCGTGCACCCAGGGGTTCACCAAAGGCAGCGTTAGAAGGAATAGCAGCACTAGAAACCTCTGGGAGCCCGAGAAGGCGCGCCAGTGTGCCCCTATGCTCCCCTCCCGAGGCTGCCAGAGTATCCGTTGGAGTTGAGTAGCAGTCGGATTCACTCTACGCCACCTGCTAAGCCGCGAGCTGCGCGTCTGACAGCAGGGACGCCGCCAGCCTGCATGCATGGATTGCGTAGATCAACCGAACCGTGCTCACCACACTCCGCAATCTCGACAATGCAGCGAGCCATATCTTTCCAGGTGTAGCTGCGCAGGGCATCGCCGAACGGCTGGAACGCCTTCTTCCAGTAGCTCATGTGAGAGCGCCAACGAAGTAGCCGTTCGGCCAAGTCGTCTATATCTTCCGGGTTCGGCAGAAGCATCTCAGACAGCGCAATGGGATACAGTTCGGCTACTCCAGCCGAATGGCTGACCAGCGCGGGTACTCCGCGGCAGATGGCCTCTTGAACATTCAAACCATAGGCCTCATAGCGGACGGGGCTCACCAGGAGATCGGCGGCAGCCAGAAGGTCCCGCAAGCGATCGGTGAAGCCCAGCAGCTGGACACGTGACGCGAGACCGGCGTGCACGACTGCAGCTCTCCATCTGGCGAGCCCATTTCCATTTCCAGCTACGATCAAGTCCGCGTCCCAATCCGTGCGTGAACACAAAGCCCGCCATGCCGACCAGAGAGTATCGAATCCCTTATTTTGATCGAGGCTCAAAGCTCCCACGAAGACTACCAACGGGCGTTTCTCCAATTTGCCCAGCCAAGCCCGCGCCGCGGCCCGCTCAGCCGAGGATGCGGGCTTCAAAATCGGATCTGCGCCCAAGTACACCGTATGGACCTTGTGTCGCTCGACCTGGAGACAGTCGATCACCTTACGACGGGTTTCCTCCGAATTGGCCAGCACCACGCGCGCTGCGCGGATTCCCAATCTTTCACGACGCCGCGCCAAGCCTTTGACGATGCGATTCTTAATTCTGAATGCGACGGGCGCCGCACCATCGGCGCAGGACCAGGCATGATGAATACAGTGTACCCAATTGATGTCAGGCCAGATGCAGTTCCCGCCATTGACCACCACTCGGGCGCCTGGCCACTGGCTGACCACCTGACGAGCCACTGCCAGTCCGGACCGATCGAGCAGCCATTCTCCGAGAAAAAATGAGCCTGCCGGTCGGGGAACAAGATGCACTCTGACGCCCGGGTGCTGGGAAAATTCCGGGTCAACTTGGTGCGCGACCAAGTGCAAGGGAGTCTTGCGTTCGAGGAGGTACGCGGCCAAAGCTGCATTGGCTTTGTCCATCCCGGCGCAAAAGCGAAAGCCCCCGGCGATCAGAACCCATGGCGCGAGCTCTGCCTTGCGGCTTTCCATGGCTATGTTTTCAAAGCCGTTGGTCATACTGCCACACTGGAATTGCCGTGCCGGACTGAGGCTGAGTTTCAGGAGCCTGGCACGCAGAAGTTTGCCTGTCCCTTGGAGCTGCAATCCATCCCGTAGTCAACAGCAGCAGACACGTTTGGGGGATGGAAGTAAGCAAACCAATGCCAATGAGACCAGTGGCAAAGTAAGAGCCAGCAGTAAACCAAGCCAAGCGTCGCCCGAAGCTCCAAGGATCTTTTCGATATGCAATTGGTCGAGTAAAAACCCAGACGATAAAACCCGCCCACAGGCAAACTCCGGGAATCCCAAGGTCCAGCAATATCCGCCCATACTCGTTCTCTATTGGCGTGGAATCTTGAAAGAGGTCCTGTAAGAAATAGGGAATACTTGAGCCTCCGCCTCCCAACCCCTTGCCTAGGGGGTACTTGCCTGCGAGTTCCAGCATGGTCCCATTCACACTGGTTGCAATGCGCTGGGTGACCGACTCTGTGTCCGATAGCTGCGTAAATCTCTGGAGTCGCTCCTGGCTGGCCACAATCAACCCAATGGCGCAGAGGGCTACCAACCATGCCATTCGGGTTGATAGCTTTAGATGACCGGAGAATGTACTGACCAACAGAACTACCACCATGACACCGAAGTGGCTGCGACTACCCGATAGAAAGACCCCAAGAATCGATACGAACAGGGCGGAGAAAAGAAAGTATCGCTGCCAAAGGTGTTGGCGTTTCTGAGCGCAGGCTCCGAGTAGTAGGGGAATAGTCATGACCATTGTGCCGGCATAGGCATGGGCACCGATAAAGGACGATGGGATCCGGTACGCGGTGAAGTTCGCGATGTCGTTGCTGCCGTAAATTAACTGGGTGAGGGCATTCTGAGGAAAGAATGGCTCCAAGCCCACGAAGAATTCCACACCCGCCAAAATGAAAGCCAGGAAGTTGAGAACCGCAACTCCAAGGGCCAGCCTGTTGAGCTCTTCTCGGCCCAGCAGGGCCCCGATCAACAAAAACGGCAACAGAAAAGCGCTTCCTCTCAGACCCACAAGTCGGATCAACGGGTCGTGGACCGGGATAAGGAAGAGCACCATCGGCCAGAGCATCAAAACGCCGACCCAGCGCTTCAATTGGCGAAAGAGCGCATTTCTGGCAGGATTCATGAAATTCTGAAGCTGAGCCGCATAGAGCCCAACAACCGCTGCATCAAAAATGAAATGCGAGAAGGTATCTAGCACATTGGCCCGCAAGATGCCGTAGGAATAGCCCGTGGCCAGTACGGCCAGCACGCCGGCGAGCAGCGAGTGACGACCGGCCACAAAGGTCACTGAGACCGCGACGATGCAAAGAATGACCGCAAGCATGTTTCTCCCAATTACAGGCCAGCTAGACTTGGTGTGGCGCGGCAGCGGCAGTGGCTGCTCTTGCCGATCGCAAGTGCCTTCCAAGCGCCGCCAAATCCGCCTGCACCATTAAGCGAACCAGGCCCGGAAAATCGACTCTCGGTTTCCAGCCCAACTCCATCCGAGCGACACTTGCATCGGCTCGCAGATCGTGGATTTCCCCCGTGCGAAGCAGCCGCGGATCCACTTCGACGTAGTCTTCAATCCCGCCACTCTCTGCGTTAGCGTTGTAACCGTTTAGCTCCGCTAGCACCTGGCCGATGAACTCCGCGATGCTGTGCGACTTTCCAGTTCCGATGACGTAATCTTTCGGCTCGGGCCGCTGCAACATGGCATGCATCGCTCCCACGTAATCGCCGGCAAATCCCCAATCTCTCCTCGCTTCCAAGTTGCCCAGCTTCAACTTGGTGCGATCGCCATGCATCCAGCGGGCAGCCGCCAAGGTAATTTTGCGCGTAACCATTTCTGGGCCGCGGCGGGGAGACTCGTGGTTGAAGAGAATGCCGCCGACCGCGAATAGTCCTCGACCGCGATAGACGGCCAGAAGACGATGAGCCGCCATCTTGGAGGCGCCATAAGGTGAGGTCGGATTCATGGGGGTGTGCTCAGTGCAAACCTCATCGGCATTCCCAAACATTTCGGAGCTGGAAGCCTGGTAGATGCGCGTTTCAGGCTTCTGCTCTGCGATGATCTTCAGCAACCGCGCCAAGCCTCCGACGTTTATGTCGAAAGTTTCCGAGGGGCATTCCCAACTAGTCGGCACAAAAACTTGGCCTGCGAGGTTGTAAACCTCGTCCGGCCAGGCCTTCCGAAGGGCCACTTCCAGAGAGGTAGCATCGCGCATATCACCATAGAGCAGTTCGATTTGGTCGCGAATCGGCTCGAGCCAGCGCATGCTCTGTGGCTCCCGCCGCACTAGACCATAGACCTCATAGCCCAGCTGGAGCAGATACTCAGCCAGGTAACTCCCGTCCTGCCCTGAGATCCCCGTGATGAGCGCCCTTTTCATGTCACGAACCTTCCGTCAGATTGCTTTCGCCTCGTTCTCTCTCCGGAAAAAGTTCGATTCGTCCGCGGCCCGGCAGTCGACCGTTAGCATCACAAGTGCGTCCAGTTCCGGATCCTTTGCCAGTGTGCGGTGGAATCCGCTCATCTGGCACCTCTACCCAGCACCAGAATCTTGATGGTTTGAAACAGGATCAAAAGGTCGAGCCCAAGGGCCATGTTTTTGATATAGAACAGGTCGTACGCTAGTTTTTCAGCGTTATCTTTGACCGAGGCGCAGTAGCCGCGGTGAATCTGGGCCCATCCGGTCGCTCCCGGCTTCACAGCCCAGCGCTGCCGGTAGAACGGAATCTGCCCCGCCAGTTCTTCCTCCTGTTCGGGAACGAATGGGCGCGGCCCGACGAAATACATGTCACCCCGCAGGATGTTATAGAGTTGCGGCAGCTCGTCCAACCGGCTGCGACGCAGCCCGCGTCCCACGCGGGTGATGCGGTCGTCTGGTTCCTGTACCGGCCGAAGGTCGCCCTTCCGGTCGGCGCCGTTGCGCATGGACCGGAACTTATACAAGGTGAAAATCTTGCCGTCCTTCCCGACCCGTTTCTGCCGGAAAATGACCGGTCCAGGGGAATCAAGGCGGACCGCCAGAGCGATGAGAAGCATCACGGGCGAAGACAGCAGCAGACCAACGGCCGAAAAGATGAGAGAGAACATGCGCTTGTACAGCAGCAGAGGCCGCAAATGGTAGAAGCCCGGAGAGAACAACAACCAGCTGAGCCGGAGCGACTCGAGGGGAGCCTTGCCAGTCACCCTCTCATACAGTTCCAGCCCGTCTTGGATTTCCACGCCACGAGCCTTAAGCTGGAGCAGTAATTCTACGGGCAGCTTGCCACGGCGATCACCCATGGTGACGATGATCCGGTCGATTCTCTTGGACTCCACCAGTTGGGAGAGTTCTTCCAACCGGTGCGTCGCGCCAGATCCATGCGTCAAATCGCGATCCTGACTAACCTGCCCGACCACAGCTATGCCGAGTTCAGATCGTGTTTGAAACTCAGAGATCAAGTGCTGCGCCAGGGGACCATCACCGAAGATCACCACCCGCTCGGCGAAGCGGGGCCAACTGTTCAGGACCAAGAACAACTGGCGTCCGCCGATTACAAGTAGCGCGCCCAGAATGATGCCGACCAGAAAAACTCCGCGGCCCAGTCTCAGTGGAGGATACGTGTAGTACAAGACCGCTTGGATCACGGAGACAGTGCCCAACACTTGGGCGAAGCGGGTGAGCACCTCGCGGCGGCTGGCGAGGACAAACGTGTCGTAAAGATCGAAGTAGTACATGCAGAGGATGAAGATCCCGCTTACCAGCAAGATCTTCAAGAACCCGCGCTCATAGACCAGGATCAAATCCGCATCGATCACCCCGGACCAAAGGACTGTCGCGAGAACGAATGCCAGCACCACCACGACCGCTTCTGAAACTCCAAGCAGGATCATGCGGGGAGGAAAGTATGCGTGGAATAAGCGAATCACGAAGCGGCCCCGTTCTCGGCGCGTTTTCCTCGATGATTCTTTCCAGCCGCCCAGCCGGGCGAGTCCTCGTAGTAATTCTGGTCTAGGCCCGAGGCTTCGTTCAGAACCAGGCCAAGAAGAGCGGCTTTCCCCAGGCTGTCCAGCGCCTTTTGCAGAATCTTCTTGGGGGTTCTGTTTTCGCGGACCACTAGCAATACCCCATCGGATAGGCGAGTCCACAAATCGGCATCAGCCAATGGCAGCAGTGGCGGCGCATCGATCAAGATCCAGTCAAAGGACTCCGAGAACTGGTTAAGCAGTTGGGGCAGGCGAGAAGATTGAAGAAGTTGCAAAGGATGTTCGCGAAGAGTCCCGGCGAACAGGATCCACAGTGGAAGACCGGCCATGCGGTAGAGAAACCTCCCTGGCGGCTCTTTCTGGCGCAACAATTCGGTGAGACCGTTAAACTTACTGTCTCCAAACAGGCGCGAAAGTACCGGACCGCGCAGATCACCCTCCAGCAAAAGAACCTTTTGCTTCGTGTTGCGCGCCAGGCTGATCGCAAGATTCGCCGCTACCAGGCTTTTGCCCTCACTCTTTCCGCTGCTCGTTAAGACAACTCTCTTGAGCCCGTGCTGTTCTTGCAAGTGTTTCAGGCGCGTGCCCAGCAGCAAGAATTTTTCGGCGCCCAAACCGCCACTTCTTGTTAGCGAGACCAGCCGGGCTTCAGGACTACCACTCGGATGAAGCAGGGTTGCCTGGGCCAATGGGAGCCGATCAGCTCTCGGATTCTGCGGAAGTTGCGAATGTGGCACTCTCCGCTCTTCCCCTTGAGTCTCGATACTGGTTGGCACTAGCTCGGAACGGCTCAATGACTGAATTCCCGGACTCATCTCCTTTGGCACCCCCTGAATTTCAATCCGCTTTTTCCAGGCGTACCCTTGTTACGAGCTATCTCTTAAATGGCGAGTCCGAGGGGCCGCACTGAACCAAACTGGCAGAGGCTGAAGCCCCTCGTTTTGCAGGCCTGTTGCGGCCTGCCTCAAGCCGTCCCTGACGCGCGAGGCCCGGATCCGTGCCCGGCCCGTGCGAATGGCCCGGCACACCATCTCTTGGACATAGCTCACCCACGGTAATAGGCAAACAAATTCCCAACCACAATCACGGCCACCATCGCGGTGCCACCGATCCATTCCAGGCGCCTCTTCCATCGCTGCTTCCGCATTTCCGGGGGCGTTTTCAGACTTGGAATCTCCGCCACAATCCGGGCAGCCGCAAAGCCTTTGAGATCCTTTTCACTGTGAATCCGATCATCCATCATCTCTACGCTGGCGGTGGTCACAAGGCCGACGATGAGTCCGGCTACTAGGCCGAAGAAACTAAACTTGAACCGATCCGGCCAATAAGGCTTGGCCGGCAGACTCGGGGGATCCAGAATGCGAAACTGCTCACCCTGCTGGCGTTTCTCAAGGTTCGTGGCCAGCTCGGACTGATTTTTTTTCGCCAAAAGGGACTCATAATTCACCCGGGATTGATCGTAGTCCCGGGCCACATCCGCAAATTGTTGTTCCCGCAGGGGAGTCTGATTCAACCGGCTTTGGTACGCCGCGATACTGGCATCCAACTCCTCAATTACACGTTGCCGGTTTTCCATTTCTAGCTGACTGGCCTTCAATTGACTCTCGATCTCCATCACCGGTGACATGGTCCTCAGCTCCACCAGGTCGCGAGGACGTGCGCTGGCCGAATGATTCGGGCCGGGCTTACTCCTGGCGGCTTCGACTTCAGCCTCGATCCGTTCCTCCAATTTCTCGGTCTTGGCGATCTGCTCCTTCAGGCGTCTCACCTCCGGGTGATGACCCGTGTAGCGCGCGGTGAGATCCGCCAACTGGGTCCTCAAGCGTTCCAGTTCGTGACCCAAGGCAGGGAGCGACCCGAGGTCAGTGCCACTGGCATGTTGCAATTCTGCTTGCAGAGAGCGGTACTGCGCGAGAAGAGATTCATAGTATATTTGCTGTTGTTTGACACGATTGCGAGCATCGATCTCCGATTGAAAGCGGGCTTGCAGCCCGGCAAGTATTTGAACGTTACTCTGCAGCTGTCCCGGGAGCTGGCCCAGATAACGAGTCTTGAACTCGCGAACGCGCTGCTCTTGCCTCGCTAGATCCTTGCGCGCTTCTTCCAACTGGCTCTCAAGAAATCCGGTTGTGCTTTCCGATTGCTGTTGACGCGCTTGGAGATTTTCTTCGATGAAGAGCGAGGTCAGCTGGCTGGTCACTTGCTGGGCGATCCGAGGATCGGCAGAAGAGTAGTAGATCTTGAAGGCCGTCAATTCGTCCCGCCGCCCCGGAGCCTTCACCAGTTCAATCTTGATATCCTTCCGCAGTCGCTCGACCAATTCATCCGGACTCAAGCGGTTGCCTTCCCCGGCGTAGAGGTGAAATCCCTCGATAATCCGCTGGAGCCGTGTCCGGCTCAGGATCTGCTGCGTCATACTTTGCAGGCGGTCCTGAAGATCGGTGGTCACATTGGAGATGACATAGTGCTCGGGTACTTTCTGCTGCTCGACTAAGATCAACGTTTCTGAGCGATATTCGGCCGCAAGGATCCACGCTGTTATTGAGGCCATTGCCCACGTTACGAAAACGCCGAGCAGGAGCCACCAGCGCCGACGGCAAAGAATGGCCCAGTAGTCTTCCCAAGTTAAACTGGAGACCGCTTGTGAATCGTCCAATATCATTAGCGTCCCATTGGCCGGGTGAATTCATAAGCCAGAGACACAGAAAACTGATCGTGGTCCGCAAAGCGATTTGGAAGCAAGTTACCTTGGCCGATTTGATGCAATCGTCCGTAGCGAAAGCCAAACGAAAGGTGTTCCGCCAAAGCGTACGAGACCGAGCCGGTGGCTGAAAGCGTTCGATACGCAGCACTCGATGGGGCGAGGCCTAATGCGTTCGTGGACCCGAATCCGACACCCAGACCCACCGCCCATCTGCGTGCCAACTGCCTCCTTAGTTCCCCATTCGCAGACTGAAACCGCGATGCTCCAAACAGCCCCGCCCCATCATTGAGTCGGCGGACCCAAGTAGTGCGGAGAGCAGTCCGCTTACCGTGCCACTCATATGTTGCTCCGCCGCTGAGGGAGTGAATCGCAGCGGAGGTCTTCACTTTGAGTTGGACGACAACAAGAAACAAATCAAAGGTCACCACAATTTGGTCTTGAATGCGAGAGAACTCCGGGCCAACAAAAAGTGACAACGACTGGGTTGGGGTGAGTGCGATGGAATGAATGTAGAAAATGGCGTGAGTGTTTGCCCCGGCCTCACCCTGCCTGAAGCTCAAGTCCTGGAACTGATACATCACTCCTGCCGAATGCCGTCGGGAGAAACGATGAGAGTAAAATGCACGAACACCCTCCGATTGCGAATCAACTAGGCTCTTGCCTACCGCGGTTGGATCGGGAAGATTTCGAAACCGGTTCTGCGAGAAGCTCGCGCTGATGCCGACAATGGTGCGGGGCCCCAGAAGGTAGTCAAGATCGAGGCCAGCTTCGTGGTAGATGCGCCGGGCAATGGGGGTTAAAACCGGATCGTTGGGTCGATCCAAAACACCAAACTCCGGTATCAATGGCTGCCGATCCAGCCGGTCCAAAAGATTGGTTTCCACGCGGAGACCGTCGCGGAGGCGAACAGTCAGATGTCGAGTGGCCTCATATTGGAAGTCCAGGCCGAGATTGTGGGCAAAAAGATCGCGAACGGGCAATCGCTGATCGACCGTGATCGTCGGACCATAAGCGAAGGACCAGTGCATATGACGGCGGCTCCCCAAGAGAGCGAGCCTCGGCTGAATGAACCAAGTGAAATCGCTCAACCGACTTCCGTTAACTAACAAGGCGTTGGTGTCAGTTAGATTTCCTATACTTAGGCTCCCGACAAACAGGTTGGTCCTGTTGGGCTCGCTCGAGAGGGCCAGCGGAGCTGTCTGCCCATCGGCCACCTGGGGGGCAGAAGACTGCGCCGTTACCTCTACAACTGAAAGTATCAGAAGTGCAGCGACGCAAAGAACCCTATGCATAACTCACCTTCACGGCACGACAATGGTGTCATGTGGCTCGAGCTCCAAGTTCTGGTAGAACTTGTCTCCCTTGATTACATCCTTGTAATTGAAAAGACTCCGCATCCGAGAGCCGTCCGGTCTCAAACGCAGGACATAGATCTTCGTGATCTTGGCGAAGTCGCGGAATCCACCTGCCAGAGCAATGGCATCTAGCACCGTCATGGGTTTCAGCAGCGGATAAGTACCAGGCCGGCTGATTTCTCCTACGATGTTGAACCTTTGGCTTCTGATTTCCTGGACGATTACAGTTACTTCCGGCTCGAACAGATAGGAACGCAGTCTTGCAGCAACCTCAGTCTGAAGGGCTCGCGGGGTGAGCCCACTGGCTTTCAATTCGCCAATCAGCGGCAGGGAAATTTTTCCGTCCGGCCGCACCGAAACAGCCCGTGAGATCTCCGGTTCTTTCCAGACATGGATTGCGAGCACGTCGTCGATGCCAATCACGTAATCCTCGCCGGGGGTCGTCGAGACGGCCTCGCGCGCCTCCTGGCTCTCCTCTTTCGCTATCGG
>Ga0137396_10001018_pt1 | contig 14285 bp, 8 predicted proteins | sample czc16metaG_FD_108284 | JGI IMG/M metagenome (GOLD analysis project Ga0137396, IMG submission 108284) | Vadose zone soil microbial communities from Angelo Coast Range Reserve, California, USA - czcobulk3.16 metaG | ecosystem: Environmental > Terrestrial > Soil > Vadose zone | place: USA...
AAACGCGCCAGTGTTGACCGTGGCACCATCTGCGGAAAATGTGGGTCCGCATGCATGGAGTCCCCCGAATTTCCCCCGGGGTAGAACGGCCTTGTCTGACAGGTAAGTTAGATAGCGACTGATCAAGCGTATACTTCCGGAAGGTCATCCGGGTAATGAATGCGCCATTGAGAATCAAACTTTGTCTTCTTCATTCCGTGTTCAAGAAAGAAATCGTACTTCAATTCAAGCTTTCTGAGACTTGTAAGCGACTTGAAATCGAGCCCCGCTCTCTGTAGGTAGAAACCAATAGCTTGGTGGTAAGGATAGACGTAGTTGAGTTCTTCAATCATTTCTGTAAGACGGTCAACCGATATCTTTTGGATCGCTCGGCCGTAACTGTACAGAACGTTTTCTGTGCCACCCGCATAGCCGGGTCGAACGGCGATGTCTATGAGAGTGCGTTCAAGATTTGTAAGCTCCAGCGTCTCGCCCTGGGTCCCAGTGACCTCCTGGACGCCGAGCTGGTCCGTGTCCTTGCCGCTCAATAGCATGATTCTCGTTTTGTTGTGAGTGACGATGAAGCGAGACTGTCTTTGTTTTCCGGAAAAAGCCCTGTTGAGGCCTGCCTGAGTGAGCGAGCCGGACTGTTTTTTCGCGGACTGTTCTTGATTTACGTACACGAATTCGGGTTGATTGTCCGTCAGTCCGTGAAGAAAAGCGGCGGTTCCGTGGGAAAGATACGAATACGGGCGCAACGAGAGCGCGAGCTCGTATGGCGTAAAGTCGCCTCTGTGAAAGCGAGTGGTGTGAAGAGGATAAGTGGAGGTGAGATGGACCTCTTGAAGTGCTTTGGTTTCGAGAGCCAAGTTTCGAAGTTTGTTTGGGGTGAGGCCTCGTGGAAGACCCCATTCTGTGCGGATCTGGGTGAAGATTTCTGCCAAATCAGTGGGTGAAAAGAGGGTTTTTCTGGACGAAATCAGTTTTTTAGTGAGGAGCTCGGCGACATGAGTCTTCGAAGCATGCCTGACCATATCCGGGTGGGGTATATATACCCCACCCGGATATGGTCGTACACTGATTTTCTACGGATGATGTTAGGTATATATACCTAACATCATCCTTCCCCGCTCATCTCTGGACAGCCAGACCCATATGGAGGTCTTTTAGCTTGTAATATGCCCTCATATGGGTATAATTAGTTCATGACTAGAGCGAGCCAATCTTATCCCGCGCTGCCTGCAGTCGTTGTTGATCAGCTGCAAAAGCTTGGCCGCGATCTCACTGTTGCCCGCAAGCGGCGCCATCTGTCGTTGCGCGAAATGGCTGATCGTATGATGGTCAACCTAAAAACGGTACAGCGACTGGAAAAAGGTGACCCAGCCGTAGGAATTGGAATTGTTGCCGCCGCGCTCTGGATTCTGGGCATGCATCGGCGCCTGGGCGATTTAGTGGCGCCTGAAACCGATACGACCGGACTACAAGAGGACATTAGGAATCTGCCAAGGGATTTTCGAAAGAAGAAGAAGAGCCGCAGCGACAAGTACGATTTTTGAGTGAACCATGCCAGAAGCATACGTCTACGTCTACCTTGAAGATGGACCGGTGCCCGCCGGCGTGTTGGAAACAATTGGCTCGGGGCGCGAGGCGGCCGCTCGCTTCCGTTACGGTCGCAGATACCTTCAGCGGAAAGATCGGCTGACGATTGACCCCGTTCAGTTGCCATTACCTGATGCCGACCCTGACCGTGACTATGTTACTCCGGAGGATTTTGTCCTTTTTAATGGCATCCGCGATGCTGCGCCCGACGGCTGGGGAAGGCATCTTATGGATCGCGCCGCTGGCGCTGTCCCTCTGTCCGAATTCGATTACTTGGTGGCAACCGGCGATGCACGCGTCGGTGCGCTGGCCTTCGGGCCGGACCTTTCGGGTCCTCGACGCATTGTGCCGTGGAGTGAAGAGAACTTGGACGGCGAAGACCTCGATTTAAAGGGCATGCTAGAGGCTGTCCAGGACGTGGATACAGCTGACGATTTGCCGCGCAAGCATGGACGCTTCCTCTCTCGCGGCTCTTCGTTAGGCGGAGCGCGTCCCAAGGCGACGACTGAATACAGCGGAAAACAATGGATTGCGAAATTTGGCCGCGCCGACGATCACTTACCAATGTGTCGGGCGGAATATGCAACCATGAAACTCGCGCAGGCGGTAGGAATAAACGTGCCACCTGTGCGCATTGAAAAGGTACTCGGACAAGACATCTATCTGATTGAGCGCTTCGACAGGATACCAAGCGGCGCGACATATCGACGCCTACCATTCATCTCCGGTCTAACGATCACGGGCGCACATGAAAGTGAGTCTTCGCAGCAAAGTTACCGGCGCTTAGCGGAACAGTTGCGGCTGTTCGGATCTGACCCGATGAAAGATTCGAAGGAATTGTGGCGGAGGATGCTTTTCAATATCCTCTGTAACAATACTGACGACCACCTGAGAAACCACGGTTTCCTGTGGGACGGCAAAGGGTGGCGACTGTCTCCTGCTTACGACATCGTACCGTATCCACAAGTGAGTTTGGAGCGAGACCTTGCGATCGGCGTTGGGAGTAACGGCCGCCAGGCAACTTTGAAAAACGCATTAAGCGATGCGGCAAGCTTTGGATTCTCCAAATCTCAAGCGATCGCACTTGCTCTCGATATCCAGAAAACAGTAAAAGCAAACTGGGAAGGCGTCTTCAACCACAGCGGCATCACCACCGCTGAACTTGAACGGCTACGTAACTGCTTTATCGCATGCGATGAACCAATTCAACATGTCGAGGGCGAAGCTATCTAGCTCTGCAGCATCGTGCGCACGCCTCTAGCGCGCATCTTAATCCGCAGCCTAGCGTCAAACCCAAAAACCGAGTTGCCGCATTCGGTCAAGCTGTTGCTGCGTCCCGGTTGTGATAGTGATTCCAAAAAGTCTCCGTAAGCATGCGATCGCTGCTCTGCAATCGGACCACGGAACCAGTGGCACTCTCCAAGAGACGAAGGTGTCCGGGTTTGGAATGTTCAAGCCGGTATTCCATCTTGTTTTCAAACATCCGCCACAAGAGATCACTGACTTCGGAAAGGGAATCCGTCACCATCGCGCCAACTGCCACGCCCGTTTCAAATTCGATCAGCCGGCTCAACGGATGCACGTCTCTATAAAATCGACTACGCCGCTCTTGATTGCAGTAGAAGATGACCGGTTTCCCAAGACTGAGCGCCATGGCGGCCTCAGCATCTTTGCCGTAGCTTTCACGTTCACCCGCGCAATAGACCAGTGCCTTCGCGCACTTCACCATGAGGCATTCGATGAGCCCCTTGTCTTCATGCCCCTCCGCCGCGCTGAGTGTGGGATCAAAGTAACGCAGATTCAAGGATTTGAGACGCTCATCGGAAAAGATTTTGTCGCAGTCTGTCGCCATATCCCGAAAATCTTGCCGGGAACGCATGCTGGTCGCAACGTACACGTCGAGATCATTAACCATCGACAAGTACAGGTCCGTATTGGCCAAGGCCATTTCGCGCGCTTTGGTGAACCTCAGCTCTAAACGCTGGTAGCGTTCTGCAAGGTCTGCTTCGGAAGCGACCGCCTCGTCAAGGACATCGTCAGCCGAAAACAAGAGTTCATTCTGCCGACTCGCATATTCCGCTGCCAGGTAGGCAGGATCCAGCAAGCGTCGAATCGGGACGGCGCCGCCACGCTTCGCCAGATGCACTTTCATGGCGCTCATCAGTGCTACCTTGAGCGCCCCTCCGTCTCCTCCCTCGCCGTAAGACTTGCACGCCATCTCAGAAATCAAGTAACGATCATCCTTTGGTATGACCGTGAGGGGCAACGAGGGACCGCGCGACTTGATCGCTTCCGTATCCATCCGCCGTTTTCCGAAGAACGCGCCTAATTCCGTGGTACTGAGCACACGCAATTTTCGATACGCGGTTCGGACGTTGCCGAAATAGAGAAGCCCATCAGTGAAAAGTCTGGTCAATCCCCAGCGCAGATGCGGCAGGGACTTGATCGCGGTTGACGACACCCATCGTTCATCAAAATCGGGCACAAGCTTTACATCATATGGATGGAGGTTTGGTGCGGATAGCCAGTAGTAGCGAAAAAAATCATCGGATACCGGTGCTTCATGCCCAAACGCCAGAAGCTGATTCAGTTGTACTTTCGCGAGGGGATCCTTGTCGACTCCATCGAGCCTATCGAACACGCGGCCGTCCGTCCCTGGGCCTAGCCATCCCCCAATGCCGTCTGTGCCCAAGGTAAAGAGTCGGAACTCGTCCAAGATCTGCTCCTTGCTCATCGACCCTCCAAACGGGCCAAACCGATATGGGAAGGGAACCCGTGAAACAACAAGTGCCCTCGCATCCCCATGCTAGTTCGTCCGAACGCCTTCGTACTGATACTTTCGTGTAACGTAGCACAAAGTTCTTGCAAAACATAGCATTACGTAACATCATGAGGGTGCGCTTCAAGCGGGGAGGTGCCCTCAATATGGTGCACGCAAAAGGGCCTGGCCCGCCAGCAAGGAGAACTCTTCGCGTAAGGGTAAGAGTCATTCTTTCCTATGCACATCGCGACGAGAAACTGCGGGACGAGTTAGCGAAACATTTGGCGGCACTCCGAAGAAGCGCTGTCATCGATATCTGGTATGACCGCAAGATCGCCCCAGGCGATGAATTCGACCGCGATATTCTTCAACAGCTCCAGAACTCCGATCTCGTGCTACTCCTGATCAGTCCAGATTTCATGAATTCTGATTATTGCTATCTACGAGAAATGCGCATCGCTCTGAGGCGGCACGCCAAGGGTCAGGCCCGCGTGATTCCGATCATTCTGCGGCCGGTAGACTGGCATGGAACTCCCATCGGCAAGTTATCAGCTCTTCCGAAGGATGGAAAACCTGTAACAACCTGGCGCCGGAGAGACGAGGCTCTACTCGATGTGGCGAAGGGTGTGCGGCGCGCAGCCGAGCAACTCCGCCATCACCGATCTCAACGTATCGCAACGTGGCAAAAGCACAAGCGAAAGGAAATCCGCACTGGCACGCAGGCAGCTTGACGCGGTTGCAGAGGGGCACGACGAACATGGCTGAATCTCTCCCCATTACCGACGCGCCGGAAATCCGCGAACAGGTGGACCGGATTCTCGCAAGCAATTCCTTTCGGCGCCTGCGCAAACTTCAAGCGCTGTTCGAATATCTCGTGGCGGAAACCGTCGCTGGGCGCGCAAGCCAACTGACGCAGAAAAAAATCGCTGCCGACGTGTTCGACCTCAAGGATGCGTTTGACCCACAGTCTGAAGTGGCGGTTCGAGTTTCCGCCGGCCGGCTTCGCACTTCGCTCCAGAAGTATTACAGGACCGAGGCTCGATCGGACGAGATCCACATTCACTTGCCACAAGGCCACTACTACGTCGCCGTTGACCAGTCAAAGCGCGTTCTGCCGCAAGAGGTTCTCCCTCCGGCACCAGCAAAGAAGATTTCGCAGAACGATATCGTGGGTGAGCTCGGCATAAATCTAGTCCAGAGACTTTGCTTGGAGATGGGTTTTCTTTGGCACTCCACGGGGTTGGAGGCAGGCATCGATGGATACATTGAGATTCGGTCGGAGATGGGTGAGGTAACCAATTGTATTATCCAGGTGCAATGCAAAGCCACGGATAGACCATTTGAAGCCGAAACGGCTTCCACCTTCGAGTTTCGTTGTTCCGCGAAGGATCTGAACTATTGGCTTACCGGCAACGCGCCGGTAATCCTGGTGCGCTGCCGACCAAGAACCAGCGAGGCCTACTGGATCTCCTTAAAAGACTACTTCGGGGACTTTGCCCGACGGAAGTCTGGGAAGATCACTTTCGACAAAGCACGCGATCGATTTGACCTGACGGCAAAACCCGCGCTGCAAAAGCTCGCAACTCCGGCAGACTCGGGACTCTATCTCGGAACCCACCCGAAGGCGGAAATTGTATATTCCAACCTTCTCGAACTGGCGTCACTCCCCAAACACTACTATGTCGCAGCAACGGAATATCGGACTCCGGGCGAGGTCTTCGCGACCCTTCACGAGTTCACGAGAAGCGTACACGGCGAATGGATCCTCGGCTCGAAGATGCTCACTTCCTTTCACGACCTGAGCACGCAACCGTGGACTGCGGTTTGTGACAGAGGAAGCGTAGAAGAGTTGGATACCAGAGAGTGGGCTCAGACCGGAGATCTCATACGACAAAAACAGTTTGTCCAACTCCTCAAAGCCTGCCTCAGAGACAAGCTGTATCGGAAGGGCGTGAAGTTCTCTCGTGAAAGTCAATGCTACTACTTCCGCGCAACGCAAGACCTCTCTGGGCGGGAATATTCCTATCAGAGCCGCGAGCACAAGACCAGTCGGTCGGTGTTCAAGGGCTACCCGAAGAAATCAGACCACACACAGATGTCCTATTATCGCCATTCGGCGTTCGAAGGCAGATTCGTCCGGTATGCTAACGCTTGGTATTTGCAAATTACGCCAAATTATCATTTCACGCGTGATGGCGATCGGCTATCGCGATTTGCTCCCGACCTCCTGTCGGGTATCAAACGCCTGGAGACCAACCAAGCCGTCCACGGACAGGTCGTGATGTGGGCACACCTGCTTACCGAACGGGACCTGTTCGACACCGGACCAAGATTTCTTGATTTTGCTTCGCTCTTAGAGTTTCCGCTGGAGGTCGGTCTCGACGACGACGCTTGGCTCAAATACGAGGACCTCGAGAACCGCGCCGCCCTACAAGCGCCGGCGGTCGATGACCGGCAAGTGAGTTTCATCCTATGAACCTAAGCTTCTTAGAAGAACCAGAACTCGAGTTCGGTGCGGCTCGTCACATTGATATCCGGTTCGGCATCATGAATTATGGCCCGCTGGACTTCGAGTTGCCGCTCGCGCCCAAGCAAATCAATTTAGGCATTGTCGGAAGTAAAGAATCAGTGGAGGGCGTACGCCAGTGGTTGGAGCGCTGCCGAACCGAAATCCCAGCAAAAGTGAATAAGGACGACCCTAGCAAGCCAAACAAACAGCCAAACCTGTTCACTCGATTTCCAGGTTTTTCACCCGACCACGGATTTCGCAGCACGTTGGTCATGGATGATACGCTCTGCCGCGATTTGCCCAGCAACAGCATCCTGTCGATTGCCAAACTCCCCGATCGAAATGAGCGCATTACACGGTCTGTAGACCTCTTCATCGAAGAGATCCAGTATCTGTCTCAAAGCACCGACGCTGCTAAAGTGATTGTGTGCGCAGTCCCTACAGCACTCCTCGAAGCAATGGGACCAGACGAGGGAGATGACGACGAAGAGGACGAAACAACCGCGACCGTGGGCGGACTGCAACTGGATTTTCACGACATGCTCAAGGCACGTGCGATGCAACAGTACCGCAAACCGATCCAGATTATTCTCCCCCCAACATACGACGAATCCAAGCACCGGCGCCAAGGAAGGCTCGGGCGAAAAGCCGAACTACAAGACGAAGCGACTCGGGCCTGGAATATTCACACCGCCCTCTATTACAAGGCGGGAGGAGTTCCGTGGCGTCTCCCGCGGGCAAGCACTCAGCTTTCGACATGCTACATTGGAGTGAGCTTCTACAAGAGTCTCGACAAGCAGGCGCTACTCACCAGCGTTGCCCAAGTATTTAATGAGCGCGGCGAAGGCGTTGTAGTTCGGGGCCGCGCTGCAAGCATTTCGAAGGAAGACCGTCACCCGCACTTACCCGAGGAGCATGCCTACGAACTCGTAAAAGATGCTCTTGCCCGGTATTGGGACGTTCATCAGAACTTCCCGGCGAGAGTCGTCCTTCACAAGAGTTCGCGCTTCGATGCCAGCGAACAACTCGGATTCGAAGCCGCGCTCAAGGAAAAAGGCATCTCGACCCGCGATTTCGTTTGGGTGTCGGAATCCGCGACCAAGCTCTACCGCGCGGGAAAGTACCCGCCCTTGCGCGGCACGCTTTTGGCCCTTGATGAGCGGGAGCTTGTACTCTACACCCGCGGCAGCGTGGACTTCTTCGAAACCTACCCCGGCAAGTACGTGCCCACGCCCCTTCGCATTCGGTTAGAGAACACCGAACAAACGCAACTATTCCTTGCACGCGAAATTCTTGCACTCACGAAAATGAACTGGAACAACACGCAATTTGATCGCGCGCAACCAATCACACTTCAAGCGTCCCGAAATTGCAGCAATGTGCTCCGGTACTGCAGCGAGGGCCGGCAAATCGAGCCGCGATACAGCTACTACATGTAGAAAAGCCGTCCTGCGGCAACTCGCATCTGACAACTAACCCAATTCTAGCTAACGTGCTTCAGATGCTTGGAGGCCGGTTTCCCTTGAAGTTCTTCGAACAGCCTTCCTGCTGCTAAGCTATTTTGCTCAAAAGCCTCTGCCGCCCTGGCCCTCCAAATCAAATTGCCCGGCTCGACAAAAGTTTTCCGCAGCTCTCGCAATGTCGCCAAAGCATTCTCCGCCCATCCCTGCATATCCTCCAAGTTCCATAGCACCACACCCTTAAGATGAGGGAGGGCACCAACTTTGACCATCTTCGCGGACGTAAGAAGAACCGGAAGGATGTCAGCTTCTGCGCTCGCCTCGACATTCGCTCGCATCCACTGCGGGTGCGAACAAACTTGCCGCGCCTTAGTCACATCTACAACCGCGCCTTTTTTCGCTCCCACATAGTCCTCGAACACGAAACATAACTTGCCTGAAATCCACCATGGATCAGGTGAGCCGTCGCTCTCGACTTTCCCTGCATCAAAACCTATCAGCTCACCCAATAGCTTGTGAGCGTGCTCGAAGTCGGACTCTGAAGCTAAACCCTCCAGAATCTCTTTTTCACGTTTCGCAAAAGAACGGTCGTGGATCGTACCGAGTTGCGCTAAGACGGCCTCGACACGCTCGATCTGCTCCATTGCCCTGCTGTTCCCAAAATCTGCAGCAGCAACCTTTTCAGACTGGTACCGGGCTAACCGTACAAGCCAAGGAATTCCACTCGCGGCTCCTTTCGCATGATCAAAATGCATTCGCGCCTTCGCGGACAGCCCCGACACACCAGCCTGGGCGCCTAACCAGGCCGTTGCGCCTGCGAGATAGTGCCACGAAGCCCTATAGCCTCGCAGCTCGGGAGCAACGAGTTTACCGAGCACTGTTTCAGCAGCTCCCAATGCAGCTTCGTAGTCTGCCTGCCAAAGTCGAGCTTGGAACTCTATCTCGTGTTCAGCAGCAGCGCTGAGGTCGTCCATAGCCGGAAACGGTTCCTGAATCGCCTGCTTCCGTCCCGCTACGATCTGTTGATTTACATCCTCCCATTCTTCCCCATTCTCGAGAAAGACTTCAAAATTCTCGATAATATCTTTGACAGCGGCATCCTTCGACTGCCCGATACCAAACGCCAGTTCCGCTTGCAGTTCGGGATGTAAGAATTTCCTCCGCCTAATATCTATGAGGTAGTCCGGAAGTTCTTCGCCTGCCACGACCACCGCAGAATAATCCTCAAGCGACCGCGTGCACCGCCCTATAGCTTGAAGGATACGCGTTTGAATTCGCTCGTTGAACAGGACGTTGGCCCCCATCCGGGCCATCAAGAATCGCTCCTGAATATTCGTCGCCTTCGGGAGACCTTCGATGAAGAGGAGCCTGCACTCATCACCTGGGAAATCGATGCCATCATAACGACTAGCGACGATTGCCACCGCCTTCTTCGTTCCAATAAATGGCTTTTTTGAGTCTTCGATATCATCAGCGCTGAATGTCGCGAACCCAAGGTTCTTTTCGACGTCCTGCGCGATCTCGTCGCGCATCTTGTCACTAGGCACGAGAACGAGACTGCGCCCAGCAAGCCGCATGAGCTGTCGTCGCAGGTCCGTCACTTTCTCATCCCGCAATGACATGCCGGGGAAAATAAAAAAGCGTCGCCCAACACCTTGCCTGTCCCAACCCTCGGGCACGGGCAGACGCCTGATCGAAGAGCGGCCAACGAGCCGCTCAAGATCGCCACCTGCACCGAGAGTGGCGGACATATATATCCGCTGCTTTGGATTCACGAACGGAAGGTGTGTCCAAGTCGGAGGAATTAGTGGTCGGATCAAGATCTCCTGAGATGAGAGATAGAGATGGCAGGCATGAAGATGCTCCCGCACCATTGACCACGGATGCTGCAAATCTATTCCCGTGGTCCCCACGTCGAGTACTTCGACAAGTTCCGCCTGGATTGTAGACAATTCAGGCGTAGGCAACTTATCAACCCAGCCACGGTCAGCTGGCCCGTCCAGCTTGCCACTAAGCCTTATGAAGCTGCTCGGATCTAGCATCGGTTTGAGCACATTTCTCAGCGCTGTGTGCAGCGCCGCGTGTTCTGCTTTAGCTCGCTCCACTCGTACAGACCAGAGACCTGAAATATAGCCCTCTCCCGCGTGTGCATCATCTACGATCAGAACATCTGCATCATCGAAGTACGGATTCGTGTTGAATAAGCTGCTGTAAGTTGTAACTGCGATCCTGTCGGCATTCCGATATTCGGCCTTTGCAGATGGTTCGTAATCCTTAATGCGACCTGTGAACCCGAGTGCCGTCAAACCGTATTTTTCCTCAGCCTGCTCAATCACCTGATTTACAAGCTGCCGGGTCGGACACAGATAGACGACCCGCTCCTGAGCCCTTCGCCGTCGCCACTCAGCGATAAGTAAGCCCACCAAGGTCTTCCCGCTGCCCGTCGGCATCTGGAGAGCAACATCGGAATCGTCCAGAGCAGTGGCTGCATAAGTCCGCATGATTTCCCGCTGATGCGGCAAGACGTCCGGAATTTTGCGTCGGGGCAAATCTCGCAACAGTTTGTCTGGGCTACTGGGAACCGATAATTTGGGCGATATCTTCTTGAACGACATTCAGAAGTGCCTCCGCCCATCGGGCAGTTGCGGGGACAGTTACGTCAATGCGGTCGGGCCAAGCGAACACCCCGCGAATGAATATGCACGATGTAACATCTATCTTACGCCAGTGGATTTCAGATTCTCCAAGCATCAAATTGTTTCGGGACGAGCGCCGCTTCGCTCAACCAGCTACGCTCGGCTCCGGAGAGATTCGGAGACCGCAGGTGACGACTCTCCCAGGAGTCGGCAGACCCAACACACATTCCAGTTGAATACACATGCTGTTGAAGTTCAGAGTGCGGGGATCGCCTTGTGTTCTGCCGTCTGCGCCATCAATCACACGCCTGCGTAATTCGCGGCCCTGAGTAGGTTTGTTTATCCTCCGCGAGAGTCTCCTGTTACTCTGCGATTGCACTTTGATTTCTACACTAGCAACGATCACCTACACGTTTATTGCTTCGGTCTCTAATAACAAGGCATTATCAACTTTAGGCGACCGGCTACTCAGGTGACTTCTACACAATGGCTGGCTTCATCGCCTCGGCCTCGATTGAACTCCTGGACGACACAATGCGCAAGAAGACGTATCTGGCGACGGCCATAGTTTTTCTCCTTCTGTGCTCCTTTTCGCAATTCACTCCATCAGTTCTTGCGCAAGGTGAATCAAAAGGAACCGCGTGGAGACCCCAAGAGCTTCAAGCCGTAGATCCCGAAATTCGCAGCCTGTTGGATCAAACTTCTGCCACCTGTGAGCGGTCCGATCCCAATGAGGTAGTCGAGCGGCTTCAGAAAGCCGTACACATTGCAGATGTTCGAGGTCTCATTCGAGATAGAGCGCTCGCTGAGGCAATCTTGGCATCTGCCTACATAGGCCAAGCAAAGATTGACTTAGCCTTCAGCACGTTCCAAAAAGCACTCCAAGACGCGATCGATTCAAAAAATGCAGTCTTAGAGGCTGACGTTCTGATCGCACTGGCGTCTGAAGCACAGCTAAAAGGCAATACCGACCAGGCAGCGGTCCTTATATCAAGGGCGCTGAACTTGTCGGAGAAGAGCGGGAGCCTGTACGAAAAGGCTCGCGCGCTGGGCGAGCTTGGAAAGCTTCAACTCTCGTTGGGCAAACCTGACGATGGCGGACGGTTGATTGATGAAGCTTTGCGGATCGATAAGTTGAACGGTTATCGGTTCGAGGCTATCCATCTTGTATACCGCGGCACATATTTGGGATTGGCAGGTAAAGTTGACGATGCTCTCGATTCGCTGGCTCAAGCGAAAACAAAGGCTATTTCGTTCCGAGACGCGTACACCTTTATTACGGCGGAGAACACCTATGCGTATGGTCTCATCGAAAAAGGAAGAGCCAACGAAGCGATCGAGGACCTAACTCTACTCAAGGAAGGGAAACTCAGTAAATTTGTCCCGGACGCCAAGGAACAGGCATGTCTAGCGTCAGCGCTGGAGCTCCCGGTGTTACACCTCACCTTCCTTGAAGGTTTCGCGAACGCGCTCGACGCGGCGAAACAAAAGGACAGGGAACTGGAGGTTTGGCTGGAGGCCTATTCCTACAGCCATGACAGAGGCATTCCCGCCGGCGAAGCCGAAACGGCCCAAAAAGTCGCAATTCTCAGCAACCAACTTAAGAAAACCGACGACGCCTTAAAGTACTTCGCCATAGCCGCAGACGGGTACCGGCAACTCCAAAACGAATCCCAGCTAAAAGAGATTCAAGTAGCCGAGGCTCTCCTGCTCGTCAACGCAGGTCGAGCAAAGGAAGCGCTTCCGCTCCTCGACCAAATTGCACCATACGCGAGAGCTCATCATCTTAGGCAGCAGGAATTCAGCACGTATCTCCTGGAGGCGGAGATTTATCAACCGGCGGGCGATCTCCTTCATGCTCGTGAGCAACTGGAAAAAGCGCAAGCGCTTGTTCAACCCAGACCTTTCGACTCGGAGATTGACAATCACTTGGTGTTGGAGGCGTACAGCAGGGCGAGCGACGTCTACAGAGGACTTCAGCTCCCCCAAAAGGAACTAATCGCCACCGAGAAGGCGTTTGTCACAGCGCGTCATCTCAACGATGACAAAGCTAGGTCGACGCTTCTCACGTATCTCGATCAAAGATTAGGCGAGCTCCGGGCCAAGGAATTAGCTAAACAGGACGAACAGAATGGTCAGCTCGCGGACTCGCTTATCTATTCTCTCATTATCACTACGCGCGAAGGTTCGCCTTCCAAGTCAGAAGACGATGCGTCCAGTTGGAATAGAGCTTTAAATCTGCCTACCAGAATTGCCCAACAGCCGGGTGGGACCCAGGTTCTCACACAGATCCTCGACGAAATAGGGCCGCTTCTTGGCCTCGAACGCATCGCGGTGTTGGATGCCATTTCGCGCTCTTACCTTGCGTCTAATTCCGAACCCGGTCTCGCTGACAAATTCGCCCTTGAGTCTGAGAAGTTGGTCGCCACTTCGTCGGGTAACTTGATTCTCGTAAGGGCGGAAATCGCCTGTGAACTTGCCATTGCATATGCGCGTCAATTCAAGTATCCCCTGGCAAGGTCAAGACTGGCGGATTGTCTACGGCTTGCGGGCGAGACCGACGACAAGCCAACAAAGACCTTTGCCGAGGCCGCCGATGTGCTCGTTCAACTCCAACTTGGAGATGTCGCTGCGGCCCGGACCTCGCTCGATAAGCTGATTTCTGGCGCTCCCGATAACCCCGAACTGCATGTCGAGCTCGCGATGTCTCTCGCGAGCAGCAAACTCTACGACGAGGCGACGTCCCAGCTCGATTTCGCAGTCAAGAAATTCGTATCAATGGAAGACAAAAAAACGTCAGCCGGCGCGTACATGCGGGTCGCGATCGCGCTCAATTCTGACAACTCGGCCAAGGGGCAAGAACTGCAGTTGCGCTATTTAAAAGAAGGAGAGCGAATCTATCGCGATCTAGGCGACATCCCGCAGGAGGCGGCCGCATGCAATGCACTGGGTGCGTATTACGCCAAACTTTCGAAATGGAGGGCCGCCGTCGAGCAATTCAATAGCGCGTATGGACTCGCGCAGAAGGCGAGTCGGGACGATCTCGCGGCGCTTGCGTTGGCGGGCTTAGGGAACGCCTACCAAGTCCAGAAAGACTACAGCAAGGCTAGCGATTTCCACAGAAGAGCAGCCGAAGCTTATTCTAAAGTGAGATTCCCGTTGCAGCAGGTCATCAGCCTCGAAAGCCTTGCGGAGGATTACGAAGCGATGCGGGAACCAGGCGAAGCACTGGCCTCCCTACTGCAGGCTAAGGCAGCCGCAGTCCAAATCCCACCACTCAACCAATATTTTCTCGACTATTTCTTGGGCGAGTTTTACAGAAGGAAAGGACAGTTCGAGAA
>Ga0137396_10001019_pt1 | contig 14282 bp, 12 predicted proteins | sample czc16metaG_FD_108284 | JGI IMG/M metagenome (GOLD analysis project Ga0137396, IMG submission 108284) | Vadose zone soil microbial communities from Angelo Coast Range Reserve, California, USA - czcobulk3.16 metaG | ecosystem: Environmental > Terrestrial > Soil > Vadose zone | place: USA...
GAGCACGAGATCGCCTGCACGTCGACGCCCATCTTGTCCATGTCCTCGAGCCGCTGCTCGACGGACGTGAGACACGTGAGGACGTTCTGCGCCTGCTGCTGGTTCGTGGCGCGCGAGAGTTCGTTCGTGAATCGCATCGCCGGCTCGCTCTCGCGCCGGAAGACGTCCTTCACCATCTCGTCGGCGGGCGGGTAGTGGACGTGGCAATGGACGTCGACACAGAGGTGCCGGCGGCGACCCTTGACCTTCCGTGAATCGCCGCCGCGCGCTACCGGACCGGGACATGTGAAGAGCACGTGGGTCTCCTTATGCCTGGGTTGCCGCCAGGCCCGCCATCATCAGGCCGAGCGTGCGTTCGCTGGCGTCGGCGCGCGCCACGTCGCCGACGATGCGGCCATCGTGCATGACGAGAATGCGATCGGCCAGCGCGAGGATCTCGTCGAGCTCGACCGAGACCAGCAGGAGTGCTTTGCCGGCGTCGCGGAGCGCGATCAGCCGGCGATGGATGAACTCGATCGCGCCGATGTCGACGCCGCGCGTCGGCTGCCCGATCAGCAGGAGCTCGGGGTTGCGATCGAGCTCGCGGGCCAGCACGATCTTCTGCTGATTGCCGCCCGAGAACGCGGAGGTCGGCAGCACGCCGTTGCCGGGCCGGATGTCGTACTCGGCCACCTGGCGCGCGAAGCTCGCGGCGACGGCCGAGCGGTGCAGACGGATGGGACCGTTGTAGGTGGACTCGTCGTGGTAGCCGAGGATGGCGCTCTCGCGCGCGACGAATGGAATGACGAGGCCCGTGCGCTGCCGATCCTCGGGCACGTGGGCCAGCCCGAGCCTGCGCAGGCGGCGCGGCGAACGGGTCGCCGCATCGCCGAGGGCGTCGGCCTTCAGGCGGATCTCGCCCGCCTTCACCGGCCGGATGCCGGCCAGCGCCTCGAGCAGCTCCGACTGCCCGTTGCCGGCGACTCCGGCCACGCCGACGATCTCGCCGCGTCGTACCGTGAAGCCGACGCCCTTGACGCGCTCGACGCCGAGCCCATCCTCGACGACGAGATCCTTCACCTCGAGCACGGGCTCACCGGGTCGCGAGGGCGTCTTGTCGACGCGCAGGCTCACCTTGCGCCCCACCATCAGCTCGGCGAGCTGCTCCGGCGTCGTGTCCGCGGTGGGCAAGGTCGCGACGACGCTGCCTCGACGCATGACGGTGACGAGGTCGGTGGCCTCGCGGATCTCGCGGAGCTTGTGCGTGATGAGGAGCACGGCCTTGCCTTCGTCACGCAGCGAGGCGAGGATGCGAAAGAGATGATCGGCCTCCTGGGGCGTCAGGACCGCGGTCGGCTCGTCGAGGATGAGGAAATCGGCGCCGCGGTAGAGGGCCTTGAGGATCTCGACACGCTGGCGGTGCCCGACGCCGAGATCCGCGACGCGCGCGTCGGGGTCGACTTCCAGGTGATATTCGCGGCCCAGGCGCGCGAGCTCGGCGCGCGCTCGCTTCAGGCCGGCGCCGAGCCGGAAGCCACCCTCGACGCCGAGGACCACGTTCTCCAGCACCGTGAACGGCTCGACCAGCATGAAGTGCTGGTGCACCATGCCGATACCCGCCGCCAGCGCGTCCTGGGGGCTCTCGATGACCGCCGGCCGGCCGCGCACGAGGATCTCGCCGCGATCCGGCTGGTAGTAGCCGTAGAGGATGCCCATCAGGGTTGACTTGCCGGCCCCGTTCTCGCCGACGATGCCGTGGATCGACCCGGCGCCCACGGAGAGCGTGATGTTCCGGTTCGCGTGGACGTCACCGAACCACTTGTCGATACCTTTTAGCTCGATCGCGGCCGCCCCGCTCGCTTCTACGTTCCGTCCGATATGGTCCGCTCCGAGCGGCGGCTTTGCCGCCGCAATCGAGTCCTGGGAGAGGCATCGGAGGCGGCCGTCGAGGCCCCCTCCGAGTTATTTCGACATGTAGTCGGTGACCTTGATCTTGCCGGCCACGATGTCGGCGCGGGCCTGCTGGAGCCGCTTCTCCATGTCCGCGGTGATGAGCGTCCGGTTGTTCTGGTCGATCGAGTAGCCGACGCCGCCCTCGGCCACGCCGAGCGAGCGGGCTCCCGCTTTCCAGATGCCTTCCCTGGCGGTGTTGAACGTCTCGTACACCGCGAGATCGACGCGCTTGATCATCGAGGTCAGGATCGTGCCCGGATGGATGTGGTTCTGGTTCGAGTCGACGCCGATGGCGAGCCGGCCCTTGTCCTTCGCGGCCTGGAGCACGCCGAGCCCGGTAGCGCCGGCCGCCGCATAGACGACGTCGGCGCCGCGATCGAACTGGCTCCGCGCCAGCTCGCCGCCGCGCGTGGGATCGTTCCAGGCCGCGGGCGTCGTGCCGGTCATGTTCTGGAAGATCTCGATCTTCGGGTTGACGTACTTCGCGCCTTCCTCGTAGCCGAGGGCGAATCGGCGGATCAGCGGGATGTCCATGCCGCCGACGAATCCGACCTTGCCGGTCTTCGACGCCATCGCCGCGGCCATGCCGACCAGGAACGATCCCTCGTGCTCCTTGAAGACGATCGACTGGACGTTGGGCAGATCGACGACGGCGTCCACGATGGCGAATTTGAGGTTCGGGAACTCCCTGGCGACCTTCTCCATGCCGCTCGCCTGGGAGAAGCCGATCCCGACGACGATCGCCGAGCCGCGACGGGCCATGGTGCGCAGCGCTTGCTCGCGCTGGGCCTCGCTGGTCACTTCGAACTCGCGATACGCGATCCCCGTCTCCTTCTTGAAGCGCTCGGCGCCGGCGTACGCCGCCTCGTTGAAGGACTTGTCGAACTTCCCGCCCATGTCGAACACGACAGCGGGAACGAATTCCTGCGCCGCGACGCAACCCGTCGAGGCCAGCGTGATGAGGACCGCGACGGCGGCGCTGAGCGACCTCGAGGTGATCATGTCCGCGCTCCTTGATGACGTCGATCGCGTCCGGTGGCACCGATCATATAGCATCTGGCCGCTCGTACCGGCAAGGCTGCCGCGCGGCACTCGCATCGAGTCGCGCTCGCCGCGCGGGCTGGGCTATGCTCGGACTGATGCCGACCGCGGCGAAGATCTACATGGCGGGTCCGCTGGGCTTCTCCGAGGCGGGGCGACACTTCTACAACTCGGTGCTCGTCCCGTTCGTGAAAGGTCTGGGCTACGAGGTGCTCGATCCCTGGGCCCTGACCGATGCCCGAAAGATCGACGCCGTGCAACGGCTGCCGTACGGGGCCGAGAAGCGCGACGCCTGGCGGAGGCTGAACCGCGAGATGGGCGCGATCAATCGCGCCGCGATCGACGCCGCCAACGGTGTCGTCGCCGTTCTCGACGGGACCGATGTCGATAGCGGCACCGCGGCGGAGATCGGCTACGCGTTCGCGCGCGGCAAGCTGATCGTCGGCTACCGCGGAGATTTCCGGTTGAGCGCGGACAACGAGGGGTCCACGGTGAATCTCCAGGTCGAGTTCTTCATCCACGAGAGCGGCGGTGCTATCGTGAGCCGGTACGAGGATCTGGAGCCGTGCCTGCGCCCGTTGCGCGCGACCGAGCGCCCTTGACAGGAGGAGCACGATGAACGCCGCGGCCGGCAAAGCCTCTCGGGTGACGACCCTGGTTCTGGTCTTCCTCCTGGCCTCGATCGCGCCGGGCTTCGCTCAGCCGCCAGCCGATCCGCCGGCGAGCGATCTTCTCAACGCCGTGCTCTGGATGCAGCGGTCGGTCGAGTACAGGGCCAGCGCGCTCACGGCCTTCGCGCTCGCCCGGATCCGGCTCGACCAGGCGCTGACGGATCCGAGCTGGACGGCGGCGCCCAGGGAGCAGACCGGCGCGTACCAGTCCCTGCCGCCGGCCATCATCCTGGACGTCGACGAGTCGATCCTCGACAACTCGGGTTATCAGGCGTGGATGACCCTGAAGGGCACGAGCTTCGATCCGAAGACGTGGAACGCCTACGTGAAGACCGTGACCTCGCCGCCGATCCCCGGCGCCCTCGAGTTCGCGAACTACGCCGACTCGAAGGGCGTGAAGGTGTTCTACATCTCCAACCGCACGGCCGATGAAGAGGCGGCGACGCGCAAGAACCTCGAGAAGTTCGGCTTCCCGATGGGCGGCAACGTCGATACCATGCTCATGACGCACAAGCAGGCGGACTGGGGCTCCGCGAAGGGGACGCGCCGAGCGTACATCGCCAAGAGCTATCGCATCCTGATCAACGTGGGAGACAATTTCGGCGACTTCGTCGACGAGTACCGCGGCAGCGAGACGGAGCGGTTGAAAGTGATGGAAGACAACAAGGCGCGCTGGGGGCGCGAGTGGATCATGATCGCGAATCCGAGCTACGGCTCGTTCGAGTCGGCACCGTACGGCCACGACTTCAAGCGGTCCGACGGTGAGAAGCGCAAGCTGAAACGCGGCGTGCTCGACGCGTGGCCCGGTCCATGAGGGAGACGCCCACCGCGCTGACGAACGCGAGCCCCACCGCGCTGCTCCTGAACGTCGGCCACGCTCTCGATCATCTGTTCTTGCTCATCTTCGCCACCGCCGTGTCGGCCATCGCCGCGGAGTGGGGAATGATCTGGCAGGATCTGATGCCCTACACGGTCGGCGCCTTCGTGCTGTTCGGCCTCGGCTCGCTGCCGGCCGGCCGCCTCGGCGATCTGTGGGGACGGCGCGCGATGATGGTGGTCTTCTTCCTCGGGATGGGCCTGTCGGGCCTGGCCATCGCGGCCGTGCCCGGCGTCTGGTCGCTGGCGCTCGCGCTCACGGTGATGGGCGCGTTCTCGTCGATCTATCACCCGGTCGGCATTCCGATGCTCGTCCAGAGCGTGAGGAATCCGGGATTCACGATCGGGCTCAACGGACTCGCCGGCAATCTCGGGATCGCCATCGCCGCCGTGCTCACGGGCTTACTCGTGAAGTACGCCGGGTGGCGGACGGCGTTCGCGGTGCCCGGTCTCGTCGCGCTCGGCTGCGGCGTCCTGTTCGTGCTGGTGGTGCCGCGCGAGGACGTCCCGCCGGCCCGGCGCCCGCAGAAGATGGTGGATCTGCCGCGCTCCGTGCTGGCCCGCGTGCTCACGGTGATGACCCTCGCCGCCATCTCCGGCAGCCTGATCTTCAACTTCACGACGAACGGTAACGGCCAGCTGCTGGCCGAGCGTCTGCGCGGGGTCGTCGACGATCCCGCGACCCTCGGCGCGCTGCTCGCCGTCGTCTACACGGTGGCGTCGTTCGCGCAGCTCATCGTCGGAAAGCTGATCGACCGGGTGCCGCTCAAGTGGGTGTACGTGCCGGTGGCGGCCGGGCAGGTGCCGCTGTTCCTTTTCGCCTCGCAAACCGACGGCTGGCTGCACTACGGGGCAATGATGCTGTTCATGATCTTCGTCTTCGGCGCGATTCCGTTCATCGACGCGATGATCGTCCAGTACGTCGACGACCGGATGCGCTCGCGCGTGGCCGGCATTCGACTCGCCGTCGGATTCGGCGTCAGCTCGCTCGCCGTCTATCTGCTCGGCCCGACGGTCAAGGCGGCCGGCTTCACGACGCTCCTGATCGTGCTGGCCGCCCTCGCGACCTGCACCACGCTCTTCGCGTCGCTCCTGCCGACCTACGCCCCCAAAACCACCGCCGTCCCGGCCGCGGCCCCCCAACCCGCGCGCTGACTCCCTCGCTCCAAGCTCAGCGAGCCGATCGCCGCGACTAGGGTCGACGGCGAGAGGAGATCCGGCGGCGGTGGGGCAGGGTGCCGGGCGGGGTCGACGAGACCCGTTCCCTCCAAGCTCACTACGGAAGCATCGAGTCCAGATGGAGCCCAGCCGCAAAGGGGCAGCGAACGCGTGCCGCGTGGTCGCGCGACCCCGCCCGGCACCCTGTCCCACCGCCGCCGCGCCCGCTATGCCGCGCGCACCTACTCGCGCGCGTACCGGCGCACGAAGTCTTCATCGACGGTGATGCCGAGTCCCGGGCGGTCGGGGATCTCGACGTGGCCATCGACGACGGTGAACTTCTCGGCGACCAGCTCGTGCAGAAGCGGGTTGGCGCCCAGCGAGTACTCGAGGATGAAGCCGCTCGTCTGGCTCGCGGCGAGAGCGACGCCGGCTGCGAAGGCGGGGGCGCCGGACCAGAGGTGCGGCGCCAGCCGGAGATTGTAGGCGGCGGCGATCGCGCCGATGCGCACGCCCTCGGTGATGCCGCCGGCGATGGCGAGATCGGGCTGCAGGACGTCGGCCCCGCGTAGCTCGGCGATCTCGCGGAAATCGTGCCGGGTGAATTCGCTCTCGCCGGTCGAGATCGGGATCGCCGACGAGCGGCGGACCTCGGCGAGGCCGGTCTTGTCGTCGGCGGTCACCGGCTCCTCGAGCCAGTACAGATCACAGTCTTCCACCATCCGGCAGAACGCCTTGGCCTCGGCGACGGTCCATGTGCCGTGTGCATCGGCCATCAGCTTCACGTCGGGCCCGAGCGCCCGGCGGGCGGCACGCACTCGCGCGGCCGACGCGCGCGGCTCGCCGTCCATCACGCCGACCCGCATCTTGACGGCGCGGAACCCGCCCTTGTCCACGTAGCCGCGGAGCTGCTCGCCGATGTGGGCCTCGTCGGCCCAGCCGCCCGAGGCGTATGCCGGCATGTGCTCGGCGCGGCGTCCGCCCAGCAGGCGCCAGACGGGCGCGCCGAGCGACTTGCCCAGGAGATCCCAGAGCGCCAGATCGACGCCGGCGATGGCCGAGATCGACAGGCCCCGCCGCCCGAGCTGAGGCAGGACGTGGCCGCGGTCGAGCGCGTAGCCCTCGCGCGGCGTGTTGTACATCACGTCCCAGAGCCGACTCACGTCGCGCGGATCCTGCCCGACCAGCAGCGGCGCGTAGTCGCGGTTGATGATCGCGGCGAGACCGTGCGCCGACGACGCACTGCCGACGCCGGCCTTCGCTTCGCCCCAGCCGACGAGCCCGCGGTCCGTCGCCACCTTCACGATGACGGAGTCGAAGGACGCGACGCGACCGAAGTCGCTGACGTGCTGTCGCTCGTACGGAATCGGCACGTGTACCCACGTCGCCTGAACGCTCGTGATCTTCATGACCACGCAGCCTAGGGCCTCCCCGCGCCACGCGCAACCCGAGCTCGCGACTGGCGGGAACGGCGCGATTCGGCTAGTCTCAGGAGTCGGGACAGCGTTTCTCAGGGGGGAACAATGACGACGACCGAGCTCGACTTCGAAGCGAAGAGCCTGAGGCCCCCGACCGAGTTTTCGCGTCGGGGATTTTTGACGACGAGCCTGATCGCGGGCTTCACGCTCGCGACCGGGCCGGTGAACGCCCAGAGCGTGATCACCACCGACACCAGCGGGCTCACGGCCGGCGAGGTGAAAGTCCCGGCTCCTGACGGCCAGATTCCCGCGTACCGGGCGATGCCGGCCACCGGCGGGACGTTCCCGACCGTGCTGGTCGTCCAGGAGATCTTCGGCGTGCACGAGCACATCAAGGACGTGTGCCGCCGCTTCGCGAAGATGGGCTACTACGCGGTGGCGCCGGAGCTCTTCGCGCGGGCGACCGACGTCTCCAAGCTGACGACGCTCGACGATGGCCGTGCGGCCGCCGCGAAGGTGTCGGACAAGCAGGTGATGAGCGACCTCGACGCGACGACCGCGTTCGCGAAGACGGAGAAGGGCGACGTGAACCGGCTCGGGATCACGGGCTTCTGCTACGGCGGCCGGGTCGTCTGGCTCTATTCGGCGCACAGCCCCGCGCTCAAGGCGGGCGTCGCCTGGTACGGCCGTCTGACCGGGGCGACCAACGAGAACCAGCCGAAGAACCCGATCGACCTCATCGACAGCCTGAAGGCGCCGGTGCTCGGCCTCTACGGCGGCGCGGATCAGGGCATCCCCAACGCCGACGTCGAGAAGATGCAGGCGGCGCTGAAGGCCGCGAAGAAGCCGTCGGAGGTCGTACTCTACGACGGCGCGCCCCACGGGTTCCACGCCGACTATCGCCCGAGCTATCGGGAGACGCCGGCGAAGGACGGCTGGCAGCGGCTGCGCGCCTGGTTCCAGCAGAACGGAGCCGCCTGATGCGATTCGGGCTCTTCGGAAGCGCGCAGGCGAAGCGAGGCGGTCCCGACGTCGACAGCGGCGCCGGATTCCGGGAGTTCGTCGAGAACAACGTGCGGGCCGAGGCGCTCGGCTACGTCAGCTCGTTCGTGGTCGAGCATCACTTCACCGGCTTCGGCCAGATCTCCGCGACCCTGAACTTGCTGACGTGGGTGGGCGCGCGCACGAAGACCTTGCGGCTCGGCACCGCGGTGATCACGCTGCCCTGGCACAACCCCGTGCTGCTGGCCGAGCAGGTCGCGACGATGGATCTTCTCTCCGGCGGCCGGATCGACTTCGGCATCGGTCAGGGATATCGCCACAACGAGTTCGCCGGATTCTGCATTCCGATGGAAGAGGCCGACGAGCGGTTCGACGAGTGCCTCCAGGTGATGCTCAAGGCGTGGACTTCGGACCGCCCGTGGTCTCACCGGGGCAAGTACTGGCAGTTCGACAACGTCGTCGTCGAGCCGCCGACGTCCCAGAAGCCCCATCCGCCCTTGTGGATGGGCGCCGGCCGCCCGCAGTCGATCAAGAAAGTCGCCAAGCTCGGGTACAACCTTCTTCTCGATCAGTTCGCGTCGATCGAGCAGATCGGCGAGCGGATCGCGCTCTACAAGGCCGAGGTCGAAGCACTCGGTCGGCGCTTCGACCCGATGACCGTCGCGGTCACGCGATCCGTCAACGTCGCGACGACGGCCGCCGAGCGGCAGAAGGCGCTCGAGACGCGCATGGCCGCGCGCGAGCGCGTCCACAATCTCGCGCAACGGCCGGACGGGCAGAACAACTCGACGATCATGACCTACGCGCACACGCTCGAGGCCGCCGAGGCCGGCGCGCTCTACGGTACGCCGGACGAGGTCGCCGCGAAGCTCCAGCGGCTGCGCGACGTCGGGGCGGAGTACGTGCTGCTCAACAGCACGGGCGGGTTCGAGACGTTGCGCCGCTTCGCCGAGGAGGTCCGGCCCGCGTTCGCCGGCGAGCCCTCGCTCCGATAGCGACCGGGTTCCAGGCCATGAGCGGCAGCAACGCGCACGCGACGAACGCCTACTGGGGACGCGACGGCCTGGAGCGCAAGATTCTCGACGCGCTCGCCGCCTCCGGCAAGAATGTCGACGCGCTGACGATCGACGACCTGGCGCCGGCCGACCAGTTTCACGGAGGCGGTAAGGGCGCGACCGAACGACTGGCGCGTCTGGCCGGCCTCAAGCCCGACACGCGCGTGCTCGACGTGGGCGGCGGGCTGGGCGGACCGGCGCGCACTCTGGCCGGCCAGTTCGGATGCCGCGTCACCGTGATCGATCTCACCGAATCGTATGTCCGTACCGGTGCCGCCCTCACGGCACGTCTCGGGCTCGCCGATCGCGTCACCCACCGTGTGGGAGACGCCCTGGCGCTCGACGTCGACGGCGAGCCATTCGACGTCCTGTGGACGCAGAACAGCGGGATGAACATCGCCGACAAGGAGCGGCTCTACGCCGGCTTCGCGCGCGTGCTCCGCCCGGGCGGGCTGCTGGTCCTCCAGGAGCCGATGGCCGGCCCGGTCCAGCCGATCGTGTTCCCGGTGATGTGGGCGCGGGACGCGAGCGCGAGCTTTCTGCGTGCGCCGGACGCGATGCGCGCGGTGATCGAGGCCGCGGGATTCCGGGTGCGCGCCTGGGAGGACGTCACCGCCGAGGTCGTGGGCCCGGGCAGCGCCACCGCGATCCCCGCCCACAGCGTTCAGCGCATCATCATGGGCGAGGCGCTCGACGCGATCGTGCGGGCCGGCCAGCAGAACCGCGAGGAGCGGCGGATCGTCATGACGCAGGCGGTGCTGGAGCGGCGTGCGGTTCCCGCTTCGGCTCCACCACCTCGAACATCAGGCTGAAGTCGTCGAGCAGCGCGAAGAGGTCGGCGACCTTGGCGGCGTCGCCGTCGATGTGCGCGAGACCTTGCGCGACCGCGTCGGTGAACGCGACCTCGCGCAGGACCAGCCGGTTCAACGCCACCCGCTCGAGCGTCACGGTCGCGTCCGGGGCGTCGCTCCGTCGATCGGCCAGACAGGTCAGCGCGCAGTTCTCGAGATTCATCACGTAGCGCCGGTCCAGATCTGGGAACACCCAGTTGATGGCGATGCGCCGGCCCTCCGCCTTCTCGCCGTTGAGCCGTACGCCGAGGTAATCGAAGAAAAGGTCGAGGCTCATCGCCCGCACGATGTCGGGGCTCACGGGGCGCGCGCGACCGTGGCGGGCACACCCTGTCGTAGCTCGAGCGCGCCCAGGACGTAGGCGTTACGCCAGCTCGCCGACTCGGCCGCGTAGCCGAGCTGCTCGAGCGCGTCGGCGCCGACCTGTCGGGCCTCGGCGTTCGCCGGATCGGCGAAGACGACGTGGCTCAGGGCCTCCGCGACGAAGCGGTACTCGCCCCTGGCGAAATCTTCGCGCGCGCGCCGGATGACGGCGTCGGCGCCGCCCATGTACTCGACGTACTTTCGCCCGCGCTCGACCGGCGGGAGCGGGTTGAGGTTGGCAGGGTTCGCGTCGTACCAGCCGATGTAGCGCTGATAGACTGACTTCGCGTTGTGGCTCAAGGTTCCGTAGTAGCCGCGGACGTGCCACGTGGAGGCAAGACTTCTCGGCAGGGTGAGGCGCTCGGCGATCTCGACCGCCTTGTAGCCGTGGTTCATCAGGCGCACGGTCTGATCGTGCAGGTACTTGTAGAGGTCGCGCTGCTTGCCGAGGAAATCCAGCACACGCGCGTTGCCCCACACCGGCCAGTGATGCTGAGCGAAGGCCACATCGGCCTCGCGGCCGAAGCGGTCTCGGGCCTCGTTCAGATATTTCGCCCAGGCGTTGGCGTCACGCGCCTGCGCACCGCGAATCGGATAGATGTTGTGCAGATTGTGGGTGGCGTTCTCGGCCAGGTTCAGCGCCCGCAATGCGGGGTAGAACATGTGCATCTCGGCCGGCGCCTCCGTCTCCGGAGTGAGCTGGAAGACGATCTCGACGCCGTCGATCCGGTGAGTCTCGACGGCTTCCTCGATGATGCGGGTCGGAGGGATGAGTGTCACGGTGCCGCGCGAGAGGCCCTTGCCGAGACCCGCGTCGACCTGGGCGCGCGGTCCCCGTGGCAAGGTGGCGCCGAACTGGAACTGAGCGCGCCGGACCATCGCCGTGCCGGCCAGCACCGCCTCGGAGACGACTTCCTCCATGAAGCGGTCGGGCGCCCACACCTCGACCTTGCCGACACTCACGTCGCGCTCGTTGACGACCCCGCGCACACCGCCGTAGTGGTCGGTGTGGCTGTGCGAATAGATCACCGCCGACACCGGCCGTCGCCCGCGGTGCTGCATGTAGAGCTCGAGGGCCGCGCGGGCGACCTCGGTCGAGACCAGCGGGTCGATGACGATGAGGCCGCGATCGCCCTCGATCACGGTCATGTTCGAGATGTCGAAGCCGCGGATCTGATGGATCCGGTCCGTGACCTGAAAGAGGCCGTGGATCAGGTTGAGCCGAGCCAGGCGCCAGAGGCTCGGATTGACCGTGGGCGGAGCCTGCTCGTCCGCGAGAAAGCCGTAGTCGCGCAGCGACCATACGACGCGCCCCTGGTCGTTCTTGATCTCGACCTCGGGCAACGTCGCGACGAAGCCGCGCCGGGCGTCGTCGAAGTCCCTGGTGTCGGCGAACGGCAGCGCCGCCAGCACCGCGCGGTTGAGCGCGGCCGTGATCGGCGAGGCATCCTTCGGGGCCGGGGTCGGGACAGGGGCCATCGAGCGGCGATGGTATCTCAGGGCGCGACCGGGCGTCGATCTGGCAGAATCGCTCTCGGGGAGGACCAGCATGCCCGATGCCGTGACGAAGGCCACGCTCGACGCCATCCACCGCTTCAACGACGCGTTCAACCGCCACGACGTGGACGGCGTGATGGCGCTCATGACGGCGGACTGCGTCTTCGAGAACACCCAGCCGCCGCCCGACGGTGAGCGATTCGTGGGCGCCGCCGCGGTGCGAGCGTTCTGGAAGCACTTCTTCGAATCGACTCCAGGCGCGCGGTTCGAGACCGAGGAGATCTTCGCCACCGGGGACCGCGCCCTCGTACGTTGGGTGTTTCACTGGGACAATGCCGGCGGCCACGTGCGCGGCGTGGACGTCCTGCGTGTGCGCGGCGGCAAGGTGGCCGAGAAGCTCGCCTACGTGAAGGGCTGAGACGCAAGCCCTCACGGGCGTGCTCTAATATATCGAACAGGAGAGAGGCCATGACCTACCAGAAGCCGAGCGACTCGGACGTGAAGGCGAAGCTGACGCCCGCCCAGTACGAAGTCACGCAGTGCAGCGCGACCGAGCCGCCATTCCGCAACGAGTTCTGGAACCATCACGAGCCGGGGATCTACGTCGACGTCGTGTCGGGCGAGCCCCTGTTCGCGTCGACCGACAAGTTCGACTCCGGGACGGGCTGGCCGAGCTTCACACGTCCGCTCGAGAAGACCAACGTGAGCGAGCACGCCGACGATTCACACGGGATGCGCCGGGTCGAGGTGCGCTCCGCGAGCGCCGACTCGCACCTCGGGCACCTGTTCCCGGACGGCCCCGGGCCGACCGGCCTCCGTTACTGCATCAACTCCGCGTCGCTGCGATTCATCCCCGTGTCGAAGCTGGAGGAAGCCGGGTATGGACAGTACAAGGCGCTCTTCGAGACGGTGAAGCCGGCTCGCTAGACCGAAGCGCCGGCGGTGGGGCCTCGTGCCCCACCGCCGGGACATCCACTACTTCGCCAGGAAGGCCTTCGCCTCACGCAATTCGGAACGCTCCGTGTCCGCGTTGCCGCACAGGCTCATGAGGGTCGCGTAGTTCGTCCGCGCCCGCACGGCGTCGCCGGCGCGTTCGGCCGCCCGCGCCGCCCCGTACAGGCTTCGGAAGCGGTTGGGCTCCGTCACCAGGGTCGCCTCGTACTCCTTGAGCGCGTCGGCGGGCCGGTTGAGATCGAGCAAGAGATCGCCCAGCAGTTCCCGCGCCGGCACGACCGCCGCCGGAGTCACGGGGTGCTTGTCCATCGAGCCCTCCAGCTCCGCGGCCGAGCGCAAGAGCGTGAGCGCCTCGTTGGGGTTGCCCTTGGCGCGCGCGACGAAGCCCGACGCCGCGCGACGCTGTACCTCGACCTGGTCGGCCCAGTACGTGTTCTTAGCTTGCGTCAGCGCGTCGCGCAGCGCCGCCAGCCGTTCGACGTCCTTCTCCGCCGCCGCCACGTTGCCGGTTCGCGCGGCGCCCAGCGCATGCGTGTACACGACGATCGCCTCGGCCCAGGGATAGCGCGCCCACGGAAACGTCACGGCGGGCATCGTCAGCGCGGCGGCCTCGGTCCAGCTCCGCCGCTCGAGCGCGTAGCGCGCCGGGACCGCCACGAGCGCGTAGGCCGCGGCCAGGCTCTCGGGCTCAGCCTTGCGATACTCGCCGACCTCTTCGACGACGCGCCGGGCCGCGACGTCGCGCCCGCCCTGCAGGTAGCCGTACGCGAGATAGTCCTGCGCGTGGAGCGTCTGGTCCCAGGCATGACTCCCGCCCTGCTTGGCCACGTACGCCTTACCGGCGTCGGCGGAGGCCAAGTTGGAGTCGATCGACTCCTGCCAGAGGCCGAGCCGCGTGAAGATGTGTGAGGGCATGTGAAGGGCATGCGGCACCGCGGGCGCGATCTTCGAGTAGCTGCGCGCCGCCGTGAGCGAGCGAGTCGCGAGCGGCGCGACGTCGTAGCTGTGGATGATGTAGTGCGCGACGCCCGGATGATTCGGCTGCTCGGCGAAGACCTTCTCGAGGATCACCGCCGCCTTCAGCTGATTCGCGTAGCTCTTGTCGGTCGGCGGCGCGGTCGCGTCCAGCGCCAGCGCGTAGAACACCGAAGCCTCACGGTCTTCCGGGTAGCGCGCGGCGAGCTGCTCCAGCGCCTTCTCGTACGCGACGGCCCGCGTCCGGTGATCGAGCTTGTCGGTGTCGCGATAGAACGTGGCGAGCGCGGCCACGTAATCCTTCTCGCGCGGCGTGGCGGTGCGCGTGGCGGCCTTGTCCAGCGCGGCGCGACCCCTGGTCAGCATCGCCTCGCTCGGTGGCTGCCAGAGCGGATAGTACACACTCATCGCGATGCCCCAGTAGCCCATGGCGCAACCGGGGTCGGTCGTGGTGACGCCGGTGAAGGTCTTCAGCGCCTCCTCGTACCA
>Ga0137396_10001020_pt1 | contig 14274 bp, 12 predicted proteins | sample czc16metaG_FD_108284 | JGI IMG/M metagenome (GOLD analysis project Ga0137396, IMG submission 108284) | Vadose zone soil microbial communities from Angelo Coast Range Reserve, California, USA - czcobulk3.16 metaG | ecosystem: Environmental > Terrestrial > Soil > Vadose zone | place: USA...
CATTCTGCAAGAGTTCGCCAGGCAGTCTCCCACGCAATATCCGGAGGGTTTCAAGGTGAAAATGCCCAGCATTGTGGACGTATATGCCAGGCCTCTCGGGCCTACGCTTTACCTGCTGCTGGGCGCGGTGGCGTCACTACTGGTGATCGGTTGCGCCAATGTTTCCATCTTGCTGCTGGCGCGAGGCACCGAGCGGCAGCACGAACTTGCCGTGCGGGCGGCCATCGGCGCTAGCCGCTTGCGGATGATTCGGCAACTGCTTACGGAATCGCTGGGCATCGCCACGGCCGGAGCCGCGCTGGGCGTGCTGCTCGCGTGGAAGGGACTCGCGTTCATCGTGGCGCGCCTGCCGGAGTTTTCTTTCCCAGCGGAATCCGTAATCAAGATGAACGTGCCGGTGCTGCTGTTCAGCGTGGCGCTGGCGTTCACCACCGCGATTGTGTTTGGACTCTGGCCCGCGCTGCAGCTTTCGCGGCCGGAAATTGCGCGGCTGATGCAGAGCAGCACCCGCCGCGTATCGGGCAGCGTTCGCGCCAGGCGCAGTCACGGCGCCATGGTTTCCGCGCAGGTCGCGCTTACCCTGCTGATGCTCACCGCAGCGGGCGCCGCGGGCAAAGGTTTCCTGCACCTGTTGAACACCGATCTGGGCTACGACCCGCACAACACCATGTCCGTGCCCATTCCGGTGCATGAAAACACGCACGTGACCTGGAAGGACCGCGCCGAATACTTCGAGCAGATTCGCGCCAGAATCGCGGCGATGCCCCAGGTCGTGGCGGCCGGTATCTCCACCAACGCCACGCCGCCCTCGAGCGGCTGGCCTCAGCCGATTGAGATCCTAGGCAGCACCGCAGCGGAAAAACCCGAAGTGCGCGTGAACTTCGTCAGCCCGGAATATTTCCCGCTGCTGCGCATTCCGCTCGCGCAGGGCCGCTTGTGGGATCACACGGAAACCATGCGCGGCGGCGCGCTGGCGGTCATCAACCAGACCATGGCGCGGCAGTATTGGCCGAACGGGGACGCCATTGGCCACCAAGTCCGCATACCTTCGCTGAAGGACCAGCCGCCTTATCAGCGTGCGGTTCCAGGAAGCGATAGCTGGATGCAAATCATCGGTATTGTTGCCGACACTCGCGATGACGGCCTGCGAAACGCGGTCAAGCCCGCGGTCTATGTGCCTTTTACCACGAACATGTGGATGTTTACGCAAATCCTGGTGCGCACGCGGACCGCGCCGCTTTCGCTATTGCACGACATTCGCGCGCAGCTTGTGCAGATCGATCCGGAACAACAAACGATGCGCGTGCGCGACCTCGACGCATGGATTACCGGCCAGCAGGAGTATGCGCAGCAACGCCTGGTTGCCACGCTGTTCGGGGTTTTCTCTGTGCTCGCGTTGGTCTTGGCCGCGGTCGGCCTCTACAGTGTCGTCTCCTACAGCGTCGCCACGCGCACCAACGAATTCGGCATCCGGATGGCCCTCGGAGCGAAAGCCGCCGATGTTTTTCGCATCGTAATGACATCCACAGCTGTGAACGTTGGTGGCGGACTGGTCGCCGGCATACTCCTGAGCATTGCCTTGGACAAGCTCGCCACAAAATGGGTGACCGAAAGCTCTCGCGACCCGCTCATCCTTGCAGGCGTGACCCTGCTGCTCATCACCGCCGCCACGCTGGCTTGTCTCGTACCGGCCCGCCGCGCAGCCGCGACCGACCCCATGCAAGCACTACGCTACGACTAAGCTGCGGAAATTCTGCGCGAGGGTGTGCGGGATTTCGCGCGCCGAATCATCGGGAGATTTGGCGGGATGCCCAGATGGCGAGTGCCCCAATGGCAAAGCTCGCTCATCAGAGGAATCAGGTCGTCGCCAGCCTTGGTCAACGAATAGGTCACTTGCGGCGGCACGACCGGCTTGCTGGTGCGCCGCACCACCCCGTCGGTCGCAAGCTCTCGGAGTTGCGAAGTGAGAACCTTTTCGCTGACCCCGGGCACGAGGTCTCGCAGCTGCGCAAAGCGCCTGGGACCGAACCCCAGGTGCCACACCACCAGAACCTTCCACTTCCCGCTTAGGACGTTAATCGTGCCCTGCACCGGACAGCCATGATTGTCTTTCATCCGCGACTCCGAGCTTACAAAATTGTGCGTACTTCCGGGGAGCCCTCCACCCTTATACCATTTACGGAGAAGCGCGGGCCGCCGGTCTCGACATCACAGTGTTCGCGCGGCCAGCGGTCTCTCTGAGTTAGGAGAACAAGCCATGATTCTAGTGACCGGAGCAAGCGGAACAGTCGGTAAGGCAGTGTTGAAAGAAGTGGCGCGCAGCGGAGCGAAACACAGGGCGATGTACCGCTCACCGGATGAAGCCGCCAAGGCGCCGGCAGGAACGGCGACCGTAATTGCGGACTTCGCAAGGAAAGAGACGCTCGCGCCCGCTCTGCGCGGCGTAGAGAGCGTCTATCTGGTCTGCTCGCCGGTTCCGGACCTTCCGCAACTCGAAGGGAACATGATCGACGCCAGTGTAGGCGCCGGTGTCAGACACATCGTGCTGAACTCCGCCCTTGGCGCCGGAGATTATGCAAAATCGTTTCCTTCCTGGCATCGCACAGCCGAAGACAAGCTCAAGAGCGCGGGAATTTCTTTCACCATCCTCCGGCCAAATAGTTTCCATCAAAATGTGCTGACGTATTTCGCGCCGAGCATCCGCGCGCAAGGCGCTTTCTACAGTTCCATGGGCAACGCGCGCGTCAGTTTCCTCGATGTCCGCGATATCGCCGCGGTCGCTGCAAAAGCGTTGTCTGGCGGTGAGCACCGTGGGAAGACCTACGAGCTAAATGGCCCGCAAGCGCTGACCTACGCGGAAGTGGCGGAGAAAGTCTCCAAGCACGCTGGGCGCACGGCGCAGTATGTGAACATTCCCGAGGAAGCTCAGCGGAAAGCGATGCTCGATCAAGGCATGCCGGTGTGGCAAGTTGATGCCCTGCTCGACCTCCAGGGATACTACACCTCCGGCAAAGGTGGCGCTGTCGACCCATTGCTGCAAAATCTTCTCGGACACCCGCCCATCACCATGGATCGCTTCCTGGCGGAGTATGCCGGCGAGTTTTGGAACCAGGCGGCAAGCGCCTGAGGTCGCCGATGGAATCGATCAATCCCAAGACCGGAATGACGCAGGCCGAGAGCCGGGAGTTCATTCGGAACCACTTCGAGGAGTTCGTGAACCGCAAGAACGTAAACATTGGAAACGTGAATTTTGCGAGCGATTTCGTGGACCATGGAGCTGATGTTCCGCCGGGTACGCCGCCCGGGCCGGCTGGCGCAATCCAGTACGTCGCTCGAGCGCTGAAGCGCTTTCCGGATCTTCACGTGCAGATCGAAGACATGATTGCGGAAGATGACAAAGTTGTGGTGCGCAATCACTGGACCGCCACCGATAGGCAAACCGGCGAGAAGCTTGCGTTCAGGGGTATCGTGATCTGGCGTATCGGCGCGCGGAAAATTGTGGAGCGCTGGGCTTATCTCGAAGCTCCGCACCCAGCTTCCTAGGGGTCGTACATCTCGGATCGAGTGGCACATTCTGTCAAACTGAAACCGCAGGCTTAATTCTTCGGGACGAGTCTGGGTTTCTAACAGGCCATTCACTCGCCACTTCTTCCCGGATATGCGAGACTCGCATTCTTAAGAGGAGCCTCGTCCATGAAACTCTCTGAAGTTGCGCAGAAGCTTGGCTGCCGTCTGGAAGGCGCGCCCGACACCGAAATCCGCGGAATTGCCGGGATCGAACACGCCGAGCCCGGCCAAATCACCTTTCTCGCCAATCGCCGCTACTTCCCTCTTCTTAAGACCACGCGCGCTTCCGCCGTGCTCATCGAAGACGGCATCAGCCTCGATCGTGGCGCGGGCTCGCCTCCCATCGCAGCGCTGCGCACGCCAAACCCATACCTTGCCTTCGCTCACGCCATCGAGCTTTTCTACCAGCCGCCCCGCTATGAGCCGGGCATCCATCCCACCGCAATCATTGCGCGGACCGCGCGTATCGCCGACGATGCGCACATCGGCCCTTACTGCTTCATCGACGATCAGGCCGAGATTGGCCGCAACGCGGTGCTGCACAGCTTCGTCACCATTTATCGCGGCGCCAAAATCGGCGACGACTTCTTCGCACACGCCCACGCGGTCGTCCGCGAATCCTGCCGCATCGGTGACCGCGTCATTCTCCAGAACGGAGCGGTCATCGGCGGCGACGGCCTTGGCTTCGCCAAGCAGAAAGGCGGCAGTTGGTACAAAATGCAGCAGTCCGGCCCCGCCGTGCTGGAAGACGACGTCGAGGTGCAAGCCAACGCCTGCGTCGACCGTGCCACTGTCGGCGAAACGCGCATCGGCCGCGGCAGCAAACTGGATGATCTCGTGCTTGTCGGCCACGCCTCGCGCGTCGGCGAAAACACCATGCTGTGCGGCCAAGTGGGTCTCGCCGGCTCTACGAAAATCGGCAACGGCTGCATCCTGGCGGGCCAAGTAGGGACTGCTGGGCATCTTTCCGTAGGCGATGGCTCTGTGGTAACCGCAAAGAGTGGTATTCCCAGCGATATTCCGCCCAAGTCGCTTTATTCCGGCTATCCCGCGATCGAGAACCGCCAATGGCTCAAAAACACGGCGGCGCTGAATCGTCTGCCGGACCTGCAACGGCGCGTGTGGGAACTGGAATCGGAGATCGAGAAGATTAAAGCTAGAAGGTAAAGCCCAGGCACTTCATGCTGCGCCCGGAAAACCGATTGGCCGCTGGTCAGGCGGTAGGCCCGCCGCCAGGTCGTCGTGCACGCGATCGTTGAGGCTATCGCGCTCCTCGAAGGAATATTTCGAGGCGTCGATCGGCTCCAGAAATTCCACCAGGATTTCTCCCGGATAAATCCGCAGTGACCGCTTGCGCATCACTTTGTGTGCGCCCGAACACGCCATCGGAACAATCGGCACCCCCGCTTTGATGGCCATCACGACCGCGCCTTTCTTGAACGCTTGCAGCCGGCCATCCGGGCTGCGGGTGCCCTCCGGGTAAATCAAAAACGATTGGCCGGCGCGCAGCGATTGCGTCGCTTTCTCCACGCTGGCAATTGCCGATTCCCGTTCTCTGCGGTGGACGGGAATGAAGCCAGCTAGCGCAAACGCTTGCCCCGCAATCGGCCATTTGAACAGAGATTCTTTGAGCAGAATCGCCACGCGCCTCGGAATGGCGCCCACGACCGCAGGCGCGTCCGCCGAACTGGTGTGATTGGCCACGAATAAGCACGCTCCCGCGGGAACCCGCACGCGGCCCTTGATTCGCACCTTGACACCAGCCAGCCGCATCAGAAACACGATGCCTTTGACGCCGCCCCAATACAGTGGATTTGGATTGCGCGAAATCAGCGTGTACAGAAGAAGCGGCGGCCCGGCAAGCAGCATGTACAGCGGAAGAAAGACGCAGATGAAAATGGCGCGAAGCATGATTCCGCAGAACTCTCTCGAATCCCGCGCCCAGCGTCAAGCGCATGAATTCATCGTTTTGAAGCCGCGGCCGTGACCGGCTGCGTGGTGCCGCGCAGAATCCCTTCGCGGATGTGCTTGGCTTTTGCGCCGGCATGCGAATCCTCAACGACTTGATAAAAGGTCTCCGTCGCTTCGTCAATCCGAAAGTCGATGGACATCTCGCGGTCATCGCGCTGGACCCGCACGTGCACCAGGCTTCCGGGCTTCTGCGAATAGACCCAGCGCTCTGTATTGCGCGGCGCCTCCGAGCCATTCCAGCTCAGGATCACATCGTCGGAGCGCAACCCGGCTTTCGCCGCGGAGCTTTCGGTGTCCAGATTTCGCACGATGACCTCCCCAGTCGGGTCACGTTCGGTGAAGAACCCCAACACCGGGCGTTTGCGCAGCGCGGTTCGCAAATCGAGGCCCGCGAGCGCAAAGATCTGCGAATACGGCAGCGCATCCGCATGGGAGACATACTTGCGAAAAAATTCTTCGAACGAGCCGCCCGCAACCTGTTCCGCCGTCAAACGAATATCGACGCTGTCGCGGTACGGCTTGTTTTGCTTCGCAAATTCATTGTTCATCGCGCGCAGCACATCGTCGAGGCTTTTCTCATTGTCCGTGTGATCGCGGATCAAAATATCGAGCAGCACGCCCAGCACTTGCCCTTTGGCGTAGTACGACACGCTTTCTTCCGGCCGGTTATAGAGCGGATATTTCTCCAGCCACGCGTCCAGGCTGGACTCCTCCGCGCTTTGCCAGCGGTTCGCCGGGCGACCTTCGATTCCGCTGATCTGCTGGCTCAAGTCGAAGTAGAACTGGACTTTATCCCACAGTTGCGAACGCACCACCGTATACGCCGCATACGCGCTCGTTACTCCCTCCGCGAACCACAACGCCCGCGTGTGCTGCTCTTTCGTGTAGTCCACCGGGTCGAGCGTCGCCGGCCGGATGCGTTTAACGTTCCACAGGTGAAAAAACTCGTGAGCGGCAATATTCGGTAAGTCTTCCGCGGAACGCAGCGAAATCGCCGTCGAATTGGCGTGCTCCATTCCCCCGCCCGCGCCTGCGGCCGCTTGGCCGAAGTGAATAATAAAAGTGTAGTGCTCGTAAGGCGCCCCTTCCATGAGCTTCAGCTCATACGCGCAAATTCGCCGCAGCTCTTCCTCAACTTCTTTCTTCTTCCATTTGTCCCCATGCACCACAACGGAAACCGGCGGCGTCATTCCCGGCAGATCAAATTGGTCGATTTTTCCAAGTTCGATCGGCGCATCAATCAGCGCATCATAGCTCGTCGCTGCAAAAATAAATTCTCGCGCACGCCCCATCGACTCCAGAGTATGAAGGGATGCGCCCACTGCTTGCCACTCCAGAGGAACATCTGGCATTGCGATTTCCTCATTTTCGGCCCGCCGATCTGGCACATACATCAGAATCATGGCCGGATTGATGAACGCATGCTCGGAGTTCAGTTGCGTCGCGAAGGGCCCCGGCTCGTCCCAATAGGTCGAGTAGCGAACCGTGATTGTGCCGTTCCCCGTGATTCGCCAGGTCAGCTTATCCATTTTTTCGAGCGGTGCCTGGTTCGCACCCGCGAACGCCTCCACCTTGCGTACGTGCGCGCTGAAATCGCGAATCTGGTAAAGCGCATTCCACGCTGGCATCTGCACGGTTACTTCTCGGCTCACGTCTGGAATCTCCATACTGACGTGAAAGATGTGCCGTTCTGGGCGATCGACGGAAATTGTGTAGCGAATCGTGGCGCTCGCGCCGCTCGGTGCAAGCGCGACAACAAAAATAACTAACAGGATTGGGAGCGTTAGAAGCCACCGGGCTGACGGGATCGTCACCGGGCTGGCGCCTCGGTGGGTACAACGCGCTCCAGCTTCTTCACCAACTTCTCGCACAAGCCGTCGAAGCTGCCATTGGACATAATCAACAAAAGGTCGCCGGGTTTCGCTTCGCTGGAAAGGTACTCGGCGATGGCGTCAGAGCCCGAGAACGTGCGCGCCTCACGACCCAATTCCCGCACACTGGCGGCCACGGTTTCGGGATCCATGCGGTCGTCATCGCCAAGCTGCTGTGCTCGAAATACGCCGCCGAGCACGACGCGATCGGCAAGCGCCAGCGCCTTCGGAAGCGACTCCTGGAACACTTTGCGCCGCATGGAATTCGAGCGCGGCTCCAGAATCGCCCACAGCCGCCGTTTCGGCCAGCGGCTCCGCGCCGCTTCAATTGTGGCTCGCACCGCGGTGGGGTGATGCGCGAAATCGTCCACCAGCAAAATCCCTCCGTGTTCGCCTTTCACATCCATTCGACGCTTCACGCTGCGAAACGTTGCCAGTGCCTTCCCAAGCGAATCGGCACTTATGCCGCGCCCATGCGCCACAGCAATGGCAGCCAGGGAGTTCAGCACGTTGTGACGCCCCGTGGCGGCCAGCGCAAATTCGCCAAACGGTTTGCCCCGATGCCGCACGCCGAATCTGGTCTTTTCGCCGTCAACTGCCACTTCATCCGCGATCCAATCGTTCCCTTCCGAAAATCCGTACGTCTCCACCGGACAAAACGCCTTACTCGCCGCCCGCCGCAAGGCAGGTCCCGAATCTTCCGTGTCGCCCCAAATCACCACGCGCCCGGTGCGCGGCACGAGGTTCACTAGCCGCCGGAACGCCAGCTCATACGCCTCAAAATCCGCATAAATATCGGCGTGATCGAACTCCAGCGAAGTAATGATCAAATCATCCGGGTGGTAATGGAAAAATTTCGACCCACGGTCCCAGAACGCAGTCTCGTACTCATCGCCTTCTAAAATAAATTCTGCCCCGCCGCCGAGCCCATAACTCTTTCCGAAGTTCTCCGCCACGCCGCCCACCAAAAAGTTCGGTCGCCTTCCCGCGCTGTGAAAAATCCATGCCAGCATCGCCGTCGTCGTGGTCTTCCCATGCGTGCCGCTCACCACGATGGAATGCCGCCCCGGCAAAAACACTTCCTCCAAAATCTCCGGCAGCGAGCGATACGGAATCTTGCGGTCCAGCACTTCCTCCAGTTCCGGATTCCCGCGCGCAATGATGTTCCCGACAATCACCAAATCCGGCGTGGGCAGCAGATGCGCCACATCGAACGTGTTGTAAAACGAAATTCCCAGGCTCTCCAGCAGCGTCGAAGCCGGCGGGTACACGCCTGTATCTGAACCGGTGACGCGAAACCCGTGCTCGCGCAACATTCCGGCCAGCGGCGCCATCGCCGAGCCGCCAATTCCAATGACGTGTACGTGCTTCGCCTCGCTCATCGAGTAACCGCCGCCTCCAAAATCTCCAGGTTGCCATCGCCCTGCTCGTGCAAACGCGCCTTCACGCCCAACGGAATGGTCAGCATCGACCGCAAGGTGTGGCCGACCGGCGCGCCAAACACGACAGGCACACCCAGCGGTCCGAGAATTCGCGCGCAAACGTCGCGTACCGTCGGGCTGCCGGCCACCGGCGGCTCGCACTCCGGAAAATCGCCCAGCACGATTCCCTTCACGCCATCCAGCTTCCCCGCCTGCTTGAAATGCATCAACACGCGGTCCACCTGGTAGGGCCTCATCCCGCGATCTTCCAAAATTAGAATTGCTCCGCGCGTGTCCAACTCCCATGGCGTGCCAAACGTCGCCTCTACCATCGTCATCGCCCCGCCCAGCAGCCGTCCCTCCGCTTCCCCGCCAAAGAGCGCCTCGCCGCGCAGTGGAATCACCCAGCCGCCGTCCGTCTTTCTGACTGCGTTCAGCAAAGATGCTTCGTCGTAGCCGCCAGGAGCACCTGCTCCCACGTCAAACCCTGCCGCCACCATCGGTCCGTAAAGTGTCACCCATCGACACTGTTGCCAGAAAAAAATCTGCAGTGAGCTCAAATCGCTGAAGCCTATGACCGCCTTAGGCTCGCTCGCGGCCGATGCCAGACTCTTATCCAGCAAATAATTCGAGCCGTAGCCGCCGCGCAAGCCGATGAGACCATCAACTTGCGTGTCGCGCAACAACCTCACAAACTCGGCGCGCCGAGCCTCCGCGCTTGCTGCGAAATAACCCTCAGACCGCTGCGTCGCGGGCATTTCGGCGGCAAACCCGAGTCGCCTCAACTCCGCCACCCCAGCGGCCGCTTTCGCCTCGCTACCCGAAGAAGCCGGCGCAAACACCGCAACCCGTGCACCACGCTCAAGAGCTTTCGGTTTGCGCATCGCCGCGCCTGACCGCACTCCGGAGCTCGCGGAAGTATTGGGCGTCATTCGCGGTGCCCCTCGACCGGTATGACCTCGGTCACCACGCCCACGCGATTGAGTCTTTCCACAATCTGTTCCTGCTGCCGATGACCAACCTCCGCCTGAAACTCCACCACCGTGTTCACCCCAACCATGGAAACTCGAACCTGTTGTGGCTTGATCTTCAGCTCTGTGAACAATCGCTGCACTTCCCCCGCGATGTTTTCGGGAAGGCTCCCTGTAATCCGAAAGCCCAGAATCCGCACCTTCAAGTTCGCCCGCTGTGCGATCCAACCTAAGACCACCAGGCCAAACAACACCAAACCGGTCGCGTATCCCCCAACAGCGTAAAGCCCCCCGCCTACCGCCATTCCGATGGCCGCCTCGACAAAGATCGTCGCGGCAGTGGTTAAGCCAACCAGCCCCCCAGCCTCCCGCAAAATCGCCCCCGCGCCCAGAAACCCGATTCCTTGCACTAGATTGGAAGCGATGCGCGTCGGAGACGTGTCGCCATACATTTTCGCAAGTTGAAAGGAAAGGATGGTGAACAGCGCCGACCCCATGCAAACGAAAGCACTGGTGCGGATTCCCGCGGGCCGCCGATGCAGGTCGCGCTCGACGCCAATCGCGGCGCCCAGGAGCGCCGCAAAGCTCAGGCGCAGGAGAATTTCATGGAGAGAGAGCATTGGATTGCGCGAGTTTCCCTCGCAACGACGCAATTTTACTTATTTAGAGCTTGAATTGCGTCAATTTCGCGAAATGTCGTGCTCTGGCGTGTATCTCGTTGCGCTTCAGCGTCCGCAAGCGTTCCAGCCCGAATTTCTCCACGCAGAAGCTGCCCAGCACCGACCCGTAGACCATTGCGCGCCGCAGCGATGCGTCGCTCTTATTTCCCGCGCTCGCCAAATAGCCCATAAAACCTCCGGCAAAGGAATCGCCGGCTCCCGTGGGATCGTGCGGCTCTTCCAGAGGAAACGCAGGCACGCAGAAGACGCCCCGCGCGTCCACCAGCATCGCGCCATACTCTCCGCGCTTTACCACCAGCGTCGACGGCCCCATTTTGAAAATCTGCCGCGCCGCGCGCAGCAGATTGTGCTCATTCGAAAGCTGTCGCGTCTCAATATCGTTGATCATCAAAATATCGACGTGCCTTAGCGTCTCGCGCAAATCGGCATTCGTTCGTTCGATCCAGTAATTCATGGTGTCCAGCGCCGCGATCTTGGGCCGCGTGCGCACCTGGTGCAGCACGTCACGCTGCAGATCCGGGGCAATGTTGGCAAGAAACACGAATTTAGATGCGCGGTAGCGTTCCGGAAGCCGCGGCTTAAAGTCGGCGAACACGTTCAGCTCGGTGACCAGCGTAACGCGCTCGTTCAGATTTTCCGAGTATTTCCCGGCCCAGAAAAACGTCTTTCCCGGTGCGCGCTCCAGCCCATCCACGTCGATGTGACGCCCGCGAAAAATCTCCGCGTCCTTCTCCGTAAAGTCATCGCCGACAATGCCCACCAGGCTCACATGCGTGAAAAAACTTGCCGCCAGCGAAAAATATGTCGCCGCCCCGCCCAGCGTGCGATCCACTTTGCCATACGGGCTTTCCAGCGCATCAAACGCCACCGAGCCGACCACGAGTACCGACACAATTTTCTCCTACGAAAGATACTTGCCGATGATGGAAGCCAACCGCTTCTTGGTGCCTGGCGGAACTAATTTCAAGTCCGTGATCAGCGCGTGCTTTAGCGCCGCGCCGCATTTGCAAGTGCGCTCGGCGGGCATGCTGCGCACTGCCTCGCGCAGCACTTTCTGCGCATTCCCCGCGTTTTGGCTCAGCGTGGCGATAATCTGCGTCGCCGTTACGGATTCGTGCTCCGGGTGCCAGCAATCGTAATCCGTAATCATCGCGATCGTGGCATAGCAAACTTCCGCCTCGCGCGCCAGTTTCGCCTCCGTAACATTGGTCATCCCGATGACTTCAAACCGCAGTTGCCGATGCAGATGCGCCTCGGCGAGCGTCGAAAATTGCGGTCCTTCGATGCACACGTACGTCCCGCGCCGGTGCACTTTCACCGCGCACTGCACGCTGGCGTCGGCGAGCACTGTCGCCATTTGCGGGCACGTAGGCTTGTCGAATGCCACGTGAGCGACCAGCCCGCCGCCGAAAAACGTCGAAACGCGATTTTTCGTGCGGTCCACAAATTGGTCGGCCACCAGGAATTCGCCCGGCCGCAAATCCTCCTGCAGCGAGCCCACTGCGCTCACGGAAATAATGCGCTCGACTCCGAGCTGCTTCATCGCGCAAATATTCGCGCGAAAGTTGATCTCGCTCGGCAGAATGCGATGCCCGCGCCCGTGTCGCGCCAGAAATGCCACGCGCTTCCCTTCCAGCGTGCCCAACACAAGAGCGTCCGACGGCATCCCGAACGGCGTCTTGACGCGAATCTCTCGCGCATCCTTCAGCCCGGCCATGGAGTAGAGTCCGCTGCCGCCGATGATCCCGATTGTCGCCGCCGCTTCTTTGCCGCCCTTTCTTGCCCGCGCCGCCGTCATTCCTCTCCCCCCAAACCTGTGTCGCTCATTTCGCCGCTCCGCCAAGTCCACTGCGCGCCAAAATATCGTTCACCGCGGAAAATGGATCCTTTTTTCTCTCCGCCACTTCTTCCGCCAACTGCGCCAACCGCGCCTCGCCGCCCGCCCCGCCCAGCGCCCGCTGCAACAAGCGCGACTCCAGCAATTCGATCAGCCGCAGCTTCCAATGCTCCACGTGCTTGCGCTTGCGCTCTCCGCTTGCCTCAAAGTGCTTGCGAAACCGCGCAATCGTATCCGCAAGCACAGCAATTCCTTTGTTCTCGGTCGCCACTGTGCGCACCACCGGCGGATGCCAACCATCTCGCGGCATCACCAGCGACAGCATGGCATTCAGCTGCTGCTCCAATCGGTCCGCGCCCTCGCGATCGGATTTGTTCAGCACAAAAATATCGCCGATCTCCATCAGCCCGGCTTTCATGTTTTGAATGTCGTCGCCCATTCCCGGCACCAGCATGACCACGACGCAATCGGCCAGCCGCACGATGTCAATTTCGTCCTGCCCGACGCCCACCGTCTCGATCAGCACGTGTTGCTTGCCCGCGGCGTCGAGCAGCAGCGCCACCTCCGCCGTCGCCCGGGCCAGCCCGCCCAAAAATCCGCGCGTGGCCATCGAGCGAATGAACATCCCCGCGTCCCCGGCGTGCCCCTGCATGCGGATGCGATCCCCCAGAATCGCGCCCCCGGAATAAGGGCTCGTCGGGTCCACCGCAATCACACCGACTTGTTCATGCTGCGTGCGGTAGTGCGCCGATAACCGATCGACCAGCGTGCTTTTCCCCGTCCCCGGCGCTCCCGTCACTCCCGTCAGATACGCCTTTCCCGTGCGCGGAAACAGCAGCCGCAGCAATTCCTCCGCTTCCGGCTGATGATTTTCGATCGCGGTAATCGCTCGCGAAAGCGCCCGCACGTCGCCGGCGCACACCCGCTGCGCCCAATTCTCAATCGACGGCGACATTGTTTTCCTGTGGAGCGCTCGAGCAGGCCAGGCGCATCACCCTATTTTGTCTTGCCAAGTAGCTGGCGGGCAATCACCAATCTCTGAATCTCGCTCGTACCCTCGCCGATGGTGCATAGCTTCACATCACGATAATACTTTTCCGCCGGATAGTCCTTGATGAACCCGTATCCGCCATGAATTTGCACGCATTCATTGGCCACGCGCACCGCTACCTCGCTCGCGAAAAGCTTGGCCATGCTCGACTCGCGCGTGAAGCGCGCATTGCCGCGGTCCGCCAGCCACGCCGCTTGATAAACGAGCAGCCGCGCCGCTTCCACCTGCGTAGCCATATCCGCCAGTTTGAACTGGATGGCCTGAAATTCGCTGATCGCCTGGCCGAACTGTTTCCGCTGCTTGGCATATTTCGTCGCCGCTTCCAGCGCGCCCTGGGCCATTCCGAGCGCAAGGGCAGCTATTGAAATCCGCCCGCCATCCAGAATTTTCAAGCTGCCAATAAATCCTTCACCTTCGGCGCCCAGCAGGTTTTCTTCCGGCACCCGGCAGTCGGAGAAAATCACCTCCGAAGTGTCGCTCGCCCGCATTCCCAGCTTGTTTTCTTTTTTTCCGGGCTTGAATCCCGCCATCCCCTTCTCCAGGATAAACGCGCTGATCCCATGCGAATTCTTCGCTTTATCCGTCACCGCCATTGCCACGCAGACGTCCGCGTAGTGTCCGTTGGTCGTAAACGTCTTCGCCCCGTTCAACACCCAGTGCTTGCCGTCGCGTTTCGCCGTCGTTCGTGTCCCGCCCGCATCCGAGCCAGCTTCCGGCTCCGTAAGCGACCACGCGCCAATCTTTGTGCCTTGCGCCAGCGGCACGAGGTACTTCTTCTTCTGCGCTTCGTTCCCACACTTGATAATGTGATTGCTACAAAGCGAATTGTGCGCCGTCACGATCAATCCAACAGACCCATCGAGTCGCGACAGATCTTCAATGGCAAGAGAGAATTCAATGTACCC
>Ga0137396_10001021_pt1 | contig 14273 bp, 14 predicted proteins | sample czc16metaG_FD_108284 | JGI IMG/M metagenome (GOLD analysis project Ga0137396, IMG submission 108284) | Vadose zone soil microbial communities from Angelo Coast Range Reserve, California, USA - czcobulk3.16 metaG | ecosystem: Environmental > Terrestrial > Soil > Vadose zone | place: USA...
ACGTCGGCCTGGTCCGGCGTCGCCGCTTCGGCGGCGGCGGACGGCGTCGGCGCGCGCCAGTCGGCGACGAGGTCGCACAGCGTGACGTCGGTCTCGTGCCCCACCGCGGAGATCACAGGTACGGCCGACGCGGCGACGGCCCGGGCGACGCGTTCGCGGTTGAAGGTCCACAGGTCTTCCTTCGAGCCGCCCCCGCGGCCGACTATTGCGACGTCCACCGCGAGGCGCCGCAGCGACGCCAGCGCCGCACACAGCTCGTTTTCAGCCCCTTCGCCCTGCACCTGGGCCGGCAGCACGATCAGCTCGGCGACCGGCCAGCGCCTTCCCACGACGGCGATGATGTCCTTGAGGGCGGCCCCGTCGGGACTCGTGATCACCGCGATGCGCCGCGGGAATGACGGCAAGGCGCGCTTGCGCCCCGGCTCCAGCAGGCCGTCGCGCGCCAGCGCCGCCCTCGCCTTCTCGAACGCCAGCTTCCAGAGACCGCCCTCCTCGGTCGAGAGCAGCTCGTACACGGTGAGGCGGAATTCTCCCTTCTCGTCCCACACCGTCGGCTGGCCGAAGGCGAACACCTGCATCCCTTCGCTCGGGGGCGCGGGGAGCCGGCGGTTGTCGCGCCCGAACATCACGCAACGCAACTGCGCCGTCTTGTCGCGCAGCGCGAAGTACCAGTGGCCGCTCTGCCACGCCTTGAAACCGCTCACCTCGCCGCGGACCCACAGCGGCGGGAGGCCTGCCTCGACCACGGCGCGCGCGCGGCGCGTCACCTGGCTGACGGTCCAGGCGCCGTCGGGGGACGCTGCGGCGAACAGATCTAGCGCTCGGCCCATTGGCGCGCCGCCTGGACGGTGTTGTACAGGAGCATGGTGATCGTCATCGGGCCGACGCCCCCGGGCACCGGCGTGATCGCGGCCGCGACCCGGCGGGCCTGGTCGAAGTCCACATCCCCCACGAGCCGGTAGCCCGATTTGAGCGACGGGTCGTCCACCCGGTTCACGCCGACGTCGATGACGACCGCGCCCGGCTTGACCATGTCGCCGGTGACGAACTGCGGCTTGCCGATGGCGACGATGAGGATGTCGGCCTGGCACGTAATCGCGCCGATGCTCCGGGTGCGCGAGTGACAGACCGTCACCGTGGCGTTGCCGCCGGGTCCGTTCTGCAGCAGCAACGCCGCCATCGGCCGTCCCACGATGTTGGAGCGGCCCACGATCACAGCGTGCTGGCCCGTCGGGTCCACGCCGCTGCGCAGCAGCAGCTGCTGCACGCCGTAGGGCGTCGCGGGGCGGAAGCCGGTCGGGTCGCCGACGGACACCTTGCCCACGTTCACGGGGTGGAACCCATCCACGTCCTTGCCGGGATCGACGCGCAGCAGCACCCGGTGCTCGTCGATGTGCTTGGGCAGCGGCAGCTGGATCAGCATGCCGTGGATCTTGGGGTTGGCGTTGAGGCGATCGATGACCGCGAGCAGCTCGGCCTCGGTCGCCGTCTTGGGCAGACGGATGGTTTCGTGGTGCAAGCCGGCCTCGCCGCAGGCCCTGCCCTTCATGCGGACGTAGACCTGGGAGGCGGCGTTGTCCCCCACCAGGATCACGGCCAGCCCCGGGGTGACGCCACGAGCCTTGAGCGTCTCGATCTCCGACGCGAGCTCGGCCCGCATCTCCCGGGCAATCGCCGTGCCGTCGAGGAGGTTGGCGCTACTTGGCAACGTTCACCGCCCGTGTCTCGCGGACCACCACCACCTTGATCTGCCCCGGATACTGCACGTCCTGCTCGATGCGGCGGGCGATGCGCTCGGCGAGATCGGTGGCCGCGCCGTCGTCGATCGCGCTGGGCGAGACGACCACGCGCACTTCGCGCCCGGCCTGGATCGCGAACACTTTCTCGACCCCGGGGAACTCCCCCGCGATGCGCTCCAGGTCCGTCATGCGCTTCATGTAGGTCTCGAAGGCCTCGCGCCGCGCGCCGGGGCGGGCTCCCGACACCGCGTCCGCGGCCTGGACGATCACGCTGATCGGCGAGCCGTGGGGCACATCGTCGTGATGCGCCGCGATGCAGTTGATGACGATGGGGTGCTCCCCGTACTTCGTCGCCATCTCGATGCCCAGCTGCACATGGGTGCCGTCGTGCTCGTGCGTCAGGACTTTGCCGACGTCGTGCAGCAGGCCGCCGCGCTTGGCCAGCTGGGTGTCGAGCCGCAGCTCGCCCGCCATCATCCCGGCGAGCCACGCCACCTCCTTCGAGTGCTCGAGGATGTTCTGCCCGTACGAGGTCCGGTACTTCATGCGGCCCACCAGCTTCACCAGCTCCGGGTGCATGCCGCGGATGCCCGTCTCGTAGATCGCCGCCTCGCCGGCCTCGACGATGCCCGACTCGATCTCCTCCTGGACCTTGTGGACAATCTCCTCGATGCGGCCCGGATGGATGCGCCCGTCGGCGATGAGGCGCTCCAGAGCGATTTTCCCGACGGCGCGGCGCACCGGATCGAAGCACGAGATGACGACGGTATCCGGCGTGTCGTCGATGATCACGTCGACGCCGGTGGCGGCTTCGAACGCCCGGATGTTGCGTCCCTCGCGGCCGATGATACGACCCTTCATGTCGTCGCTCGGCAGCGCGACCGCCGCGACGGTGGACTCGGCCGTATGCTCGACGGCGATGCGCTGAATCGCGAGCGCCACGATCTTCTTCGCCTCGCGCTCGGAGTTCTTGCGGGCCTGCTCCCGGATGTCGCGCAGCGTCGCCGCCGCCTCGCTGCGCGCCTCCTCCTCGAGCCGCCGCATCAGCTCCTCCTTCGCCTCCTGCGCGCTCAGGCCGGCGATCCGCTCGAGCCGCGTGCGCGCCTCCTGCTCCTGTCCGGCGAGCGCCCGCTCCCGCTCCTGGGCGCGCTGATCCCGGCGCTGCAGCTCACGGTCGCGCTCTTCGTGGGCGGCCCCGCGCTGCTCGAGCGCGGCCTCGCGCTTGTCCAGATCCACGCGCCGATGGGAGAGGTCGTGCTCCAGCGATTCGCGGGCCTGGATGAGCTCTTCCTTGGCGGTGAGGGTAAGGCGCTGACGCGCCTCCTCGAGCAACCGCTCACCTTCCCGGGTCGCCGCCGCCGCGGCCTGGCGCAGCAGGCGCCGACCCACGATGGAGAAGGCCGCCCCCGCGGCAAGGACGCCGGCGAGAACGGCCGCAATGAGGCTGAGCCAGTGGGGCATAGCGATCTATCTCCAGCATCACGCGCGCGGGGCGCGCGTGGCAGGTGTCTGTCTAAGACGTCAGACCTCAGACGTCTGATGTCTGATGTCTTTGCGTTTCCCCGGCGGCAGCAGCTTCGCCAGATCGTCGGCCAGCGCCGCCAGCCGCGCCGCGACTTCCCGTTCGCTCTTGCGCGCCTGGAACAATTCGTTGGTGATGTCCAGGGCCGCCAGGATCGCTGCCTTGTGAGTCTCCACGATCGGACCCTGGCTGAGCACTTTCTTCAACGCTTGATCCACGAAACCCGCCACCTCGCGGGTGTACTCCGGCGGCAGGTCGGAGCGTACCGTGTACTCCTCGCCGCCGATCATCACCTTGACGGCGTGCTTCTTCGTGCTCACCGGCCGCTCCCCCCGCCGTTGCCCGACGACTCCCGGGCCTGCTCTTCGAGAAACGACAGCCGACCGAGCAAGCTGTGCACCCGCGAACGCGCCGCCTCCACTTTGAGGCGCAGCTGCTTGTTTTCGACCTCGAGCTCGGCGAGTCGGCTGCGCGTTTCCGGATCCACCCGCGCGGCGCCGCTGCCCCGTCCCGACAGCTCGCGCATCTCGGACTCCGCCTTGAGGGCGCGCGTGCGCCAAGCGGCCAGCTCGTCCGCGATGCCGTGGACGACCGCCTCCAGCTGCTCGAGCGCCTGCACCTCAGCTCTCTCGCCGCCGAACGTCAAGCTCTTCCTCCAGCGCCTTCAGCGCCGTCATGATCACCTGGTCGACCTCGGCCTCGCGCAGCGTGCGCGCCGGGTCACGGAACGTCAGCCGCCACGCGACGCTGCGCTCGCCCCCCTTGAGTTTCGGACCGCGATACTCGTCGAACACTTCCAATTGCTCGAGCAGCGTCCCCCCGGCGCGGCGCAACGCTTCCCCAACGGCGGCCGCCGTGACGCCTCCCGGCAGAACCAGTGCCACGTCCCGAACGACGGACGGCGTTGCGGGCAGCGGCCGATATGTGGGCCGCGCCGGCGCGACCTCGCTCAGGCGGACCTCGAACCCAAAAAGCGCTCCCGCCCACCGCGGGGCGTCCGCCTCCAGCGGCCCCGCCCAGCCGACGTGCTGCTCACCCGCGACGGCCTGCCACCCAAGCCCGGTCTGCAGCGGCTGCACGAGCGCCCCGGGGGAGGCCACCTGAACCGCTAACTCAAAGTGATACTTGAGGTCCCATAAGTCCATATCAGGTACTTTCGCAGACCAGTGAAGCGGCCGCTGCGCCCCGGTCAAAACGCCGGCCACCGAGGTCCACTCTTCGGGCGCCCCCTTGGCCGTCTTGAAGACCGTCCCGACCTCGAAGAGCCGCACGTCCCGAACCGTGCCTGCCCAGTTGTATTCGACCCGTCGCACCAAGCCGGGGAGCAGCCGGGTGCGGAGGTGCGCCTGCTCGGCCGAGAGTGGGTTGCGGATCTCGACGGCGTCGGGCCCGTCCGGCGCCCCCAGCGGCAGGGTCCGCGCCTCCAGCATGCCGGCCCGAACCAACTGGTCCCGTACCCGCGCCCGCGCGCGCAGGGCGGGGGCGTCGGGAACGGTGCCGGGCCGGTAGGGACGAAGTTCATCCGGAAGTACGTCATAGCCGCGCAGCCGCGCCACCTCTTCGATGAGGTCCGCCTCGCGCGTCACATCGGGCCGCCAGCCGGGCACCAGGACCGCGAGCCGCTCGTCCTTGGGCGCCGCGACGAAACCGATCGCCGAGAGGTACCGCTCGATGTCGCCGCGCGGGACCTCCACGCCGAGCAGGTGGCTGACGCGGGCCGGCCGCAAGAACACGCTCCGTGGCTGCTCAGGCTTCGGCCACAGATCGAGGGGCGCCTCCCGCAGCTCCCCACCCGCGACCGCGATGATGAGGTCGATCGCGCGGCGCATCGCATCGGGCATGCCGAGGAGGTCGATCCCGCGTTCGAACCGATAGCTCGACTCGCTGGTGAGGCCGAGCGTGCGCCGGGTGCGCCGGATGCGGGTGGGTTGGAAGTAGGCGCACTCGAGCACCAGATCGGTGGTCTTCTCACTCACCTCGGACTCGGCGCTCCCCATCACGCCCGCGACGATCGTGGGCCGCTCGGCGTCGCAGATCGCGGTCATCTCGGGCGTCAGCTTCCGGGCGACTCCGTCCAGCGTGGTGATCGGCTCGTTGGCCTTGGCGCGCCGGATCACGACGGCGGGTCCGCGCAGCCGGGCGAGATCGAACGCGTGGAGCGGCTGGTTCAGCTCGAAGAGGATGTAGTTCGTCGCATCCACCACGTTGTTGATCGCGCGCTGGCCGACCGCGGCGAGCCGCGCCGCCAACCACTCGGGGCTTTTCCCAACTCGCACCCCGCGGATCACCGCCGCGATGTAGCGCGGACAGCCCTCAGGATCCTCGAGACGGATCTCGACGCCGTCGACCACGCCTTTGTCGGACCGTCGGCCCCTCGCGTCGCTCGGGGTGACCGCATGAGCGCCCGGGATCTCGGGCAGCTTCACCGTCCCCCCCAACACGGCGGCGACCTCGCGCGCCACGCCCTTGTGGCCCAGGAGATCGGGTCGGTTCGCGGGGACGTCGAGGACGAGTTGATCGTCGGCGACGGGCACCGCATCGAGAAAGCGCGTACCGGGGGCAGCCGGGGTGTCCAGCTCGAGGATGCCGGTGTGATCCTGGCCCAACCCGAGCTCGCGCGCCGACAACAACATCCCATTGGACTCGATGCCGCGAATCTTGCGGCGCTCGAGCTTGAGCCCGCCGGGGAGCGTGGCGCCCATGGGGGCGAAGGGGTATTTCCTGCCCGCCTGCGCGTTGGGCGCGCCGCACACCACCTCGAGCGGCCCGCCGACCCCGCCGGCGTCGACGAGACACAGCGTCAGGCGGTCGGCGTTCGGGTGCGGCTTCGTCTCGAGCACCTGGGCGACGAGCACGTCCCCCAGGTCCTGATGCACGGGCACGACGGCCTCCACCGCCGCGCACGTCATCGTCAGGCGCTCGGCGACCTCGCGCGCCACCAAGGAGCGCCCCAGCAACGCCTCGAGCCACCGCCGGGAGACGATCACCGGTGCGGCCTCGCGAACTGGGAGAGGAACCGCACGTCGTCCTCCCAGAACAGCCGGATGTCGGAGACCCCGTAGCGGTTCATGGCGATGCGCTCGGGCCCCATGCCGAACGCGTACCCGGTGTAGCGCTCGCTGTCGACGCCGCAGTTGTCGAGCACGGCGGGATGGACCATCCCGGACCCGAGGATCTCCATCCACCCCGACTGCTTGCACGCGGGACAGCCGCGGCCTCCGCAGATCTGACAGCGCACGTCCATTTCCGCCGACGGCTCGGTGAACGGGAAGTAGGACGGCCGGAAGCGCACGGTGGTATCGGACGCGAAGAAGCGCCGCGCGAACGCCGTGAGCGCCGCTTTGAGATCGACGAACGTCACTCCCTCGTCGACGACGAGACCCTCGATCTGCTCGAACACCGGCGAGTGCGAAGGATCGAACGGGTCGCGGCGGTAGACCTGGCCAGGGATCACGACCCGGATCGGCGGCGGGTAGGCCTCGAGCGTGCGGATCTGGACGGGGGAGGTGTGGGTGCGCAGCACGACGCCGTCGCCCACATAAAAGGAATCCTGCGCGTCGAGCGCCGGGTGATCGTGCGGGAAGTTGAGCGCGTAGAAATTATTGCGCTCGGACTCGGCTTCGGGGCCGACGGCGCGCGTGAAGCCCAGCTCGCGGAAGATCTCGCAGATCTCGTCCACGACCTGGGTGACCAGATGCAGGCCGCCCTGCCAGCCGGCGCGGCCCGGCATGGTCAAGTCCAGATCCCCGGCGGCGACGGAGGCGCGCTTGAGCTCGCGCTCGCGTGCGGCGAACGCCGTCTCGAAGTCGCCCTTCAGGGCGTTCGCGGCGCCGCCGACGGCCTTGCGGTCCTTCGGCTCGAGGCTTGGCACGGCGGCGAGGATGTGGGTGAGCGCGCCGGCCTTGCGGCCCAGGATCTCGGTCTTGAGCTCCTGGAGCCGGCGTTCATCCGCCTGCGGAACCTCGGTGAGACGCTCCCGCAGCGCGTTCAGGGCTGCCAGGAGGTCGCTCATGGTCAGAGCGCCTTCTTGGCGACCTCCGCCAGCTGCCCGAACGCTGTCGGATCATGGACCGCGAGGTCGGCGAGGACCTTGCGGTTGATCTCGACACCGGCCTTGCGCAGCCCGTTCATCAAGCGGTTGTACGACAGCTCGTGGAGGCGCGCCGCGGCGTTGATGCGGATGATCCACAGCCGACGGAACTCGCCCTTCTTGCGGCGGCGGTCGCGGTAGGCGTACTTCGCCGCCCGCTCGACCGATTCCTTCGCCGCCTTCCACAACTTGCTGCGCCCGCCGAAGTAACCCTTGGCGAGCTTCATCACCTTGTTCTTGCGCTTGAGGCGCGCGACGTTGCTTTTGACCCTGGGCATGACCGATCTCCTACGCCTGCAGCAGGCGCTTCAAGCGTGCCTCGTCGGCCCGCGCCACCAGCGCCGCTTTGCGCAGGTGTCGCTTCCGCTTGGGGTGCTTCTTCGTCAGGATGTGACTCTTGTACGCCCGGTGGCGGCGCAACCGGCCCGACCCGGTCAGCCGCACCCGCTTCCGGAGCGCACGCTTCGATTTGAATTTGGGCATTGCGTCCTCTATTTCGGCGCCAGCACCATTGACATGTTCCGGCCTTCGAGCTTGGCCTCCTGTTCCACCTTGCTGATGTCCTTCAACTCCTCCGCGACACGGTCCAGCACCCCCCGCCCCAGCTCGATATGGGCCATCTGTCGGCCGCGGTACATCATCGTCACCTTCACCTTGTTGCCGTCCTGGAGAAACTCCCGCGCGTGCCGCGTCTTGAACGCGAAATCGTGATCGTCGATCCCGGGGCGGTACTTGACCTCCTTGAGATGGATCACGTGCTGCTTCTTCTTCGCCGCCCGCGCCGCCTTCGCCTGCTCGAACTTGAACTTGCCGTAATCCATGATCTTGACGACGGGCGGGCGGGCCAACGGCGCCACCTCCACCAGATCGAGCCCGCGCGCCTGTGCGGCCGCGAGGGCCTCGTCGATCGGCAGCACGCCCAGCTGCTCGCCGTCGTTCGCGATCACCCGGACCGGGCTGATGCGGATCTGCTTGTTCACCCGGATCCGTTGGGTTTTGTTGTTCTCGATTACCAGAGCGGGGCTCCTCCTGTCGAGTGAAAACGAAACCGCGGACCCCGATCCGTCGAGATCCGCGAAGTGTTGGCGATCATCAGTTCTCGGTATTCGGTAAAGCCGACGACCGATTACCGACGACCGACCACCGCCCCTTCCCGAACCCTGACGCGCGCCCGTCGGGCGGCGATGGGGTGAGGCGCGCGACGCGCCCGCTTACCCTCTTTGTGGACGCCAAGTTAGCCGAGCCGAACAGGGTCCACAAGCCCGAACGCTTTGCCGTCACGCCCCAGCCGGCCCGCGACCACCTCGGGGTCGTGCTCGAACCACAGCAACCACCCCTCGGCTTCGGCTCGTGCGTACAGCCGCCGTTTGCTCTCCAGCGTCACCAGGGGCTCCAGGTCGTAGCCCATGATCCACGGCAGCGGCAGGTGCGCGGACGTCGGCACGAGATCCGCCAGGAAGCACGCCCGCTCCCCTCCGCTCTCGACCAGCACCGATTGGTGGAACGGCACGTGGCCCGGTGTGGGGAGGCAGCGGATCCCCGGCAGGACCTCCGCCTCCCCGTCGATCAGGCGGAACGTGATGGGATCGAAGTTGTGTCGCAGGTAGCTCGCCGCCGTACGCTCGTTGGTGTGCCGCGCGAACTCGAGCTCGCGCTGCTGGACCACGTACGTCGCCGCGGGAAAGCTGGGCCGCACCGCCCCTGCCCCGTCGCGAAACGTGTTGCCACCGGCGTGGTCGAAATGAAGATGCGTGTTGATCACCCAGCGCACGTCGCCGGGCCCGTGGCCCAGCGCGCCGAGCGCGTCCTCGAGCCGGGTGGGACCGCTCTGCCCCGCGTTGTCGACGCCGTAGATATCCCGGAACTTCTCGTCTTCCTTGTTGCCCAGTCCGGTATCGACGAGCACCAGCCCCGCGTCGTGCTCGATCAGCACGCAACGCAAGGCGAGAGGGATGCGGTTGCGCGCGTCGGGCACGATGCGCCGCTCCCACAGCGGCTTGGGAACGACCCCGAACATCGCGCCGCCGTCGAGATGCTGGCGGCCGCCCTCGAGGGCGTGACACTTGAGGCGGCCGACGGTGAAAGAGGTGTGGGTCATGACGAACGCGGAAGTGGGAACGCGGAACGCGGAACAGAGGCGGCGAGCTCGGGTCTGCTGTTCCGCGTTCCGCGTTTCGCGTTCCGCGTTGCCGTGAGGTCCCCCAGCGTCACCACCCCCCGCTCCCGGGCCAGGTCCAACAGGCGCACCAGGAGATGGGCGGTCGCTTCCGCGTCGCCTCCCGCGCGGTGACGGGCGCGGTTCCGGATGCCGAAGTAATCGGTGAGGCGGTCGAGGCGGCGTCCCGCGACGCCCTTCACGAGGCGCCGCGAGAGCCGCAGCGTGCACAGCCGCGGGCCCTGGAGCAGCACGCCCCGGTCGCGCTCCAGCTCGGCGGACAGAAACATCCAATCGAAGCGCGCGTTGTGGGCCACGAACACGGCCCCTGCCAGGGCGTTCACCAGCCCGTCAGCGATGCGTGCGAACGTAGGCGCGCCGCGCAACGCCGCCGCGGTGATCCCCGTGAGTTGGGCGGCGAACGGGGACACCGCCGCCTGGGGATCGACCAGCGTTTCGAACGCAGGCCGCACGGCCCGTCCCTGCACGTCCACGACCGCGATTTCCATAATGCGCCCGCCGCGACCTGGATGGCGCCCGGTCGTTTCCACATCCACGACCGCGAAGCGGCAGGCGTCCAAGAGCGGGTCGCCGGCCGCTGCGGGGGCAAGCGCCCAGCGCCCATCTTCGATGCGTACCACCCGCGGGTCGTCTCCCACCAGCGAGCGGGCGACCTGGTCGGCGACGCGGCGCGGCGCCCGGGGAAGTCCCAGCACGTCGCGCAGCAGCGCGGCGCTCGCGGCCGGTCCGCTCTCCAGGTAGGCCACGGCGCGATCCGCCAGGCTGGCCGCCGGGACCGCCGCGAGGCCGATCAGAGGTCGTCCCGGCGCAGCGGCAGGGTCATGCAGCGTGGGCCGCCGCCGCCGCGCACCAGCTCGCTGCCCTCGATGGTAATGACGCCGCGCTCACCCTCCTCCAGCGATTCCTCGCCCGTCAGCAGATTCACCGCCGAGACCACGCGGAAACCGGTGTGCTCGAGCTCGGCAAGGGTGGCCTCGTTGCGGGCGTAGGTGACGATCACGCCCGGCCGCACTGCGAAGAAGTTGCAGGCGGACGACCACTGCTCCCGCTCCTGCAGCGGCCGGGCGCTGCCCCCGCAGAACACCGGCTCCAGCGGCTGATTCACCGCTTGCATCGCGGCGAAGAAGTTGGGCATCTCCCGGACGCCCTTGGAGCCCTTGTGGCGGTGCAGCACCGCGAGGCGCTCGGGGCCCACGAAGTGCGGCGGAAAGACGCAGCAGACATCCCGATCGAGCTGGGTGAAGATCATGTCGAGGTGAATCGCCGTGCGCTCGGCCGGCAGCACGACGGTCACCACGTCGGTCACCTCACAGTGCTCGAACACCAAATCGCAGAGGTGGTCCAGCGCCGCCGGCGTCGAGCGCTCGCTGAAGCCGAGCACCAGGAGATCGGGGCGGACGGGATGCACGTCCCCGCCCTCCAGCGTGTAGTTGTTGCGTTTTTCCTCGGAGCCGTCGTAGAGGATGGCGGCGTTCTCGAGCTTCTGGTGGTAGCGGAACAGCGCCTTGATCAGCAACTCCTCCGTCCAGCGCACCCCGTAGCGCATGGAGCCGATGATCGAGTGCTCGCCGATCACGATCCCCACGTCGCGCGTGAAGAAGAGGTTGGGGAGCGGCGGCAGGGCGTAGCCGACCTCGTTCAGGGCCCGGGCGATGGGACCCGCCTCCTCCATCGCGCCCTCGATCATCAGGGACACGAAGTCTTCCGGCGGGAGCCCGCCGAGCCGCTTCGCCAGCGCGTCCGACGGCACCACCTCGAGCGCGCGCGTGACGAGGAACTCGCGCACCTCGGGCCGCGCCGCGAGCTCCGTCAGGAGGTCGCGGACCTCGTAGACCTCCGCGAAGCGCTCCAACACCGCGACGAAGCGCCGGTGCTCGCGCTGCGCCAGATCCAGGTCGATGATGTCGTCGTAGAGATAGTCTTCACGGTTGCCGGGCGTGACTGCGACGAGCTCGGCCCCGGGGGTGTGGACGAGCACGGCGCGCAGCGGGCCGATCTCGGAGGTGACATGGACGCGCGGCATGGGGCGCAATCTAACCGGGCATGAGAGCCCCGGCTTACCGATTGGCGAGCACGAAGCTCAGCGTCTCCAACTCCTGGGCCATGTTCACCGTCTTCAGCGCCACGTCGCGCGGCACGGCGAGCTGCACCGGGGCGAAGTTGAGGATCGCCTTGACCCCCGCCTGGACCAGCCGGTCCACGACCTCCTGCGCCGCTTCGGCCGGCACGACGACGATGGCGATGTCGGTGGGCTCCTTGCGCAGGTCGCTCTCCAAGTGCCGGATGTCGCGCACGACGAGTCCGTTCCAGCGCGAGCCGATCTTCTTGGGGTCGCGATCGTAGATGGCGCTGACGTGAAAGCCCCGCTGGCGGAATCCCGGGTATTGCGCCAGGGCGCCGCCGATGCGTCCCGCCCCCACCATCACGACGCGGTGGGAGCGCTTGAGACCCAGGATCTCGCGCAGCCGGGTCGCCAGCGCCGGGACGGAGTAGCCGAGACCGCGTTTGCCGAACGAGCCGAAGAAGGAGAGATCCTTGCGCACCTGAGCGGAGGTGGTGCCGCCGCGGCGCGCCAGCTCGGCGGAGGAGATGGTCGCGTGCCCCTGGGTCTCCGACTGCTCGAGGTAGCGCAGGTACAGCGACAGCCGCCGCACCGTGCTCTCGGAGATCTTCCGCATATGTGAATTATTTCACAATCAGCGGCTCCAATGCAAGAGCGCCACGAACCTCGCCGGCGCCAGCGTTTCGGGTCGCGCCATCGGGTCGATCCCCAGGGCCGTCAGCCCCGCCGTCAGTTCCGCCGCCGAGCGCCCCGTGGCGGCTCGGAGCACGTTGCGCAGCTGTTTGCGGCGCTGGCTGAAGCACGCGGTGACGAAGCGCCGGAACGGCTCCGCCTCCGTCGTGGGATCGATAAGCGGATCGGCGCGCGGTGTGAGCCGGAGCACCGCGCTGCGCACCTTGGGAGGCGGATTGAAGGCCCCCGGTAGCACCGTAAAGAGCTTCTGCGCGCGACACAGCACCTGCACTCCGACCGAGAGACCGCCGAACGTCTTCGACCCCGGCCCCGCGACCACACGGTCGGCGACCTCTTCCTGCACGAGAAACACAACTCGCTCGGGCAGTGGCGGTGTGAGGGCCTTGGCGATCAGAGGGGAGGTGACGGCGTAGGGGATGTTGCCGACGACCTTCAAATGCGGAGTGCGGAATGCGGAATGCGGAATGGCATGCCGAGCGTCGAGGAGCGCGTGCCAGTCCAGCTTGAGGGCGTCCCCCTCCACGACGCTCAACTCATCGATTCCGCATTCCGCATTCCGCATTCCGCACTCGAGATCCGCCGCCAGCCGCCGATCCTTCTCGATCGCGATCACCCGCAGCCCGCGGGCGAGCAACTCTCGCGTCAGGCTCCCCTTCCCCGCTCCGATCTCCAGGACGACGTCGCCGGGCGCGGGCTCCAGCGCGTCGACGATGCGGCGCAGGATGTTGCGGTCGTTGAGGAAATGCTGGCCGAGCCGGCGCGGGCTCACGCCTTGAGGAGGACGACGGTGCGATCGTCGGACGCCGCGGCGCCGCCGGTATAGGCGGCGACGTCGGCGTAAATGGCCGTGAGAATCTCTTCCATCGGCCGCTCGCGCAGAGCAACGACGTGGCCGACGACGCGACTGTCGCCGAAGCGCTCCCCGCGCTCCCCCTCGGCTTCGACGAGGCCGTCGGTGAACAGACACAGGATGTCGCGGCCCGCACGCCACGGCAGGGCGCGGTCCTCGCCGCGCGCGCTGCCGAACCCCAGCGGGGTGCGCGTGGTCTCGAGCCGCGTGGCGGTGCCGCTGTCGCCCGCCACGTGGAAGGCGTAGCCGTGACCGGCGCTCGCGTACGTCAGCCGGCCCGCCTTGGGGTCGAGCACGCCATAGAACAGCGTGAAGTACATCTCCGTGTCCCGCAGCTCGTCGGCGAGCGAGGCCTCCAGCCGTGCCAGCACGTCTGCCGGCGCCTCGGCGACCTCGGCGTGGATACCGGAGGCGGCCATCGCGAGCGCCATGATGAGCGCGGCGCCGAAGCCGTGACTCGAAACGTCGCCGATCATCACGCCCACACGGTCCCCGTGGAGACGCAGCAGGTTGTAAAAGTCGCCGCCGACCGACTCGGCGGGACGGCAACGCACGGCGACGTCCGCCAGGCCGGTCAGGACCGTGGGCGCGGGCAGGAGCTTCAGCTGCAGGTCGTGGGCGAGCTCGAGCTCGCGCTGCACCCGCTGGCGACCCTGCTCCTGCGCGGCGAGGCGGCTGTTTTCGATCGCGGCGCCGATCTGGTTGGCGATGGCGGCCACGAGCTTGCGGTCGCCCGCCGTGAAGGCATCCTCGCCCACCCGGTCGGTGAGGTTGATGACGCCGATGGCGCGCGGCGGCCCGCCCGGCGCGGCGTACAGCACCGGCACGCACAGGAACGCGCGGCCGCGGTAGTTGCGGCCGTCGGGGCAGCCGGGGTTCTTGGCGCTGGGCGTGGACGGGTCGTAGCTCAGGATCTTCATCTCGCGGAACGCTTGCGCCGCGACAGAGCACTCCTCGTCCACCTCGATCGGCTCGGCGTGCGCGGGGTCCATGCCGCGCGCCGCGGCGATGCGGAGGATCTTGAGCACCGGATCGTACACCAGCAGGCTGGCGCGCCGCGCGCCGACCACGTTGGCCACCTCGCTGACGATGCGCTGTGCCGCCTCGTCGAGGCGGATGGTGTGACCGAGGATCTCACTGA
>Ga0137396_10001022_pt1 | contig 14265 bp, 10 predicted proteins | sample czc16metaG_FD_108284 | JGI IMG/M metagenome (GOLD analysis project Ga0137396, IMG submission 108284) | Vadose zone soil microbial communities from Angelo Coast Range Reserve, California, USA - czcobulk3.16 metaG | ecosystem: Environmental > Terrestrial > Soil > Vadose zone | place: USA...
TACCTCTATCATTTCCGTTAGGTCTTCAGACCGCCCTATCTCGACTTCTCGATCTGCCTCTGCCCGTTCGAATTCAACCTCTAACTCCGGCTTTCCAGCGATTTCGTTTTCTCCGGGTTCAGGTCTTTCTATTTCCGGGCGCATTTCATTGGTCGGTTCCGGCTGTTCTGGACTAGAATCCATTCCCACGCGTGTGGAAAATCCAGGGTCCAGGAGAACTGATCCTCCAGCAGCATTCCGCCCGTAGACTTCGACAAGCCCGTCCACCACGTCAACCTCCGTGACGTTGCGTGGATTGACCTCCACATCGAACTGGGTCCCACGAACTGCAATCACGGCGCTGGGCGTTCCCAGTTCGAACGGGGCGCCGCCACCTGTCCGCTTGTTGATGAGCGCGCGGATTCGTCCCAGAAGCAATTGGAAGTAACTTGGGTCGGCCAAAGAAGGTTCTTGCACCTGCAATCTCGTGTGCGCCCGAACGATCACCTCACTGCCGTCGCTGAGGAGAAGAAGCAATCTACCGCTGCCTGTGTCAAGAATTGTCCCTGGAGGAAGCTGCTCTCCACGCAAGGGATTAGAAGACGACTGGCCCGGCAGGCTCAGGCGAATATTGCCCTTCCACTCGGCAATCGTAGCTCCAGCGATCGCAGCGGTCACAGGTGTCGAGCTGGGCCGCTGTTCTTGGGCGGCCACCAACCCGACAGCGGTCCAGAAAAATAGGAAACAAAAATAAGTGGAACGAACGGCTGTGTGTTTCATAGGTTTGCCTCACTAAGTATGAAGCGAGTTACCGGCAGATGGATACGAAAAGATGTTCCTGACCCAAATTGGCTCCACGCCTCGGCTTTGCCTCCGTGTTGCTCGGCAATCCGTTTGACGAACGCCAATCCAAGCCCCCATCCTCGCGATGTTTCTCCCTGTTCGTTTCTTCGATAAAACGGCTCGAAGAGACGCATTAGCTCCTCCGGTGGAATCGCGGGCCCTGGATTCCATACCTCCAGTACGACTTCGTTTCCCTCGAACTCGGCGCGCAGTTTCACTTCGCTCCCGCGCGCGCTGTACTTGATGGCGTTGCTCACTAGATTGAGCAGGGCTCCCTCGATGAGGTGCGGATCACCCTGAAGCGCCGGCAAGTCTTCAGCAATTTCGGTCCTAACCTTTATCTCAGAAGCTTGTGCAATCGGTTGAATGACTCGCGCAACTTGTTTCACGGTTTCGCCGATCTGAAAAGCCTCGTTGCGCATGGGACGGGCTCCAACCTCGAGCCGAAGCACATCGAGATAGGTATTGATCATGGCCACTAAACGGCCCGACTCCTGGAAAATAGTCGCAGCGGCTTCGCTGCTGGCTCGCTCCCTGGAATACCGCAGCAGATACTCGGCAAAACCCTGAATTGAGACAAGCGGAGTACGGAGTTCATGGGTAACGAATCCGAGGGCTTCCGCACGGGCTCGATCTCGCTCCAACCGGGCTGTCTGATCCGTCACCACGACCATGATCAGGTCGGATGCGTCAGAGGGCGACATGCGTTTGAGTCTGATGGCCCGAAAGCGCCAGAGGCCCTCGCCGAGATGCACCTCAGAGTCAAGCCAGACCCCGCGAGTGGGGAGCGACTTGCGCAAGTCGCTCCAGCCAGGTTCGCGGAGTGCGGAGGCGAAATCATCAATGCCTGCCGTCGCATCCCATCTTTGCTTTTCACAGAAACTCTGCCACTGCGGATTTCGAAATACCAGTCGGCCATCGACGGAGAAAACGGCCAAACCCTCTTGCATCGCTTCCAGCAGGGTTTCATCAAACGCGTACAACGAACTCAGCTCCGCTTGCAGTTGCCGAAGCAGATCCACCTTCCAGTGCAAGTCTCCGGCTGCAGGTCGAATCTCTCCACGCAAGGCAGCAGGTAAGCTATCACTCTTTGCTGGCTCGACCGTCTTGAGAGCAATTTGCAGTTGTCGCAGACCCTGAGTCAGGCCCTGATCCACGAGGACTAAATTTTGCAACTGCGCCAGCGGGCCGGCCAATAACGCCACGCACAAGAATGGTCCCAATCCGACAAGGATATGCATCCAGGCAAAAACAAAGTAGCTCGCTGCAAGACCAACTGCAAGCAGCGCCGCGAGCGCGACCAAACCCTTCCAAACCGCCCAGCGCAGGACGACCCAAGTCGAACTGAAACTAAACGCGCACAAAACCAGTAGGTTTAGCCATCCATTCAGAGGACTCAGGCTCCTTCCGGTAAGAATGGCATCGATAAGATTTGCATGGATTTCAACCCCCGGCATCGGAAGCTTGTCGCTCACCGGGGTCGGTATGCGGTCGCCAATCTCCGTCGAGCCGAATCCGATCAGCACCGCTTTCCCTTGTAGTCGGCTGGCTGTTTTCCCATCCAGCAGGTCCGCCACAGAGACCGCTGAAAACGGAGGTGACGCCTCACCAGGGGTAATCTGTCCGCGATAATTAATGGGAAGGAAACGGGGCGATTCGGACTCGACCCCTGCTACCACGGCTTGAGAAAACGTGCCGACCGTGGGTATTTTCCGCTCCCCGATTCGCAATTCACGGCCGTCGTCTTCAAGGGCAGCTCCCCTGGCAACGCGCGCAACTTCCAGCGCAAACGCCCAGCGCGGCCCTTCGAGAGACTGCTCGCGCACGGGGACGCTCCGGCAAATGCTGTCAGGGCCTAAAGTAGCTTGGGCATGTCCGACTGCGGCTGCGTTCTGTGCGAAGAGCGGCAATGGTTCGACCCAAAGTCGTCCCTGCGGAGAATTGTTGATCTTTGCAACCAGAATCGCGTTTCCCGCGTCTTTCAGCGCTTTCGCCAATTCGCGGTCGTTTGTTTCGTCTTCGGTTTCCGAGAGTAAGATGTCCAGGCCAAGCGCGTTTGGGTGCTCGGCGCTGGCAGCCTTCACCACCTGCGCCAGCAAGGAGCGTTTCCATGGCCATCGCCCATACCGTTCAAGACTTGCGTCATCAATCAGTATCAGCGCAACGTGAGGCGAGGCGCCCTGGTTCCCTCGCAGACGAAAATACATATCTCCTGTGCGGCGACTGAGTTCCTCCACAGGGTAACTGGGGCTGAACAGGCCCACCACCGCCAAAAGCAAGAAGTTCAAAAGCAGCCAGCGTCTTGTCTGGAGGTGCTCCTGAGTCGGGCGGCTTGTTAGTGAATTACTCATGTTTCTTTCGATTGCAGGTTGATCGCCAGACGGCGAGCCTTTTCATATAACGTCTTGCGTTCGATCCCGAGCTTTCGCGCCGCGAGAGCCTTGTTACCGCCCGATTCCCGCAAAACACGGAGAATTTCCTGGCGCTCCATTTCCTGCAGTTTCCCCGGTAACGATGCTGTCGAATTTTGTAGCGCCGGCGTTGCCTCGCTTCTGCGCGCCCGTTCGCGCTCCACCTCCCCGGCCGAGATTTCGTCCATGTCGGCGAAAATAGCCAGGCGCTCGATCAGGTTTTCGAGCTCACGAACATTGCCCGGCCAACTCATGGAACCCAGCAGTTCGACCGCCTCCTCGCTGATATTTACCTGGCGTTGGTTGCGCTGATTGAAACGCTCCAGAAAATGCTGCACGAGGAGCGGGATGTCTTCCCCCCGCTCTTCGAGCGACGGCAGTTGAATCATTACGACGCTGAGACGATAGTAAAGGTCTTCGCGAAATTGTCCTGCCCGGATCAGTCCGCTCAGATCCTTGTTTGTCGCCGCGACGATACGTACATCGATCGGAATGAAATCGTTCGAGCCCACGCGCCGCACCTTATGTTCCTGCAAGACGCGAAGCAACTTGACTTGAAAGCTCAGGGTGGTCTCGGATATCTCGTCCAGGAAAATCGTGCCGCCATTGGTTGCCTCAAACAAACCGCTGCGGCTGGTATCCGCGCCAGTGAACGAGCCTTTCTCATGTCCGAACAGCTCGCTTTCCAGAATGGTCTCGGGGAAGGAGCCGCAGTTGATGGGGGTAAAAATCATCTCGGCACGCCGACTGTGCGCATGAATCGCGCGTGCCACAAGTTCCTTGCCCGATCCGCTGGCGCCGGTAATTAGCACGCTGGCCGTGCTGGGCGCGACCCGCGCAACGGCTCGATAAACTTCCAGCATCCTCGGACTCCGTCCGACAATCGCTGATTCGGGAGTGAAGCTGTCTTTCGGCGCGTGGCTGGGCGTTGGCCGCGGCCCTGTCAACCTTCGCACCAACGCGAGCAACTCCTCAATCAGTAGAGGCTTGCTTAGGTATTCGATTGCTCCTCCGGCGACCGAGCGCGCTACCGTCTCGACACTGGCGCGCGCCGTCATCATCACGCACTTGCATTCCGGTTGCAAAGTTTTCAGTTTCCCGAGGAATTCAAGACCGTTGGTTTGTCCAATATAGATATCAATAAGCGCAACATCGATGGCGCGTTCATGAAGAAGCGGCTCGGCATCCTCTACACTTCGCGCCGTACAGCATTCGTAGCCTTCCGCAGTCAATACGGCATTCAGCCACCGGCAAATAGACGCGTCATCATCGACGACGAGTACTCTTAGGGGCTTATCCATACTCATCTCCGGCCTGAATGCATGTTCACCCGACAATTCTTGTCCCGTTTCATCGGATCACCTAGAAACGATAAGCGACGCTCACCCGCCCTACTTGCGCTCGAAACGCTCCCGTGCTCTGGGCCAGGTGAGAGTACATATAGTCCGCTCCCATTTCCAGTTTTCCTAGGAGAAAGCGGTTCTTCACCGTGGCCTCCCAGGCGGACTGGTAGGGGTTCTGGTCAACGGTTTGTGCACCATACTCGGCGATGTATTCACCACGGTAGAATTCGCCGATCGCCAACCGGAATCCTCCGAGTCCTAGGTGGCTGTGATACTGGTTGGGATTGAAATAGCCGTTTGCAAAGGTCTGCGTGAACGAGCTATGCGCGTATTGATATCCCAGCCCCACCGCAAAGTGCGACTTTCCGATCCAGCGCAGTACTTCCGCGTCTTCTCTCTGGGTGCGATTTGAATCCGAGTAATGCTGCTTGGAGAAATCAGCGCTGATGCGCCAGGAGGTTGATTGCCAGTCAAACCGGCTCCACCAGCCCTCCGCCAGCAAGTCGAATTGAGCCGACTGGAAAGTGGGAGTGATCGGTATCCGGGAGAAGCCCCCTTGCAGCCAGAAACTCTTGAACGGATGAAGGATCAAAGTTCCGCGGTAAAGCGCGGCATTTGAATTATCGGCAAAGCGAACGATCCCGCCGCCACCCCCAATGAAAAGCCAGCGCGTAAGATGCACGCGACCTTCATCATTGACAGAAAAAATGTTTGCCTTTGGCCCCTGGCTGACCCAAAGGGATTTTTCATCGAGGCGAAAACTGTTGGTGATATTGCGCCCAACCTGAAGATCGAATCGCTGCCCCGCGCGAAAAACGCGGTTCCCGGCTGAATCGCCGAAATAAATTGCGTCCGCCTGCAGCCGATCCGGCGCAATTCCCTCACGTGACGCCGAAAGCGGCGACTGGTTCTTCAGCAGATCGTCCCGGTACTCCTGGAGACGAAGACTGTTCGGATGGTGAGCAAGTGCTTGTTCCACTTCGCGCCTTGCCTTGTCTCTGGTCTTCTGAATTAAGAGGTTTCGCACCAGCCCGATGGCTGCCGCCTCGTCGTTCGCATTTGTTACTAGCAGTTCATGAAATAGCTGATTCGCTGCTTCATATTTCCCGTTGAAACTCAGGACACGGGCCAATTCGAGTTTTGGTTCGCGCTTTGATGGGTCATCCCGCAAAATAGCGCGAAAGACCTCAATAGCCTTCCGGTCCTGACGCTGATACACGTAAACCCTGCCTAGCTCAAGCCTCAGTTGGGTATTTCCGGGAAAACGCTGGAGGCTGTCTTCCAATGTTCGAATAGCTTGCAAATAGTGGCGATGCCGCAGAGCTGCCTGTGCCGCAGCGATGCTCTGCTGGACCGAGGGCTCTTCCTGCCCCCAGGCCGGCTGCATCTCTCCGACGAGAAGAATGGCGGCAAACGCGAGACTTACGCTGAGAATCGAACTGCGAATCATGGCCCTTTTTTTCACCACCCTACGACTTGTACTACTGCGGATCCTTTGCAGACAGGACCGTACAGCGGTCAATGCTGCCGGTTCGGAAATGAGCGGGCGACCGGTACCCGTACGCCATTTCCGAGAGGAAAGGTCGGAAGCGTTTCCTGTATTGTACTGCATCACCGCAGCCGGGGCGGTCCAGCGGGCGGCTCTTGGTGCTCCAACGCGAACCCCGGAAAGCCACACTGACGGAATATTGGATTGACGCGGGCTCCCAAGCTGTCCCATACAGTCGTCTGACAAGAAGAAATTTTTGACGCAACTGCACAACCGAAGCGCAGGTAGAAATAGTCCGATTAACAGCATGCCGGGTTTCACACTGGGTAATTTCTTCGTCCTCCTGCGGAGGAAGCTAGGTCCACCATGCGCGAGAATATCAACGAGCCGGCGAGGCCTGCTGTGAGATGCTTCACCGCCATTCCTCCCGCTGTCCATTCAATTCTTCGCGATGCAGAGCGCAAATTCGCCCCAATTCGCTGTCAGGCCCCATTTGGGTGAAGTCCTCGCTCAGAACTGCGAACCCATTTTCCACTCGGCCTCCCGAACAGCGCTCAATTCGAAGCACACGCGCCTCCCCCTTGATTCGAATGGCGGGCATTAGTCCGCTGAGAGAAGGAAGAACAATTTCGAACTCGACCGGGGTTTCGACGGGTGGGCAGGAACGAGTCAGTATGAAACCGCCGAACACGCTGATGTCTCGAGTGATTCCGGCGCCTTGCAAGCGTTCGTGCTGCGGGCTCTCCCATGAGAATAGAGCCGAAGCTTCAAGCCGATAGCGAATTCCTTTTCTCATTTTCTTCGGTGCATCCACCGCCTGAGTGAAGTTTCTCGCGCGCCGCCTGTCCTTTATCAGTCTTAGAGTTCTGGAATCAATAAGGCACTTTCACCACCAATGATCGAGGGGAATAAGTGCTGTAATTTCAAGGTTTCCAATTTTTGCCAGTGTGTCTTTCCAACTCACCTGAGTCGTTGAGAAACGCTCGGTACCCGTCTGAACCAAACCTGTCCCGAAGTACAGTAGACGGAGCAAACACGCGTATGGGATAGCTCCAATGGTGACTAAGTTGTGACCGCTCGATGGAGCCGATATCCTAAGGACAACGGTATCGCAAGGCGGTGCATTCCTTGGCGCTTCGTTTTCTAGTTTTTTCGTGGGCTGCCTTGAGGACTCTCAGGAAATCCAGAATTTCTCCGACCCGAAAGCATCGAGTTGCATCGACTCACATGCGTGTTTGGCCCTTCCAGTTACAAAGTGCGGACGAGAGTCTTAAGCTGCAATCACAACAACTTACACGATCCATAGTTTGGTTAATAGAGTGCATTGTTGTGCAGGTCGTCCACTGGATTGCCCGCAAGTGTCGGAGGCGATTGGCTTCTTTTAAGAGAGATTCATCCATGAGCATTCCTTTTTCTGACGAAATCGAAATGAAGACCCGCATGGGAGTCTCTTATGCATTTACGGCGGGCTCCGGGCCAGAGCATGTCTACCTTGCTGCCGTCCCCTTCTCTCCGGTGGTTGTATTCGGGAACCGCTGCGCGACGCTTCAGTTCGAAGGTTACGCGCAATCAAAAGGAGACTCCTGCGACATGCTCTCCATGCATGGTCTCCGCGGTTTGGCGGAGAGCAGGCACCCAAAAGCAGCAACTTCTTGCAGTGGGAGGGGCTTTCGGCGAGTGCGAGAACTCTGACAGTGAGCAGAGAACAGTTTGCAGACGCGGCGTGGGGGAGAAAGAAATGAATCACGGCGGCGACTTGTATTCGCACGCAGGAAATTCCAGTCTCTTGGATCCGCCGCTCGGTGGAGAGTTGGCGAGTTTGCTGGCAGTGCCGCAGCGTCGTTTTCAGCTGCAGGCGGCTTCACGAGAGTGGCCCTCCTGGGATCTGACTTCACGGCAACTCTGTGACCTGGAACTTTTACTGAACGGCGGTTTCTCGCCCCTGCGAGGATTCATGGGCCGCGCCGACTATGAATCGGTTTGCTCCTCGATGCGTCTTTCGAGCGGACTTCTGTGGCCTATTCCGGTCACGTTGGATGTTTGCGAAGAGCTCGCCAAAAAACTGGAGTGTGGCTCCCGTCTGGCGCTACGGGATCCCGAAGGAGTGATGCTTGCCGTCCTGAGCGTTGAAGAAGTTTGGCAGCCCGATCAAATGGCGGAAGCGGAGGCAGTCTTTGGAACCACGAGCCGGGCACATCCCGGTGTGGCATTTTTATTCGACCGTGTGCATCCGTGGTATGTGGCGGGCCAGCTGGAAGGCGTTCAGCTTCCTGTCCACTATGATTTCCGTCATTTGCGCCAAACACCGGCAGAGCTGCGCACGGGATTCTCCCAGCTTGGATGGCGTCAGGTGGTGGCGTTCCAGACCTGGAACCCAACGCATCGGGCGCACCTGGAACTCACATGGCGTGCCGCGCGGGAGGTGGGCGCTAATCTGCTGATCCATCCTTCCGTGGGGATGACCGAGTCTGGCGACGTGGATCACTACACTCGGGTCCGGTGTTACCAAGCATTGCTTGCGCACTATCCTCCCGGGACTGCGAAATTAGCGCTTTTGCCGCTTGCCACGCGTATGGGTGGACCACGCGAAGCCTTGTGGCACGCGATCATTCATAAAAACTACGGCTGCTCGCACATTGTCGTCGGACCCGATCACGCGGGACCCGGATCGGCTTCAAATGGCAGGCCGTTTTATGGGCCCTACGACGCGCAAGATCTTCTGCGAAAGCACCAGGACGAACTGGGCGTGAAGATGCAGCCGTTCCGGACGATGGGGTATCTCGAAGATCTGGATCGGTACGTGCCTGAAGACGAAGTTCCTCGAGATGCACAGGTGAAGAAGATTTCCGGAACGACGCTGCGGCTCCATCTTGCCGAAGGGTGTGAGATTCCGCAGTGGTTTACGTCTCCAGTCGTCGCCAAAGAACTGCAACGCGCGTACCCAACCCGCGAGAAGCAAGGCTTCACGATTTTCCTGACAGGCCTTTCCGGAGCTGGAAAGTCTACGATAGCTAATGTTCTGCTAGTGAAGTTTCTCGAACGTGGCGATCGGCGGGTGACCTTGCTGGATGGCGATCTGGTACGCAAGCACCTTTCCTCAGAGCTTGGATTTTCGAAAGAGCATCGCGACCTGAACATTCGTCGGATCGGCTTCGTCGCTTCCGAGGTTACGAAGCATGGCGGAATCGCCATCTGCGCCCCCATCGCTCCGTATGACAGCACGCGCAAAGACGTGCGCGACATGGTGGAAAAAGGGGGAGGATTTGTTCTCGTGCATGTCGCGACACCCATCGAAATTTGCGAGCAGCGTGACAGGAAAGGCCTGTACGCGAAGGCGCGTGCCGGGAAAATCCAACAGTTTACCGGCATCTCGGATCCATATCAGGTCCCGAACGATGCTGAGTTGGCAATCGACACTACGAAGCTGAGCCCGGAAGGAGCTGCCGAGGAAATTCTCGCCTTCCTCGAGCGCGAAGGTTACTTGAGGCCGCTGGAGATCGCGGTAGAAATGGGCCAGGCGCCACCTCAGACGCACGCGGGGAACAATGGCTGTGACTGATCCCGTCTATTTCTCTGGCCCGGCCATTGGCTTCCTTGTGGGTGGAGTTGTCGCCGCGACGGGAATGGGCGGTGGGATCTTATTACTCCCACTGCAGATGGCCGGCCTCCAGATTCACCCGATCGTAGCCGTCGGCTCCGATGTGATCTTCATGTTCTTCACAAAACTGTGGGCCACACTCTTGAACTGGAAACGGGGGACAGTGGACAGGCAACTAGCCCTGGGGCTTCTCACGGGCAGCATTCCAGGCGGGCTACTCGGAATTGGATTGCTTTATATTCTGCGCCTGCGTTGGGGAGGACACGGTGTAAATTCTTTCTTGCGCGCGGCGATTGGCCTTTTGCTGGTTGTGATTCCAATTTTTACGCTGGTAATGGATCGCATCGGAGCGCGTGTCGTTTCCTCTCCTCCGAAACTCTCGCCACCGCAACGCAGACGCGTGGAGATGTCATTGATTGGCTTTCTTGGAGGTTTCTTGGTCGGCTTGACCTCAGTTGGTTCCGGTAGCGTGATCATCATGCTGCTCTTTCTCTCTTATCGCCGCGCTACAACAGTGTTGATCGGAACCGACATTTTCCACGGCATGGTGCTTTCCGGCATGCTGGGGCTGATTCATCTGCACATGCACCAGGTGGACTGGCGTTTGATCGTGCTGATGATGGCCGGCGCGGCGATCGGCGTTCCCTTCGGAGCGAAGCTAGCAACTCTGATTCCCTCGATCTGGTTGCGGCGGGCAGTGTTGTTGCTGCTCATTCCGACGGGAATCATGCTTTTGTAGGAAGCAAGGTTTCTCGGATTTGGAGAGGTTGTAACCGAGCACGTCGCACAGAATGAGGCTTAAGTGAAGAATTCATTGCACGAGAAGAGTTTGCCTTCTCGCTTAGAAGATCTTCGCCGCATTGCGAAGGCATTGAGTGCCGCAGCAGCGCTATTGCTCGAATTCCGATCGTGCCCTGCGGCGCCGGAGTTTAAGAGTAGTGGGGATCCAGTTACGGCAGCTGATCTGGCGACGAACGAACTTCTGTTTCGGATGCTTCCCTCCGATGGCGACGGCTGGTTATCAGAAGAGAGCAAGGACGATTCCAGCCGGCTGGGTCGGCACCGCGTCTGGATCGTGGACCCCCTGGACGGCACCAAGGAATTTGTCGCCGGGATCCCCGAGTGGTGCGTATCAGTAGGTCTAATCGAAGACGGTCACGCTGTTGCCGGGGGGGTTTCAAATCCAGCGACGGGGGAACTTTTTCTGGGCTCGCTTGAAACGGGGTTCTACGTACGTGCAGCTCGTGGACCTAAGCAAGTTCACTCCGCGCGGGATCGCGCGCTTGTGCTTGCCAGTCGCAGCGAGGTGAAGCGCGGGCAATGGACACACCTTGAGAATGGACCGTTCTCGGTGGAGGCCGTGGGTTCGATCGCCTACCGGCTTGCATGTGTCGCGGCGGGCTTTGCTGACGCAACGTGGACATTAGATCTGAGGCACGAATGGGACGTGGCGGCTGGAGCCGCTCTTGTTCTTGCAGCGCATGGCGATGTGAAGACGATGGACGGCGGCCCTCTCGAATTCAATCGACCGATTCCACGCGTTGAGGGGCTTGTTGCGTTCTCACCGGCTTGCCAGATGCCCTTCGAGAATTTTCCTTCAGAGCTTCGACGCTGTGGCGATGCGGTTATGAGCACGCGGGCAAGCAGGGTCGGACATGCGTAGCCCCGGCATGCGGTGCAATCCGTATCGCAACTTCCGCGTCAAATCCCGGGCAAGAAACCCGTGATTCACTTTACAGGCGGGATCACGCGGACCGGCGAGGAGAATAGGTCGCAACGTGAGGCTTGACCAAGCGGAAAGCGCGAAATGGGAGGAGACAGCCAGGGCCTCTTGAACACTCAAACGATACGGCGAGGCGCCCTTGCGCTCGTCTTAAGGACTCGAAATTGGCCACAAAAATGACTAACCCGTACCTGTTCATGGTGGGATGTCCACGGTCTGGGACGACGCTGCTCCAGCGCATGGCAGACGCTCATCCACTGATGGCGGTCACCCACGAATCGAAGTGGTTCGATAAACGTTGGATCATAGATTGGCACGATGAGCGGAAGGGGCAAACCCCCGAAGGTTTCGCCACGCCTGAGCTGATTTCGATCATGGTCAACCACCCGAGGTTCTCTCGCCTGAAGTGCAGTCAAGAAGAGCTTATCGATTTGTTGGGTAATGGCCCGCCAGTGTCTTACGCCAGCTATCTGTCGCGCATTTTTGATCGGTATGCCCAAAGTATCGGGAAATCCTTAGTGGGAAACAAAACACCGCTTTATGTACGAAGACTAGATACATTACACAAACTCTGGCCGAACGTTCGCTTCATTCACCTCATTCGAGATGGCAGAGACGTGTGTTTGTCCGTGGTGCCGTGGTCCAAAGGACCCATTGTGAAAGACAAATTCGTTACGTCGAAGGAAGACCCTGTCTCAACCGTCGCGCTTTGGTGGGCATTGAATGTGCGGCTTGGGCGGCAAGCTGGAAACCAGCTGGGACCAGAGTTGTATTACGAGCTCCGGTATGAATCGCTGCTCAGCAATCCGGAAGAGGAATGCAAGGGGCTCTGCGCATTTCTCGGATTGCCATACGAGGAATCCATGCTCCGGTTTCACGAAGGCCGAACCAAGGCCGATCCCGCGCTCGATGCGAAAAGTGCCTGGCGGCCGCTCACTTCCGGTCTTCGCGATTGGCGAACCCAAATGTCAGCCGGGGATGTGGGCCAATTTGAAGCGGCGGCGGGTGATCTGCTGGATGAACTGGACTACGCGCGCGCGACCTCCCGTCCGCAGCCAGAGAGTTTGGAAAAAGCAGCTCGAATTCGTGCCTCGTTGGCGAACGATTCGAACTGGGTCCGAGCCAGCGCCTCTCGATGAGTCCTCCGGATTTTCAGGCTCGGCGGGAGAATGTGGTCCCAAGAATTTGTCGGCAAGAAGCAAGAAAGGGGTACTACGCCCGATGATTAACCCGTATGTGTTCATCGTGGGATGTCCACGGTCGGGAACGACCCTATTGCGGCACATGGTGGACGCCCATCCGCAAATAGCGATCACACCCGAAGCGCATTGGATTCCCCGTTTTTTCGAAGAGCGAAGGGGGCCGACGCCTGAAGGGATTGTCACGCCAGACCTGATTCAGCAGTTGCTCGAGCATCCCAAGTTCGCGAATTTCCACATACAGCCGCAAGATCTCTTGGGACTGATAGTGAATGAACGTCCGGTCTCTTACGCTTCGCTCGTCACGAGCATCTTCGACCTTTACGGTCAGGCTCAAGGTAAAGCTCTTGTGGGGAACAAAACCCCGGATTCTGTCCGAAAGTTGCGCACCCTGCACACACTTTGGCCTGAAACTCGATTTATCCATTTGATTCGAGACGGTCGAGACGTGGCTTTGTCTTTTATGAAATGGCCAAAGGTGCTGCAAAAGAAACCCGGGAATCTCTCTACTTGGAAGGATGATCCCTTCGCAACCGCTGCCCTCTGGTGGGAGCTCAATGTCCGGTGTGGGCTGAAAGCGCTCGAGTGGCTCGACCCGAAGTTGTGCTACGAAATGCGTTATGAATCTCTGATTGCCAATCCGCGGAAGGAATGCGCGGCACTCTGCGAGTTCCTGAAACTGCCCTACGATGAATCCATGCTCCGGTTTTACGAACGCCGAGAAGAGAGTCCGTCGGGCGACACGACGAATCCGGCTTGGCAGCCTATCACGGCCGGTTTGAGGAATTGGCGCACACAGACGTCGGAGGAGAACGTCGAGAGGTTTGAAGCAGTAGCCGGGGAGTTGCTCGATGAGTTGGGCTACGCCCGCGCCTTTCCGCGCCCGCGACCCGAAAGTTTAGAGGCCGCGGCGAGAATCCGAAATGTGATTGCCTCGGATTTACATAAGCTCACGCTTGCCAGTGTGCCCCTTCCAGCCGCCCATCATGACGTGCGGCCGACAGGAAAGACAAACGAAACCCAAGAGACAATTAAAAGGTGAACCCCAATGGTCCTCACAGACATAAACCGTGAACCTGTATGCGTGATGGCTTATTCACATGATGGTTTCGGGTTGGGCCACCTTCGACGAAACACGAATATTGCAGCTCGCCTCGTCCAAGACGTCCCCGATTCAAACGCGCTGTTAGTGGTCGGATGCCCGCGAGGAGCTTTCTTTGAGTCGCCCCCTGGGGTCGACTTTATTAAAATTCCTTCGATTGTAAAAGTTGATACGGGAGTGCACCAGCCGCTTAATCTCCGAATAGACTTAGGAAAGATAAAAGCTCTTCGTGCTTCCACAATATTGAACGTGGCGGAGATCTATCAGCCACATCTCTTCCTCGTGGACCATGTGCCTACCGGGGTCTGGGCTGAACTTCTTCCAACTTTGCAAATGCTGCGGGAGCGCGAAAATCCACCCCAGATTGTCTTCGGCATGAGGGATATCATAGACACCCCGGAAGTCGTCCGCGAGCAGTGGAAGCGGCAAGACATCTATAAAGCGATCCGCACTTATTACGACGAGGTTTTGATCTACGGATGCCGAAGCGTGTTCGATGCGGCCTCGGAATACGGATTAAACGATGAGCTATCGGGCAGGGTCAGTTACTCCGGGTATGTTTGCTCCGGGGAGCCGTA
>Ga0137396_10001023_pt1 | contig 14262 bp, 16 predicted proteins | sample czc16metaG_FD_108284 | JGI IMG/M metagenome (GOLD analysis project Ga0137396, IMG submission 108284) | Vadose zone soil microbial communities from Angelo Coast Range Reserve, California, USA - czcobulk3.16 metaG | ecosystem: Environmental > Terrestrial > Soil > Vadose zone | place: USA...
CGCCCCCCTGCTCACCCAGATCATGCAAGGAAAGACCCGGGCCCTGGCCGGGGTGCATCGGGGCGCTGTCCTGCATATTCGGGAGGGCGAAAGTGGATTGGCCGTTTCCGCCGTAGGTCGTTCCCAGCAGCGAGAAGAGCGCGGTGTTCTGCGAGATCGGCAGGATTTGGCCATTGCATAAGGCCCAGCCGGTCGGCGCGAAGTTAAAACCGAAGATGCGAATTTCAGCTACAAATGGGCTTGACATAATTTTTCTCCTAACTTGGGGGCGGGAAAACTCCAAACAGTGAAATGATAAAATCGACGCACAGGTAAGGCTGAAAATTGGTGTGCGGCTGGCTGCCACCGACCGGAGTTATCACAGTCGGGGCCATTTGGCCTCCAGCAACGTCTGCGACATAAATCTTAACGGCGGCGGACTCGGCGGTCAGATTCCCGCCCGGAATATTTATGTCTCCGGGCGAAAGCGTGGCCACCAGTGCATGGGAATGAGCCGGAATCTGATTGACGGTCAACGTGACCTCTTCAGCGCCACCCGTTTCAGCCAAAATGAAGCCGTTGCCCTGATGGATCGGCAAGCGCCCGCGCAGGTCTGGCAAACCGAAGGTGCTCTGCCCATCGCCGCCGTAGGTTGTGCCGATCAAGTTAAAGAGCGTTTCGTTCTCAGAGATGGGCAGCAACTGCCCCTCGCAAAACATCCAGCCGGCGGGGGCAAAGTTGCCGCCGAACATTCTGATTTCACCTACGAATGGATTTGACATAGTTTTCTCCTCAGTTCCGCGACGGGAAAATACCGATCAGAGCGATACAGAAGTTCAGCGTCAGAAACGGCTGCATGTTCTGGTGGGCCTGGCTGCCGCCGACGTTGGATATCGAGGCAGGATTGAGCGCCACGAGATTGCCTTGATTTGCCGAATACACATTTGACGCCTGCGCAAGGGTAGACCCGCTGGGATTCGCAACATTACCAGCAGTATTGGAAGCCTGTAAGACGTGCGCGTGCGTCGGCATTTCCGCGATCGAAAGCGTATGCGCTTGCTCGCCGCCTTTTGATCCCTGGGTGTTTGTATTGAAATGGATCGGCGTCTGGCCCCGCAGATCGGGGAGCGCGAAGGTGGTTTGGCCGTTGCCGCCATACATCGTGCCGAGGAGCGAGAAGAGCGCCTGGTTCTGGTTGATAGGCAGGAACTGGCCGTTGCACATCGCCCAGTTTCGCGGGGCGTAGCCAAAGCTCATGATTTTTATTTCACCAAGAAAAGGTTCTCCCATAGTATTTTTTAGACGGTTGAGGTTAGCCGCGGAGGTCGTCGAAAGTTATTCAGGGGTTTGGGGTTAAGATAGGGTTGAGTGGGAATCGTTGTTATCCGCCACGAAAAAATCTGTCCAGCTTTTTTTTCAAAATTGTTTTGGGAAGGCAGGCAACCGCGGATTACTCGGCTTGCGCGGATGAAATGAAGAGTTCTGGACTCCCGCTTAGGCCTTCCAATCCGAGTCATCCGTGTCATCCGCGGTAAAATTCAGGCAGAAACCCTCTGTGTTCCGCTGTGATCCGCCAACGCGCGAAACGGCTCTGGAACCGAATAATAGGTGATGCGCCTGCGCTGCCATTGTTTTTTCCTTCTATCCGGTTTCCGGTTTGCCTCGCGCCGTCCCAAAGTTTCAAGGCAGACAACCGCGGATTACTCGGATGGCACGGATAAACCAAATTACGAAATTCGAAGTTCGAGTGCCGAACAGAAGTTCCTCCATTCGTCATTCGGCATTCGTCATTCGGTAGCCCCATCCCAAACTCGGCGCGGTTCGTCCCAAAGGGGTTGCGCAGGTCTTCTGTCTGGTGTTTTTCAGAGCGCGACAAGAATATCCGTTGTCTGAATTGAACCCAATGCAAAAGCCACCGCAGATCTTTTACATTCCGCTCGAACGCCGCCGTTTCCTCAAGAGCCTGGCACTGGTCTCGGCGGGTTTCACCGTGCCCGGTTACCTGGCGGAGGCGCTGACGCTCACACCTTCGGTGACGCAGGGGCCGTTCTACCCGCTCGCCAGCAACATGCCACTCGATGACGATAACGATCTGGCGTTCTACAACGAAAACGTCACCGCGGCGGACGGCATCCTCACCTACGTCTATGGCCGGGTGCTCGACAGCAGCGGAAACCCAATCAAGAACGCGCTCGTCGAACTCTGGCACACCGATAACGCCGGCAATTACATCTATTCCAGCAGCGCGCCCCGGAACCCGGCCGCCGACCCGAAATTTCAAGGGTTCGGCCAGTTCCTCACCGCCTCGAGCGGCGGATACCTTTTCCGCACGGTGAAGGCTGGTCTCTACACCGGCCGGACGCGCCATTATCATCTTGGCATTACGCTTTCGGGGCAACTGCACCGCTACACGACCCAGCTTTTCTGGAACGAAATCGCGCTGGGCCCCAACGGCCAGCCCTGGCCGACCCAAAACAGCAACGATATGGTCCTGCAGGGAATCACGGACCCGCTCCAGCGCGCCTCGGTGATCCTGGACTACACACCCGTGCCCGGGACAACCACCGGAGAAGTGCAGAGCACTTACGATTTCGTCATGGGTCTTACTCCGGTCGAGCCTAACTATCCGGGCGGCGGCAGTCTGCTGACCCAGGGCGCGCTGGTCGCAGGTCCAGCCGGCGGCAATCCGCGCTTCCAACTCTCGTTCCCGTACTACACCGGCTACACCTACGAGGTCTACGGCGATCCGACCCTGGCGGACCTCACCTGGCGAGCGCTGCCTTTCTCACTCACCCAAACCGGCACGATTGATCGGAATCGCTATACAGCCACGGCGAACGGCACTCTCACCATTTATGTCGAGGAACGAGCGGTGAAGGACTTCTACAAGGTCACGTTCCGCGTCCCGGGAGCAAACACGGGCACCCCTTAAGGCATATGAGCAAAAAACCTTTTCGTATGAGCCTCCGGCTAAGCATTGTCCTTCTCCTTCTGCCTGCGGCTGTGGTGTTCTCGCAAACGGCCGGGAACAGCGATCCCGCCGGTTTTCTCAGCGTAACTGTTAACGGCACCGCCGGGGCCGGGGCCAACCGGATGACCTATCTCGGACTGGGCGTGACCAGGCCGGTGGTATATCAGCGCACGGCCAGCGTGGTGGGGACTAATAGCATTACCGACAGCGGCGCGAGCTGGACGGTAGATCAGTTCGCCGGAGGCAACGGACCTCACTTCGTCGAGATCACGAGCGTCAACGGATCCACCACCGCTGCCGGAGTGGGCACGACCTACAGCATCGTTTCGAACACCTCCACTACGCTGACTCTCGCGAGCAACCTGGCCGCCGGTGTCACCGCGCCGGTCGGTTACAAGATCCGGAAACAATGGACGATCGCGACTGTGTTCGGCCCCAACGACGAATCCGGTTTGCAAGGCGGCACCCCCGCCACGGCCGACCTGGTCCAGCTTTGGAACGGTGTTGCCCTCGATAGCTATTACTATCAAACCACACCCAGCACAGGCTGGAGGAGGGTGGGTGACACCGCGACCGACGCGGGAGGCACTCTCATTCCATTCTATTCGGCCATCGTGATAACGCGGCAGCAGTCAGCGAACCTGATTTTCGTCCTCAACGGCACGGTGAAATCGGGGCAAACGGCGATCCCGATCGTCGTCGGCAACAACTATGTGGGGAATGTTTATCCGGCGAACCTGACGCTGGCGGGGAGCGGTCTTTATACCGGTAACTCCGCGACGGGACTGGCGGGCGGGGATGCAGCCACGGCGGACCAGGTCCTGATCTGGAATGGCACGGCCTTCGACAGCTATTACTATCAGACGACTGGAGTGGGTGGCACGGGCTGGCGCAAGGTAGGCGCGCCCTCCACGGACGCCGGCAACACCGTTATCGCCGAGAACTCAGGTTTCATCATCAACCGGCGGAACAGTCCTAACTTCAACTGGGTGGTGCCTGAGACTTTGACCGGTGGGACGGGAACGCCTACTCCTACTCCAACGACCACACCCGGAGTAACCCCGACACCTACGCCTCCGACAACGCCAACGCCCACTCCTACACTTACACCTGGAATCACTCCCACACCGACACCACCAGCTACTCCAACTCCCACGCCGACGCTTACACCGGGAGTTACTCCCAGTCCTACACCAGTAACTACTCCAACGCCGACGCCTACGCCGGCACAGGCCGTCAACCTCTCAACGCGGATGCGGGTTCAGACCGGCGACAACGTTGGCATCGGAGGGTTCATCATTACGGGAAGCGCTCCCAAACATATCCTTCTCCGAGGCATTGGACCTTCCCTGGCGCAGGTCGGCGTACCCAATGTGCTCGCTGACCCGGTGCTTGAGCTGCACGGCGTGGCTGGCTTTGTCACGATCACCAATGACAACTGGCAAGACGACCCCGTGCAGGCGGCGGCGATCATGGCCACCGGCATCCCGCCCACTAACAGTTTCGAATCGGCCATCGACGTCGCTTTGAACCCGGGCAGTTACACCGCGGTCGTGAAAGGCAAGAACAACACCTCGGGTGTTGGCCTGGTGGAAGTGTACGACTTGAGTCAGGCCGTTCCGGCGCGGTTGGCGAACATCAGCACGCGCGCCTTCGTGAGCAGCGCCGACGACATCGTCATTGCTGGCTTTATCCTGGGCGGAAACAATGGCGACGACAAGATCGCGGTGCGCGGCCTGGGCCCAAGCCTGACGGCGGTAGGAATCACCGATGCGCTCGCTAATCCCATGCTGGAGCTGCGCAATAGCAGTGGAGCGCTTCTCCTGGCGAATAACAATTGGCAGGACGATCCGGCCCAGGCCGCGGAACTGAACGCGGCCGGCCTGGCCCCGACAAGTAACCTCGAGTCTGCCTTGGTGGCGACGCTGCCGCCGGGCCTCTACACGGCGCTTCTCGCGGGGGTAAACAATGGTACCGGCGTCGGCCTCGTCGAAGTCTACGACCTACCGTAGGGCAGTTCCTGCTTCGCTTCGCAGAGGCGATGGCGGGAGCAGTCTTTTCGCGCGACCGTCCGCCGTGCCGAAGGAGACGAAATTCACACGGGAGTTAGTCTTCTTCTTGAAAGGGTGGGCGCTCTCCTTCGCCGGGTGGGGCATGGTCGCGTTTGTTCTCGGCGCCAAGCTTGTTCTGGATACCGGCGGTCCGTGGACGATGACGGTCCGTCCAAGTATTCGTGATTGGCTGCCCTGGGCCGTCTTAACGCCAATCATTTTTCGCTTCGTCATGCGATTTCCGATTGAGAGGCAAGCCTGGAAGGTCACGGTGCCGCTCCATCTCTTGTGCTGTGCCGCGGTAGTTTCTCTTTGCCAATGGTGGCAGGGTTTTAGCGATCCATCCTTCCGTCCGGCACCGTTGCCGCCGCCGCCTCCTCCCGGGATGAACGTGGCCATGGAGCACCATGGACCTCCACATCGGGGCCCAACGGACGCATGGGTCGATCTATTTCACCTGGTGACGTTCGGATTGCCGATTTATTTGATGATCGTGAGCGGCGCGCATGCCGCGCTTTTCTTCCGCCGCGACCAGCAGCGCGCAGTCAGCCTGGCCCGCGCGCGGCTGGAGGCTTTGAAGGGCCAGCTTCAGCCTCATTTCCTTTTCAATACTTTGAACGTTATCGCCGAACTTGTGCACGAAGACCCTGAGAAAGCTGATGCCATGATTACCGCGCTGAGCGACATGCTTCGAATGACCCTGGATTCCGCTTCGGAACAGCTTGTGCCCCTGGAAAACGAGGTCGGGTTCGTTGAGCGCTACTTCGCCATCATGCAGACGCGGCTGGGTGAAAGGCTTCAGTATAAATGCGAGATCAAGCTCGCCGCCCACCGCGCGCTCGTCCCACCGTTTCTTCTCCAGCCACTGGTCGAGAACGCTATCCTGCACGGGATCGAGCCACTCCCCACGGGCGGCATGGTGACGATTCACGCCTGGGTCCAAGGCGATAACCTCCATGTATCGATCGCTGACAATGGTGTCGGGATAGACGCGCCGCCGGCGCGAGAAGGTATCGGGCTGGCGAATACGCGGGCGCGGTTACATGAATTGTTTGGCGACGACGCCAGGGTCACGCTGACTGACGGAAAGGGTGTTACCGTGGAAGTGACAATGCCTTTCCGCTCCTGATGATAGAAATTCGCACACTCATCGTTGACGACGAACCACTCGCCCGGCGCCGGCTCCGGCGCATGCTGGGCCAGCAACGCGGGATTCAGACCATAGGCGAGTGCGCGGATGGGACAGCCGCTCTTCAAGCCGTGGAGGAGCTCAGTCCCGACTTGCTCCTGCTCGATATCCAAATGCCGGGGGTCGATGGCTTCGGAGTCGTGGAAGGTCTCGTGCCGGGTCCTTTGCCGATCATTGTTTTTGTCACGGCCTTCGATGAGCACGCGATTCACGCGTTCGAGGCCTGCGCCCTCGATTATCTCTTGAAACCGGTGTCGCCGCCACGACTCGCCAAGACTATTGACCGCGTCCGAAGACATCTTTCCGCGATTAGAGCCGATCCGGCCGCCCAGACGACGGCAACCTTGACTCCAATGCACCGGAAATTTCTTGTGCGGAGCGGCCAGCGGACCAGCTTCGTCTCACCGGAGGAAATCGATTGGATCGAGGCTGATGGGAACTATGCGATCTTGCACGCAGGAGGGCGGAACCATCTCCTCCGCGCCACAATGTCAGCGCTCGAGACGGATCTGCCGGCGACTTTCCTGCGGGCCAGCCGCTCTTCCATTCTGAATCTGCGCCGCGTAAAGGAGATCCAATCCAGCGAAGGCAGCCATTTCGCCATCATGATGGACGATACGAAAGCACCGCTCACATGCGGCGTCCGTGAGATCCAGCAGCGGATGCGTTCCCTGTAAAGGCGTGGTTTCACGACCGCCCACTCGTGCTCCTGATTGTGATCTTGATCATGATCCCCATCGGAACACTCACCAATCGAGCAGGAGCACGATTACGAGCAGGATAGGCTGGGGCCTTCTTACATGATGCCCTTGACGCTGTTGATAATGGCGCCAAGCGCCTTGTCATGTTTCTTGGTGCCTTCGGGCGAGGCCCAATAGGTGATAAGCAAAGCTTTGTCCTTTCGCACGCCGACGACGGTGAGGCTGATTTCCGCGGCGCCTTCCTTGTCCGTGCCCTTCCACTCGAGGTCGATCACATCCATGCCATTGATCTTGCCCTCTTTTTGCTTTTGCGTCTTGAGATCAACGGTGACGCCCTGTTCCTTCAGATATTGCACCGCTTCGTCTATGGTCTTGTCCAGTCCCTTGGCGTCGGTGCCCTCCACCGCGAAGTAAACCTCGTTATCGGGCGATTGCGATTCCACGCCCTTGTCGATCTCCTTCGACTTCCAGTCATCCGGGATCGTGATCGAGGCAAAAGAACCCTCGCCTGGGACCTTAAAGGTCTTGGCCAAAGCCGGCGTGAGAAAAGCGAGGGCGAACAGGATTGCGAGAGAGAGTTTTTTCATGGTTCGGTTTTCTACACGGTGTCCCGCTGTTTGTAAACAGCGGCACGAATGACTGGATCACAAAGGCCACAGCGGTCTTGCACCATCCTGCTCCTGATCTTGATCATGATCATAATCCTCCCGTCTGATCAAACCTCAGAGCAGGGATCAAGAGCAGGGATCAAGATCATGAGCAGGAGGAAGTCCTGTCGTTAAGGCGGGACTGGATCGTGCGTGCCCAACGGCACCCACGGCATGCAGCGGAACAGTCGTGATGTAGTCAGCCAGAGACCTTTCGGGAAACCGTGTATCTGCATCGCTCGCTCGGAATAGTGGGAACAGGTCGGCTGGAACCGGCAATGAATGTAGCGGTCGGAAACCGGTTTCAGGATGGCCCGATACCCGCCGAGCACGACCTTTTCGTAGAGCGCTACGGAGATTTGCTGCCGGGGCGGCCGCGTCCAATCGCAAATCGCCGCGGCTGCGAAAACAACCGGCGCGATAACTAATATCTTATGGCGGAGCCTCAGGGATTGCCGCAGTGCGGGCATTTCGCACTCGCCTGGAGTCTCTTGTTTTTGCAAGTCGGGCACTCCACAAGATCGCCTTGAGGACGCGAAAAAATGTAGATGATCAAGCCAAGGACATTCGTGAAGAAGACCAAGATCATCCACATGACTGCGTTATCCATCCCGCGGTTCTTGGCATCGCGGGCAACCCAGATGAGCAGGGCAATGCTGAGGACGATGCTCCCCACGATCAGCACCATCATCACGAGCATGCTACCCCCGCAGCCAGCACAACCAAGACACCCCGCCGCCCCAGCAGCCTGGGCTTCAGCAGCAGCTCTGGCTGTGTCGTCGGGCGTCGGGCTCTGCGCCAGCAGATTCGTTCCAAACAAAAGCAGGGGTAGTCCACGGAGGAAGAACTTCATAATTTCTTTCATTACGAATTTCGCCGCGCGCCTGTCAATGCAATTAACGAGGGCGAGAATCACTGATTCCGTACGCGACATCGCCGCGGCTGCGAACACGCGCAACCGCGGCGAAAAATCAATTCAATCCGAAAACGCGCCTTACGGATTAGCGCCGGGGATTGTCTTCGGCCGGGTCACCAAATGGATGATCCAACCAATAAACCAGGTAAACGGGATCCAGGTCAGTACTTTCACTAAACCAGCATTTGGTGATTGGCGCCGGTTTGCATCTTTCGTCACCCAAATCGCGGCCCAGAGCCAGAGAGCTACGCTGATCACGATGGGAATTGCGCCCATCCCGCATATTGCCGCCACGACACCCGCCGCTTGGGCGTCGGTGAGTTGAGTCGGCGTGGTGCCGGCAGAAGCGTCGGGCGTCGCATCTTGCGCAAGCAAAGTTACAGCAGTGAAAAAGAATGGAAGGCCGGAAATAAGTCGCTTCATAGGGCGTTGATTACAGATTATCGGGAACATATGTCAACGTAATAATTTACCGGACTTTCCGATGTTCGCGCTACCTCCTTTTTCGCGGTTAATGCGAGAGGTTTCTCAGGATTTCGTGCGCCGCAATACCACCGAAAAAGATCATCTTAAGTAGCCAGCCAGCAATGGCGCAGTACCCTATAATCACTCCCGCAACGGCCAGACCGTGCCCGTGCAAACCCGGGGTTGCTTTGATCCTGGAGAGCGCAAGGTGTCCGCAAACTACTCCGCCGATCGCCGTGATGCCGACCGGGGTGCAGCAGAACCCGCAAACCGCGAGCAGGCTCAGGACAAGCGACCAAACAGCGAGCTGCTCGGTCGGAGCTGATGACCCCGGGACGGCTGTCACCGGACCTGCCGCGATCGGGGCCGGAACCGCCGGCACGCTCGGGGTCGTTGCTTCTGCCTGGGACGGACTGGGTGGTGGGCTGCCGGCCGGCGCGCTGCTGCTCACTCCGGGTACCCGTGGATAGCGGGACCCAGCCGCCCGCGCCTTCATACCAAGCCTGATCGGAGAGGCTCAACGTTCCGGCAGCCAGCTGGCGGTTTATCTCTTCCAGGGAGAAAGGCCCCATCCGTTGTCCGTTGCGCGCGATGTGAATCTGCATTTCGCGAGTTTCTTGACGCGATGAAGCGGCCGTCAAGCAGAAACTCCCATCAGGCGTCTCGTCAAAGAAATCTTGTCAGAGCGCAGGCTGCCAGCCAGCATTCGACAACTCACGAGACTAACCCTGAGGCCCACATTCCATGGAAGAACCCAAGAAATCGAGAAACCCACTGATCATCGGCATCGTTCTCCTGCTCGTCTTTGCCGGAGCCTACGCGTTTGTCCTATGCGCTTTCAAAAGCGAGGGTGAAAATCGGGCAGCTGCCTTGTCGCCAAATGAAAAGCTCGGCAACGATCGGATCGATGTCTCCGCCAGAATTGTAAACGCTGATGTGTTGAAGGGCGATATCTCGGTCCGCCTCAACTTTACACCGCATGGCTCCCTTCTTTCCGCGGACGGAACCACCTTGAGCCGTGACCTGCTGCTCGACGTAAGCAGCGCCACGGGCAAACATGCCTACGAATTCAAGAAAGGGAGACGGATGGATCCGGTCGAAGCGATCGTGGAGATATACGAGGGCGAGCCGATGGAGTACCCCTTCGACAAACATGAAGCGGAGCTCGGCTTTTACTTCGAGCCGGCCGGCGCGGCCACGGAGGCGGATAAATCAATTCCCGTGGCCATTCAAATGTATGGATCAGTGAGCGGCCTCCGGATCGATGCCGACTACGCCAAAGAGAATACGGACGATCATGTGGTCATCGACCTGAGCCTCTGCCGCGCGCCGACGGCAGTTTTCTTCTCTGTCTTCATTATGGCTGCCATGTGGGCGTTAGCTTTGGGAGTTGTTTTTCTCGTCTTTCGCGTCCTGGCCGGTCACCGCAAGATTGAGATCAGCATGTTCTCCTTTCTAGGCGCTCTTCTGTTTGCCTTCCCGGCCCTGCGCAACAGCCAGCCGGGAACACCCCCTATCGGAACGTTAAGCGATTTTCTCGCCTTCTTTTGGGCGGAAGTGATTATCGCCCTGTCCTTGCTCTCCGTCGTTCTGACCTGGCTCATCCGCGGACCGGGAGGAGACAAGCAGAAGTAGGAGAGGAAGGCGGTAATGCAGGTTGTAGTCACTCGTTAGGCGCTTCCGTGACAGCAGCCGAGCTCTTAAGAAACGTCCCAAGCCTAATGCCTAACGTCGAACCAATCTCGTGAAAGAGCGCCTGTCATTACTCCTCGAGAGATACCCGGTTCTGCAACCGTGCGAGAAGGAACTGAGGGCCGCGCTCGATCTCCTGGTCGCGGCTTATCAAGCCGGAAACAAGCTCCTGGTTTGCGGCAATGGGGGCAGCGCCGCTGACAGCGAACACCTCGTGGCGGAGTTAATGAAAGGTTTTTTGAAGCGCCGACCGGTCTCCGCGGCTCACGTGGCCCAGCTTGAAGCCGCCTCGACCACAGAGGGGAACGCAATTGCCCGCCGTCTGCAAGGAGCGCTTGCCGCCATTTCCCTGGCAGCACCGGTCTCGCTCACCAGTGCAATTGCCAACGATATCGACTTTGAAATGATTTTTGCCCAGCAGGTCTATGGCCTCGGACGTCCCGGCGATGTCTTGCTCGGAATCAGCACCTCCGGAAACTCGAAGAATGTTTCGAACGCAGTGGTCGTAGCGAAAGCCCTCGACCTCAGGACCATTGTCCTAACGGGCCGCTCCGGCGGCGCCTTGGCGCCCTTGGCTGACGTGTCGATCAAGGTCCCGGCGGACAACATCGCTGAGATACAAGAGCTACACCTGCCCGTGTATCATTGGTTATCGACCGAGCTGGAAGAGATCTTCTTCAAAAGCTGAAACGCTAAAATCCGAGTTTCGAGTTCTAGCTTTTCTTTATCTCAGCTTTTCAGTTTTTCAGCGTTTCAGCTTTTCAGCTTCTCTCCCTAAATCACCCTTTCGTTTCCGCCATCGACCGGGATCTGCGCTCCGGTGGTCTTGGCAAAAGCGGGCCCGCACAATTCGGCCGCCAGTTCTCCAGCGTCCATGCTGCGGACCTCCGTCTTGAGAACATTGTTGCGCTTGTAAGCTTCCACCGACAAGCCATAGCTCTCGGCCCGCGCCTTGAGCACTTCCTCGGTCCAGAGACCGGTGTCGAAGACTGCGTTGGGGTGAAGCACGTTGACGCGAATGCCGGCACCGCCCCACTCCAAAGCAGCTACCCGCGCGAGCTGCGTCAGGGCCGCCTTCGATGCGGAATAGGCGGCTACACCGGGCCCCGGAGCGGCGACGTTCTTTGAGCCAATAACCACAACGCGTCCGCCCGCCGGCGCCAGCTTCAGGAGCGGGTAGCATTCGCGCATCAGCGTCAGGTTGGCATCGAGATTCACATCGAAGACTGTTCGCCATTCGTCGAGGCCGAGCTTTTCGATGGGCGTACCTGCGGGAAAGACGCCAGCATTCAGGATAAGCATGTCCAGCCCTCCGTAAGCGCGCACGCCAGCTTCCAAAACCTGAGCGACAGCTTCCCCTGACGCAACGTCGCAAGCCAAACCGAGATAGTCAGGTCGAGAACCAGCCCAGGTCGCCACCTGCGAGTCGATATCGAGACCTACGACCGCTGCCCCACGTTTCAAGAGAGCTTCCACGCAAGCCCGGCCAATGCCCGAGGCCGCGCCGGTGACCAAAGCGATTTCGCCGCCGAAAATCGGAGGCCGGCCCGCCCGGCGCAACTTCGCCTGTTCCAAGTCCCAGTATTCGAATTCAAACAGCTCCTTCTCGGAGAGCGCTCGATAACCGCCGAGCGTTTCCGCCCTCGAGATCACATCGATGGTATGGGAATAGAGATCGCGCGCTATCCCAGCCTCCTTTGCGGAGCATCCGACGCAGCATATGCCGAGTTCGTCATCCAGAATCACGCGCGGCGCCGGGTCAAGCTGAGTCTTGGATTCCTTCGCGCTGGCGCTATTACGCGAAAAATACGCGCGATACGCTTCCGCATACGCCCTGACATCCCGGCCAAGCAACGGCAGGCGTTTCGTGCGCAGGATGTGATCGGGCGTGGCCGGCCCTTGCTGCGAGACATCGCTGACATTAGCGGCGCGAACGAAGGCGAGGGATCGCGGATCCGAATGGGACGACAGCACGACTGCTTTACCCATGGCCAGAGCGATCTCGCGCCTAAGCGTAGCGAGCTCCAATCGAACCGGCTTCTCGGAGTGGTCGGTCTCGGGGATGGGGATATCCCAGGCCTTGTGCTGCTTTAGATACTTCTCGGCGCGGTCGACGAGCTCGATCATCCGCCCGTACGATTCCTCCGCTGTCGCACCGAAAGAAAAGATGCCGTGATGCAACAGGACCATCCCGATGGTCGAAGGTTTCGCTTCCGCTTGGAATCTTGTCGCGCAGGCTTTCGCCAGCTCGAATCCCGGCATGACATAAGGAACGATCACGACATCATCGCCGTAAATTTCGCGGATGCGCGCCTCGCCCCCGGCCGTGTTGGTAATGGCCACGACAGCGTCCGCGTGGGTGTGATCGACGAATTTGTGGGGCAGCACGGCATGCAGGATCGTTTCCACCGACGGAGCCGGCGCGCCTGCGCGAGTCACGTGGGTAGCGAGCTCGTTCACCATCTCCGGATCCGGCAACGCATCGGCCTTCGCGAGTTTCAGCAAATGCGCCATCCGGACCGGAGCGAATCCTTCTACCTGAATCGTCTCCAGATCCCAGCCGCTGCCTTTGACGTAGAGGATCTCTTCGTCCTCAGCGAGAAGATTCCGTTCGTTGATCTTGACGGAAGTGTTCCCGCCGCCATGCAGGACGAGCGTGGCGTCCCGCCCCAACAAACGGGAGGAATACACTCGCTGCTCGAGATCGGACTTGCACTTATCCGCCTCAATGGGGTCCCAAAGATTCTTCATCGCATCTGGGTGGCATTGAACAGATGCCGGTCCACTTTCCAATGAAAAAAAAAGCGTACTGGCACGCCCGGGCCGGGAGGAACACTGACGAACCCGGCAAGAAGCGATGCGCGGGCGCGCTAAAACAAGCTGTAAATGAAGGGCGCTATGGCCGACCCTTCGGTCACGACGAGAATCAAGCCGAGGACTAACAGCAGCGTAATGACGGGCGCGAGCCACCACTTCTTGCGGACGCGCAAGAAGTCCCAAAATTCCCGCAGGATCGACAGTTTTCCATTCATCCTAGAACTGCTTTTCGTAGTCTTCCAAGATCGGACGCGCCGTTCGTGATTGCCAATAAGTGACCGCATCAGCCCTAAAAGCAACCTCAATTGCGCGCTTCCCGAAAAGCCGCTGTAAGAGGCCGATCGGTGTGACCACCAAAAAAAAGACGATCGTCAAAAGAATTCGCGTGACGATCCATCCCAGCGCGAGCGCGGCAATCATCCAGGGACCGTGGATCCATTTGAGCGTTAGCGGAGCCAGGCGGGCGGAAAGGGCTAACACTGCGCCGATAGAGACCAGGGGCCAGCCGGCGCCGCGATGACGCCACACGAAAACATAACCGAGGAGCAGGACCGCAATTCCGACCGTTAGTCCAAAGCGCCTGAGCGCACGCGGGGAACGGTCGAGCTTCTGATATTCGTCGTTAATCCAGGACATCGACGGTTTCGCCCTTAATCACGTTGGCGGGGTTTTGCTTCAGCTTATCGAGGAGGAAATCTCCCAGCACGAGATAATCCATTTCCGTGCGCATGAAACATTTGAAGGCTTCTTCGGGTGTGCAGACCGGCGGCTCGCCGCGGACATTGAAAGAGGTGTTCACCAGCACCGGGCAGCCGGTATTTTTTTCGAACTCAC